>Ga0256868_10001856_pt1 | contig 11253 bp, 11 predicted proteins | sample RVTome_13_FD_187341 | JGI IMG/M metagenome (GOLD analysis project Ga0256868, IMG submission 187341) | Soil microbial communities from uranium-contaminated site in the Upper Colorado River Basin, Wyoming, United States - RVT92D227 HiSeq ... | reverse complement strand
AGACGTGGTGTTGGTGCACGTCATTCCTCGTCCGCACACGAATGTGGATACCACACTGCCCTTGGGACGCAAAGAGCGCGAACGGTAGATTGCTCTGGTGCCGTCACACGCCCTTGTGTGACGGAGACTAATTGATCGGACTGGCAGACGAGGGCGGCACTTGATGCCCCTCAGGGGTCTGCCAGCGCCAATCATCATGGAAAGCAGATCATGATAATCGCTCAAATAGTCGGTACGGTGGTCGCTACCCGAAAAGACGAGAAGCTGGAGGGTTTGAAATTCTACGTGGCGCGGGAACTGAACGCCCAATGCCAGCCCACCGGCAAGGAGGTCATCGCGGTGGATATCGTCGGCGCCGGTTTGAACGAAATCGTTCTGTGCGCCCAGGGCTCATCGGCGCGGCAGTCGCCCCAGACTGACGGCAAGCCGGTGGACGCCGCGGTGATGGCGATCATCGACACCATGAATGTCGATGGCACGCCGACCTATGTGAAGGATTAGGTTGACTATGAACCAGGTCCTCGACGAGTCACAGGTTGAAGCATTGATCGACCGGGTCATGGAGCGAATCCAGGTCAAGGTGCGCCCGCAAGCGCCGCAGGTCATGACTACACCACCTACCGAACAACCAATCGGGGTTTTCGGCACGATCGACGAAGCGGTGGATAGAGCCAGCACGGCATTTCGCGAATTGTCCAAATGCAGCCTTCGGCAACGGTCTGCGATGATCTCCAATATTCGCCGAATGATCAAAGCATCGCGTCAGGAATTGGCTCGCGATATGGTCGCTGAAACCGGCATGGGAAGGGTCGAGGACAAGTTAGTCAAATTGGACTTGGTGGTCGAAAAGACGCCCGGAACCGAAGACATTGAACCCACCGTGTACAGCGGTGATGATGGGTTGGCGCTGACCGAACGAGCGGCGTTCGGCGTGATCGGCTCGGTCACACCGGTGACGAACCCGGTGGATACGGTAGTATGCAACGCCATCGGATTCCTGGCGGGCGGGAATACTGCAGTCTTCAACGCCCACCCTCGAGCCAAGAATGTGTGCCGGAAAGCTATCGAGATCATGAATCGCGCGGTGGTCGAAGCCGAGGGTCCGGCGAACGTATTCGCCACTGCGGCAGACCCAACTATCGAGTCAGCGCGCGAACTGATGATGCATGCAGGGATCAGACTCCTGGTCGTGACCGGCGGTCCGGGAGTGGTCAAAGAGGCGATGCGGTCGGGAAAACGGGCAATCGCCGCGGGTCCCGGCAATCCACCGGTGGTGGTGGACGAAACCGCCAACCTGGATCAAGCCGCCCGCGACATTGTATTCGGCGCTTCGTTGGACAACAACATTATCTGCGTGCTGGAGAAGGAAATTATCGCGGTGGACTCGATCGCCGACAAGTTGCTGGAGAAGTTGCAGCATCACAAAGCGGTCAAGCTTTCGTCAAACCACATCAGGCAATTGGAACCGCTCTTGATTGAGGGTGATCACCCCAAGCCGGAATGGGTGGGACAAGACGCCGAGAAAATCCTGAAGCAGTTGGGAATCCAGATCCCCGATACCAAACTGTTGGTGGCTGAAGTCCAGGAAAATCATCCTTTTGTGCAAGTCGAAATGCTGATGCCGGTGATTCCGTTAATCAGAGTCAAAGATGTGCACGAGGCTATTGACTGCGCACTTCGATGCGAGCATGGGTTCTACCACACCGCCGTGATTCACTCCAGGAATATCGACGCCATGTCGGAAATGGCGCGGCGCATGAATGTATCCGTCTTCGTCAAGAACGCACCCAGCGTGGCGGGATTGGGTTACCAGGGCGAGGGCTTCACCTCCTTCACCATCGCCGGACCCACCGGCGAAGGCATGACCCGCGCCCGAACCTTCACCCGGGACCGCCGATGCACTCTCAAAGGACATTTTCGGATTATTTGATATGGAACAGAATACTGCAAACCGACGGTGGGGCTATCCGACGCAAGCCGAACGATTGGAATGGCTGCCGTCAGCTCCCGCATTGGGATTGGTGGAATTGTCGTCCATCGCTCAAGGGCTGTACGCTGCCGATGAGATCGTCAAGAAGGCGCCGGTCAGGCTGCTGTCGATGTCACCTGTCAGCCCCGGCAAAATCTTGATCGTATTCGCGGGAGACGAAGATTCGGTGCGGGAATCGCACCGGCGAGGACTGGAAATCAGCCAGGGCTGGTTGACCGACGAATTGCTGATCCCACAATTGCACCCTAAGGTGATCCCCGCTATCAATGACATCGTCACGGTTGAAAGGTTACAAGCGACCGGCATGCTGGAAACCGAAACCGCCGCCGCATGTGTAATTGCTGCAGATCAAGCTGTGAAAGCCGCCGAAGTGCAATTACTGGAAGTGCGGCTGGCTCGCGGCATTGGTGGCAAAGGCTACTTCACCGTCACAGGACCTTTGGAGGAAGTCGAAGCGGCGCTGGCGGCAGGCGAAGAAGAACCCAGGGCTCGAGGATTGCTGGTCAATCGGATTCTGATTCCGAATCCGGATCCGGAATTGTTGAGGTATCTGGGTGCGTATTGAGACACCGCTTAATTGCAGAATTGTCAAATTGTTAAATTGCTGAATTGTTCGATTGCTCGATTGTCCAATTGTTAGGGGTGGTGTCAGGCGTCCTCGCCTGACACATTTGCGCCGGGATTCGCGAGCTTGCGGGAAAAACGCACCAGTCAATAATGTTGTCGGGTTTCTGCACTTCGCTTCGGAATCCGACCTACTCATCTCCGAGAAAACTGGAAGATGCATCTGGCAAGAGTCATAGGCAACGTCACCGCGACCAGGAAGTATCCGTCGCTCAAGGGCGAGAAGATGCTGATCGTCCAGCTGGTGGAACACACCGGCTCAGAGGACGGATCGCCTCTGGTTGCGATCGACACGGTACAGGCAGGCGTGGGGGATTTCGTGTACCTTGTCACAGGTCGGGAAGCTGCGATGGCACTGAGAGAACCGTTCGCGCCGGTCGATGCCGCCATTACTGGCGTGGTCGATGAGACCAATGTCGATGTGGGGTCGTTATGATCTTCTGCCGCGTGTTAGGAAACGTTGTGGCTTCGAAACACCATCCAGGGATGGATGGTCGCCGCATAATGATCGTACAGCCCATCGTACCAGCTACCATGGAGCCAAAAGGGAAGTCGTTTCTGGCGGTGGATACCGTATCTTCCTGTCCGGGCGAAATTGTGATCGTCAATAAAGAAGGCGGTTCTTCCCGGATTGCGGTTCGATGGGACAACGCCCCGATCCATGCCGCCATCACCGCCATAGTGGATGAGACTGCGATGGTTCCGGTGTCACACGCCCCCGTGTGACACCAACCTTAGCTGGCAGATGAGGGCGTCTGCCGGCACAGTAAATAGAGTGATCCAAACGAACATGATACAGTCCTTTCCCACCGAAGGCGTCCTCCGACAGGAAATGATCCGGGTGTGCCAACGCCTGTACCAGAAGAATTTCGTCAGCGCCTCTGACGGGAATCTCTCGGCAAGGTTGTCGCCGAATCGGCTCTTGATTACCCCTTCCGGATTCAACAAAGGCGACCTGCAGGAGCGGTGGCTGTTAATGGTGGATATGGATGGGAAACTGATCAGAGGATCGCATGGACCTCGCGGGGAGGAGCTCAAGTTGACCTCGGAGCTGCGAATGCATCTGGAAGTGTACCGCCAGCGTTCGGACGTCAATGCCGTGGCGCATGCTCATCCGCCCATCGCGACCGGTTTCAGTCTGGCAGGAGTCTCACTGTCGGGATGCCTGCTTCCCGAGGTGGTCTATACTCTGGGCGCAATCCCGACCGCGGCTTTCGCGGCGCCCACCACTCAGGAAGTCCCCGATTCTGTCCGGGATTTGATACGGACTTTCGATGCGTTGGTCCTGGATCGTCATGGCGCATTGACGGTGGGAAAGGACCTGTGGGATGCTTATTACAAATTAGAGAAGTTGGAACATACCGCCCAGGTCATGCTGACTGCTTACCAATTGGGTGGTGTTCGCGAAATGACCGCGGATCAACGTCGAAAAGTGGTGGAAGTGGGAAGCGCATTGGGAATCCGTGAGGAAGCCATGGCGGTATGCAAAATCGACAGTTCCGGCAGAGCCTCTTGCGCCATCGGAAAAGGTAGTGGAGACGGAACCAAGGGCGCGAGTTGCTCCTCTTGCAGCTCAGGAAACCAAGACAATGCCGGCACGAAATCATCCCGTGACTTGGTACGTAAGATAATTATGCAAGAAATCGGGATGTCGTAATTTCTGAGGATACGCCGCGTCAATCACCTATGGAAACTGAGGCATTCGCCTCGGTTTTCTTTGCTCTAAAGCCTGCGATACGGAAAAGGACAGAAAACGGTAAATATTTATGAATAATAAGTATATGCGGGACAAAATATTTCTTGTTCTTGTTGCGTTTTCGATTTTAAAATCGTATATTTCCCTTCCAACGGGGCATATTTCCCCACCATGTCTTTGTCGTGATTGGTCGGAGGACGGAAGGGTGGAAACCAATTTTTCCCGACAGAGTATTTGAAAAAACGTTAATTACTATTCTTGAAGGTGTGACCATGAGCCCACAACATCGAAGACCCAGAACCAAAGAAGAGATTTACGAGGAGCTATACGAGAGCATCCTCGAGGAAATGAACGTCGGCGACACTCCATCCGCATTCGATAATGCCTTGAAGCAGTTCGATCGAGCCGCAGCGGTTTTGAATCTCACCGAAAATCAGATTGCGGTCATCAAAGAACCTCGCCGGGTGACTCAGGTGAAGCTGCCGGTCCGGATGGACGACGGTCGGATCGAGATTTTCGACGGCTACCGAGTCCAGCACAATACGGCTCGGGGTCCTGCCAAGGGAGGCGTGCGATTCCATCCGCAGGTCAATTTGGACGAAGTGAAGGCTTTGGCGTTTTGGATGACCTACAAATGCGCCGTAGTTGGCATCCCCATGGGCGGCGGAAAAGGCGGTGTGGTGGTCGATCCCAGGAAGCTGAGTTACGGCGAGTTGGAACGATTGGCTCGGCGCTATTTTGCCGAGCTGATCGATCTGTTCGGTCCTGATAAAGACATTCCGGCGCCCGATGTCAACACCAATCCCCAAGTGATGGCATGGTTTATGGATACCTATTCCATGCATTTTCAAAATTTCATTCCCGCGGTGGTCACCGGAAAACCCCTCGAATTGGGAGGATCGGCGGGTCGGAACCAAGCCACCGCTCAGGGAATGATTTACTGCGTGCACCGCGCTACCGGACATTTCAAAATGAACTTGGCGAATTCCACCGTAGCGATTCAAGGATTTGGAAACGCCGGATCATTTGCGGCGAAACTATTGGCGCAGGATGGCTGCAAGATCGTGGCGATCTCCGATATCGAAGGTGCGTTTGTCAATATGGAAGACGGAATCGATCCCAACCACGCCATCGAGCATGTCCAGAAAGTCGGGACGCTCAGAGATTACGATCAGAACAGTACCGCCAAGAAAATGGACAATCCATTGGAATTGCTGGAATTGCCGGTGGATATCTTGATTCCGGCTGCATTGGAAAATCAGATCACTCAGGACAACGCCGGTCGAATTCAGGCGAAGATCGTTGCGGAATGCGCCAACGGTCCTTGTACTCCGGAAGCGGACGATATCCTGGAGGAAAAAGGCACCTTCATCATTCCCGATATTCTGTGTAACGCCGGTGGCGTGACCGTTTCTTACCTGGAATGGGTGCAGAACCGCATGGGATATTACTGGTCCGAAGAGAGAATACAGCATGATCTAAAAACGATCATGGAGAATGCCTTCCAGTTTGTGCTGCAGACCTCGCTGCAGTACAAGGTTCCGATGAGGACGGCGGCGTTCATCGTGGGCATCCAACGGGTGGCAAAAGCCGCCGAATTGCGTGGCTTGTACGCGTAGGCTGAAGAATTCGACCTGCCGTCTCGAAACCAATCTCAGCCCGGATCATCATTTGGTTCGGGCTTTTTGCGGTTGGTTGCCGTCGCAGTCATGGATCAGCATGGGCCTCGTTCTTGTATCTGCGGATTCTTGATGAAGATAAGAATTCCGCTTGACTTTTGAGTATTTGCTAGTTAAATTACTGATGGTTTCGATTCCGCAGTAAGGGTAAAGCTTGTAGGGAACACCAATGAGCGAGTTCATAGACCGATAGGAAGTCTGGCGGAGATGGAATCGCTCTATTTTTTTCAGATATGACTATTGCGGAATGGCGAATTCGATCGCCATTCGACAGGGCTTGTCTGGTATAATTCAGGGGTCATCATGAAATCTCGAATGCTTTTTCTGTTAATATTATTCTTGAGAATCGCTGCCTATGGTTCAACACAGATGATTGTCTGCGGGACTGAACCGGGTGAGATTTACTTTGCTGGACCCATTCCATCCTTGTGGGATTTTACTGGTTTCTACTGTAGCCAAAATTCAGGCGAAACTATTGCGCTACGTGATTCCACGACTGATCCAAGTGCCTTTATAGCGCTCTTGGCTGATGTTGCGGATAGCACTCTATATCGACGTTATGGCTATGCTCCTTTGATGTATCTCACTACCAATGGAGGTTATGATTGGAATGCAGTAGGCACCACAGCAGCAGGGGACCATGCCTCAGGGGTAATTCCGGGTGAGCTTTATCAAGTGATGGACGAAGATATTAATCGATTGGAAAGAAGCGCGGACTATGGTATTGGTTACGTTCCCTGCACTTGCGCCGGTGGACCATCCTCGTTGGGAATCCACTCCGTTGCTCTAGAAAGTGATTCTGGAGAAGTGTATATATTAGCTGATTTTGGTAAATTATTTTACAGCAACGATTTTGCAGAGAGCTTCACTTTGTTAGTCGACCTATATAGTTTGTATGGAATACTCCCTCAATCCTATCTTCTCAACGGGCAGCAACCTGGGAAAGTCCATGTTTTTCACCATGATTTTCAACGCATCTGGCGAGTCACTAATTATGGCAGCGAGGTAGAACTCATCGCTAACTTCAATTATCTTTTTTGCTTCTATGGTGCTGCCGTGAGCAGACCTCTATTTTATGGCTGTATATCTGGATATGATTCCTGGTGGAACCGTGCATATCTACCATACATTAGACTATTTTCAAAGCTATATTATGTTTGAACACATCATCGAACCACAAGGTGTAAATGTTCCTAAGACTATTATGGCTCCGAAAAACATGAATCTGAACATCTATCCAAGTCCAACCAATACCGCTTTCAATATATCCTACGAACTGAACGCAATGCTGAATGTGAAATTGATGATCTACGACATTCTGGGGCGGCAGGTCTGGCGAAATAACATCGGCATTCAATCGCCCGGCATCCATCTCCTGTCTTTCGCCAACGACCAGCTTCCCAGCGGACGATATTTTCTATTGCTGCAATCACAACAAGGACAGATCGCAAAAGCCATCACAATTATCAAATAAATGTGAAACTGTGGTGTCGCCTCTCCGCAGGTGACAGCACCCGAATTCGTTCGGGTGATGGGGGAAGATATGTGACCCCCCTTTTATTCCCCCTGCAGCAGCAGGGGGGAAAGTGGTCCCGGTCGGGTTTCTGCGCTTCGCCTGGAACCCGACCCACATCTCCCCCGCCAGATTACGCATAGCTTGAAACCTGGCGGGAACCAGACACAACATCAAATTTTCGGGTTTCGGCCCTTCGCTTGGAACCCGACCTACACAGAAACCGCATATCAAAGAAGAAGGATCGTAACTTCACTTAGAAACGATCCTTCTGAATTCCGGTACGCCCGGAGGGAGTCGAACCCCCAACCTTTTGGTCCGTAGCCAAACGCTCTATCCAGTTGAGCTACGGGCGCACATTCGGAACCTTTTTCCGAAAGGAAAATATAAGAAATTAATCATCCAAAAGCAAGAGGTTTCTCGGCTGTCGTTTCAGCAGTTGCGGCACTGTCACCAAGCCGCTCGGATTATCGAACAATGTTCTACCACACTGTCATGTAGTCCTATCACACCTTCAGAGGTCTGTCATGCCATCACAACACCTGCAAAGTTCCTACGGGCTGGACAAGCACGGGATCACCAATGTCCACCGCGTCCATTGGAATCACAACACGCCCTCGCTGTACGAGGCCATCGTCACCCGCGGCGAAGGAGCAATCGTACATCTGGGACCGATCGCAGTCCGCACCGGACAATACACCGGACGCGCTGCCAAAGACAAATTCATCGTGGAGGACGAACGGTCCAAAGACAAGGTGTGGTGGGGCGAAGTCAATCGTCCTTTTCCGCCGGAGAAGTTCACCTTGCTGTTCTACCGGCTCCAGGCGTATTTGCAGGGCAGAGAGCTATTCGTTCAGGACTGTTTTGCCGGGCGCGATACGCAGTACCGGTTGCCGATCCGGATCATCACCGAGACGGCATGGCATAGCTTATTCGCCAGGAATATCTTCGTGCAGGCGACCCCGGAAGAGCTTCAATCTCACATCCCGGAATTCACGGTCATCCATATCCCTAATTTCCATGCAGATCCGGAGCTTGATGGCACTCGCACGGAAGCCTTTATCCTGATCAATCTCGACAAGAAATTGGTGCTGATTGGCGGCACCAGCTATGCGGGCGAAATCAAGAAAGCGATTTTCACCGTGTCGAACTATATGCTTCCTCAAGAAGAAGTCATGACGATGCATTGCAGCGCCAATGTGGGCGAAAAAGGCGACGTTGCGATCTTCTTCGGATTGTCGGGCACCGGAAAAACCACGTTGTCGGCGGATCCCAGACGGAAATTGATCGGGGACGACGAGCATGGCTGGAGCGATCGCGGAGTGTTCAATTTCGAGGGTGGATGTTACGCCAAAGCCCATAAGCTGTCGGAGGACGACGAACCGGAAATATACGAGACCACTCGCAAATTCGGCACGGTGCTGGAAAACGTGGCCTACGACCATGTGACGCGGCGTTTGGATCTTGACGATGATTCCCTGACGGAAAACACCCGTGCGGCTTACCCGATTTCCCATATCCCCAATGCTATTCGGGAAGGCGCTGGAGGACACCCCAAGAACATCATCATGCTGACCAGCGATGCGTTCGGGATCATGCCGCCGATTGCCAAATTGACGCCGGAACAGGCGATGTATCATTTCCTGTCGGGATATACCGCGAAGTTAGGGGGAACCGAAAAGGGGATGGGCAAGGAGCCGCAAGCCACATTCAGCGCTTGTTTCGGGGCGCCGTTCATGGTACTGCATCCTTCGGCATACGCCAAACTACTGGCGGACAAAATCCGGAAACACAACGCCGATTGCTGGCTGGTCAGCACCGGTTGGACGGGCGGACCTTACGGGATTGGGTCGCGGATGAAGATCGCCCATTCCCGGGCGGTGGTGAATGCGGCGCTGGACGGGAGTTTGCTGTCGGGCAAATTCAAAGAGGATCCGATCTTCGGGTTTCAGGTGCCGACAGAATGTCCGGGAGTTCCGAAGGAACTGCTCTCACCGCGCGATACCTGGCATTCCGGCGAAGAATATGACAAGAAAGCCCGCGGGTTAGCGGATCTATTCCATGCCAATTTCAAGAAATTAGGAGACAAAGTTCCACCGGACGCGGCACAAGCAGGACCGAAATGACGATGGGCTTGTTCCATCCTTTTTTCTCGCCTTTCGGATCCGGTTCGAGCAGACGACGCTGACTATTTTGGGCTGGTGAAAAAATCGCTTGACTTTGATTGAAACGACGATTATATTACAGCGGCTTGCGTCTCCTCGAAGTCCCAGGCCCATTCCCTTCCTTCCAGCGGGGCGTCAACATGTTGCTATTGTCAACAAGTGGAGGTCAAAATGTTCGAGTTTACCATTCCCTGGAACGATGTTGCTGATACCATCACCAATTTGAGCTTTCTCAATTCGCCTATTCTCAATGAGAATGGCTTCGTGGGAATCGAGAATGGTCATTTTGTTTACAACGGGGAACGGATCAGGTTTTTCGGAGCCAATCTTGGAAGGGGTGCCAATTTCCCCAGCCATGAGGAATCTGAAATTGCTGCCGGGCGTCTGGCAAAACTCGGGTGCAATCTTGTCCGCTTGTGTATTATGGATATGGATTATGCACCCGAAGGCATTTTTTGGGTCAATGACGAGGGATCCAAGAGGCAATTGGACCCGGTTCAGCTGGAGAGACTTGACTACCTGATCTATCAGCTAAAAGGTGCGGGCATCTTTGTCAACCTGAATCTTCATGTCTCACGACAGCTCACTTCACGTGATGGTATTGTTGATGACCCGAACATGCCGGACTTCAATAAGGGTGTTGACATTTTCGATCCCACGATGATTGACCGGCATAGAGAGTACGCGCACGATCTGCTCACCCACGTCAACCAGTACACCAATCTTGCGTACTACAATGATCCAGTGATCGCGATGGTGGAGGTCACCAATGAAGATTCTCTGCTGGCGGTTTGGAAGGGATGGGGAGGCAAGGACATTGATAGTCTTGGCAGTTTCTATCAGATCGAATTGGATGACTTGTGGAAAGCGTGGTGGCATCAACGGTACCCCGGCAGCGCGCCGCGAAGACCAACCAGAGACCAAATTACGGCGGGGGAAGGCTCAGAAGAGATCGCCCATCGCTATGTCGATTTTCTCCTGAGACTCGAAGAAGAATACCACGAAGACATGGTAGACTTCTTGAAGAACCTCGAGGGATCGGGAGTAGGGGTGAAAGTCCCCATCAGCGGGACCCAAGTGGGGACATTGGACGGAGTCCTCTCGTCTTCGTTCCATGACCAACATGGAAGCTACGCGACGTGGGACAACTTGAACCTTTTCTTCTTGGATTCGATTACCAAGTATCCTTTCAAACAATGGCATCGTCCCATTCCGGGAATAACATCGGGGAAAGTCACTGGTAAACCTTACATCGCAACTGAGGTAAGCAGCCCCTGGCCCAATTATCATGCTGCTGAACCTATTTTGCTGTCGGCTCTGTACGCGGCATTTCAGGATTGGGATGGTTTAATTCTGTTTGCCTACCGGGGAAATACGGTTTGGAATTACGAGTACGTCGCGATGAAGTACGATTTCGACCGGCACATGACGAAAATGGTCGCGATTACAGTGGCTGCATTGCTGTTTCGCCGCCATGACGTTACAGTGGGCGGCGATCCGCTGACTCTAATCACCACGCGCCAAGATGTCTTGGAACACCCCTGGAATAATGCGAGTTTCGATTTCACCTTTGTTACCCGTGCCAT
>Ga0256868_10001855_pt1 | contig 11253 bp, 6 predicted proteins | sample RVTome_13_FD_187341 | JGI IMG/M metagenome (GOLD analysis project Ga0256868, IMG submission 187341) | Soil microbial communities from uranium-contaminated site in the Upper Colorado River Basin, Wyoming, United States - RVT92D227 HiSeq ... | reverse complement strand
CTGCCATACGGAAATTATAGTAGCAGGGAGGAAATATTATATGCGGAAAACGCAGATCTCAGACACATTCACAGCGCTTGTCATAAGATTGCCTGGTGGACTACCCGTTGCGGAATTAGAAGCGATGGATTGGTGAGTAAAGTGATAAGTAAGTATAGTCGTGATATTGAAACTCAGTACAAGATTCTGAGGTATTGTTCTGTATAGTAACTTCGAAGGTGCATACTGGTTATCCACAGAATAAATGATGGATTCGTCCTCACAGCAGCGAGAACTTATGCGGGTTCCGGGGAATGCTTTGTTGTGTTCACCCGGTTCCATACCGCAGGATGCCGTTTTACCTGACAACGAAAGCTTTACAGCTGCAATTTCACCGCCACAATAATGAGCGGACAGGGTAAAATGCATCGCGGAAAGGAATACTAAGAAGGCAAGCAATATGGTTGTGATATTTTTCATTAACCAGTAAACGCAAATAAAAGCATATTGTTTGGCAAAGATGCAGGATAATATTTAATAAAGTTTTAAAATAATGTTAAATAATCAATTTGTGTGATCTCCTGGTATAAGTATAAATGATTAACCATTATATGTGATAATCAACTGTATCAATTATACTATTTCTAATGGCAAACATCACCAGTTCCGAAGCATTTCTGACATTCAGTTTTCTGAAGATGTTTTTCCTGTGAGTCATTACGGTATGGTAACTGTTATGCCTTTTTGCAGCTATTTGTTTAGTGGTGAAACCTTCAGCGATGGATCTGACAATGTCAATTTCCGAATGTGTCAAACCTTTACTCTCCCGTATGGTACCCTTCTCCTGACTTATCTCAGTTAACATATCCAGTACCTCCTGACAGTAATGTTTTTTCCCTGACAGGGTTGATCTGACAGCCAGAGACAATTCATCCCTGTCAGCAGTTTTGAAAATAATATTCTTTATTCCGGCGTTGTTAAGTTCGGCCAATTCAATCGCTGATACTGAATCTGTTAAAATAATTACTGCCAGCCCGTTGTACAATTCAAGGAATTTTCGCAATTCCGAGATATCATCAAAATCAATATGATTATGATCGATAATCAGCAAAGCGCCGGGATGATCTGTCAACACCTTTTTTAATTCATGCTTGTTATCAACTACTGCTTTAGCGTGCATACTGAAAACATCAAGCAGAAACCGCTGAAGGGAATCGATTACCAGAAACTGGTTATCGGCAATTATAATCTGGCGTTCGTTAAAATGCATGGCCGTTTTCTTATTGAAAATCCTTTCCGGGTCTGAATGTCTCAGGAAACCGGCAGGTTAACAAAAAAACTGCTACCGGTACCCGGTATGCTTTTTATAGTGATATGCCCCGAATTCAGTGCAACAAATTCCTTACAGAGTTGGAATCCCAGTCCCGATCCCTTTTCATTGTCAGTGCCGTAAGTTGTAAAGTGGATATTCTTGTTCAGGAGATTGTCTACAATCTCCGGCGGCATGCCGGTTCCGGTATCGGAAATCTCAAAAACCAGCAATTTCAGTCTGTTATTCTGCTGATAATATGTTTTTAATGCAATAGAACCTCCACGCGGGGTGAATTTCATAGCATTGGAAATCAGATTTCTGATGACAACTGAAATCAATTCCGGATCAAAGTAACCCAATGCATTATGCATTCCACGGAATTTCAAGCTGATTTTCTTACTTTCGGCCTGCAGACTAAAGAGTGTCAGAACTCTTTCTGTAAGCAAAGAAATATCTTCTATCTGCGGCCTGCAAATGATGCCTCCCGACTGGCTTTTTGCCCAATTGAGCAGATTTTCAAGCAGATTAAATGCATTATCCGAAAGCAGGTATAAGTCCTTTAATAAAGCGAGAACATTTTCATTCAGATCGGGATTTACGATCAGAAATGCATCAATGTAGGTTCGGATATTGCCCATTGGACTGCGAAGGTCATGCCCGATGATGGAGAACACCTTCTTCTCAAAGGCTGTACTTTGTTCGAGCTGTTTTCTCTGCCGTTGCATGGTCAGGTGGGTTTTGACACGGATCATCAGCTCTTTGCGGTTGTATGGTTTAGTGATATAATCAACTGCTCCGACTTCAAAACCCTGTATGATACTTTGAAAATCAGCTTTGGCTGTCAGGAAAATTACGGAGACTTCCCTGGTGTAAGGATTTTCCTTGATTCTCCGGCATACTTCAAATCCGTCCATTTCCGGCATCATGATATCGAGTAATACCAGATCAAACTGCTTGGAATCAAGCCATTCCAACGCCTCCTTACCACTGGTGGCAAACTCAAGTTCATAGGATTCCTCTTTGAGAATGCTACCTAACAACTGGATATTCTTAGGTACATCATCAACAATCAGGATACTCTGTTCTTCAGTTTTCATGGCCCACTCGTTTCAATTGCTTAATAAGATCCGGAAAAAGATCAAGCTTAAGACGCATTTCTTCAATATCAAAATTTTCTATTGTTGATAAGAGTTGTTCACCGTATTCTGCAACAAAACCTAGTTTGTGGCTCTTACCCAGCTCAATGATTTCGTGTGCAAAGGACTGGATCTCCTTTAAGGGCTGCTTTTTCTTATAGAGTTTCCATTGGAGTGTCAGTTCCTGCTCAAACCGCTTAACAAGCTGGCGATAATTCGCATCCTTCATCAGGTTGAAATCTACCTGACTTCTCTGCAGGACCTTTTCATTCTTTTCTTCGGGGTGAACCGAGGAAGTATTTTCAATTACATATCTTTCCGGAAAAGGATATGATTTTCCAAATGAATTGGAGGAAATTTCAGAGTATTCTATGGTTGGAAATGTAACGGTAAAAGCACTTCCCTTCCCTACCTGGCTCTCAACATTAATTTCTCCATTCATTGCCTCCACAAGTCTTTTGGTTATTGCCAGTCCAAGTCCCGTTCCTCCATATTTCCTAGAATTAAGCTGGGAATGCTGGTGGAATGATTCAAAAATCAACCTTAATGAATGTTCCGGAATGCCTATCCCGGTGTCAATTACCTTTATCATCAGTTTCATGTGTGGATTATCTCCTTTCGTTTTCCCGGAGGATCTTACCAGTATTCTGATCCTTCCCTCATGCGTGAATTTAACTGCATTGCCCACAAGGTTTATTAATATTTGTCTGAGTCTTATTTCATCGAATTTTATTTCGGCCGGGAAGTGACTGTCCAGCTCTTCAGAATATCCTATTCCTTTAACCGCAACCCTCAGGGAAAAAACGTTACGGATTTCATCAAAAAGTCTTCTGATGTCAAATAAAGTATAATGCAGGGTCATTTTCCCTGATTCGATTTTTGTCAGATCAAGCAGATCATTTATCAATACCATCAGATTTTTTCCGCTTGCCTTAATGCTGTTGAGATATTTGATCTGCATGCTATCCGCTGTCAAACCCTCCATCAATTCAGTAAATCCCAGCACCGAATTTAACGGAGTGCGGATTTCATGACTGATATTTGCAAGAAATTCACTTTTTGCGGTATTGGCTTCTTCAGCAGCTCTTTTGGCTTTCTTCAGCTCTTCGAGAACTGTAATCCTATCTGTTATATCCAGCAGAAATCCATCGAGCCATTTGATCGAATTATTCTCATCGAATACAGGTCGTCCGCTGTTAGAAACCCACTTTACAGCATGCTCTTTGGTGATGATTCTGTATTCCACACTGAATTGTTTAGCGTCTGAGATTCCGGTTTTTACAGCCTCAGCCACCATTTTCCTGTCGTCCGGATGAATGATGCCTGAAAAAGACTTTGAATTTTTCTGCTGAAAGTCCATTGAACTGTAACCGGTAAGCGTTTCAATTGCGTCGGTAATAAAAAAGACAGTCCAGGCCCGATCATAGGCACAGCGATAAATGACACCCGGTATATTGGAAACCATCGACCTGAATTTCTCTTCACTTTCACGCAGCGATTGTTCGGCCTTTTTTCTAAGTGTTATATCTTCCTTGATGGCAAGATACCTTACAATCTCTCCATCCTTATTTTTTATAGGGGTAATCGTAGCAGTTTCCCAATATAATTCTCCGTTCTTTTTTCGGTTATAAAATTCACCTGCCCATTGCTTACCATTTAACAAGGTATTCCACAGGTCTTTATAAAATTCAACGGATTGCATCCCTGATTTTAAAATACGGGGATTTTTGCCAATAACCTCAGAAGGAAGATACCCCGTGACATGGGTAAATGACCGGTTAACATATTCAATTTTACCGTCAGTTCGGGTAATAATGATTTCATTTGCACTTTGGTCAAGCGCAATGGACAATTTAACAATCTCTTCCTCTATTTTTTTCCGGTTTGAGATATCGGTAATTCCTACCACATAAGCCGGCTCATTATTGTAGGTAACGATCTGCGTCTCTATTTCAACTGCAATTTTTACTTTGTCTTTCCTGCACAAAGTGGTTTCAAATGAATCAGCCTGTGGGTCCCAGTTACTTCCAAAAATCTTTCGGGATATCTCAGGATTGAAACACCTGTTCAACATTTGGGTATTGATCAGCTCATCGCGATTGAAGCCGGTAACCTTTATCATGGCTTCATTCACATCGTTAACCTTTCCCTTGTTCAAAATGGCAATAGCCTGGAAGGAAAGGTGAGCCAGCTTTCTTAAACGTTGCTCAGTTTCTTCATGTATCCTGAATGCTATTTTGCGTTGGGTGATATCACGCTGCACTCCAAGGATTCCTAATGTCTTGCCTCCGGCATCCCTATATAACCGATAAGAAGCTTCTGTCCACAATGTTCCTCCATTATCCTTTGCCATAACAAACTCGGAAAAGACTTCTCCATGCGTGATCAGGGTTTTCCAGGCATTTGTGTTTTCCTTAAACTTATTGCCAAAAAATTCACCCAATGTCTGGTTAATCAGTTGACTACGATCTTTATTGCACTGTAAGACCAAAGCATCGTTAAGATCGCTGATTATAAAATTATTGGCCAGCACTTTAAGTTGGGTGCTCTCGGAAGACTTCAGCCATTCAACCGGCTTCACTGCCCTGAAGAATACAAAAGCATCAATCAGCTGGTCATAGAAAAAGCTGCTAACCTGTCTGTAATCAGTTTCAGATGCAGGATTACGGATAAAAAGCTGAGAAACAGAGGAAAATGAAAAATCTTGGTGTTTCATATTATCCAATCATAATACAAAACTAATTCAAAAGCAACAGACCTGTTATCAAAACTATGTCAAGATATTGACAGGCACAAAAAAACCCGCATTACTGCGGGCTGTATTTTAAAGACGATTATCTATTCAATAACCACGTTGTACCCGTCGGTTCTAAGATTCTCAGCAACACTCTGTGCGTACTCATAATCGAAATATACTTTCGGTTTGTGTTTGGCAAATACCGGATATCTTCCGACTGCATCCTCTGAATTAAGATAGTTGTAACCGACGAGATACAGATCACTTCCATCGAGTTTTACCTTGAATACAGGTCGGTGCTGACACAACTCCAGCACTTCAAGCAATTCAAACTTGGTAATTTCCGGTTCCTGTTTTAGCTTAACCGTCTTCAGAATTTCGTCGCTAAATGGTTCCTTGGTAAAATGCAGGTCAAAATTCTTCACATAGCAGGATAAAACAATAGCTTCATCTTTTATGACAGCCGGTTTATTATCATCTCCTACCAAACGTACATTTATTCCGAATCTTGAAAAAAGGCCTTTAAGTCTTTTGTTTCTACGGGTTACCATCTCTTCCAAAGACTCATTCTTTCTCATAGAAAATTCCGGCATAGTTTTTTTTTAAGTTTCAAAATTAGTGAATTTTTATAATCTCTCGTTAAAATCCCGGAATAACTTAACTGCGCAGTTTCTACCGCTACTGTACTGCCGGTATTTTCGATTTTAGGTATTACACTGTAAATTTCCATAAACCAGAAGACGGAAAAATTTCACATAAAACCAGTTTACCCAAGTATTTATCAAAAATATAGGTTTAAGAAATTCACAATACTGATTTATGTCAGTTTTTCAGCAATTAATGTATTTATTTTACAGATTACTAACAGATATATAAAGGTATCATCTTGGAGGGATGGACAAATCAATTCACCCCTGAATGTTAATAAAAGTGACCGGTTTTACCGGCTCCATTCCGGTGAAAAAAGTATTTTTGTCCATATCATGTATGCAATCCTTGATATTGAAACTACTGGAGGCAGTCCTAAAACCGACAGAATTACCGAGATTGCCATATTGATTCATGATGGTTCCGGAATTATCAGTGAGTATTCAACACTCATCAATCCTGAGTGCAGGATCCCGTACCACATAAGTGCATTGACCGGAATTACCAATGAAATGGTTGCCGGTGCACCCAGGTTTTTTGAAATTGCCCGTGACCTGGTGGAATTAACACAGGGTAAAGTATTTGTTGCACATAATGTGGTTTTCGACTACGGTTTTGTGCGAAGTGAATACAGGCGTTTGGGTTATGATTATAAGAGAGATCAGCTGTGCACGGTGAAATTAAGCCGAAAATTGATGCCTGGTCACAGATCTTATAGCCTGGGGAGACTTTGCAGTGACCTCAATATTACAATCAACGGGCGCCACCGGGCCATGGGAGATGCTGCAGCAACTGCCAGGCTTTTTGATTATCTGCTTAAGATCGATACCGGAAGGAATTCCGGTTATTTTGCCAGATCAAGCCGGATGCTGGAGCATCATCCATTGCTTGAACCATGGAAGATTAAAAATCTGCCTGAAGAACCGGGTGTATACTATTTCTATAACCAGCATAGTGAATTGATTTATATTGGCAAGAGTAAGAATATTCGCAATCGTGTATTGTCGCACTTTATGAATTCATCCACGGGCAAGGCCATGAAACTAAGGACAGAGATTGCAGATATTGACTGTGAACCCACCGGAAGTGAACTGATCGCCCTTTTAAAGGAATCCTTTGAAATCAAGAAACATAAACCCTTATACAACCGAAGGCAACGACGTTCATTTTTCCGTTATGAATTGCATACCTGTCAGGATGATCAGGGGTATATTAGATTTTCTCTGGAAAAAACCGGCAGCCGGGTGAATAAACCGCTCGCATGTTTTGCTACCAAATCAGAAGCGCGCCATTTCGTAAACCGCATGGTGGAGAAATATGCTCTGTGCCAAAAACTGTGCGGATTATATCCAACGGATGCAAATTGTTTTCATTTTGAAATAGGGGCCTGCAAGGGGGCCTGCATTGGAAAGGAATCACCCGAACATTATAATCACCGTGCCCTGAAAGTAGTTTCCGATCATGATCTGGTGGTCAATAATCTGCTTATCATTGATACGGGCAGAAACAACGAAGAAAGATCGGCAGTTAAAATTGAGCATGGGAGATATGTGGGATTCGGATATTTTACAGCTTCTTATGCCGACAATGCACCAGAAGTTATACATGCCTGCATTCATGAATATCCCGATAACCTTGAAATACAACAGATCATCAGGCAATATCTGGGCAACAATAAAGTAGACCGGGTAATTATCTACTGATTGCTTTTGCTAACTTTGCAATGTTTATATAATCACCAGAATGATAACCTTCTTTGAGTCGCAGGATGCCTTGATTTATGCAGTTAAAACTGTTGCTGAAATAGATCTTCATACTGTGAATAAACTTGTCTGGCTTTTTAACGAGGCAACTCCGTTGGAAAGTAAAGAGATATCGGGAATATATATAGGACCACGAAAGGAAATGATTACTCCTTGGAGCACTAATGCAGTTGAAATTACACAGAACATGGGGATCAGGGATATTGAAAGGATTGAGGTATTCAGGAAAGCCGGAAGCCATCAGGATCAATATGATGTTATGCTGGAGGCACTATACGCAGAACTTCACCAGGACTTGTTTACCATTAATCATATACCTGACAGTATCATCTTTATTGAAGATATAGTCGCTTACAATATAAATGAAGGACTTGCTCTGAGCGATGAGGAAATAAAATATCTGAAGGCATTAACCTTAAAGATAGGCAGGAATCTTACGGACAGTGAGATTTTCGGATTTTCTCAGGTTAATTCGGAACATTGCAGGCACAAAATTTTTAACGGTGTTTTTATTGTTGACGGGATTTCGAAGGATCTTTCACTCTTTCAATTAATAAAACGGACTACTTCGGTCAATCCCAACCGGGTTGTTTCGGCCTACAAAGATAATTGCGCCTTTATTAAAGGACCGGAAGTACTGCAGTTTGCTCCAGCTTCGCATGATAAACCTGATTATTTCAGGTTACGGCCAATCAATACAGTTATTTCACTGAAAGCTGAAACGCATAATTTCCCAACCACTGTTGAACCCTTTAACGGGGCAGCAACAGGAACCGGAGGAGAAATCCGCGACCGTGTTGCCGGAGGAAAAGGAGCTTTTCCACTGGCGGGCACAGCTGTTTATATGACCGCCTATCCACGGTTTGATAATAGAAGAAACTGGGAAAAAATACTGCCCGCAAGGAATTGGCTATATCAGTCGCCTGAACAGATACTTATAAAAGCATCCAATGGTGCAAGTGATTTTGGAAATAAATTTGGTCAGCCCTTGATTTGCGGAAGCTTACTGACATTTGAACATGCTGAAAATGGCAAGTTTTGGGCATTCGATAAGGTAATCATGCTGGCCGGAGGCATTGGTTATGCTAACAGCCGGCACAGTATAAAAGACTCGCCCCAACAGGGAGACAGGATAGTACTTTTAGGAGGTGATAATTACCGTATTGGTATGGGAGGAGGAGCGGTCTCTTCAGTGGCCACCGGTGAATACGGAAATTCCATTGAACTAAATGCCGTCCAGAGATCAAATCCGGAAATGCAGAAAAGGATCTGTAATGCCATCCGGGCCATGGCAGAATCCGAAACCAATCCGATAATATCCATTCATGACCACGGTGCAGGTGGTCATTTGAATTGCTTTTCCGAACTGGTTGAAAACATTGGAGGAACTATCTACATTGATAAATTGCCAATTGGCGATCCTACGCTCTCAGCCAGAGAAATAATCGGCAACGAATCTCAGGAACGGATAGGGATAATCATGAAGGATAGTGATGTACCATTGTTAAAAAGGATATCTGAAAGGGAAAGAGCTCCTTTTTACGAGGTCGGTGTAGCCACAGGCGACCATCAATTTTCTTTTATCGATCCCAATGGTCAAAGACCTATTGATCTTCAGCTTGAGGAAATATTCGGGAATCCTCCGAAAACCATTATGCAGGATAAAACCTGCAACATGAGTTTTGAATGGCCTGTTTACAGCCCTGAAAAACTTGAAGAGTATACCGAAAACGTTTTGCAGCTTGAAGCAGTTGCATGCAAGGATTGGCTAACCAACAAAGTTGACCGCAGTGTGACAGGATTGGTTGCCAAACAACAAAGCTGCGGTACCATCCAGCTTCCGCTTAATAACCTTGCCATTACGGCATTGGACTACACCGGAAATAAAGGTATTGCCGTTTCAATCGGACATGCTCCAATTGCCGGCATCATTGATCCGTCACACGGTTCAGTATTGTCCATTGCAGAAGCGTTGACCAATATTATCTGGACTCCTATTCAGGATGGTATTCGTGGTATATCGTTAAGCGCCAACTGGATGTGGCCATGCAGACATGAGGGTGAAGATGCCAGGCTGTATGCAGCCGTAACCGCAGCAAGTGATTTTGCAATTGCACTGGGCATCAACATTCCAACAGGAAAGGACTCCCTCTCCATGACACAAAAATATCAGGATGGCACTGAGGTTTACTCGCCAGGTACCGTAATTATTTCAGCGGTTGGAGAAGTCATTGATTTCAGAAAAACCGTCGAACCGGCGATAAAAGAATACAGTGATACACAATTGCTTTATATTGATTTCTCCGGTGATGATTTTAAACTGGGAGGGAGTTGTTTTGCCCAATCACTCAACTGTTTAGGCTCTGATACGCCGCAGGTGAAAGATCCTGCCTATTTTGTAAAAGTATTCGAGACTATCCAGCAGTTGATCCGGGAAGAAAAAATTCTGGCCGGTCATGATATCTCTGCCGGCGGTATGATCGTATCGGTGCTCGAAATGTGTTTTCCCCATGCGCGGGCAGGTTTAAAGATCAATCTGGATCAATTCTCTGAAAACGATATCATTAAGCTGTTATTCAGTGAAAACCCGGGTATTCTTATTCAGGTTGATCATTCCGGTGTTGAAGAGAAATTGACTCAGAAGCATATAAAATATCATAAGCTTGGATATTTTACGCCATCCGGATCAGTCGAAATATCAAAATCAGGAAGGACCTTTTCACTCCCTGTTGAAAAAATGAGAGATACCTGGTTTAAAACTTCTTATTTACTGGACAGGGATCAATGCGGTCCGGTTTTGGCAAAAAAACGATTTGTTAATTACTACAAGCAACCTTTACAATTTAATTTTCCGCGGAGTTTTTCCGGAAAAGCTGCACAATACGGCATTAACATGAAGCGAATAGTATCCTCCGGGATAAAATCTGCCATTATTCGTGAAAAGGGTGTAAACGGTGACCGTGAAATGGCATTTATGATGTACCTGGCCGGATTTGATGTGAAGGATGTACATATGACTGATCTTATTGCAGGCAGGGAGAATCTCGATGATGTGAACCTGATCGTTTTTGTCGGCGGATTCTCCAATTCTGATGTGCTGGGCAGTGCAAAGGGCTGGGCCGGAGCATTTCTCTATAATGCCGAAGCCCGGAATACACTAAACCGGTATTATGCGCGTAAAGACACGCTTAGCCTGGGTGTATGTAACGGGTGTCAGCTTATGGTTGAACTTGACCTGGTGGTTCCCGGTCATTCCCATAAACCTAAAATGTTACGCAACGACTCACATAAATTCGAATCTTCATTCTTATGTGTCCATATTCCGGATAGTCCCTCAGCAATGCTGAAATCTTTGGCCGGAAGCACGCTAGGTATATGGGTTGCACACGGGGAAGGCCGTTTTAGTCTGCCCTACAGCGAAAAAGAATACCATGTAAGTATAAAATATGCTTATCACGAATACCCTGGCAATCCCAACGGATCGGATTACGGCGTGGCAGGCATTTGTTCCGATGACGGCAGACATCTCGCCATAATGCCGCATCTTGAAAGGGCCGTTTATCCGTGGAATTGGGCCTGCTATCCGGGGGACAGGAAAAATGATGAGGTATCACCCTGGATTGAGGCATTTGTTAATGCAAAGAATTGGATTAAGGGTAAGCAGTGATTGAGCAACTA
>Ga0256868_10001854_pt1 | contig 11256 bp, 8 predicted proteins | sample RVTome_13_FD_187341 | JGI IMG/M metagenome (GOLD analysis project Ga0256868, IMG submission 187341) | Soil microbial communities from uranium-contaminated site in the Upper Colorado River Basin, Wyoming, United States - RVT92D227 HiSeq ... | reverse complement strand
GATGCGGACATCGGTCAATCCACCCTCGGCCCTCCAGCTACGATTGGTCTTGCTGTATTCAAATCGGATCCGGATTGGGAAGTCGTACTATCGCCACCGGAAATCTTCTTTGTCGGCTCCACCACACCCGAAGGGCATTTCCCTCTCTATCTAAAAGGTGTAAAAAGGATGGTGGACAAAGCAATCTCTTATGGCACAGAATTGGTCCTGGTTGACACAACTGGGTTCGTTTCAGGTGAAGCAGGAAAAGAATTAAAAAGAAGAAAAATCGATCTCCTCTCCCCCCGTTTTATCCTCGCTTTGCAAAAATCTGATGAATTAGAACCTATCTTAGACTTATATAAAGAGAACCCGCTTTACAAAATCTATCGCCTGCCCTTATCCGAACATATCACACCGAGATCGATGGAAGAGCGGCGAACAAATAGAGCGAATAGATTTCGGGATTATTTTAAGGATTCTGTGATCCAGGAATTGGCAATCGAAGAAGTCCAAATAAAAGGAGACGTCATTGACCCCAGCGGAGAGACCATCCCTCTGGATTGGTCGTTACGAATCAGCGGTCTTCTAATAGGATTGATGGATAGTAATGATGAAACTCTGGCTTTGGGAATGGTGAAGAACTTTTTCGAAGAAAAAAAGCTGGTGAGGGTCTCCACTCCTCTCAGAGATATTCAAAGGGTAAAAACGATTCAACTCAGCTCTCTCAAAGTTATCCCTCTATGTGAAGATGAGAAATTTTGATAGGGGATATATCCGCTACTTCACAATCTTCTTTTTCTGTGATAGATTGTTTTCACTATTTTCACCCTTTATTGTGCCTTCCCTATTATAGGGAAACGGTGGAAGTCAGGGCTAAAAGGAGAAGCTCCATGGCTGGAAATAATGTGAATGAACTCCGAGAAAGAATTAGTTTCTACGAAACCATTCTTGACAACATCTATAATGGGGTGATGATCACCGACCCGGATGGAAAAATCATTTTTTTCAGTAAAACCTACGGAAATTTTCTTGGGATCGATCCACAGGGAGCGATTGGCAAAAATTGTACCGAGGTGATCGAAAATACAAGAATGGACATTGTTGCAAAAACCAAGCTCCCAGAGGTTAACCTCCCTCACCGGATCATGGGACAGGATATGGTCGTTCAACGTATCCCTATTGAAATGAACGGAGAACTGGTAGCCGTCTACGGTCAGGTGATGTTTAAAGACGTCCGGGATGTTCAGGCCCTGGCAAGAAAACTCAATATCTTGGAGTCGAAGGTAGAGCTTTACGAAAAAGAGTTAGAGAGCCTGAGGTCGTCGAAATATACGCTCAATCACATTGTTGGAAAGAGCGAAAAGATTGTTGAATTGAAAAGATTAGCCCTAAAGGCCGCCCAAACCAATGCGCCGGTGCTCCTAATAGGAGAAAGTGGCACAGGAAAAGAACTCTTTGCCCATGCCATCCACTATGCCAGCGAACGACGTCCCCGTCCCTTCATTCGACTCAATTGTGCTGCCATCCCCAAAGATCTCTTGGAAGCAGAACTCTTCGGGTATGAACCCGGAGCGTTCACCGGAGCAGGAAGCAAGGGGAAACCTGGAAAGTTTGAATTAGCCCATCATGGGTCGATCTTTTTGGACGAGATCAGCGATCTCCCCTGGGAAATGCAGCCTAAATTACTCCGGGTGTTGGAAGAAAAAGAAATGGAACGCCTAGGAGGAACCCGTTTAACCAAGTGTGATTTTCGACTGATCGCCGCTACCAACGAGAATCTGGAGCGATATGTTGAAGAAGGAAAGTTTAGAAAAGACTTATACTACCGATTGAATGTCATCCCGATCCAAATCCCTCCCCTTCGCGAAAGAAAGGAGGACATTCCAGTCATTGCTGATCATCTTATTCAGACACTCAACAAAGATCTGGGAACGAATGTAATAAAGATTTCGCCGGAAGTATTGAACATTTTTGAGAATTACGATTGGCCTGGAAACGTCCGTGAATTAGCCAATATTTTAGAGAGAATCCTCTATTCTATCGATGGCGATACGATCCAAATGAAACATCTACCCATGTTCTTACACAGTCTGAGCACAGCGTCGACAAAACTGCAGCCTACTTTGCTTAAGCGTCTCAAGGAAGATATGGAAAAGGAAGCCTTGGTCCATGCCATCCGGATTTCCAATGATAATAAAAACAAGGCTGCTAAGCTCTTGGGGATCCATCGGACGGCCCTTTACAAAAAAATGAAAAAGCTAAATATTCCTATCTCAACATCATAAAGTGTAGACTTATTTCTACATGTATACCGCTCTCTACATTGATGCTAATTAGCTATATTTAAACGGAAAATTTCTGAACGCGACAATGCTTGTAGACTTTTTACTACATGCCTCTTCGTTATCAAAATTTTAATTATGCTGAAAACGATTTAAATTCAAATGGTTAACTCAATTCAGAAAAGAACTTGCCTTGGCCTTATTCTTGCTTTTAAAAATACTATTATCATTGAGAGGTGATTCATACGGCAAAGCTCATCACTGGAGGTTTAGGTTTCATAGGTGTTTATCTTGCCCGTGCTCTATTGCAGAAAGGAGAAGAGGTTGTCCTTTTTGATGTGGTGAGTTCTTCTCCGCTCATCAAGAACATTAAGGATAAGGTGAAGATTGTTCAGGGCAGCCTTGCATCTTGGGCAGAGGTTTTGGAGGTGGTCAAGCAGTATAAGGTTGACGGCATCTACCACACAGGTGCCCTCCTCTCGGCCTCGGCCGAGGAAAAACCTATTACCGCCTACGAGGTCAATGCGGGTGGAACCTTTAATGTCCTCGAAGCGGCAAGGCTTTTCAAGGTGAAACGGGTCGTCTATACAAGTACGATTGCCTCCTATGGCCTCGGTCTCCATACTGTGGATGAGGATACAATCCAGATGCCCATTTCTATGTATGGGGTTACAAAAGTCTTCTCAGAAAGGTTGGGGGAATATTATCAGAGAAAATTCGGCGTTGACTTTAGAGCCGTTCGCCTACCTTCTATCATTGGCCCGGGAAGGGGCGCCGGAGGAGCATCGGCTTATAGCACCCTGATGATTTCGGAGCCTGCTCTCAAGAGGCCTTATTCCGTTTTTGTGGAAGAAGATGTGATCATGCCCATCCTTTATATCAAGGACTGTGTGGATTGTCTCATCCGTTTGTACGAAGCTGACAACGCAAAGCTGAAGAGGAGAGTCTATTGCATCGCAGGCTTTTCACCCACGTCAAAGGAGATCTACGATGAAGTGAAACGGATTCTTCCGGGTGCAGACATCAAATTCAAGCCTGATAAGGAGTTAACAGAAATCGTTCGGAGTTGGCCTAAATATCTCAGGGAAACAAAGGCGTTTGAGGACTGGGGCTGGAAGACGAAATTTCTCCTGAAGGAGACTGTTGAGGATTTCATCAAGGAGGTTCAGGCCCATCCCGACATTTATGGTTAGAATTCGCTTGACACCGTTTCATTTTCGTTATATTTGAACCGAAGAAAAAAGGAGGTGAAGGTTAATTTTTTTACAAAACTTTTTTAATGAGAAAGGAGGAGGTTAATGAGAAAGCTGGCAATTTTAATGGGTTTCGTTTTTTTTCTCAGTATCATTTCGGTTTCCATGGTGATGGCCCAGGCCAAAAAGGCAGCACCAGCGGCAAAAAAAGAACCGATCAAGATAGGGGCCATTTATGACTTCGCCGGAGGCTGCCACATGTACTCCGAATCGGGAGTCAAAGGGATCAAGATTGCGTTGGATGAAATCAATGCCATGGGTGGTATTCTGGGAAGAAAACTGGATCTTGTCGTAAGAGACACTGAGGCAAAGGTTGATGTCGCCGTAAGAGAAGTAAAAGACCTCATCCTCAGAGAAAAAGTTAATTTTTTGATCGGGCCATGCAGCAGCGGGACAGGTCTTGCGATGCAGGTTGTCCATTCAGAATATAAGATCCTGCGAATCCCTCCCATTGCCAATACCGAAGCTCAAACAGTCGACAAGTTTACCCCTTATGTCGTTCAGGTAGTTCCCAATACCTATATGGAAGCTATCGCTGCTACCCGCTACCTCAATAAAAAGGTCCCAACGGCAAAAAAATTCTGCACGATCGGCCCCGATTATGAGTTTGGCAGACGTGAAGAGACCGCTTTTACTGAAGAGATCAAAAGGTTAGTTCCTGGTGCTGAAATTGTTTACGAGGCTTGGCCAAAGCTGGGAGAAAAAGACTTCACCGCATTTATTACAGCCATTATGGCTAAGAAGCCCGATGCGGTTCATGGTTCGCTTTTTGGTGGGGATTTAGTCTCCTTTACCAAACAGGCAGCACCCTATGGTTTCTTCGAAAAGACCCCGTTCATTGCTCTCTATGACTTTCCTGTCCTCTTAGCTCTGGGACCGGATGCTCCGGAAGGAACATTTGGCTTTGGAAGGGGATGCTTCTTTATGGATCCCAATCCGAAGATGATGGAGTTTGTGGGAAAATATAGAAAGTTTACTGGAGCCTATCCGGATGGATGGGCAGTCCAGAACTATGATGCGATTTATCTATTGAAAGCTGCCATAGAAAAGGCAAAAACAACCGAAACGGATGCCGTTGTCAAGGCGATCGAAGGTATGCCTTTTGAAGGATTAAGGCAAAAATTCACCATTCGTGCCTTAGACCATATGGGAACAGTGCCTTGCTACCAGGGAACCATTGCAAAAGATCCCAACTACCCATTTAAGATTTGGAAAGATATTACCAGAGTCCCTGGAGATCAGGTCATCCGTCCTGAAGCCAGTGTAAGGGAGATCTGGAAGAAGACAGGAGTCGTTAGATAAAGCACAAATAGGAATAATGGAGTGTTGGAATGATGGAATATTGGAAGACGAAAAACCATTTGCTTAAAAGCCCATAATTCCAGTATTCCATTCTTCCACTATTCCGCTTTCTTTGGTGTTGGGTATGTCTTTTGACGTCCTTTTCAGCCAGTTCATGAGTGGTATCGCCCGGGCGGCCCTCCTTTTCTTGGTCGCCTCGGGCCTTTCCCTCACCTTTGGTGTTTTAAGAGTTCTTAACTTCGCTCATGGTTCCCTTTATATGCTGGGAGCCTTCCTCTCCTATAGCATCTGGAAATTTCTCCTCATGCCTGTCCTTGGTTTCTATCTTGCAGCCATTATTGCTGCCCTCATTATGGGGGGTGTAGGAATTCTTATTGAATTCGTCTTACTCAGACGCCTTTATGCGAGAGGTTGGCCTGAGCAACTTCTATCAACCTATGCAATTGTTTTAATCATTACTGATCTCGTTAAATGGGCTTGGGGTGGAGAATTTCTCTCGATTCCGAGACCAAAGCCTTTTACAGGAGCTGTTTCCCTTTTCGGGTTCCCGTTCCCTTCTTATAATTTTTTCGTCATTTTATTAGGTTTAGGCCTGGTTGTCTTTTTATGGTGGCTTGTTTATAAAACTCGTTTCGGTGATATTATCCGGGCCGCTGCACATGATCGGGAAATGATCTCTGCTTTGGGAATACCCATTCCATGGCTTTTTACATGGATTTTTGTACTGGGAGCTTTCATCGCCGGATTGAGCGGAGCGGTCACCGCTCCATTTGGATCCGTGGCTCTTGGTATGGATATGGAAATTATCATTGAATGTTTTGCTGTGGTCGTTATTGGTGGTATGGGGAGCCTCCCGGGAACACTTCTCGGGTCTTTTATTGTCGGAGAAGTCTATGCTTTTGGTATTATGTTTAAACCTGAATTGGCTCTGGCTTTCATCTTCATGGTCATGGCAGTTGTTCTGATCATTCGACCGTGGGGAATATTCGGGAGACCGGAAAGATAAAGAACATTGCAAAATGGAAAATGACCAATGAACAATGTTCATCAAAAATGAATAGAAAAAAATGCAGATATAAAGGATTTGATTTAGGCATGCAGAGAATTCAGACTGAAACAAAAGAATCCCAGATCAAGAAGAGTTGGTGGTTGATCCTCCTCCTCATCGCCTCTTTCATCGCCCCCCTGTTTGTGACGGAATTTTATCTTACGGTGCTCTGTGAAGCCCTGGTCATGAGTATGCTTGCTCTAAGCTTTAATCTCCTCTTTGGCTATATGGGCCAGCTCTCCTTTGGCCAGGCTGCTTTTTATGGGCTGGGTGGATATGCGGTCGCCATGCTCATGACAAAAGTACATTTCAATTTCTGGCTTAGTATAGTGGCCGGGGTTTTAGTTGCAAGTATTATTGGCCTGATCGTCGGATTTTTTTGTGTCCGTTTAAGGGGTATTTATTTTGCCGTATTAACCCTTGCTTTTGGTCAACTCATCTTCTTCATCGTTTTCAAATGGCATAATTTTACAGGCGGAGATGACGGTATCCAAGGAGTCTTTCCTCCTGATCTCCTGAAGTCACCCAACGCTTATTACTACTTTATTCTGATCGTTTTTCTCTTTTCCGGTTTCATTTTATGGAAAATTATCCATTCGCCGTTTGGCCAGACCATTGTGTCCATGCGTGAAAACTCTGAGAGAACAGAATTTTTAGGAATTAATATTGCAAAATATCAGCTGATCACTTTTGTCATAGCAGCAGCTATCGCTGGACTCGCAGGGGCGATCTGGGTTCCCTTTTACCGCTCTGTGGCTCCATCTTATTTAACATGGATTAAATCCGGAGAGCCCGTCATGGCAGCCATTCTCGGAGGTCCTTCGCTTTTCTATGGACCCATTTTGGGAATGTTCATCATGACGTTCTTCCATTCATGGGTTCTTGGGTTCACTATTTATTGGCCCGTCGTAATGGGAATTCTTATCCTGATCATTATCTTCTTCCTGCCAGGTGGAATCCTTGGTTTTATACAAGAAAAGGTAAATCAAAGGAGAGAAAGACTCAATCAATTGGTGGAAAAATAGTATGTTTCTTCAGACTCAAGGGATAACCAAAGAATTTGGAAAACTCAGGGCGGTCAATAACGTCACCCTTGAAATAAAGAAGGGAGATATCCACGCCATCATTGGTCCGAATGGTGCCGGGAAATCCACCTATTTCAATCTCGTCACAGGCTATCATCGAGCGACCTCTGGGAAGGTCTTGTTCAGAGATAAAGAGATCACAAATCTACCCGCCTATAGTAGATGCAATCTGGGCATCACCCGTTCCTTCCAGATTACCAGCATCTATCCGAAACTCACGGTCTATGAAAGCGTTCTCATGGGCTTATTATGCCATCGGAAAGCCACACTTAATTTCTTTTCATCCGCAAAAAAGTTTTTTAAAGAAGAAGTCTGGCGGACTTTAGAGGACGTGGGTCTTGCAGATCAGGCGAACACTTTAGGAGATTCTATCTCCCATGGTGATAAAAAGCGATTGGAACTTGCCATCACTCTCGGGACCGAGCCTGAACTATTATGCCTTGATGAACCCACCTGCGGGATGTCTCCCGAAGAGACCGATATCGCTATGAGACTCATCAAAAAATTTTCCGAAGAAAGAGGATTGACCATTCTCTTCACCGAACATGACATGAGTGTGGTTTTTGGAATTGCCGAGAGGATATCTGTGCTTCATCAAGGGACATTGATCGCAGACGGAACCCCACAGGAAGTGAGAACCAGCGAAGAGGTTCAAAAAGTATATTTAGGTGGGTCAGCATAATGCTTGAAGTCAAAGAAATTCATACCTACTACGGGACCAGTCATATTCTCTTCGGAATCTCTTTTAATGTAAAAGGAGGGGAAGCGGTTTGCCTCCTTGGAAGGAATGGGGCTGGTAAAACCACGACCTTCAGGAGCATCATCGGCTTAACCCCACCCAAGAAGGGGAGCATTAAATTCAGGGACAAGGAGATTATGGGGAAACCTCCCTATCGGATTGCAAAAATGGGAATCGGTTTTGTCCCTGATACGCGAAGGATCTTCCCTGATTTAACAGTTCGTCAAAATATTCTTGTTGCTCGGAGAGAAAAAGAAAAAGCTGTTTGGAATCTGGAAACGATCTATGCCCTCTTCCCAAAATTAAGAGAATTAGATACTCATATGGGAACCCAGCTCAGCGGTGGCGAACAACAAATGCTCACTGTCGCACGAACCTTAATGACCAACCCGGACCTTCTGCTCTTGGATGAACCCGGGGAGGGACTGGCTCCTCTGGTCATTCAAGCCATGAAGGAACAACTTGGGGAGATTAAGAAGTTTGGTATCACCATGCTCATCTGTGAACACAATGTCGGTCTTGCCACTGCGTTAAGTGATCGTGGTTATGTGATTGATAAGGGGACGATCCGGTATCAAGGCACCATTAAGGAATTACAAGGGAACGAAGAGGTCAGAAAGAAATACTTGATGGTTTGATGGCTCTTTTTCACTATCCAAACTTGTCCCTCAAATGACTCTAAGTGTTTCGACTCGACGCCATCCTCATAAAAAACTTAGACGACTATCTAATCCTCAAGAGTGATCGAATTTCGTGAGGAGGATCGATGAAAGAAGAAATTATTGGAAAAGAAGTCTCTCACCCGATGCTCTCCCCTACCCCCCCGACCAAAGTAAAAAGAGGGAAAATTGTATCCGCAGAAGAAGCCGTCAGGGTGATTCGAGATGGTGATACGGTTGCCACTGGAGGTTTTGTAGGGACTGGGTTCGCTGAAGAGATTGCCGTAAAACTCGAAGAGTATTTCCTAAGTACCGGAAAACCCAGAGATTTGACTCTGATCTACGCTGCAGGTCAAGGAGATGGAGGCGAAAAGGGTTTGAACCATTTAGGACATGAAGGCTTAGTCAAAAGAGTGATTGGCGGGCACTGGGGACTTGCCCCAAAACTTCAAAAATTAGCCTTTGAAAATAAGGCCCAAGCTTACAATCTTCCTCAAGGCGTCATCTCTCATATGTATCGAGATATTGCTGCTCATAAACCCCGGACGATCACATCTGTTGGTCTTGGAACCTTCGTTGATCCAAGGAACGGGGGCGGAAGAATCAATAGTCTCACCGAAGAAGATCTTGTTGAATTGATGATAATAGACGGCAAAGAGTACCTTGCTTACAAAACATTCCCTATCCATGTGGCGATCATCCGTGGGACAACCGCTGATACGGAAGGGAATATTACCATGGAAAAGGAAGCCTTAACGCTCGAAGTCCTTTCAATCGCCATGGCGGCAAAAAATTCGGGAGGTTTTGTCATCGTTCAAGTGGAAAGAATTGCTGAGCATGGAAACTTGAACGCTCGGCAGGTCAAAATTCCAGGCATTTTGGTTGATTGTGTGGTCGTTGCACGGCCAGAGAATCACTGGCAAACGTTTGCTGAATTTTATAACCCTGCTCTCAGTTGCGAAATCAAAATTCCGATGCAATTTATTCCCACCATGGAAATGAATGAGAGAAAAATCATCTCAAGAAGAGCTGCTTTTGAGCTCGAGCCAAATAGCGTTGTCAACCTTGGAATTGGCATGCCGGAAGGCATCGCCAATATCGCCAATGAAGAGAAGATTATCGATTTTATTACCTTAACTGCAGAGCCAGGTGTGATCGGAGGACTTCCCAATGGAGGTCTAAATTTTGGAACGGGTACGAATATGGATTGCCTCCTCGATCAACCTTATCAGTTCGATTTTTATGACGGTGGGGGCCTAGATGTCGCATTTTTAGGATTAGCTCAGGCTGACAAACATGGAAATCTTAATGTCAGCAAATTTGGCCCTAAGCTTGCCGGTGCAGGAGGATTCATTAATATCAGCCAGAATGCGAAGAAGATCGTTTTTGTAGGAACTTTTACGGCCGGCAATTTGAAGGTTTCGCTGGAGGACGGGAAACTGAGGATTGATCAGGAGGGAAAGGTTAAGAAATTTATCGATCACGTCGAGCATATCACCTTCAGCGGGAAATATGCCGTCATGAAAAACCAACCGGTCCTCTACGTCACCGAGCGTTGCGTCTTCTCCTTAACCAGAGAGGGTTTGGAACTGATTGAGATCGCCCCCGGGATGGATGTAAAAAAGGATATTCTCCCGTGGATGGACTTTATGCCGATTATCAAAGAATCCGTTCGTCTGATGGATGAGAGGATCTTTAGACTTGAACCCATGGGATTGCGGGAAGATCTTTTGACTCTTACCTTGGAAGAGCGATTGATCTATGACCCTTCGGAAAATCTCTTCTTTGTCAACTTTGAGGGGCATTCTATTAAAACGAGACAAGACATTCGGGATGCCAAAGAAGCGGTTGAAAAAAATCCTGGGCCCTTTGGGAAAGAAAGTCCATACCATTGTCAACTACGACAATTTCACCATTCTCCCCGACCTTGTGGAGGAGTATACAGAAATGGTGAAGTACCTTGTAAACAAATATTATTCGGAAGTCACCCGATACACCACAAGTACTTTCCTCCGCATGAAACTTGGGGACGCCCTTCAAAAGCGGGGGGTAAAGCCTCATATCTACGAAAGCCACGAAGAAGCACATAAAGCTCTTAAAAAAGCGTAACCTTTCAATTTGATTCTTGTAAGGAGCGATGAGCCAGGCTAAGAATTTATTCCGATGATTTTACATGAATAGAAGTTTAATATCCCAATTCGCCCATCTAAATTTTGCCAAATTGAAAGGATGTAAAACAACACCCGGGGGGAGGTGGGTTGGGCGATATTGTTCTTGAAGATCGGGAAAACTCTAACCGAGGCAGAGATCCTCGATTTTTTGAAAGGCGCTTGGCGGCTATAAAGCCAACAAGAACGTGGTCCTCGCGGACCAGTTGCCCCTGAAGGAAGCCGGCAAGGTATTCAAATATCTTTCGGGAAAAATATTCCTGAGAAGATTTTTCTTTACTCGAGGCAAGAGGTTGTATAGAATTCACACTTTGAAGGAAAGATCACAAGAAGCTCTTTCCCGAACCCGGATTCTGAGACACCGAAATTTTCACGATCTTTGATGCCCAGTCTTAGAAAGGGAGGTGGTGGCCGTCCAAAAGAACCGCAGTGAATCGAGATCCAAAAAATCCCAAAAGAGGAGGTAGGACGATGAAATATTCAAAGCTGATATCTCTGTGTATAGCCATTTTTGTCCCGGTCTTCTTGCTGGTGCCGGCAGGATTTGCGCAGGGGCCCATCAAGTTGGGGGCCATTCTCCCCTTGGCCGACATTACCGGAGACCAAGGGGCCAAAGCCATGAAAGTGGCTGTAAAAGAAATCAACCAGGCCGGCGGGCTCTTGGGACGCCAAGTCGAATTGATTGTGGTCGATGATGAGATGAAGCCGGAAAAAGGAGCGGCCGCGGTGGAGAGGCTG
>Ga0256868_10001853_pt1 | contig 11257 bp, 8 predicted proteins | sample RVTome_13_FD_187341 | JGI IMG/M metagenome (GOLD analysis project Ga0256868, IMG submission 187341) | Soil microbial communities from uranium-contaminated site in the Upper Colorado River Basin, Wyoming, United States - RVT92D227 HiSeq ... | reverse complement strand
GGCGCGGTACGGGTCGGTCGCGAGGCTGCGGGCGACGCGCAGCTCCGCGAGGAGCGGCCGCACGTCGGTCGCGAACGCGTCCGCCACCAGCCGGTTCGCCTCCAGGACGTCGCCGGCCGCCTGCGCAGCGAGGAGCGTCTCGCGATCGACGAGGAGCGCCTTGGCCATCGTCTCCTGGAGGTTCATCACGCTGCGGATCATGGCCGGGATCTTCGGCTCGATGTTGTGACACTGGTCGAGCATGTAGACGACCTCGTTCGCGCAGCGCTGCGCGATCGGGTCAGCGTCGTCGCGCATGGCGTTGACCAGCTCGTGCGCGATCCGGAACAGCTGGTACGGGTCGATCGAGCCGACCATGAGGTCGTCGTCGCCGTATTTCTTGTCGTTGAGGTCGAAGCCGCCGAGGCGCCCCTCCGCCAGGAGGATCGCCACGATCTGCTCGATGTTGACGCCCATCGCGTGATGGCCCGTGTCGACGCAGACCGTGGCCTGCTCGCCGACCGCGCGGCAGACCGAGAGCGCCTGGCCCCAGTCCTGGACGTCGGTGGAGTACAGGGCCGGCTCGTACAGCTTGTATTCGAGGAACATGCGCACGCCTGCCGGCAGGTGCGGGTGGATCTCGCGCAGGCCCTCCACGAGGCGGCGACGCCGCCAGCGCATGTCGTCCTGGCCCGGATAGTTGGTCCCGTCGCCCAGCCAGACCTTGACCACCTTCGACCCCGTCGCCGCCGCGATCTCGCAGCAACCAATGATGGCCCGGACGGCCTTGGCCCGCACCTCGGCCGATGGGTGGCACAGCGAGCCGAACTTGTAGTCCTCGTCCTGGAACGTGTTGCTATTGATGCCGCCGATGCGCAGGCCGCGCTCCGCCGCGTAGGCCGTGAAGGCCGGCCAGTCGTCCACCCGATCCCAGGGGATGTGCAGGGCGACGGAGCCGGCGATCCCCGTGTACCGGTTGACGGTGGCCGCGTCGTCGATCTTCTCGAAGGCATTGCGCGGCACGCCCGGCTGCGGGAAGACCCGGAAGCGCGTGCCGGTATTGACGAAGCCCCACGACGGCAGCTCGATGGCGAGGCCGCTCACGGCCCATTCGATGCGCTCGAGCGCGGAGGCGGTGGCGGGGCGGGCAATGGCCGCGATCGGGGGCATGGCGGTCTCCTTCGTCAGGGCGCGGTGGATTCGGACATGGATCGAGCGGCGAGCAGGGTCCCGAAGCGCGCGCGGGCCTCGGCCCAGTCGCCCGAGGGCTCGTGGCTGGTGACGGGGAACGAGCGGGCGACCAGGTCGCGCGCCTCGGCGACCGAGGCAAGCTCGCCGGCGGCGATGGCCTGGACGGCGAGGTTGCCGATCGCCGTCGCCTCAACGGGTCCAGCCCGGACCGGGAGGCCCGTCGCGCCCGCGGTCAGCCGGCACAGCAGCCGGTGGTTCGACCCGCCGCCCACGACGTGGATCGCTTCGATGGGATAACCAGAGGCCCCCGTGAGCTCGTCGACCGCGACGGCATAGCGAAGCGCGAGGCTCTCGAGGAGCACCCGGACGAGCGTCCCAGCGTCGAGGGGAACCAGCTGCCCTGTCTCCGCGCAGAAAGCGCGCACGCGCGCGGGCAGGTCGCCCGGACGCAGGAAGCGCTCGTCGTCGGGATCGATGAACGCCGTGAAGGCGGGCGCCGTCTCGGCGAGCGCGGTCAGCTCCTCGTACGAGGGGGCGTCGCCCGCCGGCCACAGCGCACGCCGGCTTTCCTGGACCAGCCAGAGCCCCATGACGTTGCGAAGCAGGCCGATCGTGCCCGCCACGCCGCCCTCGTTCGTCAGGTTGGCGGCGAGGGTCACGTCGGACACCACGGGCGCCGCCACCTCCAATCCGATGAGCGACCACGTCCCGGAGCTCAGGAAGGCAGTCGTAGGGCCGGCGAGTGGCGCTCCGACCACGGCGGAGGCGGTGTCGTGCGAGCCCGGCGCCACCACGCGCGCGTCGCGCAGGCCGGTGTCCGCCGCCACGTCCGCGCGCATGGGGCCCAGGATGGTTCCCGGCGCCACGATCGGCGGCAGGATACCGGTCGGGATGCCGAAGCGAGCGAGGAGGGGCCGCGCCCAGTCTCGGGCGACCGGATCCAGGCACTGGCTGGTGCTCGCGTTCGTGTACTCGGCGACCGCGCTCCCGGCCAGGAAGTGATGGAAGAGGTCGGCCATCATCAGCAGCCGGTCGGCTTGGCCCAGCAGCGGGTCGCCCGCGCGGACCATCGAGAACAGCTGGTAGAGCGTGTTGATGGGCATGAACTGGATGCCGGTGGCGGCATAGATCTCGTCGCGCGGCACGACCGCGAAGGCGTGGCCGGGCATCCCTTCCGTGCGCCGGTCCCGGTAATGCACCGGGTTCGCCAGGAGACGGCCGCGGGCGTCGAGCAGCCCGAAGTCGACGCCCCACGTGTCCACGCCGACGGACGCCACCTGCCCGCCGGCAGCGGCCCGTCGGAGGCCCGCGGTCACCTCGCCGAAAAGGCGCAGGAAATCCCAGTGGAGGGTCCCCGCCAGCGTGACCGGGACGTTCGGGAACCGGTGGACGTCCTCGAGGGCCAGGCGCCCACCGTCGAAGGTGCCGACGATGGCCCGCCCGCTCTCCGCGCCGAGGTCGACGGCGACCATCCGGAGCGGCGACTCAGTCAAGGTGGAACACCTCCTCGAGGCGGCGGTGGAAGCCCGTCGCCGGGTCGGTGCACGGATCGATGAGGCATGCCATGTCCGCCTGCCAGCGGGCGTTGACAGGCGACGCGTCCATCGTCGCCCGGAAGCGGTCGAAATCGTCGACCTCGAAGCAGCCGAACAGGTCGTCGTCGCGCAGGTAGATGGAGTAGTCCCGGCAACCCGCGGCACGGAGGGCATCGAGCATCTCCGGCCAGACCGCCGCGTGGCGGCGTCGGTACTCGGCCTCCGCCCCGGGCAGGAGCTTCATCGTGAAGACGACTCGTTCCATCGTGGCTCCCCCGAATCCCGAGCCCCGGAAGCGTGGCCTCCGGGGCTCGGACCGCGTTCGTCGATAGCGGGGCGGGATGCCGGCGGGTCTAGAAGTAGACGTCGAGGTTCGTCTTGTCGAACCGGAACGCCGGCCCGAGGATCACCACGCTGTCCTTGCCGATCGTGTACGGCTTGTCGCCGTTGAGCCCCTTGACGGTGAAGGTCTCGCCTTCCTTGCCCGTGATCTCACCCTTCACGAGCTTGTCGGCGATCTGGTAGGAGAGGTAGCCAAGGTCCGGGACGTTCCACAGGCCGTAGACCGGCGATGTGCCGTCCTCGACGAAGGGCTTCATGTCGTGCGGGAATCCGAGCCCGGTCACCTTGACGGAGTCCGACTTGCCGGCCTGCTTGACGACCTGGGCGGCCGCCAGGATGCCGACAGTGGTCGGCGCGACGATGACCTTGAGGTTCGGGTATTTGGTGAGGAGGGCCTGGGCCTGGGTGGTGCTCTTCGTCGCGTCGTCGTCACCGTAGACGGTGTCGACGAGCTTGAGGTTCTTGTACTTGTCGGTTGCCAGGGTCGTCTTCATGAGGTCGATCCAGGCGTTCTGGTTCGTCGCGGTGGCGGCCGCGGACAGGATCGCAATCTCGCCGGTGCAGCTCGGGGCGAGCTCGCAGGCCCAGTCCGCGAGGTTCACGCCGACGCCGCTGAAGTCGACCTGGTTGACAAAGACGTCGTAGGCGCCGACGGCCGGGCTGGAGTCGAAGCCGACGACCTTGATCCCTGCCTTCATCGCCTCCTTGAGGGCCGGAGCGACCTCGTCCTTGCCGTCGGCCGAGATGATGATCGCGCTGACCTTCTGGGTGGTGAGGTCGGTGATGAACGGAATCTGCAGGTCCGCCTTGGCCTCGTTCGGCCCGACCTGGATGACCTTGCCGCCGAGCTCTCCGGCCGCCTTGTCGACGCCGGTCTTCGCGGCCGCAAAGTACTGGTTGACGATGTCCTTGGGCAGGTAGCCGACGGTCAGCGCCGCAGGGGCCGTGGTCGGGGCCGCTGTTGCCGCCGACGGGCTCGGCGTCGAGCCGCTCGAGCATGCCGCGAATGCCAGGACTGCGACACTTGCCAGGGCGATCAATCGCCCGGTTGATCTGCGCTCCAAGACAGTTCCTCCTCGATCTACGACAGGGCAGCCTCACCGTGGACGATCGAGTCGGCCGGCGGATGCCGACGTCTACGAACTCGATCGAGGGCCGACTTGGCCTGGTGAGCAAAGGTGGGAATCACGACCGAGAGGATCAGGAGCAGCCCGAGGGCGATGCTCTGGACCTCGACCGTGACGCTGGCGAGGCGGAGGGCGTTCTGCATCACCGCCACGGCGAGAACGGCGAGAACGACACCCGGGATCGTGCCCGAGCCGCCGAAGATGTTGACGCCGCCGAGCAGGACCACCGTCACGACGGTAAGCGTCATGCCCTGTGCGGCGTCGGCCCGCGCGCTCGACAGGCGCGACGTCAGGATCACGCCGGCCAGGGACGCGACGAGCCCGGACAGAACGAAGAGCCCGATCCTGACCCGGGTGACCCGCACTCCGGAGAAGCGGGCCGTACCCGGGTTCTTGCCGATGGCAAAGACCTGGCGACCGACCCAGGTCCGATGGAGAACGATCCCGAGCACGATGGCCAGCAGGAGGAAGATGACGAACGGCCATGGGACCAGCGTCCCGGGAACGTGACCGAAGCCCAGCTCCGTGAACGCGGGCGGGAAGTTGCTGACGCCGCGCGGTCCGAGGACGATCAGGGCCAGGCCCCGGAAGAGGGCCAGGGTTCCCAGGGTCACGACCAGCGACGGCAGACCGCCGCGAGCCACGAGCAGGCCGTTCATCAGGCCGCCCAGGGCTCCGACGACGAGAACCACGGGGATCCCGGTCCAGAGCGGCACGCCGGCCGCCCAGAGGAACCCGAGGATCGCGCTGGCGAGGCCGGCCATCGACTCGACGGAAAGGTCGATCTCGGCGGCCACGATGATCAGGGTCATCGGCAGTGCCATGATCGCGACTTCCATCAGGGCGGCGACGAGGTTCGAGAAGTTGCCGGGCGTCAGGAAGAACGGCGACAACGATGCCCCGAGGGCGACGAGCCCGACGACAGCGACGACGAGCATGGTCTCCCAGCGCGCGAGCAGGCGCGTCCATCGCCGCTGGCCGTTCGCCGGAGCCACGGCAGTGCTCATCGAACGCGGCGCTCCGCGGTCGCCCGCTGGATCCGTCGCAGGATGAGCGCGTCGGCGCTGACGGCGACCAGGATGACCACGCCGTAGATGGCCTGGAGCCAGAACTGCGACAGGCCGACCAGGATGAGCGCGTTCGCGATGAACCCGAGGAACAGCGCGCCGAGCGCGGCGCCGGCGAGCGTCCCGGAACCACCGAAGATGGCCACGCCTCCGACGACGACCGCGGCCACGACCGAAAGGACGACGCCCGTCGCGGATGTCCCGTTGATCGTCCCGAACTGCATGACCCAGAGCACGCCGGCGACGCCGGAGAGCAGGCCGCAGACCGAGAAGGCCGTGAACACGACCAGGCGGGACGGGATTCCGAGGACGGCCGCGGCCTCGGGGTTGCTGCCCACGGCGTAGACCTGCCGCCCGAACCGCGTCGACCGGAGGACGACGCTCCCGATGACCACCACGACCAGCGCGACGAGGACGAAGATCGGGATGCCCAGGATGCTGTCGCGCGCGGGATCGGTGAACCCGGGCGGGAGGCCGGCCAGCGGGACCTGGTGACTTCCGGCGACCAGGTAGTCCACGCCCCGGAAGATGCTCAGCGTCCCCAGCGTGGCGACGATCGCCGGGACCCTGAGCAGGGTTACGATCACGCCGTTGATCATCCCCAGGACGAGCCCGAGCCCGAGCCCGAACGTGATCGCCGCTGGGGCGTCGAGCGCATGGCGCTCGAGAACGATGGCCACGCAATAGGCGACCAGTCCCATCGTGGCTTCGACCGAGAGGTCGATGTTCCTGGTGATGACAACAATTGCCTGGCCGACGGCCGCGACGGCGATGATCGATGCCAAGCTGGCGACCTGGCTGAGGTTCGAGGGCGTCAGGAACTGCGGGGCACTGATCGACACGAGCCCACCGAGCACGACCATGATCGCGACGAGGCTGAGCTCGCGCTGGCGCGCCACCATGGACAACCACTGCCCCCGGGTCCGTGCCGCGCCCACCGTGGCCGTCACGCCGGACTCAGCCATCGAGGCCACCGCCGGTGACGTCGCCGGTGAATTGGGTGCCTGCCGTCGGGTGGTCGTCGCCGGCCACGCTGCCGGTCGCGGCGAACATCACCCGCTCCTGGGTCGCCCGATCGCGCGGGATGTCGGCCGTGACCCGCCCTTCGTGGAGAACGAGGATCCGGTCGGACATGGCCAGGACCTCCGGCAGATCGCTCGAGATGAGGATGATCCCGAGCCCCGACGCAGCCAGCTCGGAGATGATCCGGTGGACCTCCACCTTGGCGCCGATGTCGATCCCGCGCGTGGGCTCGTCCAGGATCAGGACCCTGGGCCCGGAGGCCAACCACTTGGCCAGCACGACCTTCTGCTGGTTGCCTCCCGACAGCGACTCGACGAGCTGATCGACCCCGGTCATCCTGACGTTGAGCCGTTCCGTGTGCTCGTCGGCAACCTTGCGCTCGGCGGACGAGCGGATCAGGAGCCGCGGGAACAGGCGCGGCAGGATCGGCAGCGTCACGTTCTGGGCGATCGAGAAACCGAGGACGAGCCCTTCCTGGTGACGGTCCTCGGGGAGGTACGCGATCCCGGCATGCATCGCGGCGGACGGGTTTGCGAAGTTGACCTGTGTTCCGCCGAGCCAGATCTCACCGCCGTCGCGCTGGTCGATCCCGAACAGGACCCGGGCGACCTCCGTGCGACCGGCCCCGACCAGTCCGGCGAACCCGACGATCTCGCCGGCGCGGACGGAGAACCCCACATCGCGGAAGACCCCGACCTTCGCCAGGTCTCTGACCTCGAGGAGGATGTCGCCCATCGGTGTCTCGACCTTCGGGAACAACGACACGGTGCGTCCGACCATGTGCCGTACGAGTTCGGCCGTCGTCAGCTCGCTGGTGGCCGTCGTGACGACGTGCCGGCCGTCTCGGAAGACGGTCGCGCGGTCGCATAGGTCGAAGACCTCGTCGAGCCGGTGGCTCACGAACAGGACCGAGACCCCACGGTCGCGAAGCCGGCGGACGATCGTGAACAGGCGCTCGACCTCATGGGCAGAGAGCGAGGCTGTCGGCTCGTCCAGGATGAGGACACGGGCGTCGAGGGACAGGGACTTGGCGATCTCGATGAGCTGTTGGTCGGCCATCGAGAGACCCCGGACCGGCGCTCCAACGTCGACCTGCACGTCGAGCTCGCCGAACAGCGCCTCGGCCGCCCGGCGCGTCCCGCCCCAGTCGATCGTGCCGAGGCGGCCGGATGGGGCGTGCCCGATGAACACGTTCTCGGCGACGGTCAGGTCCGGAAAGAGGCGGGGCTCCTGGTGCACGACCGCGATCCCGAGCGAGCGGGAGTGGGCGGGGCCGTGGATCTGCGTCGTCTCGCCGTCGAGCAGGATCGTCCCGCTGTCGGGCTGATGGACGCCGGCGAGGATCTTGACGAGCGTGCTCTTGCCGGCGCCGTTCTCGCCGACGAGGCCGTGGATCTCGCCCGCACGAAGGTCCATCGACACGTCGGTCAGGGCGGCCGTCGCCGCGAAGTGCTTGGAGATGCCGCGGAGCTCGACGCTGGGTGCGGTCGGGGCGACCACGGGGGTCGTCACGAGAGGATCTCGAGCCCGGGGGCAGGGTGGGACCGCCCGACGGCGGCCCGACGTCCCGCCCCGGCTTCGTCACCGGGCCCGATCTCCAGGACCTCGATGCCGGTTTCGCGGAGGGTCGCGACCATGTCCGGGGGCGCCTCGTCGTCCGTGAACACCCCGGCGAGCCGGTCCGTCCGACAGAACGTCGCCGACGCGACGCGGCCCCATTTCGTGTGGTCGACGACGGCATAGACCTCCCGGGCCGCGGCGACCATCGACCGCTTGATCTGGGCTTCCTCTTCCATCGCATCCGAGAGGCCGGCCTCGATCGTGAACCCGGCCGCGCCCAGGAACGCCTTCTGCACGTTTACCCGGCGGAAGACGCCGTCGCCCAGGGGGCCGACGACCGACAGGGCCTCCCAGCGGACCCGGCCGCCCAGCATCAGGACGGTGATGCCCGGGTGGCCCGCCAGCTCCTCGGCGATCCGGATGCTGTTCGTCACGGCGGTCAACCCGTGCCAGGTCTCGCGTTCCTTGAGGTGTCGGGCGATGTACAGGGCCGAGGTGCTGGCGTCGAGCACGATGCTCTCGCCGTCGCCGATCCGGGCCGCCGCCGCGGCTCCCATCCGGGATTTCTCCTCCCGCTGGAGGCGATCCCGGATATCGAAGGCAAGCTCGGGGCGATGGTCGCCGGGAGCGATCGCGCCTCCGTGGGTGCGGATGACGCGGCGCTCGCCCTCCAGGAAGAGGAGGTCCTTGCGGATCGTGACCGCGGAGACGCCGAAACGCCCGGCGAGATCGGTCACTCTGGCCCGCCCGTCCTCCTCCACGATCCGCGCGATCTGCTGCTGACGCTCGCGCGCGAAGACGCCATCGGGCACGTCTGCGGCCCTCGCGGTCACGGCATCTCTCTCTGGCTGGGGAACCTGGCTGGGGGACCGTCTTCGGTTGGTTGCGTTTGCGCACACTTTGCATCGAAGCAGTGTCGAATGTCAAGCCGATCCCAACCATGACCGCATCACTTCACAGCCCCGCGGGCCCGCCCGTGGAGAGGCGTTCGGGCGCGACCGTCAGGTGTGCAAGGCCTCCTGGCGGACAGCCGCGACGTCCTCCAGGCGACGACGGATCGCGCCCAGGAACCGTGCCCCCATCTCCCCGTCGACCAGCCGGTGGTCGGCCGAGAGGGTCAGCTTCATGATCGTGCGCACCGCCAGCCCGTCCCCGATGGCGACCGCCGTCGGGACCGCGCTCGCCACCGCCAGGATCGCGGCCTCGCCCGGGTTGATGATCGCGCTGAACTCCTCGACGCCGAACATGCCGAGATTGGACACGGTGAACGTGCTCCCCGTCATGTCGTCCACGGCCAGCCGGCCATCGCGCGCGGCGATGGCGAGCTCGACGGCCCGGTCGTGCAACTCGCCAAGCGACAGGCGGTCGGCGTCCCGGATGACCGGCACGACCAGGCCGCCCGGAAGCGACACCGCGACCCCGAGATGCACCCGGCGGCGCGGCCAGACCGAGACGCCGTCCGTGCGCGAATTGACATCCGTGAACTCGGCCAGGGTCTGGGCCGTAGCGGCGAGCACGAAGTCCGTGACGGTCAGGTTCGTTCCCCCGGCCTTGAGCTCTGCTCGGAGCGCGAGGAGGGCGGTCACGTCGACGGCCATGGTGACCGTGAAATGCGGGGTGGACATCCAGCTGGAGGTCAGACGGTCGGCGATGACGCGCCGCATGCGGCTCAACGGCCGCGGCTCCTCCTCGCCCTCGACGGGGATCGAGGGCAGGGGTGCGGCTGCTCGTGCGGGTGGGACTCGCGGGGCTGCCGGGACAGGCGCCGCTACCGCCACGACGGGCGGTTGCGGGCTGGCCGGCGCCTGGATGGCCGCTCGGACGTCGCGCTCCGTGATCCGACCGCCGGGACCCGTGCCCGGGATCGTGCGGGGATCGATCCCGGCCTCGGCTGCGGCCTTGCTCGCTCGTGGGCTGATCCGCAGCCGGCCCGGCCCCGCCGACGTCGCGGCAGGAGCCGGAGCCGCGGCGACCGCGGAACGCGCCGCGGCGGGTGCCAGCACGGGGGCGGGAGCTCCGGGTGTGGCCGGCGCCTCCTCCGGGATCTCCTCGCCCGCCTCGCCCACGTAGGCGCAGATCGTGTTGACCGGGACCGTGGCGCCCTCGGCGACGACTCGCCGCAGGAGGACGCCAGCCTCGAACGACTCGACCTCCATGGCCGACTTGTCGGTCTCGATCTCGAACAGGATGTCGCCCTTCGCGACCGGGTCGCCCTCGCGCTTGAACCAGGTCGTGATCGTGCATTCCTCAGTCATCTGGCCGGGTTTCGGCATGCGGATCGCATGGACCATGGCGGGCGCCTCGGCTACAGGAGGGCCGTGACGGCCCGGACGATGTCACCGGCATTGGGCAGGAAGGCCTTCTCGAGCCCTTCGGCCTGGGGGGAGATTCCGTTCGCGGCGCCGACCCGGCCAACAGGGCCGTCGAGGTAGTCGAACGCCTCCGCCTGGATCCGGGCGACGATCTCGTTGACGAAGCTGCCGACCAGGACGGCCTGGCTGGCGACGACACAGCGGCCGGTCTTGCGGACCGAGGCCAGGACCGTCTCGATGTCGAGCGGGACCAGGCTCCGCAGGTCGATGACCTCGGCCGCGATGTCGTGCTCCGCCTGGAGCGTCTCCGCGGCGGCCAGGAGATCGAGGACGGCCGGCCCCCAGCCGACCAGCGTCGCATCCGTGCCCGCGCGGGCGACGCGGGCGGTGCCGATCGGGGTGAGGTACTCCTCCTGGGGGACGACGCCCTTCGTCGGGTAGAGGCCCTGGCTCTCCACGAACATGACCGGGTTGTTGGTCCGGATCGCCGACTTCAGGAGCCCCTTCGCGTCTGCCGGCGTCGCCGGGTAGACGACGTACAGGCCGGGGATGTGGGTGAAGACGCTCTCGAGGGATTGGGAGTGCTGCCCGCCGTAGCCCTTCCCGGCGCCGACCGAGGCCCGGATGACGAGCGGGACCTCCACCTGGGCGCCGCTCATGTAGTGCCACTTGGCGGCCTGGTTGGCGATCTGGTCGGAGGACATGAGGGCGAAGTCCATGTACATCAGCTCGACCACGGGCCGGAGGCCGACGATCGCCGCCCCCACCGCGGTCCCGCATATGCAGGCCTCGCTGATCGGCGTGTTGAAGACGCGCTCCCTCCCGAACGCCTCCAGGAGCCCCTTCGTGAGCTTGAACGCGCCGCCGTAGTCGGCCACGTCCTCGCCGTAATGGATGACCCGCGCGTCGCGGCCCATCTCCTCCACCAACGCCTCGCGCAGGGCGTCCTTGTAGCTGATGGCGCCCGCCGCGTCGCGCGTCGCGACCGGCGGCTTGGCGTACGTGTGAACAGCTCGCGCCGCTTCAGGGACCTCGTCCGCTGCCGTGTCCGTGTAGAGGTAGCGCAGGACGTCGGCCGGGTCCGGATCGGTGGCCTGCGCCGCGCGAACGGCAGCCCGGGC
>Ga0256868_10001850_pt1 | contig 11268 bp, 11 predicted proteins | sample RVTome_13_FD_187341 | JGI IMG/M metagenome (GOLD analysis project Ga0256868, IMG submission 187341) | Soil microbial communities from uranium-contaminated site in the Upper Colorado River Basin, Wyoming, United States - RVT92D227 HiSeq ... | reverse complement strand
AGGATTCGTTTGGATTACAATAGAGCACTCTGAAGGAAAACCATGAGCATCGTCAGCTGGTTTAAGGACCGCTTGTTTTGTGACCTGGCCATCGACCTGGGCACGGCAAACACACTTGTCTTTCTCAAGGGGAGAGGGATCATCGTCCAGGAACCCTCGATCGTCGTCGTCAACAAGATCTCCGGCAAGGTCGAGGCCGTCGGAGGCCGGGCCAAGGATATGCTGGGCAAGACGCCGACCTCGGTCACGACCATCAAGCCGATGCGGGACGGCGTCATCGCCGATTTCGAGATCGCCGAAAAGATGCTTGACTACTTCATCAAGAAGGCGACCAACAACCGCGGCTTCTGGCTGCGGCCGCGCATCGTCATCGGCATCCCCACGGGCATCACCCAGGTGGAACGCCGCGCCGTCAAGGATGTGGCCATGCGGGCCAAGGCGTCCGAGGTCTATCTCGTGGAGCAGCCGATGACCGCCGCGGTCGGGGCCGACCTTCCCATCTCCGAGCCGACAGGCAACATGATCGTCGACATCGGCGGCGGGACCACAGACATCGCCGTCATATCCATGAACGGCATCGTCTTTAACCATTCCATCCGCATCGCCGGGAATGAGATGGACGAGGAGATCATCTCCTACCTGAAGAAGAAGTACAACCTGCTGATCGGCGAACGCTCGGCCGAGACGCTGAAGATTCAGCTCGGCTCGGCCTATCCGTTGGACGAGCCCATGACCATGGAAATCAAAGGCCGGGACCTGAGGGAGGGCATTCCTAAAACGATCGTCGTCGATGACCAGGAGATCCGGGAGGCCCTGGAGGATGTCGTCGCCGCGATCGTCAACGCGGTGCGGATCGCCTTGGAGAAAACCCCGCCCGAGCTTTCGGCCGATATCATCGACCGGGGCATCGTCCTCACCGGAGGCGGGGCGCTCCTCAAAAACCTGGACAAGCGACTCCGAGATGAGACGCAGCTTCCGGTCTTCGTCACCGACGACCCCCTGACCAGTGTGGTCCTCGGAGCGGGCAAACTGCTGGATGACCTCGATCTGTTGAAGAAGATCGCTCTCGACTAGCGGAGCGTGAAAGAAAAAAAACGTTTCCTTCTTTTGCTGGGGTTGATCTTCGTCCACCTCCTGCTCATCTCCATCCAAGTTCCCAAAGGGAGCGAGCCGACCTATTTTGAACGGGTGGTCTTCTCCGTCTTCACTCCAGTCGAGCACGGCGTCGTCTCCTTTTTCCGAGGTTTGAAGAATTTCTGGCGGAACTATTTTTATTTCCGGGACGTCCAGCAGCAGAACCAGTCTTTGAGGGACGAAGCCTTGCGGCTTCGGCAGGAAAACCTGGCGCTCAAGAACCTGCTCCTGAAGTTCCAGGGAGGCAAGGAAATCCAGGAGCTTCTGTCAACGGTCTCCCGGTCGATCCTGGTGGCCTCTGTCATCGGGATCGATTCCAGTCAAATCTACAAATCCATCCGTCTGAACAAGGGATCGACTGATGGCGTTCACAAGGACATGGTGGTCCTGGACAGGAGGGGCCGTTTGGTCGGACGTATAGTCGAACCCGTCTCCCCGAGAGAATCGCGCGTCCAGCTCATCTCGGATGAGGACAGCGGGGTCGGAGTTTTGACCGAGCGTCTCCGGGTGGTCGGCATCCTCCAGGGAGACTCCGGAGGAAAATGCCGGCTCAAGTACATCATCAAGACAAACAGGGAGGTTATGGTGGACGAGGAAGTCTTGACTTCGGGGCTGGACGGCATCTACCCGTCCGGCATTCCGGTCGGGAGGATCGTGTCCATCACCGAGGATACCGACCTGTTCAAGAAGATCATCGTCGAGCCCTATTTTGACCTTTCGGACCTGGACCAGGTGGCGGTATTCACCGCCGATTTGAGGGACCTGTCCTGAGGATAGCCGGCCATGAAACATTTTGTTGAGGGTGTCGTTGGGATCGTCCTGGCCGTCGTGCTGCACACGGTCTTGGGCAAGATGTCAGCGCCCCTGCTCATCGTCTTCAATGTTTTTTCCTGGGTCGTTCTCTATTTCGGTCTGACCCGGCATGAGGTCTTCGGGGCGGTCATGGGAACGGTCTGCGGCCTCCTCCAGGATTCGTTCTCTTTGGGGGTCTTCGGAGTGGGGGGCCTGACCAAAACGCTCCTGGGATTCGGCGCGGGATACATCTCCCGGAAGATCAATGTCACCCCCGTGACCCGGACTTTTATCTTCGTCCTCATCATGGCGGCCCTTGAGCTTTTTCTCTGGAAATCCCTCGTCCTCTTTCTGTTCGGTGAACGCTGGTCCGTGGCCGGCGGGCTCATCTTCCTTCAGCCCTTCTTTACGGCCCTGTTTGTCACCGTGTCTTTCCAGGTCAACCGGAGGGCGGCAGCCGGGAGGTCATAGGCGCCGGCGATGGAAAAAGACAAGTACTACGAGGACCTTTCGCTCATACTGAACCGGTCGCACAAGGTCTCTATCGTCATCGGCCTTCTCTTCCTTTTCCTTGTCTTCTTCTGCTGGAAGGTCCAGATCCTCGACCACAAGAAATACTGGAACCTGGCCGAAGCCAACCGCACCCGGGAGAGCGTCATCATGGCCCCCCGCGGGTTGATCACGGACCGGAACGACATCATCCTGGCCGATAACACGGCCTCCTTCAAGGCCTCGATCATCCGGGAGAACTGCCGGGACTACGACCGGTCGCTGGCCGAGGTCGGCGGGCTACTGGAGATCGGCCCGGAAGACCTGAGGACACGGATCGCCAAGTATGAAGCCCTCCCTCCTTTCCGGCCGATCGTGGTCAAGGACAACCTGGACTTGAAGGATGTCTCCCTGATCGAGTCCCGGCGGCTCGAACTCCCCGAGCTCATCGTCGAAACCGACCCCCGCCGCTATTACCGGTTCGGCAGCCTGGCCGCCCACGTCATCGGCTATTTGCAGGAACTCTCCGGCCTGGAGTTGAAGAGTGAGGCCTATCCCGAAAGGGGCTTAGGGGATATGGTCGGCCGGACCGGAATGGAGAGGCAGTATGACTCTTTCCTCGTCGGAACCGATGGCCGGCGGCTGGAGATCGTGGACAGCCAGGGGCGGAGCCGGGGCGAGATATCCCGGGCAGAGCCCACCCCGGGGCGGGACATCCGGCTCGCCCTGGATTTCGACCTGCAGCAGAAGGCAACCCAGCTCCTCGCAGGCAGGGAAGGGGCCATCATCGTCCTCGACCCCCGGAGCGGTGAGGTGCTGGCGCTGGCGAGCTTTCCTACATATGACCCGAACAAGTTCATCACCCGCTTCTCTCCCCAGGAGTGGATGGACCTCATCAACCGGGAGGACCACCCCCTGGAGAACCGGGCCATCCGGGGCCTGTATGCGCCCGGCTCCATTTTCAAACTGACCATGGCCCTCGGAGCTCTGAATGCCGGAGTGATCAACGAGCAGACCAGCTTCTTCTGCGCCGGCAGCGTTAATTTCTACGGTCGTCCCTTTAATTGCTGGCAGAGGGGAGGACACGGCGCGCTCGGCCTGACGGATGCCATCCGGCATTCCTGCAATGTTTATTTCTACAATGTCGGCCGCCGGATGGGAATCGAGCGGATCGCCGAGTCCGCCGAGCTGCTGGGCCTCGGAGCGAAGACCGGGATCGACCTTCCGGGGGAGAAGGAGGGCCTGGTGCCGACGCCGGAGTGGAGCCGGAGCGTCCGTAAGACAGACTGGTACGCCGGGGAAACGATCTCTGTGGCCATCGGCCAGGGACCGCTGGTGGTGACTCCGCTCCAGGTGGCCGTCCACGTAACGATCCTGGCCAACCGCGGCCGCGGTGTCGTCCCCCATCTTCTCATGTCGTCCACCTCGTCCCAAGGACGGCCGTCGGGACCGGCTCCGAGCCATGCTGCCGCCGAGAAAGTCAGGGCAGACATTTTCGAGACAGTCATTCGAGGAATGTGGAAATCCGTCAACGAAGAGGGGACCGGCCGCGGAGCCAAGGTCGACGGTTTCGACGTCTGCGGCAAGACCGGTTCAACCCAGCTCATCAGCCGGGAACGGGCAGAAAAGCTCGGCAAAGAGATCAAGACGCATTCCTGGTTCGCGGGTTTCGCGCCGCGGGACAACCCGCAGTTGGTCGTCATCGTGTTGGTCGAGCACGGCGGCATGGGCGGTGCCACCGCCGCCCCTCTGGCCAAAGAACTCTTTTCCCTGTATAAGGAAAAATATGATTGACCGGCGGCTCATCGAGAACATCGACTGGTTCCTGATCGGTCTTCTGGTCCTCAATTCTCTCCTCGGCGTCGTCGTGATCTACAGCGCCTCCCATTATGTGCCGGGCAACTATCATGTGAGACAGCTCTTCTTCATCGGCGCAAGCCTCCTCGCGCTTTTTGTCCTTCTGCTCGTTGACTATCAGGTCCTGATGACTTTCTCCTTCTATTTTTACGGGGCGGTGGTCTTCGTCCTCCTGATGATGCTCGTCTTCGGCCGGTTCATCAGCAAGGGGAGCTGGATCAAGCTGCGCTATTTCCAAATCCAGCCTTCGGAGCTGGCCAAGATCGCCCTCATCCTGGTCCTGGCCCATCTCTTCGCCGAATACAAGAGGAAGCATGTGTCCGCTACCGCCGTGCTGACCAGCTCCGGGCTTGTCGCTCTGCCGTTTCTTCTCGTTGCCATGCAGCCCGACCTGGGGACGGCGGTGAGCTTCCTGCCCCTGCTCCTCGGGTCCCTAATCTTGGCGGGGTTGAGACGAAACGCGGTGGTTTGGATCCTCCTTCTGGCGTTGCTCGCCGGAGTCGCCGGCTGGAATTTTTACCTCAAGGACTACCAGAAGAAAAGGCTGGCCACCGTCGTCTTCCCCAGCCGGGACCCGCAGGGCGCCGGCTATCACATCCTTCAATCCAAGATCGCCATCGGTTCGGGCGGCTTTCTGGGCAAAGGTTTTGCTAGAGGGAGCCAGAGCCAGCTCAAGTTCCTGCCGGCCCGCCACACCGACTTCGTCTTCTCCGTGATCGGCGAGGAATTCGGGTTTATCGGAGTCGTCGGCATCCTGTTCCTATACTACCTCTTTCTTTGGAGGCTGTTCCGGTCGGCCGGGAAATCCAGGGACCGGGCGGGAGTCTACGTCACCTTCATGGTCAGCCTGATGATCGCCTTTCAGCTTCTCGTCAACGTGGCCATGGTCATCGGCATCTTCCCCATTGTCGGCATCCCGCTCCCGTTGCTCAGCTACGGCGGGTCCTCGCTCCTGGCCAACTATCTTGGGGTGGGCCTGGTGTTGAATGTCAAGATGAGGCGGTTCGCCAATATCTAGCCTAGAGATTTCACGAGAGATTCAATGATCCCGCTTATCAAGAAGGCCCTTCCATCACGGTGAGAGTGTGAGCTTGAAAGACAATCTGGAGGCCGTCCTGGAGAGAGTGGAAAAGCCGGGCCGGTACATCGGCGGGGAATGGAATGCCGTCCGCAAGGAACCCGCGGGGATCGAGGCTCGGATCGCCCTGGTCTTTCCCGATGTCTATGAAATCGGGATGTCCTACCTCGGGCAAAAAATCCTGTATGACATCCTCAATCGTCACCCCTCTCTCGCGGCGGAACGGGTGTTCGCGCCCTGGCCGGACCTGGAAGAGGGCCTGCGCTCGAGCCGGCTCCCCCTCTTTTCCCTGGAGAGCCAGCTTCCTCTCGACAGGTTCGACATCCTCGGGTTCTCGCTCCTCTACGAACTCAACTATTCCAACATCTTGACCGTCCTCGACCTCGGCGGCGTTTCTATCCTTGCAGCGGACAGGGGAGAGGGCTCGCCGTTGGTGCTCGCCGGAGGCCCCGCCGCCTTCAACCCGGAGCCAGTGTCCGACATCTTTGATGCCTTTCTCATCGGGGACGGCGAAGACGCCTTCATCGAGATCGCCGAAAGATTCATCGCTCTCCGCAAGAGCGGAGCAAAAAGGGAGCATATCCTGAGCGGCCTGGCGGAAATCCCGGGGGTTTACGTGCCCGGTCTTTATGAAAGCTACTTTCCCCCCGGCTCAGCCCTTTTGGCCCGCCGGCCCAGGAGCGGCGCACCGGCCAGGATCAAGAAAAGGATCAAGGCGCGCCTGGGCAGGCCCTCCTATCCCGAGGCGATTGTCGTGCCCGATATCCAGGCCGTCTTCGACCGGGTGACCATCGAGGTGGCCAGGGGCTGTCCCCAGCGCTGCCGTTTCTGTCAAGCGACCGGTATCTATTTTCCGTTTCGTGTCATGGAGCCAGCGCTGGTCCGGAGGAAAGTCCGGCGGAGCCTCGCGGCGACGGGCTTCGCGGATGTTTCCCTATCCGCGCTTTCCATCAGCGATTATCCCTTTCTCGAAGAGACGGTGACCGCCCTCATGGACGAGCTCTCCGGGAAAAAGATCTCGCTGTCACTTTCTTCACTCCGGCCGAAGGGACTGTCCGCGGCGGTGGCCGAGAACATCCTCAAGGTCCGGAAAACGGGCTTCACCCTGGTCCCGGAGGCGGGAACGGACCGGCTGCGGCGCGTCATCAACAAGGAGCTCGACAACCAGGATATCCTGGAGGCTGCGGCCACGGCATTCGGAAGAGGCTGGCGGCTCCTCAAGCTCTATTTCATGATCGGGCTGCCCACCGAAAAAGAAGAGGATCTCGAGGGGATCGTTCGCCTGGTTGAGGAGATCATCCGGTTGGGGAAGAGTGTCCTGGAGGCGCCGCCCCGGATCAACCTCAGCCTCTCCTCCTTTATCCCTAAGCCGCACACTCCATTCCAATGGCTGTCCATGGAGGACGAGCGGACACTCGGAGAAAAACAGAGGTTCATCCGCTCGCGCTTGAGCCGGTTCCGGTCGGTGGCGATCAAGGCCCACCCGACAGGAAGCTCTGTCCTGGAAGCGGTCTTTTCCCGAGGCGACCGGAGGTTGGGACCGGCCCTTGTCCAGGCCTGGAAGAGAGGCGCCCGGTTCGACAGCTGGAAAGATCGGTTTGATTTTTCTCACTGGGAAGAGGCGTTTTCTGCCGAGAGGATGGACTACCAGACCTATCTCGGTCTTCTGGACAAGGGTACCGTGCTTCCCTGGGACCACATCGAAACCGGGATCAAGAAGGCGTTCCTGTTGTCCGAGCTCGAAAAGGCCATCGGGGAGGAAAGAACCGCCTCCTGCCTGGACAACGATTGCGGCCGGTGCCGGGGCTGCGATTCCCCTTTGCGGTCCCCAAAAACACCTCCACCCGCTGTCCAGAGTGGGGCAGCCAGGCCTGTCTCTTTTGGCAGGAGGACGGACCGGCCGCTCCGGTATGAGGCCTTTTATGAGAAGCGTGGTCTGGCCCGCTTCCTGTCCCATCGCGATTTGACCAATCACCTCCAGCGGTCCTTGCGCCGGGCCGGGGTCGAGGTCGCCCACTCGGCCGGCTTCCATCCCAAGATGCTTGTCTCCTATGCGCCCGCCCTCCCGTTGGGCATGGAAGCCAAAGAGGAGTGCTTCGAGTTCAGGTCTTTTTATCAGTTCGATGAGAGGGCCCTTCTCCGACGTCTCAACCGGTCGGTGCGCCCGGGGATCCGTTTTCTGCGCGTCCGTCAGGTGGGCGAAATCGAGAGCTCCCTCAACGAGAGGATCAAGGGGATGGTCTACTCTCTGGACCTCAAAGACGCGGATGTCTGTGCGGCCCTGGGGGCCAGGAAAGCCACACTTGGGACTCCAGATGTCAGTGACCTCGATTTTATTCAGAATGAGATGGTGCGCTTTATCGAGGGGCATCCAGGATCCCAGGCGGCCTTCCGCTTGGACAAGAACGAGCTGGAGCTTTACCTCGAACTCCCGGCCCTCTCCCGCCGAGGGCTCCGGCCACAGGATGTCGTCACCGCCGTGTTCGGCCTGGAGAACGCCTCTGTCCGCCTGACCCGGGAGCGACTGGTTTTTGGGCAGGCTGGAGACCGACCCTCCCTGCTGGCGGCGGATTGACTTTGACTTTCCATCCAGTATATAAGGTTGACCGGATCTCAAAGAAACGGAAGAGGAGGAGACCATGATCGATTTCAGCTTGAGCGAAGAACAGCAAGCCCTGCAGAATATGGCCCGCGAGTTTGCGGTCAAGGAGATGCGCCCCAACGCCGCTAAGTATGACAGGGTGGACGACTTTCCCGAGGAGATCATGAAGAAGGCCTTCGAGGCCGGGTTTATCACCTGCAACATCCCGCAGGAATACGACGGCGGCGGGCTGAAGGAGCTGGAGATCGCCATCATCAGCGAGGAGCTGGCCGCGGGCTGCGCCGGGATGTTCACCACTATCATGGCCAGCTCTCTGGCTTTCACCCCTATCATCCTCTTCGGCACGGACGAGCAGAAGAGGAGATTCCTGACTCCCTTCACCAAGAAGATGGGTTTTGCCGCGTTCTGCCTGACCGAGCGGGAGGCGGGCTCGGACGCCGGAGCGACCAAGACGCGGGCCCTCCGCGATGGTGACCACTACGTCATCAACGGTTCCAAGTGCTTCATCACGAACGGCGGGATCTCAGGGCTGTATGTCGTCTTTGCCCTGACCGACCCGGACAAGGGAATCCGAGGCATGAGCGCCATCGTCGTGCCCCGGGAGACACCCGGAATAACTGTCGGTAAGGAAGAAGACAAGCTGGGGCACCGGGCCTCCAACACCACCGAGCTCTTTTTTGAGGACGTGCGGGTGCCCGTCGAGAACCTGCTGGCCAGGGAGGGCATGGGGTTTATCGTGGCCATGAAGACTCTGGACAAGACTCGGGCTTCGGTCGGCGCCGCCGGCGTTGGAGTCGCCCGGACGGCCCTGGAATACGCCATCGACTATGCCAAGACACGCCGGCAGTTCGGCAAGCCGATCGCCCTCTTCCAGAACACCGCTTTTAAGATCGCCCAGATGGCCATGGAGATCAACGCCGCCCGCCACCTCGTCTGGCACTCCGCCTGGCTGATGGATCAGGGGAAGCCGTGCGGCAAGGAATCGGCCATGGCCAAGTGCTATGGTTCTGATGTGGCCATGCAGACGGCGGTCGAGGCCCTCCAAATCTTCGGGGGCTATGGCTATATGAAGGACTACCCGATGGAGAAGCTGATGCGGGACGCCAAGCTCCTCCAGATCTACGAAGGGACAAACGAGATCCAAAGGCTGGTTATCTCGCGCGAAGTGATCGGGCCTATTAAATAAGGAACAGCGGAGCTCAGCGCCCGCCGACCTTCGGCCCCAGGATTTCCCAGAGGTCTTCCTCGACCGACTTCCGGGGGGTTTCGATAATTCGTCCGACTTCCGCATCCCGGAAAAAGACGATGAAAGTCGGGAGCCGCTCGATGTTCTTCCCCTCAATGTAGGGCCCCCGGGCCGCCCGGTCGCGCGGCACCCCGGTGTAGATCGTCCGGATCATCGGGTTCCGGACCAGGTCCATGATCTTCAAATAGGCGCTGACATGCTGGCGACAGTCGGGACACCAGGTCCCCAGGAAGATTTCAACCCGGACTTCTTCCGGGACGGCTTGGAGCCGGCTGATGATATCGAGCTGGGGGGAGTACCCGTCGACGAACGGCTTCCACTCCGGGATTTTCTGCAAGATCTCTTCGGGTGCGAGCGGACCCACCTGCTCGACTTGGGCGGGTGTCGGTTTGACAATCAAGAGGAGGATCAGGAGAAGAAAAAGATTCTTCTTCCCGGTCATGGGAATAGAAAGCGAAGGCGGAATCTCCCTACTGGGATTCCTCTTCGGTGAAGTACTCGGGGATGATACCGAGGACCTCGACTCCCGCTCCCTTGGCGATGTCGATCATTTCCATTATGCGACTGTAGGGGAGCTTGGCATCTGCCCTGATGAAGATCGTCTTATCCTGACGGGCCGAGTAGATACGCCTGAGCTCGTCCTGGAGAACTTTGAGCTCGACCGCCTGCTGGTTGATCAGCACCGACAGGTCTTTTTTCATCGTCAAAACGATCAGGCCGGTCGGCATCCCTCCGCCCGTATCTGTCGAGGTCTCCGGCAGCTTGACGTCGATCCCTTTTTGGACGATCGGCGTAATGACCATAAAAATGATCAGGAGAACGAGCAGAACGTCGCACAGCGGTACGACATTGGGTTCGGCTTTCGTCGCCATATGGGCCTCCTACATATCCTCTACACTCGGGACGGCTATTTTATTCCAAACAATTCCTGTTTGTCAACGCATTTCCTCAGAGAGCCCGTATTCCCGCAATTAGTGGCGAGGCCCATTGCATTCGCCGGCGAGAGTTTGTATAGTGAAAACCGAAAGGAGGAACGATGAGAGACTTGAAGGTTGAGGTTGTCGAGGTCAAGGAGCGCTGCGGGGCTAGGCATAAGGTCGGCGATACATTTTATATCCGGGGAGAAGGTACCATCGAGATCCCCGCCGGAAAACGCGCCTGCATTTTCGCCCTGAACAGCCTGTTCCCTTTCCTGACCACCAAGCAGCGGGAGGATGAACTCCCCGACGACGACTGGATCGCGGAAACGGAATTGCTGACCTGCCCGGATCCCAAGGGAGTGCTCTTCAAGGTCGTCCCGCTGAAGTAGGAGAGGGAAGCCCGACGGGAGCGCTATTCCAGGGTTTCCAGCGCTTTTTTGTGCTTGTTTGTCTTGAAAACGAGCAGGGCGCGGCCCAGTCCGGCCGTCGTCCCGTAGCAGTAATCGATATCGACGATGGCGTTTCCCAGGAGGGCTCCTATTTCCGCTCCGGCGCCGATGCGATCGCCTATCTCGACCGTGATGACTTTGTTCGTCTTGACCTTGTAGCCGAGCGTCTTCAGCGATTTCTCCGCCTTTTTGTTATCGGCGGTGATCAGCAAGAAGTGCCCTTGGCCTTCATCCGAATAGGCACAGAGCGCCTTGAGATTGACTCCGGCGTTGGCCAATGTCCCAAGAATCCGGCCCAGGATGCCGGGCTCGTTCGGAGTAATCACATGAAGTTCAGTGGCTTCTTCGACTTTGTACACGGCGCGCTCTCCTTCCGCGAGGTATAATTATAGCAAAAACCGGGGCCGCGCAAAAGGGCCGGGGTTGAGTTTTTCGTTGGCCTCGCTATAATGGATGCCTCGCCCAGAGCAAAAAAAATGAATCCCGCAACAAAAAAAGATATCCGGGTGGCGCTCATCGATAACTCAATCGCTCCCTCCGTCTACAAGCCGGTCGAGCACTGGGCAAGGTTTCTCCAGGTCCCGTTCTTTTCTTTCCGGGCGTCCGACGGCCGACTTCCGGGGTTGAAGGAGGGTTTCACGCACATCATCTTAACAGGCTCCGAGGCCTCGATCGAGGAGCGGGACGGCTGGGTGGAAGCC
>Ga0256868_10001849_pt1 | contig 11270 bp, 11 predicted proteins | sample RVTome_13_FD_187341 | JGI IMG/M metagenome (GOLD analysis project Ga0256868, IMG submission 187341) | Soil microbial communities from uranium-contaminated site in the Upper Colorado River Basin, Wyoming, United States - RVT92D227 HiSeq ... | reverse complement strand
GACCGCAGCCGCCCGCGCGGCCCATCGCAGGGTGCGCTCCATGGCCTCCCGAACCACCTCCCGCGGGGCGGGCAGCCCGACCAGGTGGTCGAGGACCATGGCGACGTCCGCGCCAATCCGCTGCTGTGCCGCCACCGCGCCCTCGGGCGTCAGACGGACCGCCGACCCGTCGTAGCTCGACCGGAAGGCGACGCCGTCCTCGTCAACCCGCGGGTCGAGAGAGAACACCTGATAGCCACCGCTGTCGGTGAGGGTCGGTCCCTCCCAGCCCATGAAGCGAGCCAGCCCACCGCACTCGGCGATCACGCGGTCCCCGGGTCGGAGCATCAAGTGGTAGGTGTTGGCCAGGACCATTCGGGTGCCCACCTCGTGAAGGTCGCGGACGTCGATGGCCCGCACGCTCCCCCGGGTGGCCACCGGCATGAACGTGGGTGTGGGAACCGCGCCGTGCCGGGTCTCGAGAATCCCGGCGCGGGCCCCTCCCTCGATGGCCTCGATCCTGAGGCTCGTCGCCATCACGCGGCGCGCTCCGCCAGCATGGCGTCACCGAACGAGAGGAAGCGATAGCCCCGGGCGAGCGCGGCCCGGTACGCCTCGCGCCATCGGGACCCCATCAGGGCGGCCATCAGCACCATCAGCGTCGAACCCGGGACGTGGAAGTTGGTCACGACGAGGTCGACCGCCCGGAACCGGTGACCGGGCGTGATGAACAACCGGGTCTCCCCATCGATGGGGCGCACCTCTCCGGATGCGGCCGAGGCCGCCTCGAGAGTCCTCACCACGGTGGTGCCGATCGCCACCACCCGTCCCCCGGCGGCGCGCGCCGCCTCGATGGCCGCCGCCGCTCCGGCCGTCACCGTCAACCGCTCGGCGTGCATGACGTGATCCTCGATCCGTTCCACCGCTATCGGACGGAAAGTGTCGAGCCCGATCTCGAGATCGATCCCCACGACGGAGATCCCTGCCGCTGCCAGGCCCTGCAGCACCCGGTCGGTGAAGTGCAGCCCGGCGGTCGGGGCGGCCGCAGACCCGGGACGCTCGGCGTAGACCGTCTGGTAGCGCTCGGGATCGGTGAGCGTGCCGCGGAAGTACGGGGGCAGGGGCACCTCGCCGATCTCCTGGGCCGCCACGTCGAATCCGCCCTCGGCGGCGACCAGGACCACCCGGCCCTCCACCGGGGGTTCTGCCACCACGGCGAGGAGTGAGCCGAACCGGAGACGGGTGCCGGTGCGGATCCGGCGCGCCGGCCGCACCAGCGCCTCCCACGACCCGTCGCCCCGCGGGCGCAACACCAGCGCCTCCACCCGCCCCCCCGAGCCGTCTTTGAAGCCGCGGAGCCGGCATGCCCGCACTCGGGTGCGATTGACCACGACGACGTCCCCCGCCTCCAGCAGGGAAGGGAGGTCGACGAAGTGGTGGTCGGTCATGGTGCGGGTGTCGAGGAGCCGGGCGGCATCACGTGGCTCGATCGCCGACTGGGCGATGGCCGCATCGGGGAGGTCGTAGTGGAAGTCCGAGGTTCTCACGCGGTCGGAAGTGTGGGACACGAGGAAGGCAGTTGGCAATTGGACGGAGAACAGCGAAAGGCGAAAGGTGGTCACGCCCGTCTTGCCGGCGACTGGCGACTCGTGACCGGCGCCAGGCGATGGGCGAAATCCCTCCAGACCGCTTCTTGCTGGAAACGGGTAACTGGAAACTGGTAACTGCCTTGCGCCCTAAATGAGCCGCTCCTGCTCGGCCGCCTTGGGCACCGCCATCCCGAGGTGTCGGTAGGCGAGCCCCGTGGCGATCCGGCCCCGCGCCGTCCGCTGCAGGAATCCCATCTGGAGCAGGAAGGGCTCGTAGGCGTCTTCGACGGTCTGGGGGTCCTCGGACACTGCGATCGCCAGCGTGGAGAGGCCGACCGGACCGCCCCCGAACTTGTGGATCACCGCTTCGAGTATCGCCCGGTCGACTCGGTCGAGGCCCGCCTCGTCGATCTCGAACACGCCGAGGGCCCGGTGCGCGGTCTCCTCGTCGGCATGACCGGAGGCGCGGGCGTCGGCGAAGTCGCGTACCCGCCGCAGCAGCCGGTTGGCGATCCGGGGCGTTCCTCGTGATCGGCCGGCGATGACCGCAGCGCCGGCGGGATCGATCTCGATGTCGAGGATGCGGGCGGACCTGGCCACGACCCGCTCCAGCTCTCGCGGCGGGTAGTAGTCGATGCGAGCGACGTATCCGAAACGATCACGCAGGGGCGCCGACACCCGGCCCACCCGGGTGGTGGCGCCGATCAGGGTGAACGGCGGCAGCGGAAGCCGGATCGAGTGTGCCCCGGGCCCCTTGCCGACAACGATGTCCAGGCGGAAGTCCTCCATCGCCGAGTAGAGGATCTCCTCCACCACCTGGGGCAGCCGGTGGATCTCGTCTATGAACATCACGTCGCCGCGGCCCAGGTTGCTCAGGATCGCGGCCAGGTCCCCGGGCCGCTCCAGCGCCGGACCGGAGGTCGCCCTGAATTGTGCGCCCATGGCGTTGGCGACGATGGCCGCCAGAGTTGTCTTCCCCAGTCCCGGCGGACCGCTGAAGATCACGTGGTCGAGGGTGTCGCCCCGGCCCGTGGCGGCTTCGATGAGGATCGACAGCCGCTCTTTGAGATCGTCCTGGCCGACGAACTCGTCCAGGGTGGCGGGGCGGAGCCCGGCCTCGAACGCTGCCTCCTCGGGCGTCGGCTTGGCGGCGAGGAGCCCTTCCTCCCTCATGACCGGCCCAGCCTCTGCAGTGCCGACCGGAGGAGGTCGTCGACCCGTCCGTCGGCGTCCAGCCCGGTGATCGCGCCCGTGATCTCCGGCGCCCCGTAGCCGAGGCCCTCGAGCGCCTGCCGCACCTCGGCGAGGGCACCCCCTCCCCCGGGCATGGTGCCGACGCCGATCTCCAGGCGCGCCCGCAGGTCCAGGATCAGCTTCTGGGCGCTGCGCTTGCCGATCCCGGGGACGGCCACGAGGGCGTCGACGTCCTCCGACACGAGCGCCACTCGAAGACGCTCCGGGGTGAGCGTGCTCAGGATGGCCAGGGCCAGCTTCGGGCCGACGCCGCTCACCGCAATGAGGTCGCGGAACATGTCACGGCCCTCGACATCGATGAAACCGAAGAGCGCCAGCTGGTCCTCGCGGACGTGGAGATGGGTGTGCACCACGACTTCCTCGCCGAGGGCCGGGAGTGCCCCGAGATCCCTCCCCGGCATGGCGACCTCGTATCCCACGCCGCCGACGTCGATCACCGCCGCCGAGCCGGACCGTTCGACCAGCGTGCCGCGGACCCGGCCGATCATCCGGCCACCTCACCCAACGCCCGTCGCAAACCCGCTCCCTGGAGGTGGCAGAGCGCCACGGCGAGGGCGTCGGCGGCGTCGGCCGGTCCGGGAACGGCCTCGAGGCCGAGCCGCCGGGCGATCATCGCCTGCACCTGTGCCTTGTCGGCGCCACCGTGACCCACGACCGCCATCTTCACCGCCGAGGGGGTGTACTCGTGGATCCCGATTCCCGCCCTGGCGACGGCGAGGATGGCCACCCCCGATGCCCGACCAACGGCCGTGGCGGTCTGCAGGTTGCGGTTGACGAAGACCTCCTCGATCGCCGCCTCGTCCGGGTGGTACTCGGCGATCACCGCCTCCAAGTCGGTGTACAGCTCGGCGAGGCGCCCGGCGATCGGCGACCCCGGATCGGTCTTGATCACCCCGGCCGCCACCGCCCGCAGCCGTCCGCCGGTCGATTCGACCACTCCGTAGCCGGTGCGGGAGAGCCCGGGATCGATGCCGAGGACGAACATGTGTACGGGAGGTTACCGCGCAGGAGCGTCAGAACGCAGGAGGGCGCCGGCCGGCGACGCTGGACCTTCGACCTTCGACAGACGGACGGGAGTCGGGAGTCGGGAGTCGGGCGTCAGCCGGCCACCAAACCCATCACCTCGTCGCTGATGTCGAAGTTGGCGTAGACCGCCTGGACGTCGTCGAGTTCCTCGAGGGCGTCGACCAGACGCAGCACCGAGCGGGCGGCGTCCTCGCGCAGAGGGATCGTGGTGGTCGGCAGCTGGGTCACCTCGGCCGACTCGACGGCGACACCGACCTTCTCGAGAGCGGTGCGCACCGTTCCGAGGTCGACGGGCGCGCAAATCACCTCGAACTGGCCGTTCGAGGACCGCACGTCCTCGGCTCCGGCATCGAGTGCGGCGAGCATCACGTCGTCTTCGCTCCCGGTGGCGAGGAGGTATCCCTTCTGCTCGAACTGGTAGGCGACCGAGCCGGGTTCGCCCAGGTTGCCGTTGTTGCGGGTGAAGGTGGAGCGGACCTCCGATGCCGCCCGGTTGCGGTTGTCGGTGAGCACCTGCACGTAGAGCGCCACTCCCCCGGCTCCGTACCCCTCGTACCAGATCTCGTCGTAATGGGTGGCGGCCACGTCGCCGATGCCGCGCTTGATCGCCCGTTCGATGTTGTCATTGGGCATCGAGGCATCCTTGGCCTTCTGCACGGCCAGGGCCAGAGTCGCGTTCATGGTGGGGTCGCCCCCGCCGTCCCGCGCGGCGATCTCCACCGCCCGCGCCAGCTTGGCGAACAGCTTGCCGCGTTGGATGTCCTTGGCGCCCTTCTTGTATTTGATCGTGGACCACTTCGAGTGACCCGACATCACGCCTCCTGGACCGTGGCGAACACCAGTGTATGGATGCGCCCGTCGCCGATCAGCTCGGGATGAAACGACGTGGCATAGACATTGCCCTCCCGGACCACGACCGGGTGGCCCCTCACCTCACCAAGGACCTCGACGTCCTCGCCCACCTTCTCGATCCAGGGTGCCCGGATGAACACGGCGTGGACCGGGCCGCCTTCGATACCCCGCACCAAGACGTTCGCCTCGAACGACTCCACCTGGCGCCCGAAGGCGTTGCGCTGCACGACGACGTCGAGGACGCCCAGCTGCACCTGGGAGCGAGTCTCGGTGGTCGCCCCGGCGAGGAAGATCATCCCTGCACAGGTCCCAAGCGTGGGCAACCCGTCACGGATCATGGCCCGCAACGGGTCGATGAGGCCGAACCGGTCGGCCAGCTTTCCGATCGTGGTCGACTCCCCGCCGGGAACGACGAGGCCGCCGATCCCGTCGAGGTCGGCGGGCATGCGCACGAGCACCGACTCGACGCCTAGGTCTTCGAGCAACGCAGCGTGCTCGCGGAAATCCCCCTGCAGCGCCAGCACCCCGACGCGCATCGTCACCAGCCCCGTCGAGCCAGCCGGTCCTCGTCTGCGAGACGATCCAGCCCGATCCCGACCATCGGCTCACCCAACCCGCGCGACACCTTGGCCAGGATCTGCGGGTCTGCGTGGTAGGTGGTCGCCTCCACGATGGCACGGGCGCGCGGCCCGGGGTCGGCGCTCTTGAAGATGCCCGAGCCCACGAACACGCCGTCGCAACCGAGCTGCATCATGAGCGCGGCATCGGCGGGGGTGGCGATGCCGCCGGCAGCGAAGTTCACCACCGGCAACACGCCCGTCTCGGCGATTTCGCAGACCAGGTCGTAGGGAGCACCGAGCTCCTTGGCGGCCGACATCCGCTGCTCGTCGTCGAGGTACTGGAGGCGGCGGATGCCGTCGTTCATCGCCCGCATGTGACGGACGGCTTCGACGATGTCGCCGGTCCCGGCCTCACCCTTGGTTCGGATCATCGCCGCGCCCTCACCAATGCGTCGGAGTGCCTCGCCGAGATCGCGAGCCCCGCACACGAAGGGCACGGTGAACTTCCACTTGTCGATGTGATACGCCTCGTCCGCCGGGGTCAGCACCTCGCTCTCGTCGATGTAGTCGACGCCCAGCGCCTGCAGGACCTGGGCCTCCACGAAGTGCCCGATCCGCACCTTGGCCATGACCGGGATCGATACCGCCGCCATGATCTCTTCGATCCGGCTCGGATCGGCCATCCGGGCGACACCGCCGTCACGCCTGATGTCCGCGGGCACGCGCTCGAGGGCCATCACCGACACGGCCCCGGCTTCCTCGGCGATCTTCGCCTGGTCGGCCGTGGTGACGTCCATGATCACGCCACCCTTGAGCATCTCGGCCAGGCCGCGCTTGACGCGATCGGTGCCTTGCTCCACGGTCTCTCCTTCGTTGTGCCCTTCAGAGGGTACGCCAATGGGTTCGCCCCAGGATCACGTTTCGACTCGTCGACAAGCCGGGCCGTGGTGGGACCTGCCACCCATCGGTGCGCCCCCTGAATGCTACCGCCCGGCGGTTCTCGTGCTTCTCCGGCCGATGGCGTCGCCATACGCGGCCAGGTACGCGCCCAGCACGATCGGCCGCCCGAACATCTCGGCCCTCCGCCGACCCTGGTCGCCCAGGATCCGTGCTCGCCGCGGGTCGATGAGTAGATCGTGCACCGCCGCGGCAAGCGCCGGCGGGTCGGCTCGGGGGACGAAGCGCGCCGACTCCCCGGCGACGGCTCGGAAGGCGGCGAGGTCACTGGCGACGACGGCGCACCCGGATGCCAATCCTTCGAGCACGACGATCCCGAAGCTCTCCCCTCCCAGGTTCGGGGCGACCAGGACCGAGGCGCGGTGCAACTCCTCGTGTTTGGCACCGTCGGCGAGCCGACCGAGGAACGTCACCCCCTCGGGGCCGCGCCGCCGGTCGGCACCGGCCACGCGCAGTTCGGCGTCGGGGACCCGGGCCCGGATCCGCGGCCACGCCTCCAGGGCGACGTCGAGACCCTTACGCGGCTCGTCCCGACCCAGGAACAGGACTCCATGCGGGTTGCGCGCACCGCCGCCGGCGTACTGCTCGAGATCGATGCCGTTGGGGATGATTCGCACGCCACGAATCCTGCCCGCCACCGCCGCGGCAGCCACGTCGCTGACGGCCGTGAACACGCGGACCCGCGACGCCACCAGCGACAGGACCGGCCCAGCGATCCGGTACGCCCGACGGCCGAGAGCGCCGGGATCGGCGTGGAAGGTGGCGACCAGCGGGGGGGTGCGGGCGAGGATCGCCCCGAGGGACACCATCGGCATGAACGGCTCGTGCACGTGCACCACGTCGGCGTCGCCCACGGCGCGCCCGACGCGCCGCATCACCCGCGGATCCACCGCGATCGGGGCACGCGACCGGTTCCCCCGCACCGACCTATACGACCCCACATGCCTCGTACCGTCAGGCCCTCCCGTCCCGGGAGCCACGGCCCACGCCTCGTGACCCCCGCCACGAAGCCACTCGACGATCCGTCGCACCTGGTCCTGCACGCCACCAGGGGCGTCGAAGGCGTACGGGCTGACGACCGCGACCTTCATGCGGCACCGTGATCGCTGGGCCAGTTGGGCACCACGAGGTGCCACTGTTCCGGTGCCTGCCGCACGATGACCTCGACGATCTCGGCCAGGCGCTGTGTGCCGGCGCGGATCCGATCGTCCTGATCGGGGAGGTCCGGTATCTCCAGCGGGGGATGCACGACGAAGGCATGGCCGGCACCGGGGGCGAAGTAGGTGCCGACCGGCAGAACGATCGCACCGGTCCGGTCGGCGAGCGAGAGCGGCCCCGCCGGCAGCGTCGTCTCCTCACCGAAGAAGGTGACCGGAATCCCCCGGCCTCTGAGGTCACGGTCGCACAGCAGGGCGATCACGCCCCCCGAGTTGAGCCGCTCGAGGAGATCCCGGGTCACCTTGGTGCCTCGTCGAGCGACCACGACGTCCATGTCCATCATGTTGCGCATCTGGACGAACCACTGGACGATGCGCTCGTTGCCCAGCTCCTCGGCGACCGCCAGCACCCGCGCTCGCTCGGCGGCGGCCCGCAACCCCGCCGCCTCCCAGTTCCCGAGGTGCGGTAGGGCGAGCACGACGCCCCGCCCGGAGTCGCGGGCGGCGTGGAGATGCTCGATGCCGTCGATCGTGGTCCGCCCGACCACGGCGTCGTGCCGCCGGGGACGCATCCAGAACGTCTCCGCCCAATAGCGGCCGTAGTTGACGAACACCCTGCGGGCGGCCACGCGAACGTCCACATCCGGCCCCTGCACCCGGCGCTGGTGGCGCATCGCCATCCGGAACCGGTCGCGGGCGATGAACGAGGCGAGCCAGCCCACCCACTCCCCGGCCCGGCGCATCGCCGGCTCGGGGAACAACCCGAACAAAGCGGAGAGCACCCGATAGAGGTAGTACCCGAGCGCCTCTTTCACGCGTCGAGCTGCACCCACGTGCGATAGAAGCGTTGAGCGACGGTGAACCAGGTGAGAACGGCCAGAGCCCAGATGGTCACCTCGAGCGTCGGCAGCCCCAGGCCGTCGAGGCCGACCCCGAACCCGAACACCAACAGCCGTTCCGCCCGGCCCATGAGGCCGCCCTTGCCCTCAACGCCGTCTGCCTCGGCCTTTGCCCGCAGGTACGGGATGAGCAGCGACCCACACACGGCGATCAGCGACAACGTCACCAGAGTCGCCTCCGCTCGCCTCCCCAAGTAAAAGGCGAGCCCGGTCCACGCCGCCACCTCGCCGAGCCGGTCGGTGAACGAATCGAGCAGCGCACCCTTGCGCGACTCGGTCTTGGTGACCCGGGCGAGCACGCCGTCGAGGATGTCGAGCAGGGCGCCGAAACCGAGGGTCCCGGCGCCGATCGTCAGGTAGCCGGCGCCGATCAGCGCGGAGCCGGCCAGGCACATGACGAACCCGGTGAGGGTGATCGCGGCCGGGGTCAGGCCGATCCGGGCGACCGCCCTGGCGAAGGGATCGACGAACCGCGAGACCTTCTTGCGGGCCCTGATATCGAGCATGGGGACTCCTCGAAAGGGCAACCTACCACAGGAAGTCGGGCCCCTCCCGCTCACTACACTCCGGCCCCGGCAACGGAGGTTCCATGGCTTCGGACAGGATCCGCAACGTCGTCCTCGTCGGCCACAGCGGCGGCGGGAAGACGGCGCTCGCCGAGGCACTCCTCTTCACTGCCGGCGCCACCACTCGCATGGGACGCGTCGAAGACGGGAACACGGTGACGGATTTCGAGCCCGAGGAGATCAACCGCCAATCCTCGGTGAGCCTGGCGATGGCCCCCTTCGAGTGGGAAGGCCACAAGGTCAACCTCATCGACACCCCCGGTCTTTCCGACTTCGTCGGCGAGGTGCGCACCGCTTTGCGCGCCGCCGACCTCGCGCTGTTCGTGGTGTCCGGAGTCGACGGCGTCGAGGTCCAGACCGAGGCGATCTGGCGCCTCGCCGGTGAGGAGGGAGTCGCCCGCGCCATCTTCGTCAACAAGCTCGACCGCGAGCGCGCCTCCTTCTCGCGCACGCTGACGCAGCTCAAGGAGGCCTTCGGCACCGCCGTAGCTCCGCTCCAGGTGCCGATCGGCGCCGAACACGACCTCGCCGGTGTCGCCAACCTGGTCGGCGGCCGTGCCTATCTGTATGCCGCTGGCTCCAAGCCGACGGAAGCCGACGTGCCCGACTCGGTCAAGAACGAGGTGGCGAACCTCCACACCGCCCTCGTCGAGGCGGTCGTCGAGACCGATGACGGCCTGCTGGAGCGATACCTCGACGATGGGGTCGAGCCCACCGGCGATCAGCTGATCTCGGGCATGCACAAGGGGATGATCAAGGGCACCGCCTTCCCGGTCTTGTGCGGGTCGGCGACCACCGGGATCGGGGTCGACCGGCTCGCCACCTTCCTCGTCGACTACGGTCCCCGCCCGGCCGAGCGACCCGAGCCTCCTCTCGTCGAGGGAGACCGCCTCCCCGACGCCGGCGTCGTCGCTTATGTGTTCAAGACGATGTCCGACCCCTACGTTGGACGGATCTCGCTCTTTCGGGTGTTCCGGGGAAGTGTCGCGATCGACGTCGACCTGGAGAACCCGGCCCGTCACGCCAACGGGCGGATGCACAACGTGTTCACCATGAGGGGCAAGGAGCACGCCGACGTCAAACAGGTCGAGATGGGTGACATCGCCGCGGTGGCCAAGCTCGAGGCGACCCTCGCCGGCGACACGCTGCGCAGCCCCGGCGTGAACGTGGTGATCACCCCGGTACCGATGCCCCCTCCGGCGATGTCCCTGGCGGTGTTTCCTCGCTCCCAGCACGACGACGAGAAACTGTCCACGGCCCTGCAGCGCGCCCTCGACGACGATCCGACCCTCCGGGTGGAGCGCAATGCCGTCACCAATCAGACCGTGCTCTCGGGGCTCGGCGACGCCCACCTCGAGGTGGCGATCGCCCGCCTGGCGACGAGGTACGGCGTGCAGGTGGACACCGCCCTCCCCAAAATCCCCTACCGGGAGACGATCAAGGGAAGGGCCGACGTCGAAGGCAAGCACAAGAAGCAGTCGGGCGGACGAGGCCAGTTCGGCGTCGCCAACATCCGCTTCGAGCCGCTCCCGCTGGGATCCGACTTCGAGTTCGTCAACGAGCTCAAGGGCGGTTCGATCCCCAAGCAGTACGTGCCGGCCGTGGAGAAGGGCGTCGTCGAGGCCCTGGAGCGCGGCATCCTCGCCGGCTACCCGGTCGTGGCGGTGCGAGCGACCGTGTACGACGGCAAGTACCACGCCGTCGACTCCGACGAACTGTCGTTCCGGATGGCCGGCATCCTCGCCGTGCGCGAAGCGGCGTCCAAGCTCAACGCGGCACTCCTCGAACCGGTGATGCGGGTGACCGTGCGCACCCCCGAGGAGCTCATGGGGGACGTCATCGGTGACCTCAACGCCAAACGCGGGAGGGTGCTCGGCATGGATTCCGACGGTGGGACGCGGGTGGTGACCGCCGAGGTGCCGCTCGCCGAGATGCAGCGGTACTCGATCGACCTTCGATCGATCACCAGCGGACGGGGCTCGTTCGAGATGGCGATGAGCCACTATGAGGAGGCTCCGCCCAACGAGGCGCAGAAGGTGATCGCGGCGGCGCGGGCAGAAGACTGAATCCGACAAGGGGAAGCATGGGAGAGGCAAAGGCGACACTCAAGATCGGCGGCCGTGAGGTGGAGTTCCCCGTCGTCCCCGCCGTTGAGGGCACGGACGGCATCGACTTCAGCAGCCTGCGCGCCGAGACGGGTCTCGTATCCCTCGACTACGGGTTCGCCAACACCGCGGCGACCAAGAGCGGGGTGTCGTTCGTGGACGGCATCGCCGGAGAGCTGCGGTACCGGGGGTACCCGATCGAGCAACTGGCCGAACGATCCACGTTTCTCGAGGTGGCGTACTTGCTGTTCCACGGCGATCTCCCCTCACCGAAGCAGCTCGAGGAATACCGGTCGGAGATCACCCGGCACACCCTCCTCAACGAG
>Ga0256868_10001847_pt1 | contig 11277 bp, 7 predicted proteins | sample RVTome_13_FD_187341 | JGI IMG/M metagenome (GOLD analysis project Ga0256868, IMG submission 187341) | Soil microbial communities from uranium-contaminated site in the Upper Colorado River Basin, Wyoming, United States - RVT92D227 HiSeq ... | reverse complement strand
AGTATTCTCTCCAGGTCAAGCCCTTTTTCATTATAGAGCCCACCCTTCGAATCGCTGATGCCTATGATCTTTGCGCCCAGACGATGAAAATGTTTGGCCGTAATGCTTCCCACATTCCCGCAGCCCTGAACAATGACCGTTGCCCCTTCAACCGACTTTTTTAAATATTTGAGCGCCTCGAGTGAAGTGATCACTACCCCACGTCCTGTTGCTTCAAACCTGCCCAGCGAACCTCCCAGTTCAACAGGTTTGCCGGTCACAACACCAGGGACAGAATAGCCTTTCAGAATGCTGTAGGTGTCCATAATCCAGGCCATCACCTGGGGATTGGTATAGACATCCGGTGCAGGGATGTCCTGTTCAGGCCCTATCATAAAGGCGATCTCCCATGTAAATCTCCGGGTCATATTCTCAATCTCTCTGAGCGACATCTCCTTTGGATTGCACTGGATTCCGCCTTTCGCCCCTCCAAAAGGAATATTGACCACAGCAGATTTCCATGTCATCCACATGGACAACGCCCGCACTTCATCCAGATCTACGTCTGGATGATACCTCAACCCCCCTTTGGCAGGTCCCCTTGAAACATTATGCTGGACACGGTAACCGGTAAAAATTCTAATCATCCCATTATCCATCTTAACCGGAAAATGGACGATCAATTCCCTCTTCGTATTTTTCATCTTCTCCACGAGTCCGGAGTCCAGATTCAGATACTTCGAAGAAATTTCCACCTGTTTCTTAGCCATCTCAAAAGGATTGATCTTTTCTCTTTCTAATATCATACATTCTCTCCTTCTATTCATATTTTTAAAAAAATTTAAAAGATTAATTCTATCTTTTTTCTACCTTTTATCTCTTTTTTTTTCAAGGAAAATTTGTCATTGCCCTTTTTAATAGAGTCTGTCCATAAACAGCGTTTTCCGTCATGCCGGACTTGAGGAGCCTGCCCCGTACTGGATACGGGGGCACCCAGACGTCGTCCCGACCCCGTATCAAGTACGGGGTGAACTCCAGTCGGGAACCATCTCTAAGGCTGGATTCCGGCTTTCGCCGGAATGACGATTCTGATTGAAGGGGCAATTTATAAACAGACAAAAAATAGATTGACAGAGAGCAGGATATATTCGAGGAAATACTTGTCGAAGAAATCGTCAAGATTGTCGAATATTATCCTTGATCAATACATGTTTGCTCTGTTCAAGCAATGGAAAATCAATACCAATCGACCTTTAAAAAATTCATAACTCCCTAAAAATTCATACAAAATCAAAATATCATCTTGGAAGACGCAAAAAATGGATTAAAAACTTAAAAGTCTCCAAAAAATTGGCACAGTCGTTGCTTTAATATATTTTAAAATTCAATTAAAAGGAGATAGATCTTATGAAAAAGATGGTGATTGCATTAGGTTTGGTGGTAATGATTGTGTTGGGTGCTGCTTATGTCTATGCTTTCGGCCCCGGCCACGGTCCTCGAGGGAAAGGTGGCCCAGGCTGGGAGGCAGGAGAACCTGGCAAGGCTTCAACTTTGACACCGGAGCAGAGAACGAAGTTTCAGGAATTACGCAAGAAGTTTATTGATGAAACAGCCAAATTGAGAGGATCTCTTCTGACCAAGAGGCTCGAACTCCAGTCCCTCTGGACCAATCCAAAAGCTGATTCCAAGGCTATTGTCGATAAGGAAAAGGAGTTAAGAGATCTCCAAAACCAGATGAAGGATAAGGCTGTGCAGTTTAAATTAGAAGCCCGTCAGTCCCTCACCCCTGAACAGATCGCTGGATTTGGCCCTGGACGTGGTATGGGTCCTGGCTCTGGTCGGGGTCCCATGAAAGGCCGCGGCATGGGTCCTGATTTTGGACAGGGCCCGATGAGAGGTCGCGGAATGGGGCCTGGCCAAGGACCATGTTTCTAACCATCGTTCTATGGAATTCCAGAAAGGGGAAGGCATTCGCCTTCCCCTTTTATTTTTTGACTTTTTAAATTCATTCCGATATGGTTAAAGTAGAATCGGAATTGACCAGCATGATGAAGCCATGAAATTAAAAATAATTATCTTCCCCCTCATTCTTATTTTTTTCTTCCCGATATTCTCCTATGCTCAATCGATGGGAATGAGGCCTGGGAGGAAGGATGCCCGGTGTTGGGGGGCATCAGAGCTAAATCTCTCCTCAGAACAGGCAAAGGGACTCACCCACATTCAGCAGACCTATTTCAGGGAGACGCAACTTCTCCGGGCTCAACTCGTTACCAAACGACTTGAATTCCGTGAATTTCTCACTAATCCTGCCATCAGAATGGAATCCATCCGGGCCAAATATCTCGATGTGGTTGAAACACAATCCAAAATGGAAGAGAAGGCCGTAGAATATTTAGTAAAAGTCCGGAGCCTCCTCACACACGAACAGCTCAGATTGTGGTGCCCTGAGCAGGAGTTCCCTCTCTTGCAGCGTATGATGCCCGGTCATGGCCCATTGAGGGGGCCCATGATTCCTAAAAAACCCTTTCCCCGGGAAGAATAGGAGGGGATACGGATTGTTCGGGAATAGAAAGAGGATGAGCAGGAGTTTCTCCCCTATCACCCTTGCGATTTTTTCCGGAATCATTCTCATCATCCTTATTATCAATGGCTTTTTAGAAATCAAACGGACACAAAAGGGATTTTACCTCCTGCTGGAAAGGGAGGCAACCGTACTCATCCAGCACTTTGAAAAGAATATTCAGGACGTTCTCGCCTCCCCCCAATCCTCCCAAAACTTCTTCGGCATGGAAGAATCGATTGCCGAGTATCTCCTCGAAGTCCTACACAGGGTGGACCAGATCGATGGAGAAAAACCTCTGAGTCCCTCTGACCTCCAGTCGCTCATCATCCAATATCCCATCACTTCGATTGAACTCTATGATGCAATGGGAAATCCTCTGCGTGTATCGTCCACCTCCTCCTCGAGAAACAAACGCTCCTTTCTGCAGGCTATCATTGAGAAGAAAAATTCGGTCGTCATTGATCTCTTCGGAAGACCTTTGATCGAAGAAAACCTCTTCACGGTCGCCATCGAAAGGAAGACCGGTTCGGGAGTAATTGCCCTACAACTCAACGGCGGACAGATGAAAAAGCTTCTTCGCCAATTTGCGGTTCAGAGAGCCATCTCTGATCTGGGTCTCAGAGAAGGCATCCTCTTCGTCTCTGTTCAGGATGCAAACCTCTTGACCCTCGCACACACAGACCCCTCTTTTCCCGGGAAGACAGAAGAAGACCCCTTCCTGAAAAGCGCTCTCCAAACCAAGCAACTCCTTTCACGCTTTCACCAACCCGTCAAAGAAGAGGAAGTCTTTGAAGTAGTAAAATCATTCTCGCTGGAAAATCAGCCAGCAGGGTTGATCCGGATCGGCTACTCCTCCAGAGAGATTCAACCCCTTCTCCGACAGATCAAAAAAAGTGTGTTCCTCTCGATCTCCTTCTTTCTCATCCTGGGAATTTCTGCCATCACGCTAATATGGGTGAACCAGAATCGGCACTTGAAGAAGATCAAAGAGATGGAAGCTCGTGTTCAATTGGCAGAGAGGCTCTCTTCGCTTGGCCATTTAGCCGCAGGGGTGGCCCATGAGATTCGTAACCCCCTCAATGCCATGGGGATGGGTCTCCAGAGGCTCAAAAAGGAATTTCTTCCCCAGGAGGAATCAAAAAAGGAAGAATACCTCTCCTTTACAGATGTGGTCCTTAAGGAAATTAGAAGGGTGAATGATATCATTGAACAGTTTTTGACCCTGTCACGACCTTTTCATCTCAATCTGAATAATGGGTCTCTCGAGGACCTCCTCAATCATCTGGTCACTCTCTTTCAGGAAGAAGCCACATCTCAGAAAATCACTCTTCAGATGGAGAATGATCCTAAACTTCCTTCGATCAAGATGGACAGAGAGAAGTTGACACAGGCTTTTATCAATATTATGAAGAATGGGATGCAGGCCATGGAAAAGGGAGGAACCCTTCGTATCGAAACCCGTTCCTTAAAGGGTCATGCGGAAGTAGTCTTCTCAGATTCCGGTTCCGGTATTCCCGAGGACCAGATGGAAAAAGTCTTCAATTATTATTATACAACAAAGGAAAAAGGGGTGGGGCTTGGACTTCCGATTTCCCACCGGATTATTGAAGCGCATGGGGGCGAGTTGAAAATAGAAAGCAGAGTAGGCATTGGAACAAAAGTTACAGTCATACTACCAGTAAGCAATAGGGAGTAAGCAGAAGGCAGCTTGCCCGCCGAAGCCCTGTTTTTTGCACACTGAAATGATTCAGCGCCCAATAGCGCAGGCGGGTGATCAGTAAGCAGTAGGCAGAAAACAGTAAACAAATAACATGATAGTTCAGAGTCATGCTGTCGTTAATACTTTAATTCACTTTGGTCACTTATAACTTTAGTTCACTTTAGTTCACTTTAGCTCACTTTAAAGATGGAAAAAGCCAAGATTCTTATTGCTGAGGATGAAAAGACTCAGCGAGACCTCCTTGAGGGATTTTTAAAAAAGGAGGGCTACGCAGTGGAAGCGGTGTCCAACGGCAGGGAGGCCGTTGAAAAACTGGAGACCGATTTTTTTGACATCGTCCTGATCGATTTTAAAATGCCTGAACTCGACGGCCTCCAGACCCTTCGGCAGGTCCGAGCACGCTTCCTTGACCTGCCGGTGGTGATGATGACTGCCTATGGAACCATTGAAACTGCTGTCGCCTCGATGAAAGAAGGCGCCCTCGACTATCTGACCAAACCAATCGATCTCGATGAGCTTCTTCTCATCTTCCAGAAGGTCCTGGAACGATCCAGCCTCATCAAGGAGAACAAGGAATTAAAAGCCAAACTTCAACAGCGTTATACCTTCCATAACATCATCTATGGTAGCCCGAAAATGGAAGAGGTGATGGGGCTGGTGGCTCGAGTGGCACCCAGCCAGGCCACGGTCCTCGTTAGAGGGGAGAGTGGGACAGGAAAGGAATTGATTGCCAATGCGATTCACTACGCCAGTTCACGTTCTGAAAAATCCTTTGTCAAAGTGAGCTGTTCCGCCATTCCTGAAACACTCCTCGAAAGCGAGCTCTTCGGTCATGAGAAAGGAGCCTTTACCGGAGCCATTCAGAAAAGGATCGGCCGATTCGAAGAAGCAGATGGAGGAACCATCTTCCTTGATGAGATTGGGGATCTCTCTCCCAGCACCCAGGTAAAGCTTCTAAGGGTATTACAGGAGAGGGAATTTCAGAGGTTGGGATCGAACCAGAGTCTAAAAGTTGATGTGAGGGTGATCACGGCCACCCATCGCCACCTTGAAGAAACGATGAAGAATGGCCTTTTTAGAGAAGACCTTTACTATCGGCTCAATGTCATTTCCATCCATCTTCCTCCGTTGAGGGAGAGGAAAGAGGATGTTCCCCTTTTGATCGACTACTTCCTGAAAAAATATTCGGAGTCGAATCAAAAAAAGGTTCTGGATCTCTCCAGGGAAGCGAGGACCCTTCTTCTCCGTTATCCTTATCCTGGAAATGTGAGAGAACTGGAGAATCTGATTGAGAGGGCGGTCGTTCTCAGCCGGGGAGAGATCATCACCACACAGGACCTCCCTTTTCACCTTCAGGAGGGGACGCCCGAAAAACAATGGGAGCGTTCTGGGAAGACAAGAAACCTTACGGAGTCTTTGGAAGAAATCGAAAGGGATATGATCATCAAAGCCCTCCATCAGTTTCAGGGAGTTCAGACCAGGGCGGCCGATAGCCTTGGCATTAGCGAGAGGGTCCTCCGTTATAAAATTAAGAAATACGGAATACGTTCATAACTGTGCCCCCTCACCCCATCCCTCTCCCCGCTGGGGAGAGGGGAAGGGTGAGGGGAGAAATGTTTTGTAATTTAAGTTACAAGTTTTGAGTTATGAGTTTAAAATTGGTAATTGATAGAGGAAAATTGAGGGGCTTAAAATGACTTATTACCGTGTTCAGTTTGGATATGGATTCCCACCAGCCATTAAAAAGCTGATGATCATCATGGGAGCGGTTTTCCTCCTCCAGATGGTGGTCAGCCACTGGATGAATTTCTACCTGGGGCTGGTCCCTGTCCTGGTCTGGAAGAAATACTATCTCTGGCAGCTCTTTACCTACCTCTTCCTTCATGGAGGGGTCACCCACATCCTCTTCAATTTATTAGCCCTCTGGATGTTCGGGGGAGAGTTGGAAAACTATTGGGGGTCACGGAAGTTTCTAATCTATTTTTTCTTCTGCGGGATCGGCGCAGCCATCTGTTCAGTCCTCTTCAGTCCCTTCCAATTCATCCCGATTATAGGAGCCTCTGGGGCAATTTATGGAATCCTTCTTGCCTTTGGATGGCTCTTTCCCAATCGACCCATCTACATCTATTTCCTCTTCCCTATCCCGGCCAAATATATGGTCATCATCTATGGTCTCATCGAACTATTTGCTTCCATGGAGGGGACAGGAGGAGGGATTGCTCATCTCACCCATCTGGGAGGTTTGGTATTCGGAATCATCTATATGGCTTACCCAACCATCCGACAAAAAATTCGCCGGAATCAATATAAAAGGAAGTGGTCTCAGAAGGGCCCTAAAAATGGTGACTATTATCATTAAAAACATCGCATAAATTGTTTACCATTTAGGATTCGAGAGCATGGTAGTCTGTTAGTCATATAGTCGCATCGTCATATCGTTGACTAAAAGACTATGAGATTAAGGACTATGAGACGATATGATCCTCATTGGCACAAGCGGTTACAATTACCCCCACTGGTGGAATGGTGTCTTTTACCCTTCTGACCTGCCTCAGAGAAAATGGCTCGAATTCTACGCCGAACATTTTGAATCAGTGGAATTGAACGTCTCGTTTTATCGTTTGCCAGAGAAGAAGGTCTTTGAGAGTTGGTACAAACGCACACCCAGAGGTTTTTCTTTCGCAGTGAAGGGAAGCCGGTTCATCACCCATATCAAACGCCTGAAAGATTGCAGGGAGCCTCTTTCCCTGTTCCTGAACCACTCTTCAGCATTGAAAGAAAAGTTGGGAGTGGTGCTCTGGCAGCTCCCTCCGAGGTTTCATTTCCAGAGGGATAGATTGGAGGAATTCTGCGTCCTTCTTTCAACCCTCCCCCGTTCTAAATTCCTTCACCATACCTTTGAGTTCAGGGATGAATCCTGGCTTTGCAATGATGCCTTTCGGATACTGGAAGAATTCAATTTCGGATTCTGTATCGCTCATGGTTCTGGTCTTCCTTCCATCGACAAGATCACCACCCGCTTTGTCTATCTCCGTCTCCACGGAGGAGAAATCCTCTATGGCTCTGACTATTCGGAAAAAGAATTAAAAGGATGGGCTAAAAAGATTGAAAATTGGAAGGCCAAAGGAAAAGATATCTTCGTATACTTTAATAACGACGCCTACGGTTTCGCTATTAAAAACGGACTCTATCTAAAAAAATTAATAAACCAAGGTCAAACCCTTCCCTGATTTTTTGCAGAAAAAATCTTGACAAAAAATACGGATGGTGTATGAATGATCGTAGTTTTACTCCAACCGGTTTTAGGCTTAGGGTGTTAATTCGCCTTTAGACACGTTCCTTTCAAGCTTTAATTTTTTGAGAGGATGGAGGGATGGAGAAGAGATCTAAAGCCTGGTCTTCGAAATGGCGAAGCCAGGCTTTTTGTTTTTAGATCATAACGTAAGGAGGTATTTTGTAGGTGATTAATTTTCTTAACTCTTTTCTCTGAGTTCATCTCAGAATCGAAAGGAGGGTATTATGATTTCCCCATCTAACCTGCGAACCCACAGTTTCAAATCACTCCTAATTCTTGCATTCATTCTCTGTTTTCTTCTCCCATTGGGGATGCTATTTGCCGATAACCCGGATCCCCTTCCAGAAACAGACACCAAAGAAACTCAGCCTCCTTAGGACTCAAAAGAAACCCCTGAAACTGGGTCCAGAAATAGACTGGGTTCTATCGAAGACAAAACCGCTGGGACCACGATGACTGATTCTCCATTTTTAGAGCCTATTGAGTCATCGGACCAAATGTCATCCTCTGTCACATTTCAAGTGGATGACTTTATAGGATCGAGTCATATGCGGTATCCGATCCAGGTTCCTCCGGCCAGAGCGGGCCTGTCACCAAAGCTTTCCATAAACTATAGCAGCTCTGGGGGCAATGGCTGGCTTGGAGTGGGCTGGGACCTCTCTATGGGTTTTATACAGAGAAGGGGACCGAGAAAGAGTGTGCCGAAATATAATGATACAATAGATCTGTTTGAGCTTAACCTTGGTGGGGCCTCTCAGGAACTTGTTCCCATTGGATCCGGTGAATATCGACTGAGGATAGAGGGAGCCTATCTCAAAATTAAATACTACTCCTCGGGTAACTACTGGGAGGTCTGGGACAAATCCGGAACCAAAATGAGATTTGGTTATTCTTTTGCTTCGAGGATTGGAACAATAAAAGAACCGGATTCAAGCAATAACACCTATCGCTGGTATCTTGATCGGGTAGAGGACGCAAAGACCAATTACATGGAAGTCCTCTACTTCAGAGATCAAGATACAAATTATACCTATCAGATCTACCTCAACGAGATAAGATACAATGGACAATTATCCTCGGGGCTGGGCCATAACCACAAAATCATCTTCTATCGTGAGGATTTGGAACGGGCTGATTTTATCTATAACTATAGGGGAGGCTTTAAGATGCTGACCCGCAAACGTCTCTTCTCGATTGAGATCAAGACGAATGATATCCTGGTCAGAAAGTACCAGATTCAGTATCCGAATCCAGCTTCCCAAACAAGATCCACGCTATCATCCATCACTCATTATGGAAAGGATGGCTCATCATCGCTTCCTCCGACCAATTTTCACTATCAGGCTCACAATCCGGGTTTTCAAACGGGCGTATCCTGGTCTTACTTTGGTGTCAGTACTCCATATTGGGGAGGGCTTTATGCAGACCATATTCAAAATATTCGTGAGCCTGACACCGGCACATGGAGCGATGTGATCGATATGAATGGCGATGGATTGCCCGATCGGGTGGTAGCATCTTCCAATAATAACTGGACGGTATACCTTAATAACGTAAGCGGGTTTAACCAGCAGGCACTGAATTGGTCGGTTCCTAACGGGTCGGGTTATATTCGTTATGAGAACGAATACGGAGTCCCTCAAGGTCTCATTGATATGAACGGCGATGGATTGCCCGACCGGGTAGTCTCCGCACTGTCTCCTCCTTATAATAATTGGACGGTCTATTTCAACAATGGAGCAGGCTTCAATTCGGGGGTAAACTGGCCCTATCCCGGGGGAGGTCTTTGTTATCAGAGAACAGAGAATCCTTCAATATATGATTATGTTTGTGATTCTTTTATCCAGCATAATCGGGATTACAATTATGAAATCATGGAGTGTCCTGCTTCTCACGGGGGCATTTGGGCCGATGTGATCGATATGAACGGCGATGGACTGCCAGACCGGTTGGTCGCATATTATAATGAGAATAATGAGGTTAGGTGGAAGGTTTACCTTAATAACGGGAGCGGATTTGACCAGGCAATGAATTGGTCAGTTCCTAACGGACACGCTTATATTCTTTATAGGTATGGGGGTATGATGGGGTGTCCAGGGGTAAATTTAGACATATATGGAGTTGCTGAAAGACTCATGGATATGAACGGCGATGGGCTGCCCGACCGGGTAGTCTCCTCACAAACTTCTCCTTACTGGATGGTCTATTTCAACAATGGGAAGGGCTTCGATCAAGGAACAAGCTGGTATTATCCGGGATGGAATCTGCTGTATCCTGATGGAGATTATGAAATACTAGCAAATCATATCCAAAATATTGGCACCATTGGCACATGGACCGATGTGATCGATTTGAACGGCGATGGACTGCCGGACCGCGTGGTGGCCTATTCATATTCCTTCGGAAATTATATCTGGGATGTCTACTTTAATAATGGAAAGGGGGTTAATCCGGCGATACAATGGCCGGACCCTCGTGGATCAACCTGGTTTTCTCTACAGGATGCATCAGGACTCTATCAACGGCTCATTGATATGAACGGCGATGGACTGCTTGACCAGGTAGTATCCTCGCCTTATTATCCTTATTATCCGTATTACTGGACGGTCTACCTTAACAATGGTCCCAACCCTGATCTTCTCTTGAAAGTGGAAAACGGCATCGGAGGATCGATAGAGATTACGTATCTTCCTTCCACGGAATATGACAATACGGGCGGGGATGGCAAATGGGATCTGCCTTTTGCTGTTCAAACCGTCGATTCTTACACCCGGAAAGATGGAAGAGGGAATTCCTATCTCTACATATATGACTACTCCGGAGGCTTCTTTGATCCAGTAGAAAGGGAGTTTCGGGGCTTTAAGAATGTTACCTCCTATCAGATGAGAGATGCACAGAATTATGAATCCAAGACGGAAACCGAGTATCATCAGGACTACTTCAAAAAGGGAAAGATCCTGTCACAAATTCAAACCTCCAAGCTGGGAGAAGCCCATACGAAGCAAATCGTAAACAACTGGCTGCTTGCTGACACGCTGGGGGGAGGAAAATTCCCCTATCTGGAGACAAGCGCAACAACAGTCACCGACCAGGGAGCGGGCGGCCCGTTTACTTACACTCATACGACAAAAAATGTTTACGATATCCGGCCCTCTGATCTGACAAATCAGACATTCAACTTGCTTGAAGAACATAAGAATGAAGGTGGCGCGGATGAGATTGTCACCTCTTTCGAATACACGAGTGACTATACAAAGTGGATTCTATCACTTCCGACCAAAATTACTGTCTCAGACGGTTATGGCGCGGTCGCCAGCCGGAAATGGATGGACTACAACACGAACGGAAACCTCATAACAGAGGAACTCTGCAAGAGCGACACTCCAACTACTGGATGCGCCAACCGGAGCCCGAGTCAGAATGTTATTACAAGTTATCAATACGATCCCACATACAAAATTCTCAATCAGATCACTGACCCAAGAGGCTACATAACCACCCTGACTTATGACCCCACCAAGACCCATGTCTATGAAACAACAAACTACCTTGACCATAAGACAACCACAGAGTATGATCTCGGCACAGGAAACCTCAAGAAACTGATTCCCCCTCATTTGCAAGGGACTGTCTACTCAATTACTTATACCTATGACCCCTTCGGAAGGAAGCAACAGGAGCTCCGGCCCGATGGAGGATTCACTCACTTTGATTATGTCC
>Ga0256868_10001846_pt1 | contig 11277 bp, 9 predicted proteins | sample RVTome_13_FD_187341 | JGI IMG/M metagenome (GOLD analysis project Ga0256868, IMG submission 187341) | Soil microbial communities from uranium-contaminated site in the Upper Colorado River Basin, Wyoming, United States - RVT92D227 HiSeq ... | reverse complement strand
TGGCCCTGAAGATGCGCGAGGGGTCCTCGACGAAACTGAGGTTGTGCAGGACCCTGATCACCCCCTCTTTCAGATCCCGCTCCCCCCCGAAGAAGTCGAGCAGTTGACCAAAGGTACCCGACTTGAGCTCGATGGCCAAGGTATTGATAGTGAAGTCGCGTCGGAAGAGGTCCATCTTGATGGAACTGAGCTCGACGGTCGGCAGGGCAGCGGGGCGCTCGTAGTATTCCATCCGCGCCGTGGCCACATCGACTTTGTACCCATTGGCCAGGAGGATGGCAGCGGTCTTCATCCTCTTGTGCACCTTGACGCGGCATCCGCTTCTGGCGCCGAAGGACTGGGCGAAGTGGATGCCATCGCCCTCCACCACCACATCGATATCTTTGGTGTCCCTTCTCAAGATCAGATCCCGTACAAATCCCCCCACGGCATATACCTGAAGCCCCAGTTCTTCGCCTACCTGACCTAATTCCCTGAGCAGGGAGACAACGGGAGCGGCAAGCCGCTCATCCATGAGTTTGGCAAGGGTCTTCCTTCTCGTCCGCAGGGAGGCCAAAGGTGAGGGGGTGAGGGCACTGTGCAAGGCCCGCAAGAGGTCCGTCCTCGTAATCCCCCCGATCAATCTCCCCTCTTCCACCACCGGCAAAAACCGCTGGTTCTCCCCGACGATCTGACCTTGCACCTCCCGCAAGGGGGCCTCCCCCTGTACGAAGGCAAAATCGGCGCTCATATATTCCTTTACCATAAGATCTCCGAGGCCATGGAGCATTGCCCGCTCCACAATCGGCCGGGAGATCAAACCCACGAGCTCTTTCTGTGCCAAGACCGGAAGCACGGTGATCGTATAGTACCTGCTCAATATCTTCTGCGCCTCTCTGATGGTGTCCTCTTGCTGGATGGTCTTGAGGGAATGGATCATGATGTCCCTGGCCACAAGCCTCGGCCTCACCGCCTCATGCAGGATCCCCAGCAGTCTCTCCTTGGCTTCAACCATAGTCAGATCCCTCATGGTTGCCGAGGCAGCCGTGGGGTGTCCTCCCCCGCCGAACTCCAGAGCCACCTCAGCCGCATTTACCTCCGCCACCCTGCTCCTGGCAATGAGGTAGATCCGCTCCTCCATGCTGATCAGGGCGAAGACGCAATTGAGGTTTTCCATATCCTTGAGCTTATGGACCAGGATTGCCACGTCTCCGATATATCGATCTGACGAAGCTGTCGTCACCACCACCTCCACCCCCCGGATGTCATACCGCTCTGCCGATCTGATGAGATCATTGAGCAAGAAGACCTGCTCAGCCGTCAGCTCCCTCGTGATCATATCGGAGATGATATTGAGGCTCGCACCCTGCGTCAGGAGGTAGGCGGCAGCATGAAAGTCCTCGGCAGTGGTAGAGCTGAAGGTGAGGGATCCCGTGTCTTCGTATATCCCCAACATCATGATGGTCGCTTCATCAGGGGTAATGGCGATATTCCGTTCCCTCAATTGCCCGAGGATGATGGTAATAGTAGCCCCCTTCCCCTCGATGGCCTCGAGGGCCCCCTTGACATCGTCTGCGGAGGCGGGATGGTGGTCGTAGATATGAATCTCCACACCCGGTTTATCCACGATCTCGGCAAACCGCCCGATGCGCGATCGCTGCCTGGTATCCACCATGATAAGCCGCGTTACCTTTTCCAAGGCGATATCCTTGGCACGATCCGCTTCCAAGATAGAGAAGGTCGAGCGAACAAAGAAATCCCGCAAACTCTTTTCCTGAGATCCGGGGAAGACCAGCTTGGCCTCTGGGTAGAGCTTATGGGCCGCCAACAGAGAGGCCAAGGCGTCAAAATCCGCGTTGATATGGGTAATAATGACTTCCATTGATCACAGCCCTTAACTTTTATAACTCAGGTAGAGCCGTTCTGTAAAGGCAGGAGGGTGACGATGAGCTTGCGCCGCGCACCGATCTATGGTACAAGTCTACCTTACCAAACAGGGGCAAGGAGCGGAGAGATGGCCAAGTGTCTCAGGTGCGGCAATACCTCTCATTTCAACATGTGGTGTTCCATTCAGAAGGTCCTGGAGGTAGAACTCGATGACCGCGAAGGAGTCGTGGAAATCATGGGGGAGCCGGAAGATGAGAACCTGCATGGCTTAGAGGATTGCGAATTGATGGAGGCAGATCTGAACTTCTCCATGGTCAGCTGCGCCTCGTGTGGGAGCAAGGAGATTGCGCTCAATGGCGCAGATAAGGTCCTCTCCCTCCATATCCACCAGTAAACCGATAAGAAAGGCAGGAGGCTCACCCTTCTTCAAGGAGAAGGAAGCGTGAGCTTCACCACCTCGCCACTCCCACCCAAGGTCCCCAACCCCTTGCCATCATAGGTTGCCGTAACCGTACCGGCGTTCCCTATCACGATCGTCAATGGGTGGAGGCTTTTGCGTGTATAGCTTTCCCCCCGAGAGAGGATAACATCAAAAGGAAGGGATGACCCATCCTTGATCTGTATCCATGTCCTCTCCGAGGCCTTGATGACGAGGAGATGCTCGCGCACGGGCGAGGATAGCCCTGGCGCTTCCTGGCTATTGCCAGGGGAAGAGGTGGGAACAGCTGTTTTGGTCAACACAGTAGGAACAGGGGTGTTTTGCTGGGTTTTTGCGGCGACCAGCTTCTTATGTCTCGGGGCGCCCTTTGCCAGGGCTACATCCTGCGCACCATGTTGCGAGGTACGTCCGCCGGGGAAAGAGATGAGAGAGGCGATAATAACGATGCTGATACCGGCGGCCCCTGCCAGGATATATCTGAGGGGAACCGGCACCCTCCCCTTGCCGTCACGCAGGGATTTCTTCTTCTCTGCGGCATTTTTTGCCTGCCACTTGGCATAGTGTGCAAGGGCCTCTTTCGGGTTCAATCCGCAATACCGGGCATAGGCCTCGATAAAACCCTTGATAACCACCTCGGGCAGGAGCAACTCCCGGCAATCACTTTCCAGGGACTCCAGGATAGCGCGGCTGATCCTCGTGACCCGGCTGATCTCCCGCAAAGAGATCTTTCTCTCCTCCCGCGCTGCCTTGAGATAGCTACCGAAACCCTCCATTTGCATTATACCCTGCTAACTATAGAGCGCTTTATGATCTTTGTCAATTTTTATTATGTGAAACCGATAGATAAGTTGAGCGTAGACGCCGTTACCAGGTAACGGTAATGCAGGTAGTAGCCTCTTGGCAGGGGATAGACCCAATAAAAAAGGGCGGGGAAGCCCCCGCCCTGGGAAGTCACTTGTCAAAAAATAAATGGAAAATGGTGATGCGGCCCTTCTTCCCCGCTATAAATTATGCTATACTTTGGTTAACGGAAGGAGAAAGGATATGCCTTTAAATAAGATAAAGTTAGAGGAAGTTACTTTTCCGCTCAGTGTTTTTGAAACGGCAGATACAAAAGAGGACCTTGAAGACTGGCTCCTATCGCAAAATCCGGAATTTATAAAGAAGATGCGCAAAGCGAGACGAGAGGACATGCAGGGTAAAGGTAAAAGCTGGAAATCACTTAAGAAAGAACTATGTATAAAATAACATTCCTGCCCGATGCCGAGGGGTCATTTAAAAAGCTTGATAGACCTATTCAAAAAAGGATTGCCCAAAAGATTGACTGGCTTGCGAAACATGCGGATACAATTATTCACCATCCTCTAACGTCTTTGCCTGATGATCTACGGGGACTGTGCAGGATGAGGATAGGTGATTATCGTATCATGTATTGTATATACTGAAAACAAACATATAAAGATTTATGATATTGAACATAGAGGTAAAGATTATCGTTCCATAAAAAGATACTAGATAGTTTATTCTCCTCTCAACCCCATGCCCTCTTTCATCTCCTTCGTCGCCAAGAAATTCTTTGCAACGTAGGCAACAACCCCTTGTCACCCATGCGGTAATTCACGTGTACTATTGTAACCTCCGGGTGAAATAGTATTCTGGATATAAAAAAGGGCGGGGAAGCCCCCGCCCTGTGCAGAATCTAAGGGTTAGATTAGAGATTGAATAAGATCGAAGCCCCGCCGCCTATGTACCACTCATCACGGTCCTCATCCCTCGTTAGGGGCACAGAGAATGTCCCTGAGATCGCGCCATCCCCGGAGAGCTTGAGTGACTGATAGCCGGCGTTGACAAAGGGCTCAAAGGAGAATCGTGTAAATTTAATCGTGGCCCCGAGCGAGCCGCCGATCCCCCAATGGAGACCATCCGTGGAATAATCTATGAGATTATTATATGCTCCTACTGGTGAATTAGTAGCAAAATATCCTCCTAGTTGATCCTCTGTGGCCCATCCGAGAAAAAGGTTCAGACCCATCCTTAGGGCCACCATAGATGAGAGCTCCCGCTCTGCCGCAAGCACCAATGTCCCCCGGTGCTCGATGGCATCAGGCCAGTCCGCATGATCCCAAAACCACAGGTCAGGAGGTTCAATTACGGTCCAGAAAAAATCGGTGTTCTGCTTGAGATAGCTGTAGTAGATGCCGGCGCCTACGCGCGTCCCTGCGGCAGCCTTCCAATCAACGCCGCCGCCTACCGTGATATCAAGGGTCTGTTCTTCGGTATCGGTTTCAAAGAGAGTGACAGGACTTTGGTAATCACCATCTCTCTTTTTCTCCTGGTAGTCCACCCTCACGAGCATAGGCATTGAGAGGTTATCTGCCAAGGGGTAGCGGGCCCACAGATCACCCCCGATACGCCACCCCTGCACATCGCCGTCCATATCTAGACCGCCACCGGGAGTTCTAAACTTCATTGTATTATCCCCTGAGACAATACACCCGCCACGCAGAGAGAATGCCATGTCAACAGGCCCCACGGCCCCCTCGATTCCCACCTTGACGGGAATCTCCCAGTAGGCGGAATCATACGGGGCAAAGGAGGGCAGGGCAAAGTAGACAGGTGTCCAGAAATACCACCAGTTCACATAGCGTCCACCTAAGTAAACGAAGGAGCTCTCATGTTCCTCTTGACGGTAGGCAAACCCTAATTCGCCCCCCAGCCTGAAGCTGCCAACTGGTATCCCATAGAGGAGCCGCAGGGCAAAATCATCGAGGTCACTCTTGAGGTCCACGGTCATGGGTGGGGTAACACCTTCATATGCCCCATCAGAATCGCCCCGGCGCCCACTGTAGGTGAAGAAAAGCCCCATCCTTCCTGGGCCCAGGGGGAATCCGGCGCCCACCAAGGCATCATGTGCCGTCTCCTTACCCGAGAGGTCGAGAGAGTAAGTCCCAAAACCGAGGGTGTCGCCAATAATATCCTCGTCAAACATATCCCGGTAGGTAAATCGGTAGTTGCCGTAGAACCTCACCCCTTCTCCCTTGGCGATCTTGGCGGGATGGATGAGGAAATCGGATTCATCCGAGATAAGCCCATACGGATCACCCATCCCTCCCATCCTCCCCTGCCAGCCATAGGATGTACTTGCTAGGGCAAAAACCAGCAGGGGGAGGAACATTACAAGATATCTCTTTCTCATAAGTCCCCTCCTTGATTTGAGTTGTTTGATAATGCCTCTCATCACCATAACAAGACGGCCCATAGATATATTACGAAAAAGTTTTTGTCAATAAAAAAGGGCGGGGAAGCCCCCGCCCTGAGAAGTTTATACCTCAAGTGTTAGAGATCGAACAGGATGGAAAGTCCGCCGCCGACGTACCATTGGTTGCGGGTATCATCCCGATCAAAGGTCCCCGTGAGTGCCCCATTGTCGAATACCCCCCCATCCCCAGATAGATCCAACGACTGGTAGCCGGCATTGACAAAGGGCTCCAGGGTGATAGGCTTAAACCTTATGCTCCCCCCCAAGGAGGCGCCGATGCCCCAGTGAGAGCCATCGGAAGAGATATCATAGGTTCCCGTGCCCGCTGGGGTCAAGATCGAAAAAGTCAGGTCTTGTGTTGCCCAGCCGTAGAAGCCCTCCAGACCCATGCGCAGGGCAAAAGTCGGGGAAAACTCATGCTCCCCAGCCAGGCGCACCGTAGCCCGATGCTCGGTCAGGGTAGGAAAGTCGTTGAAATCAAAACCCATGGTAAAGACACCGGAGGTAAAAATCATGGTCGAAATGTCCTCGGTACCATGAAGGTAGTTGTAGTAGATGCCGCCGGCGATTCTCGTGCCTTGAGCAAGCACTTTGTCCAGGCCGCCCCCTATCGCCAGGTCCAGTCCCGTCTGCTTGTGTTTGTAATCAAAAAAATTCGCAGGTGCGCCAGGGGGAAATCCGTCGCCATCCCTGGTCTTCTCCCAATAGTCGGCACGCACGAGCACGGGGAGGGTGAGGCTGTCTGTCAGGGGATACCGCAGCCAGAAATCGCCGCCAATGCGCCATCCCCCCACATCGCCATCCATGTCGACCCCCGCTGTGACATTACCGACAGGCGCCTGCTCATTTATCCTTAACGTGTTGTCCCCTCCGACGATAATGCCTCCTCGCAGGGTGAACTCAAGATCAAGGGGGCCGACTTTACCCTCCGCCCCGAGCTTCATCGGGATCTCCCAATACGCCGAGTCATAGGGAGCAAAGGGGGGTAGATACACGTTAAAAATAATCAGCGGAAAAATCATATGAAAGTTCACGAATCCGCCACTCATATCGGTCGCGTAGATGAACAGCTCCTTCTCGTCCTGGCGATGGGCAAATCCCACCTCCGCCCCGAGCTTAAAGCCACCTATGGGCAGACCATAGAGGAGCCTCAGGGCGAAGTTGTCGAGGTCGTCCGTAAGTTTAATAACCGTTAACGCGTCGTTAAAGTCAAAATCGCCCCGCCGGCCTTCATAGGTGAAGAAGAGACCCATCCTCCCCGGACCCAGGGGAAAGGCAGCGCCCAGCAGGGCATTGTGCCTCAGCTCACTGCCGGAGAAATCCGATGCCTCTGCACCATCTAAATCGACATCCCAGTCCGTCACGCCGGTATAAAGGAAGCGGTAGTCCCCGTAGAACCTCACCCCTTCACCATTGGCGATCTTGGCAGGATGGATCAGGTAATCTGACTCATCCGCTACCAGGCCAAAGGGGTCGCCCATTCCCCCCATCCTCCCCTGCCATGCATAGGATATCCCCGAAAGGGCAAAGACCAGCACGAAGAGGCCTAGCATAGTTAATAAGACCTTTTTCATAGTACCTCCTTTCACCCCTTGTTTTGAAAAAAAATCTTCTCTATCCCAAATTCTACAAGGCACCATATCAAGGGGAAAAAAGCATTGTCAAGGATATTCTAAAAATACCTACGTCAGTCCGAACTCCCGCAGGGCATGATCCTTCTTCGTCCAGTCCTTCTGCACCCGCACCCAGAGGTCCAGATAGACCCGGGCGCCGAGGAGCTGTTCGATATCCATCCTGGCCTGGCTGCCGATCTCTTTTAACCGTTTTCCGCCTTTACCGATGAGGATTCCCTTCTGAGATTCCTTCTCCACATTGATCGCAGCCCTGATCAAGATCATGCCATCCTCCCTTTCCTTAAATTCCTCCACCACCACGGCACATGAATAGGGAATCTCCTGGCGGGTCAGCAGAAAGATCTTCTCTCGAATGATCTCCCTGGCCATAAAGCGCTCGGTCTGATCGGTAACAGCTTCTTCAGGATAGTAGGCTGGGCCAGAGGGGAGAAGCGCTATGATCTCGTCCGTCAAGAGATCTAGCCCGGTGCCAACCAGGGCCGATATGCGCACGATCTTAACATAAGGGAAGGGCGGTGCAATTGTGCAATCGGCATCTATGCCTTCGACGTCGATCTTGTTGATCACCAAGATGACCGGAGTCTTGATGCCCGTAAGGAGCTCCCCTACCAGATCCTCTCCCGCAGGAAAGGGATCAGAAGCCTCCACCATATGAAGGATTACATCGGCATCATGCAAAGCGCCTTTGGCTGCCGTGAGCATGGCCCTGTTGAGTTTGGAAGGGGCATCATGGATCCCCGGTGTATCGACGAAGAGGATTTGGGCGCCTGGCAGGGTCTTGACTCCCGTAATCCTGCTCCAGGTGGTCTGGGGTTTGGGTGAGACGATGGCGATCTTCTCCCCCACGAGGCGATTCAGGAGGGTGGATTTGCCCACATTGGGACGACCGATGATGGGGACAACCCCCGAGCGAAACTCACTTTGCTGGCTCTTCACCCTGCTCTTCTTTTTTCTGCTTGATAGTATGGCAGATGAGCCCTTGACCAGCTCCCGTACCCTGGGAGATGATCTGCTTGCACTCACAGGTCATGAAACGGAACATAGTCTAGATGACCTCCGAGGTAAAGTCAACTGCATTGGAGCAAACCCTGCCGCGTGGAGTTGCAAGCGCCTCGGTGATATGCTACCATGTCCTATCACAAGCAAGGGGGAGGGAGAACAATGTTAGGGGTCAACAAGGTAATCTTGGTGGGGAATTTAGGGGCTGATCCCGAGGTCAGATACTCCAGCACGGGGACAGCCGTCGCCAACTTTCGGATCGCCACCAGTGAGAACTGGACCAACAAGGAAGGGGGAAAGGAGACCAGGACCGACTGGCATCGCGTGGTGGCTTTCGGCAAATTGGGTGAGATCTGCGCGGAATACCTGAGCAAAGGGAAACAGGTCTACGTGGAAGGAAAGTTGAGGACCCGTTCCTGGGAGGACAAAGAAGGGAACAAGCGCTGGATCACGGAGGTCGTGGCCAGTAGCATGGTGATGCTGGGACAATCCGCCGCAGGTGGCCCTTTGGCCGCCGACCAAGCGAAAGCAATGGGGGGCGAGCCTGGTGAGACACCTCCCGAACCTCAGCACCAGGAAGACGACATCCCCTTCTGAGTTACTTAAAATATAAAATCTCCAGGTTTCCTCTCCCCTTGGGGAGAGGATTATGGTGAGGGGGAATTATGTCCACCCTCACCCCATCCCTCTCCCGCCCCCACCCAAAGACGGTGGGATCTTCGACAGCGGGAGAGGGAGATATTTCTAATCTTCAATGTTCTTAGATGTAGTCCGATAGAGGGAATTCAAGGAAAATGCAGTAGGGGGTAATTCCCATCCTTTGTACTTCATGACAATAGCCGGAAAGTCTTCCATGCTATAAGGCAGCAATATTAAGGTAGACAGAGAGTGAACACATGGCGACTAAGGTCTACTGTGAACATGGTGCGTTTAGGGAAGAGCTTTTTCAGATGCAACAGGACGAAATTGTTGAGCTAGTAAACTTTCCCTACGAACAGGAGATAAAGAAAAAACATCAGAAGGGCCAGCCGTCTAAAGCTAAGCTAGCCGATCTTAAGCATGTCCTCTTAGCAGAAGCACACTGGCGCTTTTCTGACTTCAACAGCTCTGAAAAACTAGACCAAATCCGCCAGATCTTGGGGCCACGCACCCGGCGCGACGCTCTCCACATTGACTCGGCTTATAAGACCGGATGCGCCGTATTCCTTTCACGTGACTGTAAACATATACTAGCTAAGGCTCATGAGTTGGAACAACTCCTGGGAATGAGGTTTTTTCACCCCGATACTCAATGGGACGACTTCCTCAAATTCATCAAGGCCAATAAATAAGCGTCTGGTTAGGCAGCGCGTTAAAAGACATGCCGCCTTGCCCTGACGTTGAGCAAGAGCCCTATTCCTATCAGCGTGACCACAGCTGAAGATCCTCCATAGCTCAAAAAGGGCAGCGGCAGACCGACGACAGGCATCATCCCCAAGACCATACCGATATTGATCACCACATGCCAAAATATCATCGCCGTCACCCCCAGGGCGATGATAGATCCATACCTATCTTGTGTGCTCACACCCCTGGTGAGCCCCCAGAGGATCAGGGCCGCATAGAGGGTCAAGACCACTGCACAGCCGATAAACCCCCACTCCTCTCCCAGCACGGCAAAGATAAAATCCGTATGGTGCTCCGGCAGGAAATGGAGTTTGTATTGGGAACCCTGAAGAAATCCCTTCCCCCATATCCCCCCTGATCCAAGGGCGATCTTGGATTGGATGATATGATACCCCGCACCCAGCGGGTCCATAGAGGGGTTGAGAAGCGTCAGGATTCTGGTGCGTTGATAACCCTTGAGGATGAGCCAGAACAGGGGGGTGGCGAGAAAAATCCCCGTGCAGAGGATAAGGAAGGAACGAAGGCGTATCCGGACGAAGAGGACGATGGAAAAAAAGATACAGACCATGACCATGGCCGTTCCTAAATCAGGCTGCCTGACGATCAGCAGGGTGGGCACCATCGTCATGATGGCCGGGATAACAAGGTCCCGCAAGCGGTATCCCTCTTTTCGCTCATGCTGCGCAAAATAGCGGGCAAGGGCGAGAATTAAGGCAATCTTCATCAGTTCCGAGGGCTGAAAGTAGAAAAAGCCCATCTTGATCCAACGCTGTCCACCCCCGACAATCAGACCATAGATGAGCACACAGAGCACGGTCACGAGGACCAGGAGGTAAAAGGGATAGACAAATTCTTCATAATAGCGGTAATCGACGGCGAAGACCAACAAGCAAAGCAAGCCCCCTATGACAAACCACAAGAGCTGTCGCACATAGAAGGGCACCCCTGCACCAGGCATAGCGACGGTGGCACTGAAGAGGTTCGTGATCCCGATCGCCATCAGGGCAACGGTCAGGATGATCAGCCTGCCGTCCAGCTGCGCCCACCATCTCCTTTCGATCATCCTTCACCTCGTCTGAGCGCAAGATACTTCCTGATGATCTCCCGGGCCAGGGGAACAGCAGTAGCCCCCCCGTGCCCTCCATGCTCTACCAGAACCACCACCGCGAGGGGGGTGTGGGCGGCGACATAGGCCACAAACCAGGCATGATCCCTGAGTTCATAGGGCATGTTCTCTGCCCTCTGCCGCTCTCCTCCCTTGAGCCGCACCACCTGCGCCGTCCCTGTCTTGCCAGCTATCTCCATCCCCTCAATGCGGGCACCCCGACCGGTACCGGCATCCTCCTTGGTTACCCCTACCAAGGCCGCCCGGAGCTCCTCCAAGGTCTTGGCAGAGATAGGGAGCTCGCCGATCTCCTCGGTGTGATACTCCTCTACCACCTTGTTGTCGAGATCCTCCACCCGTTGTGCTATCTGCGGCTTGAGCAGGGTCCCGCCATTGGCAATCGCGCTCATCATGTTGAGTAACTGGAGGGGGGTCACGAGGAGATAACTCTGCCCTATGGCCATGGAGATGGTCTCCCCTTCATACCATCGCCCCCCCCGTCTGTCGCGCTTCCATGCCTCTGTCGGCACCAACCCCGGTTTTTCACCAGCCAGGTCAATGCCCGTCAATCGCCCGCCGCCGCAGTCCT
>Ga0256868_10001844_pt1 | contig 11278 bp, 12 predicted proteins | sample RVTome_13_FD_187341 | JGI IMG/M metagenome (GOLD analysis project Ga0256868, IMG submission 187341) | Soil microbial communities from uranium-contaminated site in the Upper Colorado River Basin, Wyoming, United States - RVT92D227 HiSeq ... | reverse complement strand
CATAACATCGGTGTGCCAATTCTACAAGCTCGTCGAATTTCCATGTGCCGCGGTCGTTCGGATAATGTGTTAAATGTGACGGTATTGCACCGATTCCCAGATAAGCGCCGCTTATTGCGCCGGCCATCGCTGCTGTTGTATCTACATCTCCTCCCGGCAGAATAGCTGTGCAGATGGTTTCCCAATAGTTATCGGGCGATCTGAGAAATGAATAGAGACTCCAGAGGACACTGCTGACAACAAAAGCGGATATGCCTGTCCATTCATCGTCATCTACATAGTCAGGATCAAATCCAGCCTTCGAAATATGGATAACAGCCTCTTCAGGAGGAAGAGATAACCAATGAGCCAGTTTTTTAAGTTCAGAAGAAAAGCCGGAGTCAATCATGCCTGTCCAATCTGCAAGAGTTGAGATGAACGAATCAACGGCTATTCTTTTTCCCCGGAGCACCAGCGCTACCGCCCCACTGATTGCCACTGCTCCTGCCGAACATCGGGGGTCTCTGTGAGTGATTCTTCCCTGATCATGTGCTGCCTGAACTAGCACCTGCGGATTATCATAGAAGAATAAACCTACAGGTGCTGCACGCATTGCGCTGCCATTGCCTGCTGCAGGAGGAGGGGCGCCTGATTCTTCCCACGGGGTGCCAAGACATAATCTTTTTGCAGCCTCCTTTGTTGAATACCCAAATCCCACAATCCTTTTTTCGATAAAGATGAGCTTTATCCTCTCCGCGTAGTCCGCAGGATCAAATTTCCCGCATGCCACATAGCTCTGGATAAGTTCTCGCGCCAGTTGGGAATCATCTGAATACTGTCCAAAGTGAAAGGGAAACCTGCCAAACTCTCCGGTCCTCTCTGTTCTCAAGAAATCCTCGATATATCTTTTACATGCAGCTGGGAAGAAGCCCTCCACGACAAAGCCTGTTGCGTCTCCAAGGCACTGGCCTATCAAGCAGCCACTGAACTGATCTTTATGGGGCACCATACCGCTGACACCTTTCTTTGCTGAAACATTTTCCGGTAATGCTTAAATATAAATAATTTCTCTATTGTATTGTCAAACAGATCTGTACTGAGGTTATCTGATGATACTTCCTGGAGGGACTTCTTTATCTGGATGCATAAGGACTGGTTTGCCATCAACGTCTATTGCCAGTATCATGCCCTGGCTTTCGATTCCTCTTATACTCCGTGGTTCCAGATTCATAAGGACAGGGATTTCTTTTCCGATCAACAGTGCGGCTTCATATGACTCGGCAATGCCCGCAACAATCTGTCTTTTTTCTGAACCGAAATCGACCTCCAATTTTAACAGTTTGTCAGTTCCGGTTACCTTCTCCGAAAATATAATTTTCCCGATTCTTATATCTAATCTTTTGAAATCATCAAAAGTGATCATCATTATATTTTCAACTCTTTCAATTATTTTTGCAATAAGATCTTTTCTCAAGCTTTGAAAAATCAGGGTTTACATAGTTCTTCCTGTATGATAAAATTTTTAATGAAGAAAGTTTTGGTGATAGCGCTTTCAGTCTTACTTTTCAGCGTTCTTTTCCTGATGTTGAGAACGGGGAGGGAAAAGGCCGGAGATTTGCAAATTAAGGGAAGTTCTTTTATTGAAGACATCAGGATTTTACAGAAAAAAAACGGTATGACAGTCTGGACACTCACTGCAAGCAAGGCAGATTTTGCTGAAGGCGAAGATAAGGCAAAACTGAGTGACATTACTATGGTGATACAGAAAAAAAATGTGGTTCTTCACGCCGATAGAGGCATTTACAATCTTTCTGAACGAAGTTTTGCCACAGACAGTATTGTCAACGCCGAGTCAAAGGACTTCAGGATAAAAGCAGATTCGATTGACTATGATGTTGCTTCCGGGAAGATTGGAACAGATGGCAAGATAGAAGTTGAAGGTAAAGGGTTCAGGGTTGAAGGAAAGGGAATGGATGCAGAGACAGGACAAAAGGTTCGTGTATTAAACGATGTCAAGGCAACTTTTCATAAGTGAAATCTTCCGTTTCAGTGGATTTCTGATTGCCCTTTTCTTTTTATCCACAAATGGTTTTGCTGCCGGGCAGGCAACAAAGGCAAAGGGACCGATAATCATAACCTCTGATAAACTTACAGCGGATAACTATGCCCATACAGCTGTTTTCGAAAATTCCGTTACAGCAAGGACATCTGATGTGACTATGTATTCTGACAGAATGGTTGTTTACTATGATAAGGATACCGGCAACGTCAAGAGGATTGATGCAGCAGGAAGGGTCAAATTGATGAAGGAAAGCAGGGTTATTACTTCTCAGGAAGCTTCTTATTATGCCGATGAAGAAAAAGTTGTATTTACCGGGGAACCGAGGGCTGTAGAGGGTGAAAATGTGGTTACAGGGAAAAAAATGACTTACCTTATGAACGAAGACCGGTTCCTTGTTGAAGGCAGCAAGGTATTCCTGACTAAAAAAAGAGAATAACAGCGGAGTTCAGAATGCACATCCTGGAAGCAAAAGGGCTTTCAAAATTCTATAGCAAGAGGCATGTTGTCAAAGGCCTCAATCTTTATGTCAGTACGGGAGAGATTGTAGGCCTTCTCGGTCCAAACGGTGCGGGGAAGACAACAACCTTCTACATGATGGTCGGAATGATTAAGCCTGACGGTGGAAAGATTTTTCTTGATAAAGAAGATTTGACCAGGCTTCCGATGTACAGAAGATCTCTGATGGGGATAAGCTACCTTCCACAGGAGTCGTCTATATTCAGAAAACTTTCCGTTGAGGACAATATCAGGGCAGTGCTCGAGATAAGGGGGCTGCGCCAGGAGGAGATCACTACAGAAGTTGAACGGCTGCTTAAAGAGTTTAATCTTGTTGAACTCTCAAAAAAAGATGGTTATAAACTCTCCGGAGGAGAGAGGAGAAAGACCGAAATAGCGAGGGCTATTGCCATCAAACCCAGGTTTTTATTGTTTGACGAACCATTTGCCGGGATCGATCCCCTAGCGATGATAGAATTAAAGAAAATGCTCAGTTATCTCAAGAGCAGGGGGCTTGGTATATTGATAACAGATCATAACGTAAGGGATACCCTGTCCATTACAGACAGGGCTTATATAATCAGCAATGGAGAGATACTCCGGGAAGGAAGTCCTGACATAATTGTATCAGACTCCAGGGTCAAGGAAGCATTCCTCGGAGAGGAGTTCAGACTGTAATGGCACTTGAAAGCAGACTTGAGCTGAGATTAACCCAGAAGTTGATACTTACGCCCCAGCTTCAGCAGGCAATAAAACTGCTTCAACTGCCGCATCTTGAACTTTCCCAGTTTTTGAATCAGGAACTTATGGAAAATCCGCTTCTCGAAGAATCTGTCGACGAAGTATCTATGGAAGAACTCACCCCGGAGGAAAGGGATTCCATGGAAACAGAAGATGTATTTGAAGATGAGGGAGTCCCCCTGGAAAAGCTTATGAACTTTGCTGTAGATGAATACTTTGAAGAGAGAAGTTCTGACGGAAGAGATATGGGGTATTTCAATCCCGGTACAGTGACACCTCTGGCATACGACCAGTTCCTCTCCAAAAAGCCGGATCTCCATGATCATCTCTTATGGCAATTAAGACTTTCAAATGTGCTTGACGAGATTAGGCAAGTCGGGGAGATCATAATCGGCAATATAGATGAAAACGGATATCTGAAGGCTTCTCTTGAGGAGATAACAGAAGCAGCAAAGACACAGTTTGAAATAACCGGGAAAGCTCTTGATTTGGTCCAGAGTTTTGACCCCTCCGGAATAGGGGCAAGAAGTATCAAAGAATGCCTGCTGCTACAGCTTAGGGCATTGAATCTTCAGGGCAGTATCGTTGAAAAAATAGTTGCCAACAACATGGATGAACTTGAGAACAAGAAATATACTTCTATTTCCCAACAGTACAATATTCCCTTAAAAGATGTCATGGCTGCTGTTAAGATTATCGAAGGGCTTGAACCAAAGCCGGGGAGAATTTTTTCTAGTGCCAGCACAAATTATATTGTTCCTGACGTATCCCTGATCAAGACTGCGGACGGGTATCAGATTATTCTTAATGACGAGGGACTCCCGAGGCTGAGGGTCAGCAGCTATTACAAAAGACTCATTCAGCAGAATAACGCCTGTACGAAAGAAGACAAGCAATTCCTTGTAGAGAGACTGCGGTCTGCGATTGGACTTCTCAAAAGTCTTGACCAGAGAAACAGAACTATCTACAGAGTGACCGAGACTCTTCTCGACCTGCAGAGTGAGTTTTTTAGAAAGGGAATACACTATCTGAAGCCCCTGACCCTCAAGGATGTCTCCTCAGTACTGAACCTGCATGAAAGTACAGTCAGCAGGGTCACATCAAACAAATACCTCTCCTGCGAGCACGGGGTCTTCTGTTTCAGGTTTCTCTTCAGCAGTGCACTTCACAGCGGCCTGGGGAGTGTCTCGTCAACCTCTGTGAAAAATACTATAAAAAAGATTGTTACAGAAGAAGATCCCCAAAAGCCCTTCAGCGACCAACATGTATCGGAGATGTTAAAGAGGAGTGGTATCATAATCGCCAGGAGAACCGTTGCAAAATATAGGGAGGAACTGGGAATTCCACCGCAAGCTCAGCGAAAGAAAATTGACTAACTGAAAGGAGGACTTATGAATATTATTGTTACAGGAAGACACCTTGAAGTGACTCATGCTCTGAAAAGCTATGCAGAAAAGAAGATCAAGAGATTCGACCGTTACCTGTCGAATATATCAGAGGCTGTTATTACTATCAGCGTGGAAAAGTACAGGCATAAAGTAGAGGTCTTATTGAGGGTTAACGGCGTCTTGATACAGGCAGAGGGAACAACGGGCGATGTGTATTCATCAATCGATGAGGTAGCAGAAAAACTCGAAAGACAGATTAAAAAATATAAAGAAAAACTCGTTTCACACAGAAAATCTGAAGGGAAAGCCGGTTCCGTAGCTCTGGAGGTTGAAGTCGCTCCGGAAGTCGGCAGGATCATAAAAAACAAACGTTTTGAACTGAAACCGATGAGCCCGGATGAGGCAGCCATGCAGATGGAACTTCTCGATAAAGATTTCTTTGTTTTTACGAACGACAATAGCGGGGACATTAATGTTATCTATCGCAGAAGAGATGGCAATTTCGGGCTCATAGAGCCGGTAAAATAGAAAAGTAAGCCTAAGAGCTTAGCAGTCAGTGTTCCCTGACCGCTGATCTCCTGTTGGCCACCTCATCTTAATTATGAAACCAAGCATTGTCATAATTACCGGATTTTCGGGCTCCGGGAAGACTGTTGCTTTGAGAGCTCTTGAAGATTCCGATTTTTTTTGTGTGGATAACCTCCCTATCGCACTCATTAACTCGTTTGTTTCAATAGTGTCAAAAAACCGGGAGAATAAGAAGATAGGAATCGGCATTGACATAAGGGAAAAAGGCTTTTTATCCGGGATCAGTGATGTCCTGAAAGTTCTCAGGAATCGATACAGGACAGAGATACTTTTTCTCGAGGCAGAAAAGGATGTCCTGATCAGGCGGTTCAAAGAGACACGCAGACCACATCCGCTCGGAGGAAATCTTGATGAATCAATCCAGATCGAAAAGGAAAGGATTTCTCTTCTGAAGGAGGCTGCTGACAGAGTCATTGATACGTCTTCTCTTACACCGCATCAGCTGAGACAGCTTGTTACCTCTCTCTATAAAGTACAGACGGGGAAAAGGGCGATGACGGTTGTTCTTATATCCTTTGGTTTTAAACTCGGTGTGCCCCAGAATGTTGACCTGCTCTTTGACGCAAGATTTCTTCCCAATCCGAACTTTGTCCCCCAATTGAAACCCCTGAGGGGGACGGATAAAAAGGTCTCTGACTATGTATTCAAAAACCGGACAGCAAAGGCATATGTGAAGAAAATAAAGGAGTTCATAGATTTTCTCATCCCGCTCTATATCAAAGAAGGCAGATCTTACCTGACAATCGGTGTTGGCTGTACAGGTGGTAATCATCGTTCTCCGGCTATTATCGAAAAATTGCAGAGAGACCTGAGAAGACATCCAATAGATTTGAATGTTATTCACAGAGATTTTAGCTAACTTGTTGTTCCGGCTCGCAAATTGCTTTTTTCAAAATCACGGCCTCTGATTCAGCATGCGATGTTTACAAAGCTTATTTTAAGCTGTTAATATATAAATCTTTAAGGAGAGGTGGCCGAGCTGGTCGAAGGCAGCCGCCTGCTAAGCGGTTGTGGGGGTAAAACCTCACCCAGGGTTCGAATCCCTGCCTCTCCGCCATTATAAACAGTAGAGAACTTAAAAGTGAAGAGTTAAAAGTTAAAATCCAAAAAGGAGGAAATGATGAAAAAATATTTCGTATTAACAATGTGTTTTCTTATTCTGTTTTCATTCTCTGCGTGTAAGAAAAAAGAAGCCCAGCCGCCTGCACCACAGACGCAGGAACCCTTGGTAACCGGACCCATTATGCCTCCGGGTCAGATGCCTCCGGGTCAGATGCCTCCGGGTCAGATGCCTCCGGGTCAGATGCCTCCAGGTCAGATGCCTCCAGGTCAGATGCCTCCAGGTCAGCAAATGGCAAAGCCCGGCATGATGATGCCGAAGGGACAAACAAAGGTAGTAGTGCCTGAAAAAGTTAAAGCGCAATGGGTTGGGGCGAAGATAATTTTCGAAGATAAGGTTTTAAAGACAAAGCAGGAATATACTGTGAAATTAAACAGTGATTTTAAAATCCCGAATACCAATCTGCGGATCCACATCGGGGATTTTCTTCCTGATTTTAAAATGGACGGTCTCTCGCTTACTTCAGGGTCGAACGAGCCAAAAAATCCGGCTCTCGGCATCCGGGTTCTTGAGAACGATAAACAGATATTCCCTGGACCCGGCAGGCAGTGGGGCTGGTTGTTTTCGAAAGTTCCTTCGATACATCCATTTGAACATCCGAAGTATGGCGTTACTTTAAAAGAAGGTGTAAAGAAAGGATAGAAGGATCAGCTCAGATTAATTGAAAGGAAGGTAAGGCCTTAGGGCACCGTCATTTATCTAACATTTCTCTTACAGTCCTTAAAAGGATATCTGGTGAGGCAGGTTTTGAGATAAAGTTGAAGCCTTCTTCAAGAATTCCTTATTTTTCTTCACTATCGCGAAGAGCTTCCTCAACACGCTTACGGTCAGAAATATTCCTTACTATACATAGCGTCATAAATAATGCGACATTATTTATGACGCTATGTATAACTGCGTGGTATCGTCTGCTTTTCGGGCAAAACCGGGCGTCCATCCTTCTTCTTCTGACCATTTTTTTTGCTCGATATTCATTGTAAATTAATATAATGATTTAATGAAAGAATTCCTCGATGCTCTGCATCAGGGTTAATATTTTCCTTATTCTGTCATTCCCGCTTGTCGGGAATCCTTCTGGGGTAATGCGTTATACACAACAATACAGTAAAGCAAAGAAAGATTCCGGACAAGCCGGAATGACATCTTTGATACCTCGCAGCTCTGCTGCGGGGTTGTTCATTAATAAAGCAAAAGCTTATTAGGGTAGAGATATGATGTCTTTTGCTTATATGTATATGGTATTATATCAAAAATTCTTTTGCGCCCATAGCTCAGCTGGATAGAGCGTCGGACTACGAATCCGCAGGTCGGGGGTTCAAATCCTCCTGGGCGCGCCATTATGAATATCGTCATCAATCTCAATAAACCTGAAAATATCTCTTCCCAGCAGGCGGTTCTGCAGGTAAAGAAACTTCTTGCTGCAAGAAAAGCAGGACATGCTGGAACACTCGACCCGATAGCGACAGGGGTACTTATAGTCTGCCTGAACGAGGCTACGAAGATAACGAGGTTCCTGTCGGATCTTGACAAGGAATATCTTGTACGACTGAAACTCGGTGAAAGAACAGATACATATGATTCAACCGGTAGGATCCTCGAGAAAAAAGATTATCAGGCAATCAAGGAAGAAGACATCCGTTACGTCCTGAATAATTTCACAGGCCATATTGATCAAACGCCACCGATGTTTTCAGCAATAAAAGTCGGGGGTAAACCTCTCTATAAACTTGCAAGAAAGGGGATCAATATTGAGAGACCTGTCAGATCGATTCATATCAGCGAAATAACCCTTTTATCTTTTACCCCGCCTTATATTGATCTGAAAGTAACATGTTCAAAAGGTACCTATATTCGAACGTTATGCGAAGATATCGGTAAGACCCTTGGTGTAGGCGCTCACATGGTTGCGTTACAGCGGACAGAGATAGGAAACTTCAGGATAGAGGATTCAATATCCATAGAAGAACTGAAGCATAAGGAGAGCGCATTCTTTTCGGTGGATTTCGCACTGTCACACCTCGGAGAAATAATCCTTGATGAAGACTCCTACCGTAAAGCCCGAAGCGGCATACCGATAATTTTTGCAAAAGATAATCGCTTTTCCTCTCAGGCGGAACAGAAAGACGAGGAAGGACTTCAATATCAATTAAGAATAAATGAGTATGTCAGGCTCAAGGCCCCTGATAAAAGGTTGTTTGGAATAGGAAGAATAGAAAGTGAAAGAATAAAAATAGAGAGGCTTCTTGATATGTCTTTTGAGAAATGATGTCCCTTTCACGGCACAAAATCTACTCTCTCTATTTTTGTGACTTGGATCACAAACTTAAACTAATTTATTAATATTTGACCTCCATCTGCCTATTAAGATTAAAAAAAACTTGACAAGATAATTTTTTTTTGGTATTGATATTCTATGTTCTTCGGTACAAGGGCTTCTATTGGTTTAGACATAGGCTCAGGATATCTGAAGGTTGTACAGCTCAAAAACACAAAGGGCGGGTATGAACTTGAGCTGTTTGATATGATACCTCTTCCTCCTGAACTGATCGTAGACGGTGCAATAATCGATTCCCTCCGTCTTGTAGATTCCCTGAAGGAACTTTCGAGAAAGGCAAAGATAAAGACGAAAGACGTTACGATCAGCATGGCGGGTCATTCCTCCGTAATAATTAAAAGAGTCTCTTTGCCTGACATGACAGAGGAGGAACTATCCGAATCCATAAAATTTGAGGCAGAGCAGTACATTCCCTTTGATATTGAGGATGTAACCCTGGACTTCCAGATCCTTGGTCCGAAAGAAGAGCCCGGGCAGATGGACGTCATCCTCGTCGCAGTCAAAAAAGACATCATTAATGAATACATTACTGTTGTTAAGGAAGCAGGGTTTAACTGCCAGATCGTTGATGTCAATTCATTTGCACTTGAGAATATCTATGAGATAAATTATGAAATCGAGACGAATAAGAATATTGCCCTCGTAAATATCGGAGCAAGCACAATAAATATGAATATCCTCAAAGGAGGTATATCTGTTTTCACGAGAGACAGCGCAGTCGGCAGCAATTTGCACACCGAGGTGCTTCAGAGGGAATTCAATCTGACTTACGAGGTCGCTGAAAGACTTAAGAGAGGAGAACCCGTCGAAAATGTATCTCCCCAAAATGCATATTCGGTAATGGAATTGGCATCTGAAGAGATCATTGGAGAGGTCAACCGCTCCTTGGAATACTTTCACGAGGAAATCAATGAAATCGTATTGAGCGGAGGCTGTGCGCTGATAAAGGATTTCCCGAAGCTCATCGCAGAAAAAATAGGGGCTGAGACGAAGATCATGCAGCCGTTCAAGAATATTAAAGTACCCAAGAAATTTGATGCAACTTATATAGAAGAGATGGCTCCCATGGCTGCCGTAGCAGTGGGTCTTGCCCTCAGGAGGCCTGGCGATAGATGATAAAAGTTAATCTCTTACCAGTAAAAAGAAAAAAGAAGTCGAAGCCGCTACCGTCTTTTATGATTGCAACGATTCTGGGAACAATCGTGGTGTGTATTATCATGGCGTATCTGGCTTTCTTTTTCACCTCACGGCTTTCTGCGAGAAAGACTCAGTTTGCAACTAATGAAAGAAAGATAGCAGAACTCAAGGAGCAGATAAAAGCTGTTGAGGATTTTGAAAAACGCAACAAGGAATTCAAGGAACGGAACGATATTATCGAACAGCTCAGCAAAAACAAGAGTGTGCCGGTAAAAATGCTGGATGAGATCAGCGCTCTTTTACCGAACGGGATATGGATTCGCGGGATGACATTTAAAGGCGGAGATATAAATATAGAGGGCTATGGTTTCACAAACACCGATATTGTTGCTTATGTGGATAATATCAAGAATTCGCAGTTGTTTACCGAGGTTTACCTGCAGGAATCAAAAAGTACAGAACTGGAAAAAGTTCCATTATATTCGTTCAAATTAACATTTAAAATAAAGGTTTAACATGGCTCTGAAAGTCAATATCAATATAAAAAATTTACCTCTGTATGCGAAAATCTTAATAGCCTCCCTTCCTGTCTTAATCATTATCATCGCCGTTTATCTCATTTTTATTTCACCTGCGAGAAAAGAAATTAAGGCCCTTGAAGTTAAAATAGCAGCTCAGGAAAATGAAATTGCAAAAAATCAGGTTAAGGCTGAAAAACTACCGGAATTGACCTTCGAGAACGAGAGACTCAGAAAAAAACTTAATGAGCTAAAAGAGCAACTGCCAGAGGAAAAAGAGGTCACAACATTATTGAAACAGGTTTCTGACCTGTGCATCAGGTCAGGACTTAAGGTATCTCTCTGGAAACCAGAACAGAAAAAGACCCACCCGAGTGGTATCGTTTATGAAATACCGGTAAAGGTTGAGCTTTCAGGCAGCTATCACAGTCTTGGATATTTCTTCAGCAGTCTGACAAAGCTAAGCAGGATAGTAAATATCTCTGATATTAAACTCAGCGATCCAAAACCGGAAAAAGGGAGCTCTGTTGTTAAAATAGCATTTATTGCAACCACATTTTCATCAGTCCCTGAAGAAGAGATAGCTAAGCAAAAAGAAGAGAAGCTTGAAAAAGGTAAGGGTAAGGGTAAATGAAGATGAAAGAAATAGCCGCTTTTCTTACGATATTCTTCATTCTATTATCTTTTGGAGCTTGCAAAAAAGCGCAGCAACCTGCTCAAAAGCCTCAGGCAGGACAGGTTAAGCCAGTAGAAGTCCAGACAGAAACAAAGGTGGCAGAAGAGGTCAGGCCGGTTGTTCCAGATGAATATAAATACGATGCAAAAGGCAGGAGGGACCCTTTTCTCTCCCTCGTGGTACCCAAGCAAAAGAATTTAAAGAAGAAGGGGGCAAGCCCTTTTGAAAGTTATGATCTG
>Ga0256868_10001843_pt1 | contig 11283 bp, 10 predicted proteins | sample RVTome_13_FD_187341 | JGI IMG/M metagenome (GOLD analysis project Ga0256868, IMG submission 187341) | Soil microbial communities from uranium-contaminated site in the Upper Colorado River Basin, Wyoming, United States - RVT92D227 HiSeq ... | reverse complement strand
GTAGGCTCCCAATCCCCTGGGCCGGACGACAGCGTACATGGATCGGATCATTTTGTCGGCCACGCCAAAATAGCGGTCGAGGTTCTCCTTTTCGGCGGGGTAGGCATCGCGCACGAGCCGCTTGACATCCCCGAAGCTGGCACAAACGCCGTTCATCTCTCCCGTGATAAGGCCGGTTTTCTGGCGCACGAACTCCACTTTGTCGAATACACCGATCTCTTTCATGACCGGGAAGACGAGGTCCGAGGATTCGAAAGAGAGGGTGCCGCTCTCGAAGTAGAAACCGTTGCGCCTGAAGCCGGCCGTGTAGCCGCCGGGCGAGCTGTGGGCTTCGAAGATGGTAACTTTGTGTCCTTTATCGGCGAGGAGGTTTCCGGCGGTCAGGCCGCCGATCCCGGATCCGATAATGGCAATTTTTTTCATTTGAACTCCTTGGAGGCAGAGGCCGTTCGGGCCGGTTTCTTTGTCCTGCGGGACGACGATATCCCAGATCGGCAGCCGAGTTCAAGAAAAAATGGTGAGGGTGAGCGAATCGGTGCGGATGAGGAAATTTTTTGCTTGACTTTGTCGCAATGATGATAAATCATGATGATCAGATTAAACTCATACAAGGGAGGGACAAAATGGATAAGTATCTTGTGCCTGATTTTCCCCGTTTATTTGAAACAATCGGCAAATTTCTAGGCGATGCCCACGTCCCAAAATCTCAGCAGGGAAAGTTGGAGGATTCCAGAAGAGCATTTCATACGATCGTTAAAACTCTCTATTCCCGCCAGGCCAAGGGTTATCCCTGTGGCGCGGTGTCCAGAATCTCGCCCATGCCTTTGGCCAAGGGTTACCCCTGTACAGGCAGGGTATCTAGAATCTCGCCAATGCCTTTTTCAAAGGCTGACCCCCGTCTCTTCCGGAAACCCGAAATCCGGCGTACCCCTTTGTCACGCGCTGCGAAGTAGGAGAAGTCTCCGCGATTCATTGATTTTTAAGAGCCTCATCTTCTCGGACGCAGCTCTGTAGAAAAGAAGATGGAGCTGTCCAGTTTCACGATCATACTGACGGATCAGTGCAATTTCGATTGCGCCTATTGCTATCAAGAAAAGGGGAGGCAGCGGTTGGATTCCGCTGTCCTGATGAGATCGATCCGCTTTTTCCAGCCGTTCTTTGCCCGGGAGTGCTTTATTGATTTTTACGGCGGAGAGCCTCTTCTGGCCTTTGCGGAAATCAGACAGACTGTCGAGCAGATAGAAGGATTGTCAAAAAAACGGCGCATCAAAGCGCATTACTCCCTCACCACGAACGGCAGCCTCTTGAACGATGACCTGTTGGATTTCTTGGAGGACCACGAGTTTTCCGTCCTGTTGAGCTTTGACGGCTTGGCTCAAGATATCTCCAGGAAAAAAGGGAGCTTTAATCTTCTCCTTTCGGTCATCCCGAAGATCCTGGAGAGGCCGCGGATCTCCCTGGAGACCAACAGCGTGTTCACCTCGGAGACCATCGGTTATCTCTCTCGATCGATTGAGCTGATCGATCAGATGGGTGTGCGGAAGATCAGCGTCGGCTTCGGCCATAGACGGCCCTGGACGTCGTCCTCCCTCCTGCGGCAGAAAAAGGAGATGGCCCTGGTCCGGAAGTATTTCCGCTCCCGTTATCAAAAAACAGCGGACGTCCCCTGGGCCGATCTGGGTGAGCAATTGGAGAAGGCCATCTATTGCTGTCCGGCCGGCCAGAACAAGATGGCTCTGGCGGCTGACGGAACGCTCTGGGGCTGCTTCCTGTTCCCTCAGTACTTCAACGGCTCTAAGAAGATCCGGGAAGCCCCAAGGTATTGTTTCGGCGACGTCGATACATTCATCGAAAACCATCACACGATCTACCCTCGAACGATGGAGAATTATGCGGCGCTGCGAATGGACAACTTTTCGACACCGGATGGGTCTTGCGCTAGGTGTGACGAGCTCGAGGAGTGCTGGATCTGTCCCCTCGCCGCCGCCTTGACCAGCGGAAAGATCGGCCGGATCCCGGCGCTGGTTTGCGGAGGGGCCAAGATGTGGAGAAAAGAAAAAAGGCGGTTACTCGAACAGTTTAAGAAGCCGAATTAACAAAACACGGACGCCGCCGCCAACTCCTAAAAGACTTTCCTCAGGAGCGCGAGCTGCGCCGCTGCGTCGACAACCTCCGGCCTCCCGCGGTCGGCATTTTCCCAAAGCTTTAGAAACTTCTCGTAATAGGCAGAGGCTTCCTCAACCTTCCCCATTTTTTGATTGGTTTTTCCCAGCCAATAGAAGGCCCGGGCAGAGATGTCTCCCCAGAGCAGCCTTCCCGTTGTCAAGGAGATGACCCTTTCATAGACTTCCTGGGCTTTTGTATAATCTTCGCCCCTATAGTAAGCCGCGGCCAGGGCATCATAATAGAAAGCATGCTCATCCGAGTTTTCTCTTTGAGCCGGCAGCAAGGAGATGGCTTCTTCAAAATAGCGGACGGCCTCAGCCGGATGCTTCTCGGCCAAAGCGATCCCGCCCATGAGATGATCATAATGCCTCATGTGTTTGGGGCAGCCCCCGACCTCAATCAGTCGCCGGAGTTGCTGCCCGACTTTCCTGGCTTCTTCGATTTGACCCATACCGAGATTAGCGAGTCCGGACATGAGCAGGGCGAACTTGGGTTTATTTTTGGCCGCAATGTTCTGGCATATCTCCAGCACCGGTTTCAGGGCTTCGATGACTCCGGGAAACCGCCCGAGTTGAAGTTCGGAATAGGCATAAAGCAATCGAAAGTCAAGCTCATCATAAACCCGCTTGGACTTCTGGGCCATTTGAATACCCGTAAGAATTTCCTCCTGGCTCTGACGATATTCGCCCTGCAGCAGATGAAGATGGGCCAGCCAGAGCCGTCCGCTGAAGCCGGGTGACTCGGAATTGGCTTCTTCTTTTTGCTGGAGTTGTCCATAGGTAGTCCGGGCGGACGTCAAATCCCCGCGGAGATGAAAGATGTTTCCTTCGAGTTCGGAAAGGTCAGTATTTTCGGGCGCGAGAGAGAGCGGCTTCTTGAGCTCCGCGGCGGCCTCGTCATACCGGCCCTGGATGAGAGAAATCAAAACGCTTTGCCTGAGAAGCAGGAGAGGATCGTTGGGATAAACCTGCCTGCCGGTCCTAACGATCTCCATCGCTTTTTCATACCGGCCCTGTGAAGTGTAAATAAAAGCGAGGTTGTCGTAAGGAATCATCGATCGGTTGTTGATCTTCAGGATTTTATCATACTGTTCAATGGCCGGGTCCCATTCTTCAATGCTCCGGTAAATCGCCCCCAAATAGATATAGCCTGCCTCGTCCTGCGGATAGAGGTCGATCAACTTTTTGTAGCTCTCGATTGCCGCGAGGGGAGATTCGTCCAGGATGCTGGCGGCGTATCCCCGGATGACATAGCGGTCCCGTTCCGAGACGCGATCCACGAGAGCCAAAGCCTTCCTCAGGTATTTTTTGTGTTGATCATGGTCGCCCAGGTAACCGTAGCCCTCGGCCATGGCCTGGTAGGCCATGGCATAATTCGGGTCTTTCTCCACGGCCTTCTCCAGGGATTGGACGCTGGCTTCAAAATTTCCTTGGGCCAGGAATTGTTCACCTTCCACATAATATCGCAGCGCCTCGAGTGAGCCGGTTGTGATTTGGTCCAGCCTTTGGCTGTAATCTCCGGCGATTTCTGCCGGAGAAAGGTTGAGGGCGGTTTTCACTTTCACGCTCAATTCGTCCACCATGGACCAGAGATCTCCCGTCCCTTTTCCTTGAACGAACGCCGTGTTGAGGATCTCTTTGGCCCTGGCTCTCTGGACCTTGATATCGATCCTGAGGCTGTCGCCCGCCTTGGTAAAACTGGGCAGGACAAAATATTCGATGTTTTCCTCGTCGGCAATCTTATCAAGAGTATTCGATAGATGTTGCTCTTCCTCCAGCTGATTCATGTTTTCGAGCATCTGCATTAGCCGGTTGTCGGGAAAGATACGGAGATACTTGGACGTAGCCAGGTTGGTAGTCAGGAGACTCGTAATCCCCCAGCGGAGCAATTTGTCGAGGCTCTTATCTCCCGAATTGTTGACGGCGTACATGATGGCGACTGAATTGCCCGGCGGTCGAGGTGGTGACGGACGAGTTGGCGGGAAAAAAACCCTCAGGATAATGACGAGAATCACGGCCCCGGCGGCAACGGCGTATGGCCATTTTTTGCCATGAATCCAATCGGCCGGGGTTTGGCGGGGCTTCTTCTGGGCCTCCAGGTCCAGGAGGAGTTCCTCGACACTCTGGTATCTGTCTTCCTTCCTTTTTTCCAGGCACTTGAGGATGATTTTTTCACAAGAAGGGGGGAGGGCGCGGTTGATCTTGGAGGGCGGGGAAGGCCTTTGAGAGATGTGCATATGGGCGTAGCCTTCCATGGTGTCGGCATCAAAGGGAGGAACCCCAGTGACCATCTCATACATCATGACGCCCAGCGAGTAGATGTCCGACCTCTGGTCCAACTCCTCGCCCCGGGCCTGTTCCGGCGAAAAATATTTTGGGGTTCCGACGAGCCTTCTGTCGGGATGCCCCTTCGGCACGGCGACGGATTTAGCCAGCCCGAAGTCTGTGACAAAGACTCTGCCGGAATTGTCGATCATGACGTTCGAGGGCTTGAGATCCCGGTGGACAATTCCCTTGCGGTGAGCCGCCTTTAAAGCCTGGCCGATCTGCCAGGTGATATTTAGGCACGTGGCCAGCGTCAAGGTCCCTGAGGTCTGGATCAGCTCGCTCAGATTCTCTCCCTTGATATAATCCATCGAGATGTACTTGATCTTGTCGACCTCTCCCAGGTCATGGATGCGGACGACGTTTTCATGACTGACGGCCCTGCCGAGCAAAGTTTCCTTCTTGAATTGTTCGACCATGTCGGGCCTTGAAGCCAGGTCGGGGCGGATCATCTTAAGTACGACGGTGGTCCCCAGCTCTTTGTCTTCAGCCTTGTATGCCGTCCCCATCCCCCCCCGGCCCACTTCCTCGATGATCGTGTATCGCTCGCCGAACTTCTCTCCCGGAGAGAAACGGCGTTCCTTCTTGATCCTGGCCTCTTCGGATTCCGGAAAGGTTAGGGTGCCCGATAGTTCTCCGATCGCGGAGCCGCACTTTCCGCAAAATCGGCTGTCCGAGGAATTATCAGCCTGGCAGGCAGGGCATTTCATGGCCGCTTCTGCTTTCTCCCGAAGTTTGGTTAAGATTAACAAGACTTGAAAGCGGTGTCAAATTGAATGTCTAAGGCCCCATGGTTTTTTGTTGTTTAGACCACGGGCGCCGAATTAAAGGCGGGCGGCCCAGTCGATGACGGCCTTGACCGCGCCGTCGATGGCCGTGCGCGCCCCGCTTCCGGCCTTGTTGGCCAGGATGGAAAAGATATAATCACCGCTGTCCGTGCGGACGACTCCGGAAAGCGCCCGGACGGCTTGGATATAACCGGACTTGGCCAGGACCCGGCCGCGGTACTTCTTCTCCCAGAAATGGTTCTCGATGGTCCCGTCGAGCCCGCCCACGGCCAGCGAGTTCTCGTAGAATTCCCAGTCGGCGCCGGCCGCGAGATGCATCAGGACTCGGGTCAGGGCGTTGGCGCTCAGCCGGTTATCCCGGCTGAGGCCGCTGCCGTCGGCGATCACAAACTCCCTTTCGTCAACTCCCAGTCCCCGCAGGTAGCCGGACAGGCCCTTCTGGCCGCCTTCCCAACTTCCCCGCTTTCCGTCGGGATCGGACTGGGCCCCGAGCCTCTTGAACATGGCTTCGGCCGCCAGGCCCAGGCTGTCCTTGTTCGTCCGCTGCAGGCAGTCGCCGATCGAGGTCGCGTGCTCGGCCAGCGGTCTGAATTCGCAGCCCTCGGGCGCCGGGCTCTCGCGGACCTCGCCTCCGACTCCGATTCCCGCCTCGATCAGGGCGTTCCGGAGCAGCCGGCCGAAAAAAAGCGCCGGGTTCTGGACAGCCACCGCGTATGGCCCGGCCGCGGTCCGGCAGTTTCCCTGGACGAGAAGCTCGCAGGGAACTTCCGTGCGGTGGACGCTGAACCAGCTCCTCCGGCTCCGCCAAACGGTCAAAGCGTTGATGAGCTTGACATAATCGGTCGGAGGGTCGAGGGCGAGGACGGCTTTCCCGTTCCGATTGGCGGCGGAGATATCGACGCAATTACCGTTGAAGTTCAGGCCGCTCACCTCGCAGGCATACTTTTGATGGAGCTGATTCAAGGGCCAGCTCGGATGGACGCGCTGGTTGTCGAAAATCGAGGTGTCGATGAGGATATCCGAGACCGAAGCGACCTCCAGCTCCCGAAGACGGGCGGCGATTTCTCCGATGAACGGTTGGAACCGCCAGCCGTTCTTAGTTTCCGTCTCCTTGTCGCCGAGGAGGGGGTCGCCGCTTCCCTTGACGACGACCGCGTCCCCGCACAGCCCCACCCGGGTGACGAAAGCGAAATCCCTCCCCAGGTATTCGAGGGCCGCGGCCGAGGTGACGATCTTCATGTTCGAGGCCGGCATGAGGGCCAAGTGCGGATTCTTCTCGTAGACGGTTTCGCCCGTCCCGGCGTCTACGATCTGGGCGGAAAAAAGGACCTTCCGCAAACTGGACCTGTTGAGGACGGTGTCGATCCGCCGCTGCAAGTCGTAGACGGAGGGCGAAGAAGAGGCGGACGTGTCGTTGGTGGACGAGGCGCCGGGCTTCCCGACGGCGTCCTCGGCGGCGGAACGGGGGAGGAGCGCTGGAGAAAAGAAAATGGCCAGCAGAAGCAATAAGGCAGACCCGGCCTTATTCATTCTCTCGCGTACCCGCAGACTGAAAAGTTCAAGTCTAAGACCTTACCGAAAAGCGGGGCTCAAAGCAAGTGCCCGCCTCAGCGAGAGGTTTTAATTCCTTGATCTATCAGGCCGTTTTTTTGGCGGCCTTCCATTCCGCGGTGCCGAAGTCGCCCATCTGGGCTTCGCCCTTCATGGTGTTGCCCTCGACCTTTCCCTTGTAGGTGATAGTCATCTGTCCGCGGGGAGTTTCGCGGGTAACGGTCCACTCGATGTCGGCTCCTTTGATCGTGCCGGTGCCCGTCGATTCGCCGCGCGGGCTGATCATGGTCACCGTGAGCTTCTCGCCCTCCTGGACGAACTTGGCCGTGGAGGTCATTTCGCCGCGGGGCGTGTTAATGGTGAGATCCCATTCGCCGCTGACATTGACGCTTTCCTGCGCGAGGCACAGGGTCAGGGGGGCCAGCAGGACAAAGGCCGCCAAAGCGATGTTTTTTGTTTTTGACATAGTCATCTCCTTCCAGTGATTTAGACGCGGCGCCCGGCAAATTCTTCCAATCAATTTTTCAATTCGAGGGATGACCTCACCCGGCTTCTGAACCTGGTGGAGGAGTTCCTGTCCGTCCCGGGCATGCGCGAGTCTATCATCGACGGTCTCAAGACGCCTGTCTCTAAATGCGCCAAAAAGATCGCCTGGTGACCTGGAAGCTGGTCTATACGCGTCAGGCCCTGAAGGACGCCAAAAAGCTGACGGCAGCCGGCCTGAAGGAAAAGGCTGTCGAGCCGCTCGACATCCTCGAACGCAGTCCGTACGAGACCCCTCCTCCGTATGAAAAGCTGAAGGGTGACCTGACGGGCGCTTGTTTACGGCGTATCAATATTCAGCACCGTCTGATCTACCAGGTCCTCGAGAAAGAAAAAACCGTGAAGATCATCCGGCTCTGGACGCACTACGAATAACCGGAATCCTTTCTTTCCTTGACACCGGTCTAAGGGTAGCGGTAAGATTTTCTCGAGACGGGGGTAATCGATTTATGAAAAGCAGGGGGTGTCTCAGACGAAAAAATTGGTGGCCATTTTTCTTACCGGCATGGGTATTTTGCTCTCCTTCGCGCAGCCTTCGGGCGCTCAATGGGTGCAGGCCGGCAGGCCTGGTGGTGGCTGGATCACGGCTCTAGCAGTGAGTGGGCCGAATCTCTTTGCCGTCGCCGGCGCCATCTGGACACAGGTCAACTCAGGACTACCCCCGGACATTTCTGTCTATTGTCTTGCGGTTAGCGAAACGGACCTCTTCGCGGGAACTGAAGAAGGCGAAGTCTGGCGCTTGCCGCTAGCGGAGATAGCTTCAAAGAAATGGAGCCGAGCTTAGAAGGAGCACCCTCGAGAACTATTGAGTAAGTGCCGCTATCAAGCCTTCAAGGTTGACAAAATCGATCAGCAATCCGCGATAATCCTTGCGGAATGCTATGCCTATGTTAGAGGTAACGACGAAGTTCATCCCCTTGGGATACAGGCCGCGAAAAACCTTGAGATTGGCGGGTTCAAACTGGTCCGCCGACCATTTGCATTCGATCGCCGTGATACCGCGGGGAGATCGCTGGAGAACGAAGTCGATTTCGTGATGTTGCTTGTCGCGCCATGTCCGCACATCCCTTCGCTGGAGCCTGGCGTGGATTTCGTTCAACACGTAGTGCTCCCAGAGCATCCCCTTGTCTTCAGGCCGCAGCTTATCCCAACCTTTGTAGTGGCAGACGAAACCGGTGTCGAATCCATAAACTTTCGGGGCGGCCACGATCTCGGTCGTGCGCCGCGAGCTGAAAGGCCGAATGACATGGACGACAAAGGTAGCTTCGAGAACGGCCAGGTAATTGGCGATGGTTGTCCGGCTGACCTCGCAGGGCCTGGAAAACCTTGTCGCCTCGAAGACCCCGCCGCTCTGGCCGAAAAGAAGTTCCGCGAACCGCGCGAACGATTGCCGCCGTTCGAGCCGGAAGAGCTCCTGGATATCTTTGGCCCAGTAAGCGTCCATCCATTCCTGGAAATCGCGCTCGGGATAATCGGCGGCGAGGAAAAACGGCGGCAGCCCGCCGCGATAAAGCCGTTGCTCAAGGTCCGGCCGCCCGAAATCCTCCAGGTCGATCGAGATCATGGGAGTGAGCCAGATCTCAACCTTGCGGCCGGTCAATGTGTCCTTGAACTTTGAGGAGGCGCCGAGTGATGATGAGCCCGTCGCGATGATTTTGGTGTCTGGAAAATGGTCGGCCGCGATCTTCAGCAGCTCGGAAGGATTGGGCAGGCGGTGGATCTCGTCGAGGACGAGCCTTCTCCCTCTCCATGTTTCCAGGAATTGCTCCGGATCCTCCATCAGGCGGCGGGTCCGGGGCAGTTCGCAATCAAAGTATTGAACGTCCGGCAAAGATCGACAAAGGAAGGTTTTCCCGGCCCGACGGACCCCGGACAGCCAGAGGACGGACTTCCGCTCCCAGGAGCACTCGATCAAGGAAAGCCAAAAATGCCGTGTTTTAATCATCCTACCCATATGATACAAGGATAATTACCAAATGCAAGTAATATTTCATTTGGCATAACTGAATGCAAAGTTCCTCGCGGGCGTTATATGGTGGGCTCTATAACGATTAGTACGGTGTTGACATCTGTCAGCTTCTGGCGATCTGGTTATCTTCAGAGGGGAACCCATATCAATGAGAAACGGGGGGAATCACAGATGAGAAAATGGATAGCCATTTTTCTTGTCGGCCTGGGGATCTTGCTTTCATCAGCGCGGTGGGCCGGCGCCCAATGGGTGCCATCCGGCGGTCCGGGATGTGGCACGATTACCGACCTTGTGGTCTGCGGTCCGAATCTTTTTGCATCCACCCGGGGAGGCGGTGTCTTTATGTCCAGAGACAACGGCACAAGCTGGACAGCGATCAATTCTGGATTACCAGAATGCACGTCTGTCCAGTGTCTTATGGTCGGCGTCAAGGATGCGGAGATCATCCGGAAATATATCAAAGAGAGCATTGTCGAAAAGGTTATCTACCGAGACATCCCCAATCTGTTCAGGATCAAGGAAATTTCGGTTTTGGAAAGCCTTCTCACTCTTATCATGGACGATCCGGGTCAGATAATCGACCTGGCTTCGTTGGCGAACGACCTGAAGATCTCCCGCCAGACGCTTTCTCTTTACCTTAGCTATCTCGAACAATCATTCCTCATCAGGAAGCTCTACAATTTCGCGGGAAGCCGAAGAAAAGTCGAGCGCAAGTTGAAAAAAATCTACCCGGCGGTCGTATCCCCGGTCCTTCTCTTTAAGGAGGATGATCATTCCCGGTCAAGAGTCTTTGAGAGCTCGGTCGTGAACCAGTTGAATTCCGAGTTTTTCTGGAGAGACCCCTATAAGAATGAGGTGGATGTCATCCTGGATGGTCCTTCTCCCCTGCCCATAGAGATAAAATACGGCAAAATCGAAACCGGCGGCGTGCGGGCTTTTATGAAGAAGTTTAAAGTCAGCGAGGCGATCATCATTTCCCGCGATAAAGAATATGTTCAGGATTCCCGCGGTCAAAAAATCAGCGTCGTCCCGGCCTTTAAGCATTTCTTCTCATAAGATTTTGCAGTTGCTAGTTTTTTCGTAGGGCTGAGAATAAATAGGCCGGGGATCGTCTTGACCATATGGATGTTAGAGGCAAGCGCTCTCTTCATTAGCTTTCCGCGGCCTTTGAGGGCGCCCACGAACCATAGAAATCCCCCTCCTCCCGACCTCCTCCCACCAGGGGAGGAGGGAGAATTTTTTTAGTCAATTTCCCGCTTGACATCTCGTAGGACGTGTATTATATGTATTACAGAGGTGATGTCTATGACAACATTCTCCATCCGGCTCGATGATACGGTCTTCAAGCGTCTGAACAAACTGGCCGAGAAAACCCGTCGAACGAAAACGTCCTTCATCAGGGAGATGATCGAACAAGCGCTCGACGAGTACGAAGAAGCCTACGTTGCCCTGGACAGGCTCAACGACAAGAACGCCAGGTATTTGATGACTGAAGAGTTGGAGAAGGAACTTGGCCTATAGCCTCATCTGGAATGAGGGAGTCCTCAAGGACCTTAAGTCGCTGGATCACAAAACGGCCCGTTCGCTCGTCGATTCTGTCAAAAGCCGCCTCGCCGGCGATCCTCTTGGCCTAGGAAAGCCTCTCAAGGGAATTTTCAAGGGGCTCTATCGCTATCGGCACGGCGATTATCGCGTTATCTTCGCTCTGGACAGGGCGGATAAAAAAGTCATTATCTTGTACATAAGGCATCGAAGCGAAGCCTATCGTGAGAGATAGCCGTCAACCGGTGAGGCTGACCTTGAAGACTGACTCCAGGATCCAGTTGATGCCGACGAGGAGGATGGCCAGGGGCACGGCGATTCGCATCCACCAGTAAAGCGCCCGCGGGAAAGGCTTATCCGTTCCTGCGGCCAGTTCCCTTAGAGCTTCAGACCTCTTGAT
>Ga0256868_10001842_pt1 | contig 11289 bp, 8 predicted proteins | sample RVTome_13_FD_187341 | JGI IMG/M metagenome (GOLD analysis project Ga0256868, IMG submission 187341) | Soil microbial communities from uranium-contaminated site in the Upper Colorado River Basin, Wyoming, United States - RVT92D227 HiSeq ... | reverse complement strand
ACCTGGTGCTCGAGCAAGCCGGCGAGGTGCCCGCTCGCCACCTCGCGGATCAGCATCTGGCAGGCTTCCTTGCCCTCGACTTCCCCGGCGTGGATGTTGGCCACGATGAGCACGGCGGGCTTTCCGGTTGCGCGCAGCTCCGCTGGGGTCCGGACCCGCTCCCTGGACAGGATCACGAGGGGAACCATGCGACCCTCGGTGGAGGTCGTGAGGGTAGCGATGACCATGAACGTGGACGTCCTCTCGACCTGGTGCAGCAGGTCGAGCACCTCCCGGTAGAGCGACGTGCGGGAGTAGGCGGTGGCTTCGACCACCGTGACGGGCTCAGCGCCCCATGCCGGAGCGGCCAAGAACAAGACGAGAACGAGGCGCACGAATCTCACGGTGCCTCCTGGACGGCGCGTGCAGCGTCCGCGCCGACGCACCACGGACGAGAGGGTAGCAGGGCTTCTCGGGACCCGCTTCCCCGGTGGCTCGCACCCCACGACTGCGCGGGCGCCCCGGTGTGCCACAACCTCTTGGGCTGCCGGACGTAACATTGCGAGATGTTTCACAATTCGCCAACGGAGGTGCTCCCGTGACTTACAGAGCGTCGTGGCTCGCCGGACTCGTTGCCCTGTTGCCTTCGGTGTGTCCGGTCGCTGGTCAAACCACTGCACCTCCGCCGTCCCCTGCGGCGCAGAAGCCACCTGCCGCGGAGGTGAGCATCCACCAGGCCGCGATGCAGGGTGACCTGGCGGCGGTCAAGAAGCTCCTTGAGCAGAACCCTGCGCTGCTGGAGGCATGTGACGACGACGAGGGTGTCACCCCGCTCGCCTACGCTGCCGGGTTCGGTCGCATGGAAGTGTTGGAGTTCCTTGTCGCCAGGGGCGCCGACGTCAACGCGCGGGACCCGAGAGGTCTGTCGGCTCTTCTCCTTACGGTCTATACGGGGCAACTACAGGCCCTGCGCTTCCTCCTCGACAAGGGGGCCGACATCAAGCCGCCCGGGCCGTCGGGGATGGGCCCGCTCCACTTCGCCGCCCGTGAGCGCGCCGAGATCGCGGGTCTGCTGTTTGAGCGCATGGCCGACATCGGCGCGCGCGACGACTACGGCAACACCGCCCTCATCCTTGCTGCGCGGGAGGGTGCCCAGGAGGTCGTCCGGTTACTTGTCGATGCTGGGGCGGACCCCAGCGCGACCAACCCGCTCACCGGTGACGGCCCGCTCGACGTGGCGCTGCAGGGCGGAAGCACGGGCATCGCAGATTACCTGCGGAGCAAAGGCGCAAAGCCGAGGGCGGATGCACCCAAGCTCGTGCAGGGACCGTACCTTGGGCAGACGCCGCCCGGTTCGACGCCGGCCGTCTTCGCGCCCAACGTGGTCTCGACCGAAGGCGGTGAGCTGAACTCGGTCTTCTCCCCGGACGGTCACGAGTTCTACTTCACGCGCCAGCGTCGCGTTTGGGTCGTTCGCGAGGAGAACGGCGTGTGGGGCAGGCCGCAACGGCTCGCCGTCGCCGGCGACTACAGCGCCGTGGACATGTTCGTGACCGGCGACGGCACGCGCATGTACATCTGCTCCGACCGACCGCTCGCCGGACGCGGAGAGGCAAAGAAAGACCGCGACATCTGGGTCGTGACCCGTGCGGCGCAGGGTTGGAGCGATCCCACGAACCTCGGCGAAACCGTCAACTCCCCCAAGGACGACGTCTATCCCACCCTGACGGCCCGCGGCGACCTCTACTTCTGTTCCCGGCGCGAAGGCGGGCGAGGGAGGCACGACATCTACCGTGCACGCCCGGCCGAGGGAGGTCTCGGGCGTCCCGAGAACCTTGGGAGCCCTATCAACACGGAGCACTCCGACTTCGACCCGTTCATCGCTCCGGACGAGAGCTACGTGATCTTCGCGTCTGCCCGGCCCGGCGGCCTCGGCAACGCCGACCTCTACATCTCGTTCCGAGGCAAGGACGGCGCCTGGTCCGAGCCGCGGAACATGGGCGCGCCGGTCAACTCGCCGTACCTCGAGTACGCGCCGATGCTCTCCCCAGACGGGAAGCACCTGTTCTTCACCAGCGGTCGGGGCGGCGCGGACGACATCTACTGGGTGGACGCGCGCGTCATCGACGCGAAGGGACCGCGTCCCTGAGGAGCCGCATCGCTTGCGCTAAGATATCGTCCTGATGCCCCGCCGACGAATTGCGCGGGGGGCGGAGAGGGGAACCGTGCACAGGGTCCTTGCTGGCGCGCTTGCGTTCTGCTTTATCGTGAGTGGTTGGGCCGTTAAGGTGGCGAAGGCTGCGGACGACCAGGCCGCGGTCGAGGCGAACCGCAATCAGCTTCCGGAGGCCGTGGCCGGCGTTGAAGGGATGGAGAAGGGTCTCTTCCGCGACGGTCGGGTGTACATCGGCGGGCAGCCGACTGAGAAGTCGCTCGCGAGCCTCTCGGAGCTGGGCGTGAAGACCGTCGTCAACGTGCGCACGCCGCGGGAGATGTCCGACCGGACGCAGGTCCCATTCGACGAAGCGGCCGAAGCGGCGCGGCTCGGCATGGAATACGTGACCATCCCGATCGGGGGCGCCGAGTATCCGTACGCACCGCCAACGGTGGAGCGATTCGCGCAGGTGCTTGAGCGACAGCCCGGGCCGGTGCTCCTTCACTGCCGGACGGGAGGACGGGCGAGCTACCTCTGGACCGCCTATCTTGTTCGGTACGGCGGCTCCAGCCTCGACGCGGCCGTTGCCCGCGGCAAGACGATCGGCATCGGCCCCGATCCGCTGGAACTTCTGCTCGGCCAGCCGCTCAAGCTTGTGTTGGCCGGACCGCCCCCGGCGCCCCCCACCCCGATGCCCCGGCCGTAGCGGCAGGCGTGCTGCGGTCGCCGCGGTTCTCCTCGGAACAAACCCCCGACGGTCGCGGTTGAACCGGGCAATGCACTCTTTTGGCAGGCGGGCGTCCGTGCCGTGCGTTTTCATGGGTGAGCGTGCTCACGCGACCCTGACGCTCGATCCGCGAGGAGAAAGAAGGACCCAATGCCCAGGTTAGTAGCCTCGTCCCTGTCCACTTTGCTCGTGCTCATGGTCGGTGGCGATGCCCGCGCTGCCGCGCGCGCCGCAACCCTGTTCGGTGACCTCGGGTCGCTGCATCGTGCGGTCGGCACACGCTCCGCCGACGCGCAGCGTTACTTCGACCAGGGCCTCACCCTCGTGTACGGCTTCAACCACGAGGAGGCGATCCGAAGCTTCGAGCAGGCCGGCAAGCTGGACCCGAAACTCGCGATGGCGTGGTGGGGGATGGCCGTTGCGGCGGGGCCGAACATCAACAACCCGGCGATGGACGAGGCCGCGTCGAAGTCCGCGCACGACGCGGTCCAGCATGCCGTACGGCTCGCCGACGAAGCCTCGGCGGTCGACCGGGAGCTCATCCGCGCGCTCGCCAAGCGCTACGCCTGGCCGCCCCCCGCCGATCGAAAAGCACTCGACATCGCCTACGCCGACGCGATGCGCGTCGTGTGGAAGGCACATCCAAACGATCCGGACGTCGGCGCCCTGTTCGCCGAGGCGATGCTGGACCTGCGGCCGTGGGACCAGTGGACCGAGGATGGGAAACCTCAGCCAGGTACCCAGGAGATCATCGCCACACTGGAAGCCGTCCTGGCGAATAGCCCGAACCACGTAGGCACCAACCACTACTACGTCCACACCATGGAGGCGTCCCCGCACCCGGAGCGCGCGCTCGCCGTGGCCGACAGGTTGGGCGGCCTGGCTCCCGGGGCGGGCCACCTAGTGCACATGCCGGCGCACATCTACATCCGAACGGGCCGGTACGATCAGGCGATACAGGCCAACCAGAGGGCGATCCAGGTGGACTTGAAGTACGTCCAGCGGGCCGGGCGCGGCGGGTTCTACACGATCTACCGCGCGCACAACTATCACTTCCTCGCCTACGCCGCGATGTTCGACGGCCAGCGCCGGGTCGCGTTGCAGGCCGCGCGAGGCATGATCAGCGAGGTGCCGCTCGAAGTCGTGAGGCAGATGCCCGACTTCGCCGACGCTTTTCTAGCCCTGCCGGTCCACGTCATGGTGCGTTTCGGACTCTGGGACGACATCCTCAAGGAGCCCGAGCCGCCCAAGGACCTGTTCGCGACGGCCGCGTTCTGGCGCTACGGCCGAACGGTCGCGCTGTCGGTGCTCGGGCGCGTGGATGAGGCCGGCAAAGAGTTCGACGCGTTCAAAGTCGCCCAGAAGGCGGTGCCCGAGACGAGGCTCAATGGGAACAATCCGGTGAGTGCCGTCCTCGAAGTCGCCCGCTATATGGCCGAAGGGGAGTTGGAGTACCGGCGCGGTCACGGTGACCGGGCGTTCGAGCTGCTTCGCGAGGCCGTGCGGCGCGACGACGCCCTGCGCTACGACGAGCCGTGGGGGTGGTTGCAGCCGGTCCGGCACTCGCTCGGGGCCCTGCTGCTCGAGCAGGGCCGCGTCGCCGAGGCCGAGGCGGTCTACCGGGAGGACCTCCGGCTTCATCCGGGCAACGGCTGGTCGCTTCGTGGCCTTGCCGAGTGTCTCCACCGCGCCGGCCGGCACCAGGAGGCCGCCGCGACGGACCTCCTCTTCCAGAAAGCCTGGATCCGTTCGGACATCCCGCTGCGCGTCTCGTGCTTCTGCCGCACGCGAACGTGAGGCACACCCGATTCGGCCCAAACCTCGGGGGCAGGCGGCACGTACAAGAGCCTGCCCGCGAAAGGAGAATCGTATGGACTCGAAGCACCGCTGGACAGTGGCCGTCGTCGCGGCCGCTCTGATCGTCGTACCCGTTTTGGCGTCAGCGCAGATGGTGACGCTTCCGCCGAGCGGCAAGAACCAGAAGGCCTCGGTGTCGCAGTGGATCGGCCTCGTCGAGGTCAACGTCACGTATAACGCCCCCAAGGTCACGGCCCCGGACGGTACTGACCGCACGGGCAAGATCTGGGGGCAGCTCGTCCCGTACGGGATGGCCAACCTGGGCTTCGGGACCTGCGGCGACCAGTGCCCGTGGCGCGCCGGCGCCAACGAGAACACGGTCTTTCGTGTCTCCGACGACGTCAAGATCGAGGGGCAGCCACTTGCGGCCGGCTCGTACGGCCTCCACATGATCCCCGGCCAGGAGGAGTGGACGATCATCTTCTCGAAGAACTCCACGTCGTGGGGGAGCTTCTCCTACACCGCTGCCGAGGACGCTCTGCGCGTCAAGGTCAAGCCCAAGAAGTGCGAGTACAACCACTGGCTAACCTACGATTTCACCGAACGGTTGCCCGATCGGGCCACGGTGGCATTGAGGTGGGAGAACCTGGAAATCCCCTGGACGATTACGGTAGACAACGCCAACGAGCTCTACGTTGCGAAGCTGCGTCAGCAGCTACGGAACGCGCCGGGGTTCAACTCGGAGGGGTGGCAGGAGGCTGCGAAGTTCTGCCTCGACCAGAAGACCAACCTCAAGGAGGCCCTCGGCTGGGCGCAGAACGCGGTGAGCCTCCCCTACATCGGTCAGGAGAACTTCAACACCCTGCAAACGCTGGCCGACCTTCAGGCAGCGAACGGCATGGCCGCCGATGCCGACGCTACGATGCAGAAAGCGCTCGAGCACCCCACCGCCAGGCCGATCGACCTGCACCAGTACGGTAGGCAGCTTCTGACCGCCGGCGAGAAGGACAAGGCGCTCAAGGTGTTCGAGCTTAACGCCAAGAAGCACCCGAACGCCTGGCCGGTCAACGTCGGTCTGGCCCGCGGGTACTCAGCCGTCGGCCGCACGAAGGACGCCCTCAAGCACGCGAAGCTTGCGGTGCAGCAGGCCCCGGACGACCTGAACAAGAAGAACCTGCAGAAGATGGTCGAGGATCTGGAGGCCGGCAGGCCGGTGAAGTAGGCTGCAGACGAAAAGGTCCCCTCGCCTTTCACCGAGGGAGAGGGGGCCGAGATTTTTCATTAAATCCCGGACCGCCTCACCACGGGTTCTTGACGTGGCAGGCGGCGCCGTTCTTGGCGATGTAGTCCTGGTGGTACTCCTCGGCGGGCCAGAACGTCTTTGCCGGCTCCACCGCGGTGACGATCTTCCGGCCGTCGAAGCGATTGCTGGCCTGCAGCTCGTTGATGTACGCCTCGGCCTCACGCCTCTGCTCGTCGCTCACGTACCAGATCCCCGAGCGGTACTGGTCGCCGAAGTCCGGCCCCTGCCGGTTGAGCTGCGTCGGGTCGTGCATCACGAAAAACGCCTCCAGCAGCCTGCGGTACGTGATGCGCTTGGGGTCGAACACGACCTTGACCGTCTCGGCGTGACCGGTCGTGTCGGTGCATACCTGCCTGTAGGTCGGGTGGTCCACATGCCCCTGCATGTAGCCGCTGGCCGCGTCCAACACCCCGGGGCCCAGCTTGAAGTAATGTTGAACGCCCCAGAAGCACCCTCCGGCGAAGTACGCGACCTCACCTGTCGCCGAACGTAGCTCGGTTTTCCCCGAACCGCCTCCGGCGTTGACCGGCTGGCTCTCGGGCGGCAGCGCCGCGCTTTTCTCGTAGAACTTCAGCGCGACCGAGTTCAGGCAGTGGCGCTCCCCTGTAGGCGGCGGGCCGTCCTCGAACACGTGCCCGAGGTGGGAGCCGCAGCGTGCACAGAGCTCCTCGGTTCGGACCATGAACAGCGAAGTGTCCACCTTTCTGACGATGTGCTGCGGGTCGAACGGCTGGTAGAAGCTCGGCCACCCGGTTCCGGAGTTGAACTTGTTCTGGCTGGAAAAGAGCGGCAGCCCGCAGACCACGCAAACGTACACGCCGTCCTTGTGGTTGTCGAGCAGATTGCCGCAGAACGCCGGTTCAGTTCCAGACTTCTGCGTGATGCGATACGCCTCGGGATCGAGCTTCGCGGCCAGCGTGGCGACGCGGTCGCGCTGGAGTGGCGTGATGTCATAGCCGGACTCTGAGTATCTTGGGCTCATGGAGTCGCTCCTCCTCGATGATTGGGTGAGCTGGGTTACCCGGGCGGAGGCCTCGGTAGTTCCGATGAGGCGTTTGACCAGCGAACTGGCCAGGAAAAGGCCCGCCATGACGATGACTAACGCCACGGCGAGCGGAAGGGCCCTCGAGCGGCTCACGCCTTCCAGAATCCCCCAGGACCGTCCTTCATTCCGTAACTCTGAATGCGGTGATCTTTCGTACATGTGCGTCCCCCCCGTCGCACTGGGTATTTGCCTGGCCGCCCGCCGAGGTTACGCGCGCCTCACGTTGCCCGGGCCCATGGGGCAGAGCCGGGCCCAGGTGGCATGAAGGCAGGGCCGGAGCGAGCGCGATTTCGAGTGTGGGGTTTTCTTTGAGACGACGTTTCGAATGTCAGGCTTTCGTTGACAACGATTCCCCGTCGGCGTATCACGGCGGCGTAGGTCACGACCACATGCGGTGCTCGCGGCCCGCGCGACGAGCGACGAGATCGTTGAAGGAGGTCCGGCCATGATGCGAGCCGTTTCCTTCACGTTGAACGGCAAGCCCTTACGGGTGAAGGTGGACGACGAGCGCATGCTCCTCTGGGTGCTGCGCTACGACCTGGGCCTGACCGGCACCAAGTACGGGTGCGGCGAGGGCCTCTGCGGCGCCTGCACGGTCATCGTCGACAAGGATGCCGTGCGTTCGTGCTCGACGCCGATGAAGGTGGTGGCCGGCAAGCAGGTGCTCACGATCGAGGGGTTGAGCCGCAACGGTCAGCTGCACGTGCTGCAGCAGGCGTTTCTCAGGGTCAACGCGTTCCAGTGCGGCTACTGCACGGCGGGGATGATCATGAGCGCCTACGCGCTGCTGCTCAAGAAACCGCAGCCGACGCGTACCGAGATCATCCAGGCGATGGACGACAACCTCTGCCGCTGTGGCTCCCACACGCGCATCCTCGAGGCGATCGAGAACGCGGCGGCGGCTTCGGCAGGAGGTGCGCGATGAGCGGCACATTTCACCTCAACCGTCGTGACTTCATCGCCTCGCTGGCGGGCTCGGGCCTGGTCGTGCTCTTCCGGGTGGACCCCCTGTTCGGATTTCAGGAGCCGGAACGGATCCCGCCCCGCCCGAGCTACCCGACCGACTTCAACGCGTACCTGCGGATAGGCGAGGACGGCCGCACCACGTGTTTTGTCGGCAAGGTCGAGCTGGGACAGGGATCCAAGACCGCGCTCGCGCAGCTGTGCGCGGAGGAGCTCGACGTCGCCTACGACACCGTGGACATGGTCATGGGGGACACCGAGCTGTGCCCGTGGGACGTGGGCACGTTTGGCTCGCTCACGATCCGCCAGTTCGGCCCCGTGCTGCGCGCCGCGGTGGCCGAGGCCAGGGCCGTGCTCCTTCAGCTGGCCTCCGAGAAGCTGCAGGTGCCGGTGGACCGGCTCGTTGCCAAGGACGGGGTGGTCAGCGACACCCGCGACCCCGCCAAGAAAGTCACGTACGGGCAGCTCGTGCAGGGCAAGCGCATCGAGCGGCACCTCGAGAAGGTCCCCGTCAAGGCGGCCTCGGAGTACACCGTGGTCGGCAAGACCGTCGCGCGCAAGGACGCGTTCGAGAAGGTAACCGGCAAGGCCAGGTACGCCGCCGACATGAGGCTTCCAGGCACGCTGCACGCGCGGATCGTGCGGCCCCCGGCGCACCTGGCGAAGCTCAAGGAGGTCGACACCAGCGCGGCCGAGAGGGTTGTGGGCACCAAAGTTGTTCGGGATGGCGACCTGGTCGCCGTGCTGCACGAGCACCCGGACGTGGCCGACAAGGCACTCGCGCTCGTGAAGGCAAAGTTCGATGTGCCTGCGTCAGCCGTGGACGACACGACGATCTTCGACCACCTCGTGAAAGTCGCCCCGGAAGGGCGGGTGATCGACGAGGGTGGCAACCTCCAGGAGGGCGTGAAGCTCGCCGCGTCGATCTTCGACGGGACGTACCTGAACAGCTACGTCTCGCACGCGACCGTGGAGACGCACTCGGCTGTCGCCGAGATCGAAGACGGTAAGGTGACGGTGTGGGTCTCCACGCAGGCGCCGTTCATCGTCAAGGCGCAGGTCGCGGAGGGAGCGGGCTTTTCCCCCGCAAAGGTGAGGATCGTTACCCCCTACGTCGGTGCGGGGTTCGGGGGGAAGACGGGCGCGAGACAGGCGGTCGAGGCGGCGATCCTTGCGAGGATCACCGGAAAGCCAGTGCAGGTCGTGTGGGACCGCGCCGAGGAGTTCTTCTACGACACCTTCCGCCCCGCCGCGGTTGTGAAGATCCAGTCCGGGCTCTCGAGCGCCAACAAGATCTGCTTCTGGGACTACAAGGTGTACTGCGCGGGAGACCGCGAGGCGAAGCAGTTCTACGACGTCCCAAACCAGCGCACGGTCTCGGCGGGTGGGTGGCAGGGGCAGCAGCCCCCGGGGCTCCATCCGTTCGGCGTCGGGCCCTGGCGCGCGCCGTCGGTCAACACCAACACCTTCGCGCGCGAGTCGCACATCGACGTCATGGCGTCGGAGGCCGGGGTGGACCCGGTCGAGTTCCGGGTAAGCAACCTCTCGGATCAGCGCATGCTGAGGGTCCTCAAGGCCGCGACGGACAGGTTTGGGTGGACGTCGAAGCGTGCGCCGAGCGGGCGCGGGGTCGGTGTGGCGTGCGCGATCTACCTCGGCACCTACGTTGCGACGTGCGCCGAGGTCGCGATGGACAGGGCGACCGGCCGCGTGCAGGTCAAGCGCGTCGTGCTCGCGCAGGATCAGGGCGTCATCGTCAACCCGGAGGGGTCCCGGCAGCAGATCGAAGGCGGCATCACGATGGGCCTCGGCTACGCGCTGACGGAAGAGGTGCGCTTTTCGGGCGGCGACGTGCTCAACAAGAACTTCGACACCTACGAGATCCCGCGGTTCTCCTGGCTGCCGAAGATCGAGACGGTCCTGATCGAGAATCCCGGCGTGCCGGCCGCCGGCTGCGGTGAGCCGCCCATCGTCTGCATGGGCGCGGTGGTGGCAAATGCTATCTTCGACGCCGTGGGCGTGAGGCTCGCACAGCTCCCGATGACCCCGGCGCGCATCAAAGCCACCCTCAAGTCGTAACGGGTCCCCGCGGCGTTCTCAAAGCGAAGCACAGAAGCCTCGGATCAGCGCCCAGAACTCCTCGGGGTTGTCCTCGTACATGGCGTGGCCGGCACCGGGGACGTAACGGACCTCGCCGAAGCGCCGCACCACTTCCTCGGAGGTGAACCGCCCGCGGTTCCTCTCCCCGAAGACGAACAGCTTCGGGAAGGCGAAACGGCGCAACAGGGCGGTCGTGACCTCGGAACGCGAATGAGCCACCACGCTCAGGCAGCTCGCGTGCACGGTGAGCGGTCCGGCCCAGGTGAGGGTCTGAAGGTACGAGGTCAGCGCCGGATCGCCGGCAAGATCGCCGAGTAACTTGCGCCATCCCGACACGGCAAACGTCCCCCAGCTTTGCTCCGCGATGCTGCGTGACATGAACGTGTCGTTTTCGTCGATGTTCCCCTCGGCATACACGAGACCGAGAACCTGCGCGACCCCGCTCTGCTCGAGGATCTCGGCGAGGCGCAGGGCGACCAGGCCGCCCATCGAGTGAGCCACGAGCACCACCTCGGCCGGACCTTCCGCGGAAAGCAGCTCGGCAAGCGCCTGCGCCTGGCCCTCCATTTTATAGGCGGTGGGATCCTCGAGTCTGGCCGATTCTCCATGGCCGAGCAAGTCCGGAACGAGCCACGCCAGAAACGTGAGGTCGTGCCGGTCGAAATGCCCGGCAAACCAGGCCCCGTCACACCCCAGGCCGTGGATGAACAGCCCCGCTCGTGTCGCCGCCGCGCTGCCGGCCCGGAGGTAGCTGACATTCCCAGCTCCGGTCTCCAGCACCCGTCGCATCAGCTCCATTTGCCCGTCTCCCACACTGGACGCAAGCGCCGACTCGCTCGCACGAGTCGCCCCACCGGACCCGCCGCCCGAGACGGACTCGGGCGGCGGGTCGGCAGCTCTGCTCAACCGGGCCGGCTCAACCCTTCAGCTTCGCCTGTGCCTTCGCCCGGACGTACCCATAGTTTATGCCGAGACCGTTGAAGCCCGCGGCACGGGCAAATGTCGCCTTCGCCAGGTCAGCCTTGCCGCGTGCGGCGTAGGCCTCCCCGAGCTCGAAGAGGACCCGCGGGTCCTGCTGGTTGGCCTGCTCGAGCTCGAGCACGGCGCGCTCGAAATCGCCCTTTGCGGACGCGACGAGCCCGACGAGCTCGTGGGTGCGCCACACTTCGAACGGGATCCTGCGGGCCTCCACCTGCGTGCGGTACTGCTGCGCGGTCTCG
>Ga0256868_10001841_pt1 | contig 11298 bp, 9 predicted proteins | sample RVTome_13_FD_187341 | JGI IMG/M metagenome (GOLD analysis project Ga0256868, IMG submission 187341) | Soil microbial communities from uranium-contaminated site in the Upper Colorado River Basin, Wyoming, United States - RVT92D227 HiSeq ... | reverse complement strand
CTCATCCAAGAGACCCACCTGCTCCAAAGCCTTTCGCCTCACCATCATACACGCACCAATGACCGAGTCTACCTCGACAGGACATGGGTAATCCGTCTCTTTTCCTGGGAACTTATCTGGGAAGAGCCACCTCAGAAAGCTTTTGTTAAGAAGCTCAGTGGCCAAGGACGGAAAGTTCGCAATGCAATTCTGTTTTGTCCCATCCGAGTTCAATAGCTGCGCTCCTGCGATTCCCGTCTTCGGCTGATTGTTCATGAAAGCAACCATCTTCTCAATGGCGTCTCCCCTAACTTGAGTATCCGGATTGAGAAGAAGTAAATATTCTCCACTCGATAGGGAGATCGCTTGATTATTCGCCCTGGCAAATCCCATATTGACCGGGTTTTCGATCAGTCTTACCTCCGGAAAGTTTCCCCGTACCGCCGCAACGCTTCCATCCGTGGAACCATTATCTACAACAAGGATCTCCGTCTCGATCCCTTCCACCTTCTGGGTAAGTGAATCCAGGCACTGGCAGAGAAGATCCCTTGTGTTCCAATTGACGATGATGACTGAAAGGTCCACAGTGATTCATCAATACCAAATGACAAAGCCCCAATGTCAAATGAATGTCAAAGTCTAAATGTCAAATTTGAAATTTGTCATTTGGATTTTATTTGAACTTTGGATTTTGACATTTGACATTAGAGCCTCTCAGTAACGACTCCCCAGGGCGCTACATAGACCACCTCTCTTCGTTTGCTCTCGTGGATCAAGCGCCTCAAGAAGCTCTTTCGATCTTTAACGACAGGATTGAGTCTGAGATACGCTCTAAGAAACCTGAAGCGATCCGTCGTGGTAACCATTTTAGGCGTGGAGGTGTTAAGTTGAAGGAAGCTTCCAAACACCTCTTTCTCCCCGACCTCTTCATCCAATCGGACATCCTCCAGATCAAGGGGATAAAACCCCCACCCCTCTCCATCTCTACCGACTAAGATGTTGCAAGTCTTCATATCCCGGTGATGGAGGCTCTTCTTATGGAATTGTGAAAGCCATTGAGCAAAGGACTTGATAAAATGCCTCCGCATACGGAAATCCTCCAGGCTTTGAATAATATAGCGGTCCAATTCCTGATTTCCCTCCAATGCCTCCATGACGAAGAAACTCTCCATCAATCCCAACCAGTCTCTCCTCTCCACTAAACCAAGAGGCTTTACAGACCGAACCTCCCTTGCTCTCAGGCCGTTTCCAGCGATCCAGGCTCTCATCCCTTTCGAACGACGGAAGTTTTCTCGAAACCTATCCCAGAGCGTAATGGGATGATAGTGCTTGGTACTAATTCTTCTCCCCTTGGTCTCCACTATGGAAACGCTTAATTTCGCAGAATTCTTCACCAGTGCCAATGGTTCTCTCAGCGGGGACTGAAGATGCTCCTGAACCGTCTCTATTAAGAAATCTAGCGGAAAATCTCTCCGAAGATAATAGGAAGTGCCCTTCATCCTTTGAATCGAAAATTCTGTGCTTTCCTTCAGGCATCTCTTCGTTCTGCTCCGCCACTGCCTTCTCTGAAGACGGTCCATCCAGGAATTGATCTTTTGGAGCGCTTTCTCCTTTTTCCGGGGATCCAATGACTCCCCTTCAAAATAGACGTCTATGAATTTTGAGTGTTCTTTTTCTCCCCACGCAGATCTTAAAGAATGGAAAAGGTGGGCAAGATTCCACAGCCTTTGGCTTAAGGAGAGCCCCCTGGTGATCTTTGCGCTGTGCAAATCGGCAAGGTAGAAGCGATTCCCGTCCCACAAGAAATTACCCGCGTGAAGATCCCCGTGGAATAATCCAGCCTTGTGGACCTTTTTTACCATCTTTGCAAGTTCGCCAATAAGGGGATCCCTTGACTTCGAACAATCCTCTATGAATGAAATTCCAGAACCAACAGCCTCTGAAAGATAATAACTCTCCTGGACCATCCCCTGATGAACCTTCTCCATCCATCCGAGGGGCCTCGGGACGGCGAGATTTCGCCTATGTAATTGATCGGCAATGAACCATTCTTTCCGGGCCTTGGAGGGGAGAATAAGGTATTTGAGAGATTCAAACCACCCTTTCGTCCTGTCTCTTTTAAGGAAAATTCTTTTCTGATCGGCAAGACAGAAAATAGCTGCCCATCTCAGCCTCGACTCTTTAATGACTTTTCCATTTAGTTCTTGGATCACACGGACGGGATGCTCGAAGAAATGGGGTGGCAAAAGTTGAAGGATCTCCTTCTCCACCCACCCTTTGATCTGACCCGTAGAAACTTTTTTATACGAGGAAGCCATCGCGGTATTACTTTTTCTCCATCACTCTCTTAAAAATAGAAATGAGACGAGGAGCACAGGATTGTACCGTATATTCTTCGAGAACCCTTTTCCTCCCCTCTTTCCCTAATTTTTCTCGCAACAGGGCATCCTCTATGAGGACGGAAAGCTTTTCCTCCCACTCCACCGGAGTTCTTGCCCAAAAGCCAGTCACCCCATCTTCCACCAGGTCGCGATTGGCTCCAACTGGGGTGCACACGACAGGCAACCCGACTCCTTGATATTGAACAATCTTGAGGCCACATTTTCCCCAGGACCAGGGATCATCGACCAGTGGCATGAGGCCGATATCAAAACTTTGAAGGTCTTCCACTTCTTCATCTGACGTCCACTGTTTTTTTATGACATGGATCTTTTTGCAATCAAAAAAAATATCACATACGATTTTCAGTTCGCAATGGGAGTATCGCTCCCCTAGCCTGTCGAAAATGGGACGCATCTTTTCCAGATAATGGATGGACCCATGATCTCCGATCCAGCCGATGGTGACCCTATCCTTCGGAACCGAATAATCCTTCGCCTGATATCTTTCCTGATCAATGGATGTGGGAATCACCTCCACATTCGGATTGACCGGGAGGACCTGGGCTCTTAAGAACTCATTGCCTGCAATCACGAAGTCCGAAGCCTTTATCATCTGGGTGAACCGCCTCTTCCGTGTTTGGGAAACTGGATCTTTTGCCTTCGAGTTTCGATACATCACCGAGTCATCGAAATCGTAGACGATCCGCTTAGCTCTCTTCCTCAACCATCTCAGACGCGGCTGATTGAATCTCTTCCTCTGAAGAAAAACAATGTCATATTGGGGAAGGTCACTGAAGAATTGAATATTCTCCTTGATGCTTCTGGGATAAAGGCTCACTGTCGTCTCGACGCCATGGAATTTTAGGTAAGGGATATATTGCAGCACCCGATACCGGCTGGCCGCCACCTCCCATCCTTGGATGAGGAAAAGCGCTTCCATAGGGGCCCTTCCATACTTCGTTTCACAGCAAATCTAAATCCGTAAGGTCTATCAAAGGCGATGAGCCTCACTTGTGGATGGTGTTTGCGCAGAAGAACCGACGAACCATCCCGTTCTTTCCTACCTTTTCCTCGCCACGATGATATATTGCCTAACCAAGAATTCAATGAGGCGGCTGCCCAAAAGACGGTGGATCCACCTTACCCAATGGGCGCCCGAAGATCTTTTTGTCAAGCCTTCAATCTCGTAACCGGCTTCCTTCAGCATTCCCTGGATCGAATCCAAAGTGAAGAAACGAAGGTGACTTCTATCTAGAATTCCGTCATCTGTATACTCCCATTTCCCTCTGAAAATCAAATTTCTTAGGATTCGATAATTTCTAACATTTGGAATACTGCAGATGATGGCCCCTCCTTTCTTCAAAACGGCCTGATGATCCTTCAGCACCCACCACGGGTTCACGAGATGCTCTAGGACATCCCCGTAGAGGATGCAATCAAAATATTCCTTTTCGAAGGGGAGGCGGATTTTTTCCACATCTCCAATAACGATTTGATCATAAAAGGCTCTCCCCCCCCGAGCCATTTCTTCATTGATCTCAATGCCTACAATCTTCTCAAATCCTCTCTCCCTGAGCGCTTTTCCTGTCATCCCCGCTCCACATCCGACTTCTAAAATCTTCGTTGTTCCCGGAGGGATGAACTGGATCAGATCGACTCGAGCATGGGAATAATAGTGAGGATCTCTTTCATTTTTCATTGAAAACCCTACGGTCCTCAACGGACTTCAAAAGAACAGACACCATTTCACGATAATTTAACTCCATTGGAAATCGTTCCATACACCTTCGTGCAAGAACACGGGATTCCTGCCTTCGCCTCTCGTCGAAGAAGAAGGCGATTTTCTCCGGGAGCGCCTGATGGTCCCGGGGGCTTTGGATGACAAACCCGCCTTGCCCATCCGTGATGGTCCCAGCCGCCCCATTCAAAACCGTGGTAATCACCGGAAGTCCGCTGGCCAAGGCTTCCAGTACCGTTAAGGAACAGGCGTCGTAGAAAGTTGGATGAACAAGAAGATCAGCGGCTCCGTAATATTTCTCCGGTTCATCGGTTGAGCCGGCGAAAATGACCTCCTGAGAAATTCCCAACTTCTCGGCCAGCCGGACATAAGGGGCTTTCCTATCCCTTCCCAAAACCAAGCATTTGTAGGAGGTGGGATCGAACTTCTTGATCTCAGCCAAAGCTTTGATCAGATAGACTAACCCCTTCATCCGAAAATTATTCGAGACAAAGAGAATGACGAATTCATCTCCAATGCCGTGCCTTCTCCGAATTTCCTCCCTATGTTGGCGGTTCCGGGGATGAAATCGTTCTGTATCGACTCCGTTATAAACGACGGAAATCCGATCCTCAGGGACTCCATACCAGTGTACCACGTCCTGTTTGACCATATCCGAGATGGCAACGATCTTGTAGAAGTTGTTCTTCCTATAGGGCGCGTTCTCGATATAACCCTGGGTCCACTGCTTTGGGCTCAACACCCTCCCTAAGAATTTGATCACCCATAGGAAGGGGTGATCATAGGCTCTCAGGCTCCGCCAAAACCAAGCCCAATGGACTCCTCCATGGGGTTGAAGAACATCCGCCTTTAGGGTATTCCCAACCCCAAGAGTCACATCGTAGTTTTCATTCACCATTCCTTGGGTCGCCCGGACCGCAAAAGAAAGAAGTCGAGCACTCTTCGGAAAAGGAATCGTCTTGACTCGATGAAAATGGATGCCCTCGACTTCTTCCTCCCACTGCTCCGCATAGACGTGAACCTCAAAATCTTCCTTGGCCATTCGAGTGCACAGATCGACCACGTATCTTTCGGCTCCGCCCTTCCTTCTCGAGAAATCCCTAATCGCTGTGGCAAACCGTAGCTTTTTCATACACACGAATGATTCGCCGTCATACAAAAAATGTTTTGACTTGCTCCTGAACCTCTCTCATCTCTTCGGTTGTCAATTCCGGATAAAACGGCAGAGATAATATCTCGTGGGCATACTTTTCCGTCACCGGCAGGTCTCCTCTCCGATAGCCGAGTTCCGTGTAAGCTTTCTGCAGATGTATAGGAACAGGATAATGGATGAGTGTCTCGATTCCTTTCTCTTTTAAGAATACCTGGAGGGCATTTCTCTTCTTCGTTCGAATGACAAAGAGATGGTAGACATGTCGCGCTTGCTCTTTCTCTACGGGACATCTCACCTCCGTGCTCTCAAACATCCTCCTATACATGAGAGCCTTCTTTCTTCTCTCTCCATTCCATTGATCCAAGTATTTCAATTTGACCCGGAGGATCGCTGCTTGCATTTCGTCCAATCGACTATTCCATCCCTTGAGCACGTGCTCATATTTCTTCTTCTCCCCATAGCGCCGGAGAAGGCGCAGCCGTTCATAATATCTTTTGTCATTGGTCACAACCATTCCTCCGTCCCCATAGGCTCCGAGGTTTTTGGTTGGATAGAAACTGAAACAAGCCAGGCGGCCAAAAGATCCCATCTTTCTCCCCTGATACTCTGCTCCGTGCGCCTGACAGGCATCTTCAATGACCATGAGATGGTAACGATTTGCAATATCCATGATCGCATCCATCTCTGCAGGATGGCCGTACAAATGAACGGGGAGAATGGCCTTTACCCTACTTCGTTTCCGTTTCTTCAAGAAATCTTCCAATACGTTGGGATCCATAGTGTAAACTTCAGGATCAATATCTACGAAAATCGGTTTAGCTCCTGCCCGTGAGATCGCTATGGCTGTAGCAATAAAAGAATGAGATACCGTAATGACTTCATCTCCTTCCCCGATGTTTGCCGCTTTCAAAGCTAAGAACAAAGCGTCGGTTCCAGACCCCACCCCTATGCCATAGCGAACACCGCAACAGCGAGCGAACTCCTCCTCAAAACTCGAGACCTCTTCCCCTAGAATAAAGTGGCCCTTTTCAAGAACCCTTTTCTGTGCTGAAAGGATTTCTTCCTCAATCCTTCTATATTGTCTTGTCAAATCTAAAAAAGGAACCATCCGCACATCCCCATTGCGGAGTGTAGAATGCGGATTGCGGAATTTGACGAACAAATCCTAATCTTTTTAATTCCGCATTCCGAACTCCGAAATCCGCATTATTATTTATCCCCAGTATTTTTTCTTATATGTTCTGTAAAATTCGATCGTTCTTCGAAGTCCTTCCTCCAGGTCGGTCTTAGGCTCCCAACCCACCAAACGCTTGATTTTAGAGATATCTGTATAATAATCTCCTGGCTCCACCTCTTTTCTTTCCTGTGTGAATTCCGTAAAAGTAACCTTTCCGCTCCCCGCAATCTTCACAATCTTCTTGGCCAGTTCAATAAAACTAATGGGAATTCCTGATCCCACATTGAATACCTCCCCATAGGCCCGGTCACGGGTGGCCACCTGCAGAAAACAGTCAACCAGATCATCCACATAGAGAAAATCTCTCAGGATCCGGCCGTCTCCAAAAACGGGGACGATCTCGCCATCGATGGCCTTCCGAATGAACCAATTGAGGACACCATATTCATCATGGGCCATCTGGTGTCTAGGTCCATAGGTATTGGTGATTCGAAAACAAACCCCGGGGATCTTATGGACGTCATAATAGACCAGAATCATCTTTTCCGCGCTTAAATTGGTCACCGCATAGATCCCCTTGGGATTGGTGGGATGGTCCTCGCCCACCGGCAAGGTGACACTCGAGCCGTACTCCCCCCTTGTTCCAGCGAAGATGATCTTCACTTCTCGATTATACTTTCGGCAGGATTCGAGGAGGACCAGAGTTCCGCGGCAGTTGATATCCAGATCCTGGATGGGGTTTCGAATGCTGTCCACATGGTTCACTTGGCCCGCAAGATGAAAGATGAATTCCTGCCCTTTCACCAAATAATCCATCGAATGGGAATCCCTCACATCGCTGAAATTAATATGAACTCCGTCGGCAATCTCCTTCACATTGAAAAGGTTCCCCCCCAGCCGAGGCATCATATTATCGACAACGGTCACATGGGCTCCTAACCTGACCAGCTGAGCGGAGAGATTGGAACCAATGAAACCCAACCCACCCGTCACCAACACCTTCTTTCCTTTGAACGCCTCTCCATGGGGAGTCATTTCTCTTCTCCTTTTTGCCTCCTTGTCAACCCTTCGGCTCCTTGGTCTGATCCTTCGACTGCTCTCAGGACATGCGGCCGGGGGCTCAGGGTTGACCCTGAGCGGCCCCTCTCTTCTTTTCCTTCGAAGGAAGAACTTGCCTTCGACCCGAGTTCAGGCCGAGGGTGTGCCGTCGAACGGGTCAATTCCCAGAGTTTTGCATATTTGATGAAGACATAATACATCGTTGACATGACGATGACGAGGCCGGGCAGACCATCACGAAATCCTGATTTGAAAAAATACTCTTTGATGAAACGAAAGGGAGGATGGAACAAGAGTTTGAAAAAGCTAAATGTCTCTCCCTGTTGAACCATATCTTCGGCTGCAATCCTGGAATATTTATCGATGGTCTGAATCTGATCCGAAATATCGCGATAGGTATAGTGATGGTATAGGTTCTTCAGAGGCTGAACCCTCCCGTTCACCACCACCCTGGCATGAAGCCCTCCTTCCCACCTCCCTTTGTTCCTCCGGTAGAGGCGGATCTCACCATCTGGATACCAACCTCCATATTGAATCCACCGATCCAGGTAGAAGGTTCGCCGGTAAACAAAAAAACCATCCACCCCCTCACCCTTCCCACTCAACTCCCTCCGGATCTCTTCAGCCAGTTCTGGAGAGACTTCCTCGTCAGCGTCGACGAACATGATCCACTCATGGGTCGTCAAATCAGCGGCATACTGATACTGGTCCCGGTGTCCCGGCCATTTTCTCTGGAAGAGTTTATCAGTAAATCTTCGTCCTATCTCCACCGTCCTGTCATCGCTGAAGGAGTCTACGATGACAATCTCATTGGCCCAGGTGACGCTTTTCAAAGCTCTTTCGATCGTTTCTTCATTATTATAGGTAATCATGTAAACAGAAACTTTTGGTTCTTGTCTCGACTCTTCCATTGCCTAATCTTAAACTCTTAATATGCTAATTCCCCCTCACCCCCCCTTTAGAAAAGTCGGTACGACTCAAAACCGAGGGGGACGGGAGAAGTTTAAAGTTACGTTATGAGTAATTCCTCGCAGGCTTCCAAGACTCTTTGAATTTCCAAATTCTTCATACACGGTCTTTCATCACAACCTTTTAAATAGCAGGGAGAACATTCCATCTTCTCTCTGACCACCTTGCTTCTCCTATTTTGGGGTCCTACATAGAATGGATCGGTTGGGCCGAAGATCCCCACTACCGGGATATCGAAGGAGGAGGCGAGATGCATGATCCCTGAATCGACTCCTACGAAGAGACTTGCCTCTTTAAGAAGATAGCATAGCTCTTTTAAATTCGTCTTACCAGTTAAATTCTGTATGTGATTCATCTTCCTTCCTTTATCCTTTTCTCTTACGATTTCAATAATCTTCTCGCTGACCTCGCTACCGTCTTCTCCACCGACCAGGACAGGATTCAGACCATGTTTCTCCTTCAATTGAAGGATTAGATTTCCAAATTTTTCTTCCTCCCATGTTTTTATTCTTCTTCGGGCAGAGGTCCCGGGAGAGATGACCACATATTTCCCCGGGATTTTGGAAAAGTTGTCTCTGCCCGATCCTCTTGAATTCTTATCGAATGGAATATGAATCAGTCCCACATAATCATTCTTCTCAGCTCCGATATTCAGTCTTTTTAAGAGTCTGAGGTTATTGGAGGCAGACGGAGGTCCTTCCATCTTTTCTTTGAGGCCGAGCCCGAAATCCCATGGAAAATGGGTAAATCCAGCCTTCACCCGAGCTCCGCTCAAGGTCGTTAGAAAGAAGCATTCCTCAGACCTGGAAAGAGTGATGAGGAGGTCATATCTGTTCTTACGCAGTTGGCCCAAAAGGATGAAACTCTTTTTGATTCCCTTTTCCCTGATGAGTAATTGATCAACAAAAGGTGAATGGACTAATAAATCCTTTAAATGGGGACGTATGACAGAATGAAGGACTGCAGAGGGAGTGCTCTCTTTCAAGGCCTTTAAGAAAGGGAGAGAAAAAAGGAGATCTCCGATCTGATTGAGATGGATGACACATATTTTCTTGAATTCCATGATTTAATGACTAGTGATAGCTATCATAAATATTTTTAAGTGAAGCCATGTTACACGAAATGTGTGAATGTCCGACGAGCGGTTCGCATCGCTTCTCAATAGCCCTGATGAAGTCTCTCACCGACAAGTCCAGGGGATCGGCGATCTTCCATTTTCTGTTTCCATAATTGAAATAGATATCATAATTTCTTAGATTGAGGCTCCTCTTGACAATCCTATCATTGAATCCGAATTGAAACTCCCGGGGCTGCCCCTCTTTTTTAGCCAGCTTTATCAATACCTCGCATTCCTTCTTCCCGAAGAGATATTTGAATTTAATCGTCATCTCTTCTTCTTTTGGAGACTCGAATATAAGATTCCCTATCTCTCCTTCTCCCAACACGGAATAAAGAAGGCTTAAGGCATGGGGGACAGCTTCGGAGATCATCTCCCTTCCAGAGCTAAAGGGGGATAGGGTGATGAAGAATCGGTTCGATTTCTTGATCTCGATCTCTCCGCAGATCTTCTTATAATATTTTAGGGCGAAAGGCCATTGTGAATTCATGGCCAGGGTTAATTTTTTTTCCTTTGCCTTTTCAAGAATATTCTCAACTCTTCCCTTCACGTCATCGAGATCTGGGCTGAGAAAAGGCTTTTCACAGAAGATATTGAGTCCTAAATCAACGCATTTCACCAAATAATCGTAATGAGTAGATGAAGGAGAGGCGATCACAACCACATCCGGTCTCTCTCTTTCCACCATTTCATGAAGGTCCGTATAGGAGTTAGATTTTATCCCATACTTCTGAAGGTTCAATGATGCCTTCTGGCTTGTTTCTTCGGTCCTTCCAAAGACAGAGCTAACCGCTGCTCTGTTTTTGTGGAAATATTTCCCAACATATTCTCCAATCCCATTTCTATTTCGACCAGCCCCTATGATCGAAACCTTCATCTGTGAATCCTACCTGAGTCCAATCATATAATAGCAATGACCTGAAATCAACAAATATTTTCAATTAGTTATGGATAATATCTCCTTTGTTGCTTTAAAAACATCGTCTACTGTAATTATTTTTAAACATTTAAGGTCCTTACAAGATCGATTTCGACAGGGATTGCAACCCACCTCTTTTCTAACCTTCTTATGTCGACCAAGAGGTTCATGAAAGACCGGGTCCGTAGGGCCGTAGATCACGAGGACGGGTGTTCCCATTAAAGAGGCAATATGCATAGGACCCGTATCTCCTCCTAAGTAGAGGTCACAATGTTTGAATAGCTCCCCTAACTGTGTTAGGGACTCCGTCTCCGGTCCTAAGACGGATTGCTCCGTCATCTCTTTTCGAATCGCTTCCACTGATTCCAACTCCTCAGGGCCCCAGGTAAAGATGACGGTTGCATCGAGTTCACGAATCAGCCGATCTGCCAATTGCGCATAATGACCGGGCATCCACCTCTTAAAAACGGCCTTGGGGTTTGTTCCCGCATGGATAGCAATTGAGGGCCTTCGGAGCGGAGGGTTCAATCTAACGAGAAATGATTCTATATACTCTTTGTCCCTTTGCGGGATATGAAGTCTTGCGTCAAAATCCTTCACTTCGAAGCCAACACCTTTAAGAAGAGTGAAATTCCTTTGATATCGACTGATCTTTTCCCTGGGAAGTTTCACTTTAATGTTGGAAAGGAGGAAATTGCCTTCCTTACTCGATTTTCGATCATATCCAATCCTCTTAGGAGACCCTGAGAGAAAAGAGATCATCCCACTCTTAATGATTCCATGAAAATCGAGGACGAAGTCGAACT
>Ga0256868_10001840_pt1 | contig 11298 bp, 7 predicted proteins | sample RVTome_13_FD_187341 | JGI IMG/M metagenome (GOLD analysis project Ga0256868, IMG submission 187341) | Soil microbial communities from uranium-contaminated site in the Upper Colorado River Basin, Wyoming, United States - RVT92D227 HiSeq ... | reverse complement strand
ATATTTCAATGCTCCCTTCGCGGCTTTCCACCCCAATCCGATTGTTCCCAGACCGATGAGTGTCACCACAGGCATCATCTTCGTAATAACTCCCGCAAGGATACAGAGATACGAGGCGGTGAGCAAAACCACGTAGAGATAACTCGCATCCTTTTTCCCCAAGGAGATGACAAAATGCCTTCTCCCTCCTTTCTGGTCCGCCTGCCAGTCTGGAAACTCATTGAGAAAAAGAAGATTCGACGTAAGTATCCCCGGCGCGAGGGATGCAACCAATGTTTCCCAACTATATCTTCCTGTCTGTACATAGTAGGAACCGAGGACGAGTAAAGGCCCGAAGCTTAAGCCTGCAAAAATTTCGCCCATGAACCATTTGGAAAGATAAACATTGTAAAAGTAGGCAGCGAATCCTGCCAGCAGAAGAAGAGGGAAAAGAAGCCAGCCCTTTAGCATCACGAAATAGAATCCAATCACCATGGCGATGAGTATACAGATTGTTCCAAACCAGAAGGCCTGTTTGGGTTTCAAGAGATTCAGAGGGAGTACACCACTTCCTCCACTGAAGGGAGTCCTCTGAGTGTTTAAATCAATCCCATCGACATAGTCGTGGTAATCATTGATGACATTGACGGTCATGTGGACGAGGATGGACCCGATCGTGGCCAAGAGAAAATGACCAAAATGGAAATAGCCTTGGTAGGCAGCAATGGCTGTCCCCAAAGAAACCAGGATGATTGTGAGAGGCAAGAATTGGAAGCGAGGAAGCATCAGCCACGCCTTCAAGGAACCAGGTTTTACCTTTTTCATGAATTAGCCTTTAAAATCAGTGACCACTCTTTCGCCGCTGACACAACGACAGCGGGACGCGGTGATGGGTTTATGATACGGCGATGGGGTGACTCGGTGACGGGGTGACAAAAAATCTCTCATCCGTTTCTCGCCATCTCCGTGTCTCCCTATCTCCCCATCCAGTCATTGTCTCCCTATCTTTATTATTCCTTCTTGTATTTCTTCTCCCCTTCGAAATAGAGATCATTCCCCCTGACATCGTTGACGACAATCACTGGAAGGTCCTCGACCTCTAATCTTCGGATTGCCTCCGGTCCCAGATCCTCATAGGCCACTACTTCAGCCTTCTTCACCCGTTTGGCCAGAAGTGCCCCCGCCCCTCCTGTGGCAGCAAAATAGACTGCTTTATGCTTTTTCATCGCCTCTTTCACCGCATCAGACCGCATCCCCTTCCCAATCATTCCCTTCAGCCCCCTCTCGATTAAAGACGGAGCGTAGGCATCCATACGATAACTGGTCGTGGGGCCCGCCGATCCAAAGACCTGTCCCGGTTTGGCAGGTGTGGGACCCACATAATAGATGATCTGGCCTTTGATATCAAAAGGGAGGTTCTTCCCCTCTTTTAATAGGTCAATAAGCCGTTTATGGGCAGCATCCCTTCCTGTATAGATGACTCCGCTAATCAGGATGCGATCACCTATTTTTAATTTTTCCACATCCTCATCGCTTAGAGGCGTTTTCAATCGTACAGGTTGACTCATAGTTCCTCCTCACCGTATCACCCTATCACCGTGTCACCGGGTCGGTTCCAGAGTCTCAGCGTCTCCGTGTCATACATTCTCCGCATCTCCTCATCTCCCTAAATTTCTGCTTCTTTGTGCCTCTGTGCATGACACTGGATGTTCACTGCCAAGGGAAAACTGGCGATATGGCATGGCATCATTAAAATGTGAACAGCCAAAGAAGTGGTTCGTCCTCCTAATCCTTGAGGCCCAATACCAAGCTTATTGATCGCGGTCAAGATCTCCGATTCCAACTGATCCAATTCCGGATCCGGATTTCTGCTTCCCAGAGATCTGAGCAAACTTTTCTTCGCAAGGAGCGCCGCTTGCTCAAAAGTTCCTCCTATCCCGACTCCGACAATGGTTGGAGGACAGGGATTTGATCCCGATTCTTTTACTCTCTGAACCACAAAACGCTTGATGCCCTCGACCCCGTCCGATGGCGTGAGCATGGTAACTCGGCTCATATTCTCACTGCCACCGCCTTTGGGGGCCACCGTAATCTTGACTTTATCTCCGGGAACCACTTCGGTATGGATGATCGCAGGCGTATTGTCTCCTGTATTGGCTCGGGTGAAAGGATGGCAAATAGACTTTCTTAAATACCCATCCCGGTATCCTTGACGAACACCCTCCTGGATGGCCTCAGTCAGATTTCCCACAGTCAGATGAACATCCTGCCCCAATTCTACAAATACCACTGCAAACCCTGTATCCTGGCAAATCGGGACACTCTCTTCTTTTGCAATTCGGGCATTCTCCTTTAATTCCTTTAATATCTCCACCCCCAATGGAGACTCTTCCTTTTCCATCGCCCGATCAAAGGCCTGAAGGACATCCTCTCCGAGATCGGTGTTGGCCTTCATGCAAAGGTCTCTCACCTGCTCCGTGATCAACTTCACATTGATCTCTCGCATATCTTTTTACCTTTTTATCTTGAACAATTCATAATTCTAAACTCTTAACTCTATATTCTCAGCTCCGTAATGCTTTTCTTCACGTTCTCTGCAGACTTGGTAACCAGTTTTTTCTCTTCCTCGGTCAATTGGAGTTCGATGATTGCCTCTGCACCGCCGGTTCCCAATTTAACGGGAACGCCGAAGCAGATATCTTTCAATCCGTATTCTCCGTCGAGATAGACACAGCAAGGAAGAATTCTCTTCTTGTCTTTAAGGATGGCCTCTGTCATCTGGATGGCCGCTGCTGAGGGGGCATAGAAGGCACTTCCTGTCTTGAGGAGATTGACGATCTCTCCACCCCCTTTGCGGGTTCGATCAACCAGCCTGTCAATGGTCTCCTTAGGAAGAAGTTGCGAAAGAGGAATCCCACTGATGGTGGTATACCTCGGGAGGGGAACCATCTCGTCGCCATGTCCTCCCAACAAGAGCGCTTGAATATCCTCCACGGAAACACCTAATTCCATCGCAATGAAAGCCTTGAATCGGGCTGTATCGAGGATCCCTGCCATCCCCATCACCCTCTGTTTTGGGAACTTGCTCTTTTTAAAAGCCAGATAGGTCATAGTATCCAGAGGATTGGTCACCATGATTAGAATCGCCTGTGGAGATTTTTCAACGACTTGGGACACCACCGTTTCGATGATCTTCTTATTGATCTCCAGCAGATCCTCCCGGCTCATCCCCGGCTTTCGAGGAACACCTGAGGTAACGATGACCACATCAGAATTCTTTGTCTCCTCGTACCCGTTGGAACCAATGACCTTTGAATCGAAACCTTCTACAGGACTTGCTTCGAGGAGGTCAAGAGCCTTTCCTTGGGGAATCCCTTCAAGGATATCCACTAAAACAACGTCGCCTAATTCCTTCTCAGCCGCCCAGTGTGCCGCTGTAGCCCCAACAAACCCTGCGCCAATAATTGAAATTTTCTTTCGTCCCATAAAATCCCTCCTCTTTTGGATAAGCGATAGACGATGGACGTAGACCAATGAACAAGAGTTCATCGCCATCGTTCATTATTCATTGTTCATCGTTCATTGTTCACCGTTACTCTTTTGGGATTCAATTTGATAACCTTTCGGATGAAAACCGCAAGTCTTCCGAATGATCAGCTCGGGCTCTAAAATAATCTCCTTGGAAGGCCCTGTCTCCCTCCCTTCAATCCTTTCAACTAACGTTTTCACCGCCACCGCGCCCATCTCATACTTTTTTTGGCCGATCGTTGTCAATTCAATCCCTTTCATGGAGGTGAATTCAATATCGTTAAATCCTATCAATGCGATTTCTTCTGGGATCTTCATCCCCTCTTCAGCGATCGCCTGGTAAGTTCCTAAAGCCATGTAGTCGTTCGTCGCAAAAATGGCTGTGGGAGGCTCGTTCATCTTAAGAAATTTCTTCCCTCCCTCATAACCGGATCCTTTTAAAAAATCCCCTTCCAGGAAATAATCCCCTATCTCTTCCAAACCGTAAGCAGCCAGCGCTTTCTTTCCACCCTGGAGACGTTCAAAACCAACGGAAGATTCGGAAGATCCACCGATCATTCCAATCCGTCTATGGCCGAGTTTGATCAGGTGCTCAACAGCTAAAAAACCGCCGAGGATATTATCCACACCGACGTAATCAACTTTCTCTCTCACCATGGGATGATAGGTTCTGCGATTGACCAAGATAATGGGAAATCCCTCTTCCGCCAACCCGATGATATTGGGGTCACCCATATGTGCAGAAGTAGAAATGATGCCATCCACCCCTTTGCTTCGCAGCATATCAATATATTGTTTTTCGACGGAAAGGTCGTAATTGGTGCTGCAGAGAATGATATTATACCCCAGACGGATAGCGGTCGATTCGATCCCCTGGGAAAGCTCCGTATAGAAAGGATTGGCAATGGTCGTGATGACGAGACCCAATGTCTTGGTTCGTCTCATCACCAGGCTTCTGGCAATAAAATTCGGCCGATAGTTTAACTCTTTTGCAATATCAAGAATTTTTTTCTTGGTCTCATTCTTGATCCGAGATTTATCATTAAGCGCCCTCGAGACCGTGGTATGCGAGACCTTGGCAATTCGGGCAATATCTTTGATAGTAAACTTTTTTTCCATGTTCTTGCGTTAACGGTAACACAAAACTTTTAAAATTTCAAGGAAAGGTCAAATTACTCATCAAATCAAATGGTTATACTGTTATACAAAAGCGGTGCGTCAACGCTAACATTTATCTATCTCTTTTGTCAAGACAAATATTTGCCCTTTTCGCAATGCTTCGGTTATAGGAGGAATCTTATAATGATTGTGGTGCCCTCACTTATTGAGGCCGGAGTCCGTCGGCAATCAATGTCGACGCTACGAGAAAAAACGATAACTTCATAGCCAGTCATTATCCATAATTGAGGGATTATGCCCTTTTCCATTCTAGTGTAGTGATTCAGAAATCTCTTTCCTTTATTTGTCATTCCAAGCTTGACTTAGCCTGCCCCGTGCTTGATACGGGGGAATCCAGTGTTTTTCGACTGGATTCCCGCTGGAGTTTACCCCGTACTTGATACGGGACGGGAATGACGGCCTAGGAAATTAATGTAAAGAAGCGTTAGATTCACTACACTAGGTGGCCACTGCTGGGCGTTTACTAAAGGAAGAAGGTTGAGGTGGGGGTTAGTGGACTTTTTTCTCGTAGCCTTCCCAATACTTGTCTCTTAAATCCTTCTTGTGAATCTTTCCAGAACCGGTTCTTGGAAGGGCCCCAATGAAATCAATCGATTTAGGCGCTTTATAATGAGCTATCCTCTCCTTGCAAAACTGAATAATCTCTTGCCCGGTGGCTTCTTGACCGGATTTTAATACGACGAACCCTTTTACAGCCTCACCCCATTTTTGATCGGGGATTCCGATGACCGCACATTCTAAAATGGCTGGATGCATGTAAAGGACATTTTCAACTTCAGTTGAATAGACATTTTCTCCGCCGGTCAAGATCATGTCCTTCTTCCGATCGACGATGGTGACGTAACCCTCTTCATCCATCACTGCCATATCGCCCGTGTAAAGCCAACCATCCTTAATCGATTTCGCAGTCTCCTCGGGTAATTTCCAGTATCCTTTCGTTACAATATCCCCTTTGACAATGATCTCCCCGACCTCTTTCTCATCCTTTTTGACCTCCTCACCCCGATCATTGACCACTTTCAGCTCAACCCCCACAAATTCTCTTCCTGTCTTCGATTTGAATCGGAGTCGATCCTCATAGGGCAATTGGTCTAAATGTTCTTTTAAAATAGAGAGCGTCAGGTAGGGACTGGTCTCGGTCATCCCATAGGTCTGGATATAGTCACATTTGAAGGTTTCAACGATTTTTCGAACCACTTCTGGGGCAATGGGCGCCCCACCACTCAAAAGGACCCTCAGACTCCGGTAGTCGTATTTTCCCACATCCGGATGGTTCACCATCAGGTTGAGCATGGTGGGAATGAGGTTGGTGAGCGTCACCTTTTCCTTCTCGATGGCCTCGAGAACCACCTTTGCATCAAACTCCCTCGCCAAAACATGTGTCCCACCCACCCAGGTCACTGCCCAGGTGGCCCAGGCATCTGCGAGATGGAAAAGCGGTGCAACATGAATCCATACATCTCTGTCAGTGAGATGGATTTCTGCAATCGTCCCCAGGGCATGGGTCGTGACGTTTTGATGTGACAACATCACCCCTTTGGGACGACCCGTCGTGCCACTGGTATAGTAGATCTGGGCGACATCTTCACTCGTGATACGAGGGGGATTCATTTCATCGGCATTGGTCTGGGATAAAACCTTCTCATAATTTAAATCCCGAGTCTCTTTCCCTCCCCCCTTTCCTGTCCAAATGATTTTTTCAATCCTTTGAATCTCTCCTCTGATCGAATCGATCTGTTCCCGGAACATCGGGTCGGCGATCAATATCTTTGACTCAGAATCCTGAAGGATGAAGGCAATTTCTTTAGGCGAGAGTCGATAGTTGATGGGGACAGAAATGGCACCGATTTGAGTAATGCCATAATAGGCTTCTAAGAAATAGTGACAATTCGGGTGGAGGATGGCAACTTTATCATCCTTTTTCACACCAAAATCTTTCAAACCATGAGAGAGCCGGCCGAGGCGATCATAAAATTCCTGATAGGTCCACCGCTCCCTCCCACAAACAATCGCCTCTTTCTTCGGAAAAAACTTATACGCCTTGTGCAAAGACTCTGTTAGATTCATCTCTTCCCTTTAAACTTCCTCCTCACTCTTGGTCAGGTCCTCAAACCGGATATCGAGGCCTAAGATCCCTCGGATTTCCCCCGTCTCATTTCGGATCGGCCCGGAGAGCGTAATACAAAGAGCACCCGTATGCTTTGAGGAATAAAGGTCGGTGACATGAATCTTCCCATCTCTTAATGGTTCTATGAACCAGGGGCGATCGGAATAGTCTTCCCCTGCTGCCACATTGGCAAATTTAGCTTGGTCCACTGGCTGGCAGATCGTCCGTGTGATCCTGGACCCGTGTATGTTAACGACATAAATGTATTGAAGATATGGATACTCATCCACCAGAGATTGTAAGATGGGCTCCATCTGGGGTGGATCCATCGATCTCATCCCAGGTTCTTCAATGACCCGCTCAATGATATGATAAGCCATCTCACGAGCCCTTGCCTTCAGCATGTCAAACTCAGAGACAAAGATCTCGGGGAGGTATTTCCGGGTCACCTTCTCCATCTCCTGGTCTGAAATGGAGGTGGTTCTTCCTTCTTCATATTGTTTGGTGACCCATCGATTGATTTTGGCTACGCCCGGATGGGTCTTTTCGACCCGATCCTTTCCGGTCAAAACAAAATGGGAGTTGATCCACTGGGCAATCCCCGCCAATCCGGACTTATCGTTGACCGAGATGGAGATGGGGCGATTGAGGATTTTCGCCGTATTAAAAATATTGTAAATCTCTTCGTTTTTCAGAATCCCATCCGCATGAATTCCGGCGCTCGTCGAATTAAAATTGGCTCCTACAAGGGGCATATTCGCCGGAATGGGGACACCCACCGCCCGCTCCAAGTAGTTCCGGATTTCTGTAATCATCGTAGTATCGATGCCGTTGTTCTGTCCCATCAAACTGATATATTCGATGATCAGTCCCTCGATGGGCGGGTTCCCGGTTCGCTCTCCAAAACCGAGAAGCGTCCCGTTGGCGGCAGCACATCCATAAAGCCAGGCCGTCGTGGCATTGATGAATCCTTTATGGAAATCATTGTGGCCATGCCATTCCAAGTATTCGGAAGGAATGCCCGCATCGTCAATCATCGCTCGGACGATCTTGGGTACGCAACGGGGAAGTGCGGCGCTGGGATAGGGCACTCCATAACCCATGGTATCGCAGAGCCGAATCTTGACCGGAAGCTTAGCCTCTTCAGAAAGACGCATGATATCCTGAGCGAAGGGAACGCAAAACCCGTAAATATCTGCGCGGGTTACATCCTCAAAATGGCACCGGGGGACTATTCCGAGGTCCAGCGCCGCAGAAACAATTGAGAGATACTCTCTCATCACCGCCCTTCGATTCTTCTTCAGTTTTAGAAAGATATGGTAGTCCGACACAGAAGTGAGAATGCCCGTTTCCTTCAACCCCATTTCTTTCACCAGTTTGAAATCTTCCTTAACCGCCCGGATCCATCCTGTAATTTCCGGGTAGCGGTAATTCCTCTCCTGGCATTTCCTCACCGCTTCTTTGTCTTTGTCAGAGTACAAAAAGAATTCACATTGCCGGATCACTCCGTTGGTGCCTCCCAACTTATGAAGCATCTCGTAGAGGTCAATAATCTGCTCGACGGTGTAAGGAGGCCTGGCCTGTTGCCCATCCCGGAAAGTAGTATCGGTGATGAAGATCTCTTCAGCCGGGTCGGAGAAAACAAATTTATTATCAAATGCGACCCGGCAAACCTCTTCGTATGGGAAGACGTTTCGATAGAGGTTTGGCTCTTGGATATCCAAAAGGGGAAATGGCTCGACGGCGTGCTTGCTTTGGAACGGTCTCTTCTTTCGTGTGATGGTCATATCTTTACCTCGCTTATGACAAATTACTCGAATGATAGCGAATCCATCGAATTCGATTTATTCGTTACATTTACTCTCATTCGCTAAATTCGTAAATTGCCTTTTGGATCTGCTATACTTTGATCTCTTTTACCTTAATATAAAGCTCATCCAACTGCTTGGGATCCACTCTCGAAGGCGCATCGCTCATTAAACAGGTGCCCTTCTGGGTCTTCGGAAAGGCAATGACATCTCGTATCGACTCCGCATGGCTGAGGATCATGACGAGTCGGTCAAGCCCAAAGGCAATTCCCCCATGAGGCGGAGTTCCATATTCAAGGGCCTCTAAAAGAAATGCAAACCTTTCTCTGGCCTCTTCCTCTCCCATCCCCAACTTTTCAAAGAGGAGGGATTGTACCTCCCTCAGATGATTTCGAATGCTTCCTCCACCGATTTCCGACCCGTTCAATACCAGGTCATAAGCCTTGGCCTTGACGAATTCCGGACGATCCTTCAACTTGGGGATGTCCTCATCCTTGGGGGCAGTAAATGGGTGATGTACAGCCACAAAACGTCCTTCGGCTTCATCATACTCCAAAAGCGGAAAATCGAGGATCCAGACAAATCGATATTCATCTTTGGGAATAAGTCCCAATCTCTCGCCGAGATGAAGTCGAAGGTTGGCTAATGATTGATTGACCACCTTGGATGGCCCTGCCACGAAGAGAAGGAGATCGTTCTCCATGCTATTTAAAGCATTATCCACCTTCTTCCTCTCATCCTCTGTCACAAATTTCTGAATCGACGATTGCCACCCATTGGAACCTACTTTTGCCGAGATCAATCCTTTGGCCCCGAAGTTCTGAACAAAGTGCGTAAGATCGTCGATTTCCTTTCGTGAAAAAGAACTTCCTCCTTTCACATTGATCGCCTTGATGATGCCCTTCCCTTCCAGGGTATCCCTGAATACCTGGAAGGAGGACCCCCTCAGGGTTTCGGTGACATCCCTCAATTCCATTCCAAATCGGATATCAGGCTTATCCGCTCCATATCGATTCATCGCCTCGTCATAGGTCAGGATTGGAAATGGATGTTCCAACACGATTCCTAGGACCTCTTTAAAGATATGGGCCATCAATCCTTCCATCGTCCTCTGGATATCCTGAACCGTGACGAAAGACATCTCCACATCGATTTGTGTGAATTCGGGCTGACGGTCGGAACGGAGGTCTTCGTCCCGAAAACACCTCACGATCTGAAAGTATCGGTCAAATCCAGAGACCATCAGGATCTGTTTCAATAGCTGGGGAGACTGAGGGAGAGCATAAAAACTCCCCGGGCTGAGTCGGCTGGGGACTAAAAAATCTCTTGCTCCCTCAGGGGTGCTTTTGAAAAGCATCGGTGTCTCCACCTCTAAAAACCCCAATCGATCGAAGTAATTTCGAACCTCTTTGGCCACCTGATGGCGTAAGATCAAATTCCGCTGAAGCCCTGGTCGCCTCAGGTCCAGATATCGATATTTCAGACGCGTCTCCTCTGCCACCTCTGCCTCGTCTTCTATGGGAAACGGGGGGGTCTTAGCAACGTTGAGAATCTTTAGCTCCTTCGCAAGGACCTCAATCTCTCCTGTTCTTAATTTCGGATTGGCCGTTCCTTTCGGCCTCTCCGCCACCGTCCCTATAACCGCTATGACATATTCATTTCTCAGAGACTGAGCTTTCTCGTGTGCCCCTGAACTTAACTCCGGATTGAAGACCACTTGAACAATTCCTTGTCGATCTCTCAATTCAATAAAGATGAGACCTCCGAGATCTCTTCTCCGTTGAACCCACCCCAAGAGGGTGACCTCGCGGTTCACATCCTTTTTGGCGAGATTTCCGCAATAATCCGTCCTTTTCAAATCTCCCAAGAGGTCGATCATCATTCGTGACTCATTCATTGGTATGTGATGGGTGCCAGTAATAGGCGAATGAAGATTGATGACAATTCACCAACACCTTTATAAGTTTTTAATAATAACTAAATATGGTAGATTGGTCAAGGACTTACAGAACTTTGGTTAGTTATTAAGGGGAGCATGAAATAGTCTCCACTCCGATCCTTCACAAAATGTCATTGCGAGCCTGATGGGCGCGCCTACATGCCGAAGTGCCCCATCAATGCCTCCGGCAAGTAAGAGTTTCGGCACTCAGGCGTGGCAATCTCATTGTATTGCTTGAGATTGCTTCGTCGTCCCGCCAAAGCGGGACTCCTCGCAATGACGCACTGGGGGCCAATGCAAACTATATTCGGCTCCACACCTTTGAGCTCGCACCATCTCCGACAGAGACACTAATGGACATGGTTGAACTCGTTCAGATACATATGAGACAGAAGTGTATGATGTGTCTGGTATTCCGTCGTTAAAACAGAATCCGCCTCTTTTGGCAATATCCTCTCTTCCCCTCTTTATCAAAGCGGGGGAATAGGGGGATTCAAAAGCTATTTCTTAAGTAATTAAATGCCTAACCCATTACACTTGGGTCCGGGTTATTCCACCTTGAATTTAGTGTCCTTTACAACCTTTCCGTCGGGATCCCTGATTTCTACCTTCCAGTCCCCTTTTAATTCCCTTAAATTCTTATTGGCATAGGTCCTCCATCTCGGACCCATTTTAAGCGGCACGCTGAATTTCAGCATTTCTTTCTCGCCATGAAACCAGACAAACGTAGCCTCTGTATCTTTAGCAATGTCAGTTGC
>Ga0256868_10001836_pt1 | contig 11313 bp, 8 predicted proteins | sample RVTome_13_FD_187341 | JGI IMG/M metagenome (GOLD analysis project Ga0256868, IMG submission 187341) | Soil microbial communities from uranium-contaminated site in the Upper Colorado River Basin, Wyoming, United States - RVT92D227 HiSeq ... | reverse complement strand
GTTCAGAGCGGAGGGCAGCTTGACGTCAACGCCCTTCTGAACGAGCGGGGTCACGACCATGAAGATGATCAGGAGAACGAGCAAGACATCACACAAGGGAACGACATTGGGTTCGGACTTGACTTCTTCTTTACCGCCCATGGATACTGATAAGCCCATTGTGTGCCTCTCTTTTCAAGAGAAAATAGTAATTACGGTCCCTTGTGTTACTTGGTTTCTGATGCTCTGATGAAGAAGTCGATAACCTGGGACGTGGTGTTGTCCATCTCGGCGTCGTAGATCTCGATCTTGGTGTTCAGAAGAGCGTAGCACCAGAGGGCGATGATGGCGACACCGATACCGAAAGCCGTTGTGACGAGGGCTTCCGAGATACCGCCGGCGACGGCGCCGATCCCGCCGGACCCGGTCAGGGACATGCTGCGGAACGCGTTGATGATGCCCGAGATCGTTCCGAACAGGCCGATGAAGGGGGCGGACGTGGCGATCGTGGCCAGGACGCTCAGGCCTCTTTTCAGGTCCTGGTTGAACAGGTTTGCGGCCCTGTCGCAGCCCCGCTGGGCGGTATTGATCTGTTCTTCTTGGTTCAGGCGGGCTTCCTTGCCCGACAAGAACTCCTGGATGCCGGCGGCTGTCACGCGGGCCAGGTGGCTTCCTTTGTTTTCCTTCTTGGACGCGAGGGCCAGGGCTTCCTTGATCTGCCCGTTCTTGAGCATCTCCGCGAGCTTGGGAGCGACGAGCTGGGATCTTGTCTTCGCCCGGTTGAACGTGAGCTGGCGTTCGATGAACAGGTAAAGGGAAATAACCGAGAGAGAGATCAGGAGAATGGAAACCGTCTTGGCCACGGCTCCCATGGCCTGCCACATTTCAATCAAACCGAATTGCATGTTAAGTACCTCCTTTTAAATCTCTAAAGCCATTGATAGCTTTACTTACTTGAGTTGGAATCTTACGGTGACTGTGAAGATGACGCCCCTGGGGCGGCCGTTGATGATCATCGGCTCGTAGACCCACTGGCGCACCGCGTCGATGGCCGCCTGGTCAAGCAGAGGAATGGAACGCAGGACCTTGATGCTCTGCACGCGCCCATAGATGTCGGTCGTCGCTTCGACGATCACGACGCCTTCGACTCTGGCCTGCCGGGCGATCTCCGGGTAGGTGGGGTCCACTTGCTTGATCAGTCTGGGGGGTTTGATCTCCCCGATGGCCCGAATCGGGGCTTCGACCTCGCCGACGACCCCGCCGAGGACTCCGCCGACGACCCCGCCGAGGACTCCGCCGACGACTCCGCCTTCGACTCCGCCCTCGACTCCGCCCTCGATCCCGATGTCGGAGAGCTGCTCTTCAGCGATCTCTTCCGGGATGTCGACGGGGGCCACGAGCCGGCCGGGCTCGATGGTGGCGGATGCTTGGACGGGCTTGATGCGGGTCTTGGCCTGCGAGGAGCCACGCTTCTTGGCCGGAGGCGGCGGGGGAGGGGGAGGAGGCGGCGGCGGGGCCAGGAACGCGCTGTAAACTTCCACCTGGGGCAGGGTCGCCGTGGAGAGCAGGGGGATCACGATAACGGCAATGATGAACGCGGCGTGGATGAACAGCGCGACGGGAAACGCCAGGGCCTTTCTCTTGGAGCCGATTTCGCTCCTGAAGAAAGAGTCCTTGAAGATCTCAGGGATTTCTTCTTTAGGTTTCGGCTTTATTGCTTCCGCCATTTTAATACCTCACGCTCCAATATTTTTCAGCAGCAAACAGTATAGATTAAAAAATCGTTCTTGACAAGAGAAATTTACCTTCGGAAACCCTTTTTTGTTTTAAAAAGTTTCTGCCAGAAAATGACCACTGGGCACGACAGATAGATGGTCGAGTAGACGCCCTCGATGGTCCCGATGAGCATGATGAACGCGAAATCGTTGATGACCTTGCCGCCGAAGACGTAGAGGGCCAGGAGGGTCAGGAAGACCGTGCCCGAGGTGATGACCGTCCGGCCCAGGCACTGGTTGAGGGAGAGGTTCATGATCTCCTCGAGGGACTCCTTGCGGTAGAGCTTCGAGTTCTCCCGGACCCGGTCGAAGATGACGATCGTGTCGTTGATGGAGAACCCGACGATGGTCAGGAGCGCGGCGATGATGGGGAGGTTGATCTCGCGGCTGGTGAACGAGAAGATGCTCATGGTGATCAGGACGTCCTGGGTCAGGGTGAAGATGGCGGCAACCCCGTACTCCAGCTTGAACCGGACGGCGATGTAGATGAGCATCCCGATGAGGGCCCAGATCGTCGCCTGGGTGGCCTTCTTCCTCAGGTCCTTTCCGACCTGCGGGCCGACCGTCTCCCGGCTGACGACCGTGAGCTTGTCCGGCCCTCCGTTCCCCCGGAGGGCCTCGATGACCTTGTTGGCCAGCTGTTCGTGGGCCTCCATCTCTTGTTGCTGGTCCGCGCCCTTGACGATCTGTGTTGTCCGGATCTGATACTCATGGCCCTTCTTGCCGGTCTCCTGGATAACGCTGCCGCCCAGGCCGACGTCCGCCAATTGCTTGCGGACCTGGCCCACGGGCGTGGGGTCTTTAAACTCGACCCGGATCAGCGTCCCGCCGCCGAAGTCGACACCCGGTTTTAAGCCGTGGAAAACGGTGACGTTCAGGATCCCGACCAGGACGATGACGGCCGACGCGGCCAGGGCCACGAACTTATACTTCATGAACTGGATGTGCGGTGTTTTGAAGAGTTCCATGTTAGATGCTCAGCCTCTTAGCGGATTTAGGGATGGTCACATCGAAGATCAGGTGGGAAACGAAAACGGCCGTGAACATATTGGCCAGGAGTCCGATGATCAGGGTCACGGCGTATCCCTTGATCGGGCCCGTCCCGAACTGGAACAGGAAGATGGCCGAAATGATCGTCGTCAGGTTGGAGTCGAAGATCGCGCTGAAGGCCCGGGAGAATCCGAGCTGGATCGCGCCCGGGACGTTCTTTCCGACGGCCCGTTCCTCTTTGATCCTCTCGAAGATCAGGACGTTGGCGTCGACGGCCATGCCGATGCTCAGGATGATGCCCGCGATGCCGGGCAGGGTCAGGGTTGCTTTGAAGTAGCCGAGGCAGCCGAAAAGAATGACCACGTTAAGGACGAGGGCAGCGACCGCGTTCAGGCCCGAGAGCCTGTAGAAGAAGAGCATGAAGGTCATGACCAGCAGGATGGCGACGAGGCCGGCCATGAGGCCCTGCCGGACAGAGTCGGCGCCGAGCGATGGCCCGATCGTCCGTTCCTCGAGGTATCTGATCCCGGCCGGAAGCGCTCCGGCTTTGAGGACGACGACCAGGTCCTCGGCCTGCTCGACCGTGAACCGTCCCTGGATGATACCGCTGTCGGAGATCCGGGCGTTGATGCTCGGAGCGGATTGGATCTTGCTGTCGAGGACGATGGCCAGCAGTTTGCCGATGTTCTCACCCGTGACCTTCTCGAAGCGCCTGGCCCCTTCGGAGTTCAGGGAGAAGGAAACGGCGGGGTTGTTCCATTCGTCGACGGAGCGGCGGACCATACGCAGGTCCTTGCCCGTGACCGAGGCCACCCGGCTGACCAGGAACAAACCGGCTTCACCCCTCTTGGGGTCGCCCTTGATGACTTCCATGTCTTCGGGAGCTTTGCCGCCATATTCCTTAAGGAGGGTCTCCTCGTCCGGGGCAGGCCCGGCCTTGACCAGCTTCCACTCGAGGATGGCCGTGACCTTGATCAGGTCCTTGACCCTGTCCGGATCGGTGACGCCCGGGAGCTCGACGACGATCCTCTCCGAGCCCTGCCTCTGGATCAGGGGCTCGGCGACACCGAACTGGTCGATCCTGTTGCGGATGGTCTCGACCGTCTGGTTGACGGCCTGGTCCTTGAGGGCCTGGGTGACCAGCGTCTTTATCGTGAAGGTCAACCTGTCGCCAGTGAAGGAGTAATCCCAGTCCCTTGTGTATTGATCGATGAGGTCCCGCGTCTTCCCCTCCTGGCCGGCGCTCGTCCCCGTGAAAGCGAACCGACCGGGCCGGTCCTTGGCCGCCGCCTGGAAGGTGATGGCGTTCTTCTTGAACAGCTCCTGGAAGCGGATGATCTCCTGGTCCGTTTCGACGTTGATGGCGTCCTCCGTAATGACCTGGAGGACCAGGTGGATGCCGCCCTTGAGGTCCAGGCCCAGCTTGATCTTGTCCTTGGGGGGATAGGCCAGGAAGATCGAAAGGCCCAGGACGGCCAACGTCAGGATGAGTTTCCACTGCAATCCTTTTCTCATGTTACCTCTGCTCTCGAGTGGTGTTTCCCCAGGTTGCGATGACGGACCGGCGGCCGCGCCGCCCGGCCCCTACTCTGCTTTTTCCGTTCTCTCGGCGCCCAGGACGGCTCCGACCGCGCTCTTGGTGACGTCGATCTTCACGTTGGCCGATATTTTAAGCTCGATCCGGTCCGGCTGGACACCCATGACCGTACCGAAGATGCCGCCGGTCGTGATGATCCTGTCACCGGGCTTGAGGTTATTCACCGTGTCCTGGTGCTTTTTTTGTTTTTTCCGCTGGGGCAGGATGATCAGCAGGTAGAAGATGGCGAAGACGGCCACGAACGGGAGGAGGGCCGTCAGCATGTTCCCCCTGGGGACCTGTCCCGCCGCGCCCTGTTGGGTGGACATAAAAAGGCTCATGAACATCATTTTTAATATTCCTTTTTAAAAGATCGAACGAGTTGAATGGAATAGATTGCCTGATTTGGCTGAAAATGTCAAGATAATAGTGGAGATTGTGGATGGTGTTGAGGACGGCGGAAGCGATCTCTCCGCGTTCGAAGAGGTGGTGGAGGTAGGCCCGGCTGAAGTTCCGGCAGGTGTAGCAGGAACAGGCCTCGTCCAGGGGCCTCCGGTCCTCGGCGTACTTGACGTTCTTGATAGAGAGCCTCCCCCGGCTGGTGAAAAGCGACCCGTTCCGGGCGTTTCGCGTCGGGAGGACGCAATCGAAAAGGTCCACCCCCCGGTCGACAGCCTCCAGGATGTCCTCGATGTACCCCATGCCCATCAGGTAACGGGGCTTGTCTTGAGGCAGGAGGGCGCCGCCCCTTTCGAGGATCTCGAAAAGCTGGGACTTGGGCTCGCCCAGGCCGAGGCCCCCGAACGCATAGCCGTCGAAGTCCATCTCCAGGAGGTCGGAGATGCATTTTTCCCGTTGGTCCCAAAACACCCCTCCCTGGCTGATCCCCCACAAGTGCTGGACGGATTCACTGGTTTCGAAATGCCGCTTGGCGCGGGACGCCCAGCGCGTCGTCCGGCCCACGGCTTCCTTCATCGTTTCCACGGTCGCGGGGTAGGATGGGAACGTGTCCAGGCACATCATGATGTCAGTCCCCAGCTTCCTCTGGATGTCCACGACGTCCTCCGGGGTCAGGAAGATTTTCGTTCCATCGAGGTGGGAAGAGAACCGGACCCCGTCCTCGCGGACCTTGACGAGGGGGGAGAGGCTGTAGATCTGGAAGCCGCCGCTGTCGGAGAGGATGGGCTTTTGCCAGGAGATGAAAGAGTGGACGCCGCCAAGCCTCTCGATGGCGTCCGCCCCCGGCCGTAGGTAGAGGTGGTACGAGTTAATGAGGATGATCCGGGCACCCATCCTTTCGAGGACCTCGTGGGTCAGTCCCTTGACCGTGCCCTGGCTGGCCACGGGCATGAAGGCCGGCGTCTCCACCGTCCCGTGGGCGGTGGTGAGGAGTCCCGTCCTCGCCGAGGAGCCGGCGGCGCGGGCGGTGACCGTGAACGATTTCGTCATTGGGCGAACCGGAAATAGATGACGTCCCCGTCCCGGACGACGTAGTCCTTTCCCTCGAGCCGCATGGCTCCGGCGTCCCTGACCTTCTGGAGCGGGCCGAGCCGGAAGATCTCCTCGCAGGGGACCACTTCGGCCCGGATGAAACCCTTCTCGATGTCGGAATGGATGGCTCCGGCCGCTTTCACGGCCGTCGAGCCCCGCCGCACCGTCCAGGCGCGGACCTCCTCCTTTCCGATCGTGAAGAACGTCAGCACGTCCAGGAAACGGGGGACCTGCCGGAAGAACCTGGCGGCGCTCGGCTCCCTGATCCCGTAGCTGGACATGAAGAGCTCCTTCTCTTCGTCCCCGAGCTCCAGGATCTCGCTCTCGATCCGGCCGCAAAAGGCAAGGGTCGGAACCGCCACGAGCTCCGGCCCGAAGATCTCCTCGGGAACCTCCAGTCGTGCGGCGTCCCTTTCGTCCAGGTTGATCATATTGAGGAGCGGTTTCTGACTTAGGAAGGCGAAGCTTCGCAGGGACTTCTCTTCGGCGGGGGAGAGAGGAAAGTCGCGGACCCCTTTCCCTTCTTCCAGAAAAGGACGCAGTCTCTCCAGGACCTCTTTCTCTTTTTCGCCATCCGGGCTCTTCATCTTCTTCAGGTCCTTTTCGAGCTTTTCGATCCGGGCGTTGACCATGACGAGGTCGGAGAAGAGAAGCTCCTCTCCCATGACGCGGATATCGTACGCCGGGCCGATCTTTCCCTTGGGCTGGGGGACCCGCTCGTCGCGGAAGCCCCGGACGACGTGAACGAGGCCGTCGGCCTTGTGGAGGTGGCCGAGGTAGGCGCTCGTCTTGACGTCGCCGTAGGAGATTCCCACCAAGTCCGTGATGTCCACGGGGGCGGCGACCTTCTTTTTTTCGGGGTGGAGGGCCGACAGTCCGTCCAACCGGGGATCGGGCAGGGCGCAGGTCCGGACGTTGGGCTCCTTCTTTCCGTCCTCGTAAGCCCCGACCTCTATCCCGGCCCCGGTGAGGAGGTTGAAGAGGGTCGTCTTTCCCGTCCTCGGGTAGCCGAACAGGATGATGTTCACGGCCTTAGTAAAGCCCGAAACCCATTTTGTGTCAAGAAAGAGTCGGGGATCCTTGCCCGCTCGGCCCTCAGACAACACGTCATCACATAAAAAGGGATTCTTACGGCAACCTAGGAAGCATTTCTTTTCTGTTCATTTAATCAATAAAGATAAATTTTTTCAGTGCGGCACTGGATGCTGCCCGTAAGCCCCCGTAGCGGAGGGGGGACCCGTCGGCTTGCCCGATGGGGGGAACCGACGGGACTGGTTCCCCGGGGTCCGGGGGCTGAGGGCGGCTCCAGGCCGCACGCACCTTATTAAAAAATGTTCAGCCGGGCTTGATGGAATTCCGTATTTAGGCTATATTAGCGCCTTGTTTGTTACACCATGATGGCTAAAAAAGAGAAGAAGCGGGACAAGGGTGTTTTCAGGGAGTACTTCGAGCTCATCGCCGAGACGGCCGTTTTCGTCTTCTTCGTGATGACCTTCGTCGTCCAGGCCTTCCAGATCCCCACCGGGTCCATGGAGCCGACGCTCCTCATCGGCGACTTCCTTCTCGTCAACAAACTGGCCTATGTCCGGCCGGCCTTTCCCTTCGAAGCCAGGATCCTCCCGGGCAAGACGATCGGCAGAAAGGACATCGTCGTCTTCAAGTATCCCCGGGAGCTCAACAAGGACTTCGTCAAACGGGTCATCGCCCTGGAAGGGGAGAGGATCGAGATCCGGGACAAGCAGGTCTTTATCAACGACAAGCCCCTGTCCGAACCCTACAAGGTCCACAACGACAGCCAGGTCTACTCCAAGAAAGATTCTTATCACTATGATGACCTCATCCGCGACAACTTCGGGCCCGTCGTCGTCCCGCCGGGCCATGCCTTCGTCATGGGCGACAACCGGGACAACAGCGCGGACAGCCGCTACTGGAACTTCCTCCCCCTGGACAATATCAAGGGGCGGCCATGGGTGATTTATTTCTCTTACAAGGCCGATCGGGATGCTTGGCAGAAGACCGGCCTCCGGGACAGGCTCAGGAAATTCGTCAGCTTCCTTCCCAAAGCCCGTTGGACCCGGATGCTCAAGGTCATCGACTAACCCGCTTAACGGCTTTCAATTTCGGTCTCTTCATACGACCCGATGTAGAAGATGGGGTTCTCGGCCGTGAATTCCCGGTCGAAGACCGGACTCTGGACGATGCCGTCCATGTCCTTCGCCACGGGAAGCCCCAGGAAGTAGAGGACAGTCGGCGCGATGTCCACGATCTTCATTCCCTCCGCGGTGTTCCGCTTCTCGATCCCCTTGCCGTAAAAAAAGATGACGCCGGCCGGGGTGTCCTCGTGGTAGGCCGAGACGTCCGGATTCCCGAGGATCCATTCCACGAACCGCTTCCAAAGGGGCAGGGGCTCCACTCCGAATGAAGAATAGACGACGAGCAGCTCGTTGTCCTTGAGGGAGGCGAGGTACTTGCCGATGATTTGGTCGTAATACTCATAATACCGGGAGATCACCGGTCCATATTGGCTGATCTCCTCCTGGTTGATGCTGCCGAATTGCTCGGGATTGCTGAATTTAAAAAAATAGGCCTCGACTGTATTCAGCCCGTCGAGCAGGAGATGGAAGAATCCCGGCTGCCTCCGGCCCTTCTCCGCGAAGGCCGAATCCTCGAGCTCCCAATCCTTGGTGAAGGCCTTGCGGGCCAGGTCCAACAAGCGGTTCCTTGCCGACGGCTCGACCTTGAAGGCGAAGCCGAAGGCCTTTTCCGCCCGGGGGTCGGGTTTTTCCCGTGCCGCCCTGACCGGGGAGCCGAGATCAAGGGCGCGCGAACCGTTGGCCTCGATTATGAAGGCCATGTCCTTGGCCGCGCGGGGGGGAGAGCCGGGAAGGGCCTTCAGGAGGCCGAGCCGGATCATCTGCCTGAAGAGGATGAAGCGGGGCGTCACATCCAATTTGTACTTCCCGTAAAAAAGCCGGTAGGAGTTGAGGGACAACCGGCGGTGCTTGGCGGGGAGCTTGCCGGTCATGAGCGAGTGGTTGAGGATGAAGGACTCGGTCGGCGAAGTGGTCTCGAGTCTTCCCCAGGTGCCGTTCTCCACGAGCCAGGAGAAGTTCGGCAGTTTGCCCTCCGCGATCAGGGGGAAGATGAAGTCCAGGCTCAGGCCGTCGAGGCCGACGAGGACCACGTTCCTGTCGATTCTCCTGGCCTCCAGCCGTCCCGCCCTGGCGTCCGCGTCCCCGGCCGGAAATTTAGCCCTTTGGCTGACGGTGAACACCAATCCCAGGGCGAAGACCAAGAAATAGGCGGTGAGCGGAAAGACCTTCTTGTACCTTCGGGCGGTGTAGAGGGCCGCGCCCGCGAGGGCTGCAAGGGCGGCCAGGATGGCGGCCTGGGCCCTGAGCCGTCCCCCGGTCCCGGCGTCCAGGAAGGACCGGAAGTATGACATGTTTTCCCAGAGGATGAGGAGGAAGACGATGATGAGGAGGGCGAAGCTCACGGCCAGGAATGACGGAGAGACCGCCTTGATCGCGAACCTCTTCCCGGTGAAGAATTGGAAGATGAAGAAGAGGGAAAGGACCGTGACGAGGACGACCGTTCCGTATGGAAGGGCCAAGGCGAGGGCGAGCTCGACGAAGGCCGCGGCCTCGAAGGGAAGGTTGATGTTGATGTCCAGGGTGAGCAGGGCCAGGAGGCCGGCGAAGAACAGCCCGCTGATCGTCGAGTTCATCAGGACCTTGAGGAATTTCATCAACGAATAAGTAGCATGAAACCCGGCGAGGGTCAAACTTGAGCAGGCCGGACAGGCTGGATAAGCTTGTTTAGCTCTCCTTAATGCATTAAGATAAATCCGAGTTATCATGGACCAACTGGAAGGCACCGTCGAGCAGATCGTCTATTACAATCCCGACAACGGTTACACCGTCTGCCGCTTCGCCGTCGACGAGGGGAAGCCTGTGACCATCGTCGGATCGTTCCCGCCGCTGTCCCCCGGAGAGGTCTTGAAACTCAAGGGGAAATGGGAGGTCAATCCCAAGTTCGGGAGGCAGTTCCACGTGGAGAGCTTCGCCCTGGCCCTTCCGGCCTCCGTCGCCGGCATCGAGAAGTTCCTCGCCTCAGGCCTGATCAAAGGCATCGGCCCCGTCCTGGCCAAGAGGATCGTCCGGAAATTCGGCGCGGGGACCATCGAGGTCCTGACCTCGAAACCCGAGAAGCTGAAAGAAGTGGACGGTGTCGGGCCGGTCAAGTTCCGGGAGATCCGGAAGTCCTGGGAAGAGCACCAGGACATCCGCGACCTGGTCATTTTCCTCCAGGAGCACAACGTTTCCACGAACCTGGCCACCCGGATCTACAGCCAGTATGGCGAGAGGTCTTTTCATGTCCTCAAGAGCAATCCATATCAACTCAGCCTGGATATCTGGGGCGTCGGATTCAAGACCGCCGACCAGCTCGCATTGAAGCTCGGGATGGATCCCGGGTCGCCGGAGAGGGTCAAAGCATACATCCTCTATGTGTTGGAAAAGGACAACGAGCAGGGACACGTCTTTTCTCTCGAGAGCGAGGTCAGGGCCAAGTGCCTGGAGGAGCTGGCCGCGGACGACGAAAGGGTCGATAAAGCGATCGCGGCCTTGGCCGGAAAGAAGATGCTCGTCCGGGAGCCCGTCGCCTCTGATTCGGCGCTCTACCGGCCGTCCTTCCACCTGGCACAGGAAGAGGTGGTCCGAGCCCTCCACAAGCTGGCTGCGGTCTCCTGCAGCGGCCCGCCCTTCGACCTGGACTCCGGCGTCTCGGACGTCGAGAAGAAACTCGGGATCGCTTTTTCTTCCATGCAGAGGCTGGCCATCAAGGAGTGTTTTCAAAAGAAGGTCCTGGTGATCACGGGAGGACCGGGCACCGGCAAGACGACCATCATCAAGGCCGTGGTCGAGATCTTCGACAGGTGGGGGCGGGAGGTCCTGCTCGCGGCCCCCACCGGCCGGGCCGCCAAGAGGCTCATCGAAACTACGGGCCGGGAGGCCAGGACCATCCACCGTGTCCTCGAATTCCAGCCCAAGAAAGGGGCCTTCCGGCGGGGGGAAAAGTGCCCCCTCAACGGCGAAGAGCTCATCATCGACGAGTTCTCCATGGTGGACCTGCCCCTGATGCACCATCTCCTCAAGGCCGTGCCGGCCTCGATGCGGCTCGTCTTCGTCGGGGACAAGGACCAGCTGCCCTCGGTCGGCCCGGGAACGCTCCTCCGGGACATCATCGAATCGGGGACCGTGACAGTCGTCAGGCTGGACGAGATCTTCCGCCAGGAGAAGGAGAGCTACATCGTCCTCAACGCCCACAGGATCAACCGCGGCGAGGGGTTGGTCTTTCCCCCCAAGGGAGAGCAGGGATCGGATTTCTACTTCATCCATGAGGAGGACGACAGGAAGGCGTTCGAGACCATCCTCGGCCTCTGCCAGACGAGGATCCCGCGCTGGCTCCACATCCCCGCCCTGTCTCCCCAGATCCAGGTCA
>Ga0256868_10001834_pt1 | contig 11322 bp, 7 predicted proteins | sample RVTome_13_FD_187341 | JGI IMG/M metagenome (GOLD analysis project Ga0256868, IMG submission 187341) | Soil microbial communities from uranium-contaminated site in the Upper Colorado River Basin, Wyoming, United States - RVT92D227 HiSeq ... | reverse complement strand
GAAGCGGCTGTCGCGGCCCGCATTCCGGAGATCGACAAGCAGGCCCTTGATCTCTATAACAAGAAGCCCGCCAAGGCCGCCCAATTCTTGACGGGCTTCTGCCTGAATAACGCCCAGACGGTTGTCAAGGCCTGGTGGGACCTCGGGGACCGGCTCCTCGTCAAGTACAACCACCTCGCCGCTTACGACTCCCAGAAGAGGACGACGGGCCGGATCAAGACCGCTTCGCCTTCCTGGTGGATCAAAGCGGTCAAGGCGATGGACATCCTCCTCGAACCCGATAAGAAATAACGGAGGTTCACATGAAACGAACGACAATATGCCTGATTTTAGGGATCGCGTTCCTGGCCGGGGGGCTTTTCTCCCAGAACGTGCCGAAGGCCAAGATGCCTGTGATGACGACGTCGGCCGGACAGAGCCCGGACGTCGAGACGCTCAATATCGTGATGGAAGAGGCCGGGCTGGGCTACGACTATTGTGACGTCCCGACCGCTGAAATGCTCGGCACGGGCGTCGGACTCGGAGGGAAGGAATCCGGCCCTGGTTTCCATGTCGAGATCAAAAGCGACGTAGCCCAATTCCCCAAGGGGACGCCATACAAGACAATCATCTTCGCCATCGGCGCCTCTCTCAAGGGCATGGGTGCGTCGGGGCTTACCTTAGAGAGCGAAGAGGCGCGCCTCAAGAAGCTCATCGATACCAGCAAGCAGAACAAGATCTTCGTCATCGCGGTCCACATCGGCGGGGAGTCCAAGAGGGGCGCCCCCAAGAGCGACAACGAACGGATGATCGACGCCGTGACCCCATATGCCGACTACCTTATCGTCACCAAGGACAGCAATAAGGACGGCCGGTTCACGACGATCGCCAAGAACAAGAACATCCCCCTGTCCGAAGTCGAGTACGCGCTGGGGCTCGTCGATATCCTGAAGCAGGTGTTCAATTAGCCCGACCTCTTCCCTTTCGGACAAACTCAATATCTAAAGAACGTGCCGGCCCGGCGTTCGGTCCGGGGGGATCGCCCTGTCAGAGCTTCCGCCGGATTGAGTTCATGAGATCTTCGGAGGTTTCCGGTTCGAGGCCGGCCGTTATGAGAATCCAGTCCTTGACGATGGACGCCCGGTAGGGCGTTCCTTTGTCATCCGCCGCGCCGATAGCGCTATCGGAATCGACGAAATTCTTGAAACTCTCGCCGCCCTGGAAGAGCGCTTTAAGGGTATCGAAAGACCTCCTAACGGGTTCGCCTTCGCCGCAATCAAGGACTACCAGCTGTCCTTGCCCGTAACGGGCCCGGACACCCTCCCGGACCTCAAGGTTTCCCGGAGCGGCCAACGGAAAAGCGTTGTTCAGGCCCAACCGACCCCTGAAGTACAAAACGCTCCCAGAGTCCAGCCCTTCGGCAGGGAGGATATCGATGATCGGCGGGTACCGCCCTTCTCCGGGCACGGTATGGTCCGCCGCTTTGGCCACCGCGAGCAGTCCGCGCACGGTTTCCTGGTCGTCATTGAATCCCGTGATGGTGATCAGGTAGTCGCCTTTCCAGAAGTTCAGGTAATAATCTTCGAGTTGACCCCCCTGCCCGAGGTCGAGGGCCCCGCCCTTTCCCGTCGTTTTGAAGCTATAGGCGCCGAAAGCCGCGGCCGGGTCCGTCATCTCGAAGAGCTCGAGAGAAACAGTCCTCCCTCCGGCGTCTCCATAATCCTGGACAACGGCCCGGCTGAATCCGTATTCCAGATAGATCTCGGCGCCGCCGTCGATGTAAACGAAGAGATCGTCCCCCTTGAATTCTTGTGGCGACCCGACCGGCGACCAGCCCTCGAGTTCAGGGTTTCTTTCTTTTGGCAAGAGCGCCGAAAGGCCGGATTCCTGGGAGAGGGCGGACGGTAAAAAGGCCATGCCCGCGACGGTCAGCATGACTGCGATGGTCCAAGTTCTCAACGCCCGCCGTGACATGGATGCCGTCACGGAGATCTCAGACCTTGATCTCGCGGATCCTGACCTTCAGAAGGTCCATCTCGCCCAACCCCTGTTCAGACGCCCGGACGATCTGGATGATGTCTTCTGCCTTGAGACCCAGGAGCGAGGCGCAGTAGGCATCCACCGCAACCCTGTCCGTTCCAGCGACCACCTTCCCGGGCTTGAGGAGCTCGCCGGGCCCGAAAGGTCCGTTGGTCGATATGAACTCCGTGGCGTCAACAATGTTCAGCGTCGGTCTGATCGTTTTGTTCAGGTCGACGATGCACTGTTCGAGGTGGGCGATGTCGTTCAGGTCCGTTTTCCAGTTCGGCTTGTGGAAAAAGCGGTTCGTGGTGGAAAAGTTCAAGCCCATGAGGTTCTTCATGGCCCCCGTGAACTTGTTCCCGGCGTGGTCCTTCGTGATGGGCATGTTGATAAAGACGTCATGGCCGAAGAATTCGTTCAGGATTTTCGCTTCCTGGAGTGATCGGACGTCCGCGACCTGGACCGCCCGGAAAAGAGATTCGTCCTTCGGATCGAACAACTTGAGCCTCGCCCCTTCTTCTTCCACGACCTTGGCCAGTCCCGTATCCTGCCATTGCTTCATCGGCTGAAGGCTGAGACAATCGACACCGGCCGCGCCTGCCCCCCGGCAGAGCCTGAGCGCCTCGCGCAGGATTTCCGGCCGGGTGAATGTCCCCGGGTGACGGCTCTGGATATTGACCAACACCGCCACTTTAGACCTCTTCGGCACGAAATTCGCGATCCCTCCGAGAAGTTTGACGGCGCCGAGAGTGGCTTTCCCCGGGTCTCCGCCCACTCCAACCGCCACCACGGACTTTTCCCGGGCGAGTTCATTGAGATTGCCCTTGCCCAAGACCGCGGTGACGCCCAGGGCGGCTCCATCCTTGAAGAATTCCCTTCTTCCGATCCTGACGGCCATGTCCTCCTCCTATCGCAGGTTTATTGTCTCACATCCCTTGACCGGGAATCAACATCCGGGCCTCGTCTTAAGATTGCCGATAAGACGCGGGTCGGAATTCCGGGACATGAACCAATTCTCCGGGAACGGATATCGCGGCGGGCGTCCAGGGTAAAAAGATCGTCTTCCGGACCGGAGGGCCGGCGAAGAGATCAGGCCGGGTGGGCCTGATGCTTCTTTTGGGCGGCCTTCTGAAGTTCCTGTCCCTGGCCGGCCAGCGAGATGAGCTTGTCCAGCATGATCCTGACCTTGATATTGGCCAGCTTTCTCTTGCCTGATCGCTGGGTCTCGAAGTGGTCCCTGACATAGGCCTCGATCTCGGCTTCCGACATCATTGTTCTGATGAACTCATCGTTCATGAGTGCAGCTTTGAGCTCGTCCGGACTCTCGCCGTGAATGATGATCCGGTTCTCTTCAAGGGCGCTGACCTTCCACTCCTCGAACTCCTTGGCAGCATAGAACGGAATCGGCCCCAGGAGCTTCTTGGCTTCTTTGAGCGACTCTTCGAAGAAAAACTTCCCTTCCTTGAGAAAATTCCTGGCCCGGTAATAGATCGGATCGCCGGCGGCCACATCGTCCTGAAGGTATCCGTGGTAGGCTTGGATGGATTTCGAAAGAAGCTCCTGGCTCCTCGAAACCTTGATATAAATATTGCGTTCTGTGGGGGATGTCATTACCTTTATTTCTCTCGGAACTAATTAGCACAAGCCAGGAAACATGTCAATCCGAGGCTATTGACATTCTTTATCAGGGTTTAGTAATCTCTTTAACAGAGGGACAAGAAAAAGGGGAGGAGTATCAGATGAAACCTTTCCTTCTTTTCAGTTGCATTTGCCTGCTATTCGTCTCTCCTGCCATTCCTCTCTTTGCCCAGCAAACAGGTGAAATCCGGGGGAAGGTCACCGATGAACAGGGCGATACTCTTCCGGGAGTCAATTTAACTGCCAAGAGCCCGAACCTCCAGGGGATGCGGACCGCTCTTTCCGACAAGGACGGAGATTTCCGCCTTCCCTTGCTTCCGGTGGGCAGTTATTCCCTGACGTTCGAGATTGCCGGATTCGAGAAACTGACGACCATTGAAAACGAAGTCCATCTGGGAGCCACCTTGAGCGTTTCCGTAACGCTGAGGATTGCCGCCGTCTCAGAGGAAGTCACCGTGACAACCGAAAATCCGCTCATCGATAAGGTGAACGCGGACAACAGCTATCGCCTAAAAGACGATGACCTCGCTCGGGTCCCCTCCCAGGCGAGAACGATCGAGGAGGTGGTCTCCTTCACACCGGGAGTCACGGGCGTAAGAGACAGCACTGTTACAGGAACAGGAACCGGCCTGCCCAGCTTCAGGGGGGAAGGGGATGCTGGGAACAACTGGCTCGTGGACGGCCTTTCCATGAAAGGAGTGCGGGAGAATGACCCTGGCGTCAGGATCAACTATGACGCCTGGGAAGAAATCCAGATCATATCCGACGGGTTTGATCCCAACCTGGGACAATCATCGGGCGGATTTATCAATATCGTGACAAAGTCAGGAGGCAATGTTTTCCATGGGGAGATTGGGACGCTGGTCCGAGATTGGCACCTGAGAGCAGAAAGACAGGATCAACTGGCTGTGGTCTCCGAGCCCGATACTTCCCTCCATCAATTCTTTGGAAATGTGGGAGGTCCGATCATCAAGGACAAGCTCTGGTTCTTCATTTCGAATAACTTCCACAGAACACTCGACGATACGGAACAACAAGCCATCGGCTGGTTGACCATCCCTCCGGGAAAAAGGCGGTTCAATACGAATAACATCTTTGCAAAAGTGACCTATACTCCCCAAAAGAACCATACATTTTCCCTGAGCGGGACGCTGGACAAATTCCTGAGTCAAACAGGGGGCATCGGGCTTGCCGAAACTTACGAGAAGACCGATTATGAAGACTATTCCTACCGGATCAACTACAGAGGCATCCTCTCTCAGGATACCTTGCTCACGGCGGCCTGGGGTCAAAACAAACGGAGCTCAGCCACAGAACCGCTCGACGGCGATTATGGGCCTCCCAGTTATACCTGGCTGGACATAGCCCAAACTACAAACAACATCCCCTGGGGAGAATTCAATATGGAACGAAGGACGGATTTCAACCTGGAAATAACGCAGTATCTCGATCTCGGCCGATGGGGAAACCACGAAGTCGGCGCAGGATTTATTTACTATAACAATCGTTACGAAGGCAATTGGAAGTCAACCGGCTTTGATTTCGACCCCTGGAAGGGGAACGGTTTTGACAATGGAGCAAACGTCATTTGGATAGCACCCGGAATTCCATTACAGCTCTACGAGAGCGGCCCGGGTGACACCAAGAGCTGGACGAAAGGAGTCGGCTTTCACATCAAAGACAGATTCACCGTCGGCTGGCTCTCGCTCATGCTCGGGCTGCGGGCTGAAACGCAAAAAGTCCTGAATGATGTGGGCGAGACGGTTTGGAGCTGGGGTTTTAGAGATTTCCTGAGCCCTCGCTTTTCCTTGGCTATTGACCTTCTGGGTGACGGAAATAACGTCCTCAAATTCAGCTATGGTCAATTCGCGAACACCATGACGGCTCAATCGCTTTCCTTTTTTAGCCGACATTACCAATATAGCAGCAGAAGCTATGCCTGGACGGGAGGTGCCGATCCCACAGAAGCCCAGTTGAAGGACCCTTCGAACTGGGAGTTTATATTTGAACAAAGCGCTGAGGCCACGCCTTTAGATGTTGATCCTGATCTTAAGCCCAACAAAACTTCCAAATTCCTTCTGGAATTCGACCGTCGCCTCGGGGCAAACTGGGTTCTTAAGCTGAGGGGTGTCTACGCTTCTTCCAAAAAACTTACGGACGACATCGTCCTCTACGACCCGGAGACCCAGTGGCTGAAGTTTCTCTTTAGCAATTTCGAGCTGAAGAGGAGGGATTACCGGGCATTTGAGGCAGAGCTCAATGGGAGGGTGGCCGATAGGTTCATGTTGAACGTCTCTTATACCTGGTCCCAGGCCAAGGGGACAAACCCGGGAAACTCCTGGGAGTGGGGGGGAACCTGGCAAGCCCTTGGCGGTAGCCTTTATGAACTTGGTTTATTTGGCGACCACCCCTATGTTCCAGATGGGGAGCCGGTCAAAGAATTCATTGATACGCTTTTCCACGGTCTAGGCGGACGCGGTGTCGGTGATGAAGGCTGGTATGGATTCCTGCCCTACAGCGTGGACCATGTCATAAAGTTCCTGGGCACATACTTGGCCCCCTACGGAGTCAATATATCCACGGGTATCGAATACCTTTCCGGCTACCACTGGGAGAAAAGAGGGTATTCCGAGGCCTACGGGGGATATCAAATTTTTCCCGAGGGCCGCGGCGGGAGGACGACTCCTGCACATATGTATGTGGATTTGTCGGTTGAAAAAGACATTGTCTTGCGAAGAGGTTTTGTCTTGGGCCTGGGACTGAATGTCTATAATCTCTTCAACAGCCAGAGGCCGATTTCTTTCGTCAAAGAAGACACGGAGTTATTCGAGGAGGTCTGGGGAAGGCAACTGCCGCGCTGGCTGCAGTTCAAGGCGGCGTTCAGATTCTAGATACTCAGAGAAACACACTTATACTTCTTATTTCATCTCGAAGCCGGCCTTTTTAAAAAGGGCGATGAATCCAGGGTCCGAGCGGTATTTGTCGTAATAATGCCAGTAGAAAGCCCAGCTAACGGCCCAATCCGGATTTGCTTCATAAAATTTAGTCAGAAACTCAAGCGCCCTATCCCTCTCCCCTAACACAGCAGAGTATGCAGCCTTCCACATATCATAATAACCCAGGGACGGAGGAGCGTATTTCTTCACATACTCATCGAGAGACTTCTTGTATTTTTCGGCCGCTGTTCGATTTCCCCGCGATCCTTCAATAAGCACCATGGAAAATAGATATTGATCGGGCATTTCCTGCTCAAAACGCTTGGCCATAGCGAGGGCCTTTTCATATTGCCCCTGGGCCAAGTAGGTGAATACGATCCAACCTTGGGCATTCAGGTAATCGGGATTAAGATTGAGTGCTTCTTGAAGGGCGGCGATGGAATCATCATACCGGTGCAAGTGATAATTGAGCACACCGAGACTCCAAAAGCCCTGGGGATCCAGAGGGTCGATTTCCGTAAGCATTTTCATTTCGGACAGAGCTTGATCCATTTGTCCTCTTGCCATCAGGTACTGAAGACGGTCTTGAAGAATGATCGGATTTCTTGGAGTGAGTTGAAAAGCGCGCTGATAATCAAGTTCGGCCCCGGTTGCGTCATTCTCAAAGAAAAATTTCTGTGCTGCTCGGACCGCAAAGGCCTCTCCGATTTCGCTATCAAGGGCAAAGGCCCTACTCAGGGCTTCTTTTGATTTGCGATAGGCCTCTTCCTTGGACAATTCCCCGGCGAGGGTATATTGAGCTGTGTACAATCTGGCCAGGGCTACATAAGCTAAAGCGAATTCCGGATCTTTCTGGGTGGCCTCAAGATAGATAGCTATCGCTTTGAGAAAATCATCATCTTTCATTCCGCGTCGGGCAACATAGTTGGCTTTGAGATAAAGGTCATAAGCTTCTTGGTTATTTGTGTATCGTTTTTCTAGTCTTTCTTTATCCTCATTCGGGAGCATTACGTTCATCCTATTGATCGTCAATAAGGCAATCCTGTCCTGGATGTCGAATATCTTTCCCATCTCTCCATCAAACTTTTCAGACCAGTCAGGAGCTCCCGTGGCCGAATCAACCAGCTGCACGGTGATCCGGAGCTGATTCCCCAACTTTTGAAGACTCCCCGTCAGGAGTTTTTCAGAGTTGAGCTTTTTTCCAGCTTCGCGGGGGTCGTCCTGGGCGGTGAACTGGAATGAAGATTGCCTACCCCGAACCTGAAGGCTCTTCACATTGGCCAGGGAATTAAGAAGTGTATCGGCAATCCCTTCGCACCACGCCGCCTGGTCCTTCTCGGGGGAAAGATCGGTGAATGGAAGAACGGCGATGGAGTTTTTTGATGAAGCGGAGGATGTCTTTCTGCTCCCGGGGCCTTTCATAAGGAAGATCCCGGCGATCGCGACCACGAGAATTAGAACCAGAGCCGGAATAAGGAGCTTTTTAGGGGTGAACTTGACGGTGATCTCCTTGGAGGTGAAGGGCCTTTTTGTGGGCGTAACCCGATCTGTCGAGGGGATTTGTTGCTCGATCTTTTCGAGCTCCGCCTGCACCTCGGCCGCGCTTTGATACCTTTTCTCTTTATCCTTCTCCAGGCAGCGGAGGATGAGGAGGCTGATGTCCTCCGGAATCTGGGGATTGATTTTTTTCGGGTCCAGAGGCGGCTCGTACCTGTGCTTCTGGGCGATGCTCAGGGCCGTTTCACCTTCAAAAGGAAGCCGGCCGGTGACCATCTCGAAAAGAATGACGCCGAACGAATATATGTCCGTGCGTCGGTCTGCCTCTTTCCCTTCCGCCTGCTCCGGCGACATATACTCCGGTGTCCCGATCATGATTCCAGTGCCGGTGATTCCTTTCTCCGCGATCGACCTGGCAATCCCGAAATCCATAATCCGGGCATTCCCTTCTTTATCGATCATGATGTTGCCGGGCTTCAAGTCGCGGTGAACGACCCCCAGCCGGTGGGCCTCGGCCAGGCCTTCGCAGACCTGTTTGCCGATGGAGATCGCCCGCCCTGTGCTTAGCGGCGCCGCCCTTATGAGGAAGCTCTTCATATCCTCCCCGGAGACATACTCCATCGTTATGAAGTACGTCCCCTTCTCCTCCCCCAGGTCGAACATCCGGCAGACATTTCGGTGGGCGATCATCCGGGCCGTTTTGATCTCGTTCCGGAAACGCTCGATAGTTTTCCGGTTCGATGCGATCTCAGAGCGGATGAACTTCAGGGCCACTTCCTGCCGGATCTTGGTGTCCTCGGCCCTGTAGACGCTCCCCATCCCCCCTGTTCCCAGCTCCTCGATGATCTCGTAGCGCCCGGCGAAAACAGTTCCCCGGGTGATTCCTTCAGTAGGGGTCTCCAGCGTCATGGTTTTGGAGACCTGCGGACCTTCAGAAGGGCCCAGCTGCGTTCCACATTCGCCACAGAATTTTAAGGTTTCGGGGTTGTCAGTTTTACATTTCGGGCACTTGATGGCCACTGTTGGTTCCCTCTACCAGTTGAGGCTAGAGGTTATCAAGGAATGGGGGAGTAAGTCAACCTCGGCGATCTCAGGCGATACCGGTCACTTCTTGATGATTGAAGCCGCGACGACGTTGGCCACTTTGCTCCTCATGGCGATAATGTCGCCCTTATCGTCCGGGTGGACCCGGTTCGTCAGGAAGATGACGGAGGTTTGGGTATCTGGATCGATCCAGATGGAAGTCCCTGTGTAACCGGAATGCCCGTAAGAGGCGGGGCCGAAGAGGTCCCCCCGGACCGTCGCGAAATCCGAATTGAGATCCCAGCCAAGACCCTGTCCGGTGCTGCTCACCCTCGGAAAAATCTCGGTCATCCGTTCCACGGACAGGGGGCTTAGGATCCGGACCTTACCTAATTCTCCTCCATTGAGCATCATAGTGGCGAACACAGCCAGGTCGTCTGCCGTGGAGAAAAGTCCGGCATTCCCCGAAACCCCGCCCTGGAGCCTGGCCAGGGGGTCATGGACGACGCCGCGCAGGGGTATCCCGTCATAGACCTGTGTCGGGACACAGCGGTCCAGGAAATCCGCCGGAGGATTGTAGAACGTGCTCTTCATGCCCAGAGGCTTGAAGATGTTCCCGGCGGCAAATTCGGCGATGGTCTGACCGCTGACGGCCTTCACAATATAGGCCAAGATGATGTAGCCCAGGCAGCTGTAAGTGAAGGTCATGCCCGGAAGCGATCCCTTCCGGAGGCCGGCGAGATGCTTGACCAAAAGGTCCACGGGGCATGGACTCCCGTATTTCTGCTCGACCTCCTTGGGGTCGGTGTAAGGCTGAAGGCCCGAGGTGTGGGTCAGGAGGTGCCAGAGGCGGGCGTCTTCCCCGGGGATCCCTCCCTCAAGGATATAAGGCGCGAACTCCGGGACGTAATCCTTGACCTTGTCCCAAAGCCTGATCCTGCCGCGCTCAACGAGGATCATGATGGAAGTCGCCGTGGCCACGGGCTTGGTGACAGAGGCCATATCGAAGATCATGTTCGCGTCCATGGGCCGTCCTTCGGGAACCCATTGGCTCTGCCCGTAGGCCTTCCGCCAAACGGTCCTCCCCTTCCGGGTGATCAGGAGAACGGCGCCCGGAAAATCCTTACGGATTAAAGCTTCGTTCATGAGCGTGTCGAGGAGCGCCAACCGCTCCGATGCCATCCCAACATCTTCCGGCTTGGCCAGGGGCAGCCCTTGGGCAAGGCCGGATCCGGCTTCGATGGCCAACAGTCCTAGGATGATCCAAAGGCCGATGCATCTTTTCATGGTGTGTTCCTCATGCTCGTGTTCACCGGACCGGGGCTTCCGATCTCCAGACCAGGCCGTCTTGGCGGATATGCCAGCTCGCGCCGTCCTCATTTCTATAGACCGATTCGAAAAGCCTTTCCGTCGTCTGGATCAAGGGCGGATAACCCCAGCCGCCGACCTTGAGCGCTTTATCGGACCCGAGGCCGAGCGCTGCGAGGTCGGTCGTGAAAGACCCATTCGCGTCCCGGTAAGCCCGTTCTCTATAGTATATTTTGCGCAAGGCCCACTTGACGGGTTCTTCGAAGGCGTCGGCGAAAAGCTCCTCCCCTTTGCCGACGACCTTGTCCGAGAACTGGACGAACCCCCACATTTCCGGGTAATGGACGTTGATCAGGCCCTGGGGGGACCAGGTCCAGTTGTCTTCAGCGTAGGGGATCCCGCTTGTGGGGTCCTTGGCCTTCGCGTAGCGCCCATCGACGGTCGTGACGAAGTATTCCACCCTGGAAAAGTTCACCCTCCACTGGTCGCCGGGGTCGGGGCGCTCTTTTTTCTTCGGGGTAAGTTCCCTGAGAACGGCCCAGGGAAAGGCGACCTCAATCGTCCAGCCTTTGTCCTTGTCCTTCGGGTTGTTGAGTGTCCCGTTGACCGAAACGGCCGTTTTGAGCCCCCGGATGTCCCAGGCGTTGACGGCTGCGTCGCTGTCGTCCCGATAGGGCTTGAGGAGCAGGAGGTCCCAGACCGTGTTGAGGGCGTTCATCTCGAGCTCGCAGTATTTGTGCGTATCCCCGTCCGGATCGATGAAGATCTCGAAGTCGTTGTCGTCATACACAACCGAATCGCGTTCCGTGAGTGTCGCCCAGACGGCCGGTTCCTCGAGATCGGCGGCTACGTAGAAGTATTGGTCGTCCCAGAGCATCTTGACGCGGCTGCGGAAACGCGGCCGGGGCTTGTTCGCTCC
>Ga0256868_10001832_pt1 | contig 11327 bp, 12 predicted proteins | sample RVTome_13_FD_187341 | JGI IMG/M metagenome (GOLD analysis project Ga0256868, IMG submission 187341) | Soil microbial communities from uranium-contaminated site in the Upper Colorado River Basin, Wyoming, United States - RVT92D227 HiSeq ... | reverse complement strand
CAGCACAAATTGTGCAGGGAGCTACCTAAAAAAAACCTGGATTCCCTGGTCAAGCCAGGGAATGACGTGTTTTTCACGCTGTTTCTTATGAACAGGCAACTTGCAATGTTAATTGCGACACAGTCTCCAAGTCGGGGAATGACGATTATGTGGCCTTACTTATGAACTCCTTAGTAATTGCCGAAATAAAAAAAGGGAGGTCTTATGCGTTTCCTGTCAATTGTGTCTGTTTTATTTTTTATACTCTCCTCTCCTTTTGCATATGGAGAGGTGAAACAGAAAAACTTTACAAAAGAGGAGATTAAAAAGATGGCTGAAACAAAGGCTGTTATCGAAACAAAGTTCGGGAATATGGAGATCAGGTTCTTCCCGGAAGTTGCACCGAATCATGTAAACAATTTTATCGAGCTCGCAAAAAAAGGTTTTTTTGACAACACAATCTTCCACAGGGTCATCCCCGGTTTTATGATCCAGGGTGGAGATCCCAATTCAAACAGTCCTGACAAGTCAAGACACGGCATAGGAGGACCGGGATATACGGTTAAAGCCGAGTTTAATGATAAACCACACAAGAGGGGAACCCTCTCGATGGCCAGGTCAGCCCATCCTGACAGCGCAGGTTCACAGTTCTTTATCTGTGTGGCAGACTCACCTTTTCTCGACAAGCAGTATACGGTTTTTGGTGAAGTTGTTTCAGGCATGGAAATAGCTGACAAAATAGTAACCCAGCCAAGAGACAAGAGAGACAACCCGAATGAGAGAATTGAGATGAAGATAAAGATTACTGAGAAATAATCTATCGGAAAAGAATAATGAAAACGCACATGAGTAATCCCCCCATCCCCCCTTTAGAAAAGGGGGGGGAAGGGGGATTTGAGATATTAAAGGGTTCTCGCTTTCCAGGAGTGAAAATATATTTCCTTCTTTTTGTTGTTCTCATCTTACTTCAGGCATGTTTTCAGACGAAAACGCATGCCGATGGAACAAAAGTATTTCGTACAAGCGACCGGAAGACAATCAGCTACAAGCAGATGATTCATGAACTCAGGAAAACTGATATTGTTTTTGTCGGTGAAGTACATAACCAGGAGGCCCATCACCGGTTGCAGCTTAATGTCATAAAGGCATTGAAAGATTCAAAAATTCCGGTAGCTGTCGGGTTTGAAATGTTTATCGCAGAAAACCAGAAAATTCTCGACCAATGGGTGAAAGGCACAATTTCGTCAGATGCCTTTATCAATGCCTATTATAAAAACTGGAACTACCCGTGGCCTCTGTACAGGGATATTTTTCTCTACCTGAGGGAAAAGGGAATCCCAGCAATAGGATTGAATCTGCCTCCTGAGATTACACAGAAAGTATCTGCATCCGGGTTTGCGTCCCTTACTAAAAAAGAGCTCGAGAAGCTGCCTCCTGAAACAGGATGTGCCGTGGATGAGAAATACATGAAGTTCATCCGGAGGGCATATGCAATACACGGACATAGCAGCAAACAGTTTATCTATTTCTGTGAAGCACAGCTGCTGTGGGACCAGGTGATGGCCCGGAATCTCCTCGAATTCCTCAAAAAAAATCCAAATAAAACCGTACTTGTCATTGCAGGAAACGGTCATGCCTGGAAAAGGGGTATTCCGGAACAGGTACGTACCTTATCAAAAAAAACCAGATACAGGGTGATACTGCCTTATATCCCCGATTACATCGAACCACAGGATCTTACCACAGAAGATGCTGATTATATTTTGTTGCAGTAACTGCGAATACCTGTCCCTGTAACAAGACTACGGGGAATAACAAGTTTACATAAGGCATGATAGAATATTTTCACAAGAGAAGCTTGACTTTAGAGACTGTTGATTTTTATTATTCTTTAAACGGGGCGTAGCGCAGCCTGGTAGCGCACACGGTTCGGGACCGTGGTGTCGAAGGTTCAAATCCTTTCGCCCCGACCAAATCTTTCCGCTTCATCCCCCTATTTTAGACATCGGCCTTGCGGAACCTTTCCCGGCATTCTTGAGTGTTCTGAGTTCGGCGTTCTGTATTCTGATATTGTGGCCTTCAGGTTTCACAGCAATAGAAAGTTTAAGGAGACGTTCAATTTCATGATCAGGGGCATCACTGCGAAGGGCCGGTTTTAAATCTATCTCTGTTTCTGAGAAGAGACAGGGCCTCAGCTTGCCGTCGGCGGTCAGCCGGAGGCGGTTGCATTCCCCGCAGAAATGATTGCTGAGAGGGCTTATGAAGCCGATCACTCCCTGAGCACCGTCGAAATGGATATGCGGATATAATCTATTGTGCGTTGAAAATTATCCCTGAGCCCGTTCATTTTTTCTTTTTTATATTTTTCTTCTTGGGTTCCTCTAATTGTTTCTTCGCTAGTTCTGCCTCTCTCGACTTGGGATAGCGTTCTATTAGTTGTTCAAGGATTACCTTACCGGTTTTCTTATCTCCTATCTCAATGAATGAGAGCCCCTGTTTGTAAAGAGCGCCTGGTGCCTTCTGACTGTCCGGATATTTTTTCAGAAAGGTTTCATATGAAAGGATCGCACCCTCAAAATCCTTCTCGTTGTAATATGTCTCTGCGATCCAGTAATGTGCATTATCGGCAAGCTCATCCTTGGGAAATTCCTTTATGAACACCTCGAATTTTTCCCTTGCCTGTTTATATTTCTTGTTCTTGAATGCACCATATGCTTCTTCATATCTGGAGGTTTTGTCGGCAGGTTTTATCGTTTTCTCAGGCTGCCCCTCCTTCTGGGGTTCCCCTGATTTTGCTTCCGCTTCTTTCTGTTGTTCCTTTAGAGAGTCCTTCTGTTGTTTAACCTGCTCCTCCAGGGTACTCAGCCTGCTTTTTATATCCTTGAGCTGGCCTTCAATGCCCGTTATCTGTACTTTTATAAGGTCCATCTCCAATACCGAATTTTTCAGTATCTTTTCCACAAAGTATTTATTCTCTTCAAACCTGCCGCTCAGAAGCTGGATATCTCTTGACAGATTTGAAAGCGTGGACTGGATTTCTGCCTGACTCTCCCGCATAACACTAACTGACTCCTCCCTGGCGACTCCTGTTGTTTTTTCTTTTACTTTATTAATATCTTCCTTTGCCGCAAGAGAATCCCTCTGGAGCTTACTAACATCCTGTCTGATAAAAGCAAGGTCCTCTGTTGTCGCACATGATGAGAAAAAAAAGAAACCAATAAACAGGGCATGTAAAGCAGCAATCCTGTTATCAGATATCAGGAGCGAAAATCTATTCAGCACTATCTGCCTGCCCCCCTGAGAACTACAAAGTGATCTCGCCTGTTCTTTACCCAGCATTCTTCTGTTGAGTCAGTACAGAGCGGCTTCTCCTCCCCGTAGCTGATCATTTCTATCCTGTTCGATGCTATGCCCATGGCAATGAGAAAATCCCTTGCTGCTTTCGCCCTCCTGTCGCCGAGTGCGAGGTTATATTCGTTTGTTCCTCTTTCATCGCAATGACCTTCAATGGAGAGTTTTGCCGAAGTGTTTTTCAGAAGCCACGATGCAACATTCTGCAAAACGGTTTTTGACTCCGGTGCAATATCATATTTATCGTAGTCAAAACGGATGTCTTCAAAAAGGCCGCTCTCTTCTTTATACTGCGGGAGTTCCTCTTTCGTTTCTATTTTTGCCATCTGCTGCTCTGTTATCCTTTCCTCGGGTCTGAGTACGCCTCTCCTCTGTTCAGATTCTCCGGGCGTAACAGACGGTTGCTGTTGTTGCATCTGTTGCTCTGTCCCGGGCTGATCTTGCTGCACAACTTTCTTTTGAGCGCAACCGGCACCAATAATGCCTATTGCCAAGAGAATGCATACAAAAATCTTTTTCATAAAATCCTCCTTTTTTTAAATAGCATATTGTATAGCCCTCTCCTGGTCTCCCCTGATGCAGAGGATAAGGAAGGTCCTTATATTAATTCGGCGACCACCTGGGACCATAGGACCTGAGATTTCTCGGGGTAATCCTCTTCTGTGATTCTCCGTTTGACCTCATGATATAAATACCTTTGACTCTATCACGGTCAGAAGAAAAAGTAATGTACCTGCCATCAGGGGAAAAAGATGGATCCTCATTATTCCCATGGGTTGTTAACTGTGTTGAATCTGTACCGTCAGGATTGACAATGAATACCTGGTTGGTTCCCCGTCTTCCTGAAAATACAATCTTGTCACCCTTAGGTGACCAGGATGGAGAAGTATTATACGAACCTTCAAAGGTTATTCTCTTTACCTCTGTACCGTCCCTTCTCATCGTATATATCTGGGGACTTCCTCCTCTGTCTGAAACGAATGCAATGTATTTGCCATCGGGTGAAACCGAAGGGGATACATCAATACCGTAGGATGAAATCAGCTTTATTGCGTTACCGTTCTTCAGATCGACAGAATAAAGGCCGGGGGTTCCGTCCTTCGAAGACGAAATGACAATATCATGTCCTTCAGGATAAAAATCCCCGGCCATATTTGTGCCTTTAGCAGAAAAAACTTTTTTCTCAAACATGTTTGTAAAGTTTAACAAATATATTCCCCATTGTCTATTCCTTTCAACGGAATAAACGAGTTTCGAACCGTCTCGCGACCAGCGGGGAGAAAGAATAATATTCCCCTTCAAGCCTGTTTTAGTCGGCCTGTTTCCATCCCAGTCCACTATGTAAATCGACTTCTCTCCCTTGCTGTCTCCAACAAATGCTATCCTTGACCTGAAGACTCCTGTCTCCCCGGTAAGCGCATAATAAATATCATTTGCGATTGCGTGGGAAAGCGGCCTAATCAATCCCTTCCCTGCTCTGTATTCTTTCCTTAATATCTCTTTCCCTTCGAAGACATCATAAAGGGACATAGTTACAACAAGTTCCTGTCCCTCCCGCGTTGATCCCTTTACAACTGCCTCCACTCCGAGCGGGGTCCAGTTTTTAGGATTGAACGTCTGTGACGGGTTTTCTATATAAGCATTTTTATCGATGTAGGCAAAAAGACCGGTAAATTCAAGGTCGTCTCTGACTATATCGGATATTTCTCTTCCCGAGGGGCCGGAAAGCTCCTGTACCGCTATCGGGAGTTTTTTAAAGGCAGGAGATGAGATGTCTATATAAACCTTCGCATCGGCAACAGAAAAGGTGCATAGAGCATAGAGCATAGAGCACAGGGTTAAAAAAATAATATTAATTTTTATTTTTTGCTTTCTGTTCTTCGCTCTTTGCTCTTCGCTCTTTGCTATTTTCATGGATAGAACCTCACGCCAATTTCCATTTCATAAGGAGGAGGAGAGAGGGGGCTTGCTTTCGCGAGCGCCTTGAGGGCTGACCTGTCAAAGAGCGCATTCCCTGAACTTCTCTCTATCTTCTGCACGACAGCTGTACCATCCTTTAGTATTTTTACAGAGATGATTGCCTCAATGCTTTTCTTCCCTGTATCGGGATAAACCCACTGCTGCCATATCTCTTTCGTTATTCTGGAGTAATAATCATCAAAGAGGGTGCCTTTGCCTTGGGAGGTAGATGGCGTCTTTATTGGGTTACCACCTTTACTGCCACCGGCTTTCAGGGAAATAACCGAACGGAGCCTGGCTAACTTTTCTATTTTCTTCTTTGCAGCAATGGCGGATATTTTTTTCTCTATCATTTCTTTTTCCAGAACCATGTCTTTCCTGCTCTTCTTTGCAGTGTCTGACGGTGCTTCAGCTTTTTCGGATGCTTTGCCAGTTTCTATTTTTTCCCCTGAAACAAGTCTGTTAGTGACATCAGGGCTGACAAGGCTCACGGTGTAAGGAGACGGCATGACAATATGATTTGACTGTCTTAATACGAGAAAAACGATCAAGAATGCGGTCAGGTGCAGGGTAAATGACAATATGGCAGTCTTCTGGAGGCTTGGTCCTCTCATTTAAGACTGATTTTCGGCTCCGTAACCATACCCAGCTTTTCTATCCCGGCCTCTTTTATCTCACCCATGACCTCAACAACAAAACCATACTGCACATCTTTGTCAGCTTTTAAAAACACATTCGGATTCAGTTTACTGATCGCTTCGAGTTTCTTTCTCATTTCTCCGAGAGAAACAGGATTGTCGTTCATGTAGATTACCCCTCCTCTTTTTATGATGAGGGTTACCCTTTCCTCAGGCGGCAGGTCCTTGCCCTTGGCCTTCGGAAGGTTCACATCAATTCCCTGCTGAAGCAGAGGGGCTGTTACCATGAAGATGACAAGAAGGACGAGCATTACATCAACGAATGGTGTAACGTTTATTTCTGAGAGGACATTTCTTTCTCTGTTAAATTTCATGTATTATCCTTTGTAAAAAAATCGAGGAGTTCCTCGGAAAAATCCTCCATCTCAATGATCATCCGCCTGGCCATGCTGAGATAGTAGTTGTAAGCGATAACAGCGGGAATGGCAGCAACAAGGCCGGCTGCTGTTGCTATGAGAGATTCTGCTATTCCGGGGGCTACGACGGCAAGTGATGCAGCGCCTGCTGACCCGATGTTTCTGAATGAATTCATTATCCCCCAGACAGTACCGAACAATCCGATAAACGGCGTCGTTGACCCGGTTGTTGCAAGGAAATTGAGATATTTCTCCAGTTTTGCCGATTCGAGTGCACCATATCTTTTCAGGAGTCTTTTCGTATCACTCTTTTCTTTTCTAATTTCATCTGAATAGACTGCCTTGAAAAGGTTTGCGATAGGACTGATGGTCAGATTCCTCGTTGCCTGATAAAGGTCCTTTGCATCTTTGCTTGATCTGTATGCCCGCAGGAACTGTTCTGACTCTTTATTAGCCTTCGAGAAATATCTCTGCTTAAAGAATATGATCGCCCATGATACTATTGAAAAAAACAGAAGGATGATTAAAACGCTTTTGACAACATAACCCGCCTGTAAGATTAACTGAATGGCAGAATCTTTCATAATTACCTCATGCTGTTTAGAATTTAAACTAAGTTTTATTAAAATGAATTCAACATAAAAAGTCAAATGAAACAATTATGTATCAAAGTGAGTTGATGAAAATTGGTAATCCCCTCACATCTTTTTTGAAAAATGGGGGCAAAGGGGATTTGGAGTATTTTCAGATGAAGTTTTTGTTATAATACTTTTTAGATTTTTTCTGCTGCTTACTGATTACTGCTTACTTTTTGCTGTTTTGTTAAACTGGAGGGGTTGCCGAGCGGTTTAAGGCGACGGTCTTGAAAATCGTTGTAGGGGTAACTCTACCGTGAGTTCGAATCTCACCCCCTCCGCCACTTACTTTGGCTTTTATCAAGGAATGGCATAGTTTATGAGTCATTCCGAACTCGTTCCGAAACGATCCCTTCTCTATTTTCTTTCCAGGTCGCTTTCAATTCGAAATGTGCGGCGTGATGTACTTCCTGAACCATTCATCTTTGAGACTGCTTTCAGTACTGTGTATTTATTTTGGTAATTGTTTGCTGTGGACCAATTTATAATGAAAGTAGTTGTAGGGCAAAATATGTCTTTCAAACCCGGCCTTGAGATGGTAAATTTTGAGAGTAAAAATCTCAATCGTAAATTCGATAAGATTATTTTTCCCCAAGGGCCAATTACCATCGAGGAATGAAATGAAGTCCAAATGAATATAAACTCTTTTTTCTCCTTCTGTTAATGACCGCTTCAAATGTGGCCCCCCAAACAGTACAGTCTTTGTGCGACCTCCTTCCTGAAAATCGGCGGTGGGGTCAGGTCTTTAAACTTGCTATTTTAGTTAAACACATGATATAAATACAACATGGCGAGACCATTGCGGATAGAATATGATGGAGCCTTGTATCATATAACCTCAAGAGGCAATGCAAGGAAACCGATATCCAAAGATGATGAAGACCGGACAATATTCATGGAAATACTTCAGAAGGTAAATAAACGATACAATTGGCTTTGCCATGCGTACTGTCTGATGAACAACCACTATCACATAGTAATCGAAACCCCAGATGGAAACCTCTCACAAGGGATGAGGCAGTTAAACGGTGTCTATACACAACAGTTCAACAAGCGGCATCATAGGGTTGGTCATATCTTTCAAGGCAGGTATAAAGCGATCCTCATTGACAAGGAAAGCCATCTTCTTGAGGTCTGCAGATACGTAGTCTTAAACCCTGTGAGGGCGAAAGCGGTGAGAAGACCAGAAGGATGGAAATGGAGCAGCTATCGAGCAACAGCAGGGATGGAACCCTCACCCCTTTGTCTCACAAGAAAGTGGATATTAAGACAATTTGGGACAAAGAAGGGATTCGCAGAGAAGAAATACAAGGAATTCGTAGAGGCAGGGATTGGGGAGGAACCAATCTGGAGGAAGGTAAGGGGGCAGATTCTGCTTGGAGAGGAGAGATTTGTCGAGAAGTTCATTCCCTATGTAAAGGGACATGAAGACATAAAGGAGATTCCGAAAAGCCAACGGTATATAGGGAGGCCAAGTCTTGCACATTTATTCGAAGGGAAGGCAGTAAAGGATAAAGGTAGCCGTGACAGGCAAATAGTGAAAGCGGTAGAGAAATATGGATACAGTCAGAAGGAGGTTGCTGACTGTCTGGAGATGCACTATTCTACAATCAGTAGGACAATGAAGAACGAAATAACAGCAAAAAGCAAGACTTGACCCCATTTTCAAAGCAGACGCCATCGTAACAGGCGATAAAGAAATGCTGAAATTGAAAGGATTTGAAGGGATAAAGATTATCAGCCTAAAAGAGTATCTTGAATCATGAAAGAAATAACTGAACAGACAACTCAGGGCTTCAAAATGACCAAACTCGCCTCCCTGCCGGAGGAGCGGGAAGGGGTTCAGTGGGTCTGTTAGTTAGGCTTGCGAAAGGAATCTGCGATATATCATTCCCCTGCGCAAGCTCGCGGTTGAAAAGTATCAGTATAAAGACAGGAAGTCTTACAGTCCCAGTGCTTCAATAACCCTTTTCTTCTGCTTTTCGATTACCTTTTGCCCTTGTTCGAGATTCTTCAGTATTTCCTTTTTCGCACTGTCTGACAAATCTTTGCCCTGGTCAATGACATCAGAAACCTTATCCTTTACGTCAGCGGTAAAATCATTGATACTGTCAATGGTGTCCTCTACTAAATGAACAGTTTCCTTTTTAATCTTCCGAGCAGTCCTTGTAATATCCTTTCTTGTCTCTCTCCCTGATTTGGGTGCATAGAGAAGAGCCACAACAGCTCCGATAACTCCCCCGAGTAAAAAAGCTCCGGCAATTTTCTTATAATCGTCGTCCATATCGACCTCCTTCAGGATGCATATTTTTAAATTTTAACAGGTATGACCAAGAGAGTCAACTCTTACAGTAATGAGATATGCAAGAAAAGATTTGCATTTTTGAATGAATTATATGATATTTTATTCATGCCTGATGAAAAGAAAAGCCTGTCGGACAAGATGAAAACCCCCCAGTGGAGAATCGCAATAGCTATTTTAATTTTTTTCCTTTTCCTATATTTCTGGACCGTCTTTCTCAACCTGAGAACTCCCAGGCAACATACCATCAGTTACAGCCAGTTTATAGAACAGCTTAATACAGGGAATATTAAATCCGTTACCATTAAAGATTTGCAGGTAACCGGAGAGCTTGTTAAAGAGATAACTATTCAGATTCCAGACGAGAAAACTGCGGTTACTGTAAAAAATTTTCAGACCTTTCTGCCTTCTTTTCAGGGTGAAGAGCTCCTGAAAAACCTTCAGGAAAAGAATGTCATTGTTACTGTTGAACCTTCGGAGAAGGGATCGTTTCTCTGGCAGATCTTCGTCGGAATCCTGCCCTGGGTCTTGATCATCGGGGTTTGGATACTGATAATGAGACGCGCCCAGCAGATCCAGGGAGGACCCGGAGGACTTTTCACTTTCGGCTCAAGCAAAGCAAAACTCTTTGATGCAAAAAAAATGACTATAACATTCAAAGACGTAGCAGGAATGGATAATGTAAAACAGGAACTCAAAGAGACGATAGAGTTCCTGAAAGACCCGTCAAAATTCAGAAGACTTGGTGCAAAAGTCCCGAAGGGGGTGCTCCTAGTCGGTCCTCCCGGCACAGGGAAAACCCTGCTTGCAAGAGCAGTTGCAGGTGAGGCAGGAGTGCCTTTTTACAGCATCAGTGCATCCGAATTTATAGAGATGTTTGTCGGGGTCGGGGCATCCCGTGTGCGGGATATGTTCAAAAAGGCAAAAGAGTCACAGCCGAGCATCATTTTTATCGACGAGATCGATTCTGTCGGTCGTACCCGTGGTGCAGGTCTCGGAGGCGGTCATGACGAAAGGGAACAGACCCTGAATCAGCTTCTCAGCGAAATGGACGGATTTGAGTCGCATGAGGAGGTAATTGTTATAGCAGCAACAAACAGGCCGGATGTGCTTGATCCTGCACTTCTCAGACCAGGACGTTTTGACAGGCATATTGTAATCGACAGGCCGGGTCTGAAGGAACGCAAAGCAATCCTCGAGGTTCACACAAAAAATAAAATCATAGCAGAAGATATTGATTATGAAAAAATCGCACGGGGTACTCCCGGCATGACAGGCGCTGACCTTGAGAATATAGCGAATGAGGCTGCTCTCATTGCAGTGAGAAAAAACAAGGATAAAATAGATATGAGTGACTTTGAAGACGCGCGGGATATCATCCTCATGGGTTCAGTCAGGGAAGAGACCATCAGTGAGACTGAAAAACGGATAACCGCATACCATGAGGCAGGGCATGCCCTTGTAGCCTGGTCACTCCCGGGGACAGACCCCATTCATAAAGTCAGCATTATACCAAGGGGGATGGCTATGGGGGTAACACAGCTTCTTCCCGAAGAAGACAGACATTACTACCCAAAGACATATCTTATGAACAGACTGAGTGTCGCTCTCGCCGGCAGGGTTGCAGAAAAGATAGTCTTCAATGATACAAGCAGCGGTGCCCAAAATGATCTGAAGGAAGCAACCTCATTGGCAGAGAAGATGGTAGCGCAGTGGGGAATGAGTGACAAGGTTGGACCAATAAACCTCGGCAGAGGCGAAGAACATCCATTTCTGGGAAGGGAACTTGCCCTTCCAAAGCGCTATAGTGAAGAGATGGCATGGCTTATGGACCAGGAGATTCGTGAACTGATAACCCATGCAGAATCAAAAGCACAGGAGATATTGGCAAATAACAGGAAAGCCCTGGATAGCTTGGCTGACGCCCTCATAAAAGAAGAGATACTGGAGAGGGACGACATCGAGCGGATTATCAAAGAAGCCAAGACTCTGTAATAAAATCTCGCTGTTTCTTTCAGTGAGCAGGCAACGACTTCCACAATTTCTG
>Ga0256868_10001831_pt1 | contig 11334 bp, 9 predicted proteins | sample RVTome_13_FD_187341 | JGI IMG/M metagenome (GOLD analysis project Ga0256868, IMG submission 187341) | Soil microbial communities from uranium-contaminated site in the Upper Colorado River Basin, Wyoming, United States - RVT92D227 HiSeq ... | reverse complement strand
GGACAACAGCCAGGCCGGACTTGGCGCCATCGAGTTCGGCGCCCTGACGGGAATCAGGACCGACATCTACCTCGCCGCTGTCTGGGTCAAAGCGTGCGAAGGCATCCAACGCCTGGCAGGGGAGATGGGCGATCCCGCCTTGGTCAAGAGGGCTAAGGATGACCACGCGCGCGCCTTGGACGCTTTCAGGGGAAGATTTTGGGATGAGGAGAACGGGCAGTATTCCTACGCCTTCAACGGGAACGGCGACCTCGTTCATGAGCTGACGCCTTGGAGCGCGGTGGGCCTGATGTGGTCCATGGGCACGCCGGAAAGGAGCGCGAGCACTCTGGAGCGCCTGGGCTCCGCCGACCTCACCACGGACTGGGGTGTGCGCATGCTCTCGGTGAAAAGCCCCCTCTTCGAACCTTTGAACTACAATTACGGTGCGGCCTGGCCTTTTCTGACGAGCTGGGTGGCCGTGGCCCAGTTCAAACACGATTTTCTGGTCCAAGGCTACAACTCCCTGATGAGTTCCGTCCGTCACACCTTCGACAACGGTCTGGGTTACATCACCGAGGTCTTCTCAGGGGCCCAAAACATCTGGCCGCAGGAAGCGGTCGCCCACCAGGGCTTCTGCAGCGCCGGCGTCGTTTTACCGTTTGTCAAGGGACTGCTGGGGCTGGAGGGAAATGCGCCGGGGAAGAGGATTATTTTCGAACCCCGTTTTCCGGCGGATTGGGGTGAGGCGAGTATTGAAAACTTTCGGGTGGGGGGCGAGGTCGTTTCGATCCGCTTTGAACGCCAGGACGGTAAGATTGTGGTGACCGCATGGTCCGAGAACAAGGCCGGCTTTCAAATGACGTTCAGTCCGGCCCTGGGGCCCGGCACAAAGGTCCTTCGGGCGCGGGTCAACGGGACGCCGGCCGAAATTAAGGCCGACTCCGGGTTGTCCCTTCAGGCCGTGCGCCCGGTCGTGGAATTTCCCCTGACAGGGCAGGACACGATCGTCCTGGAATTCGAGCCCTCGGCGGAGGTCCTGCCGCCGCTGGTCCGGACGCGGACGGGGGACGCCGACCACGGGCTCAAGATCATCAGGACCGAGCTTGCGGGAAACAAGCTCAGGGTCGTGGTCGAGGGCCTGTCAGGAGAGATCTATGATCTGCCCATCACCAACGCCGTCCGGGTCGTTTCGGTCCAGGGGGCGGAGCTGGACAGCGGAACGCTCGTCATCAGGATCCCGGACAAACCTGAAGGCGGTTTCGTCCGGCACGAGATCATTGTAGAGATGAAAAAAGACGCCGGATAGGACCCGTGTCTGCAGAAAAGGACGCAGGCTCCAACCTGCGACCACACCGTGCGGCTACTTCTTGGGCGCGGCGACCTTGATCGCGTCGTACCTCTTGATGACTTCGTCCGTGATGTCAATCGTCGGATTAAAAAAGACGATCCCGCTGGCGCCCAGGTCCAGGACCAGGTCGTAGCCCTTTTCCTTGGCGATGGCTTCGATGATCCCGACCATCTCGCCCCGGATCCTCTGGATCAAGGCGTACTGGATCTGCTGCATGTCCCTGGTGGCATCTTCTTCAAGGCGCTTCCGGGCGGTCGTTTTTTTATCGATGTCGGACTGGATCTGGATAGCGGCTTCACTGGTCAGGGTCATCTGCTGGGTGCTGAGCTTGGTCTGGAGCTGCTTGATCTCGTTTTCCAGCTTGGTCAGGTCGGCCTTGATCTTGTTGTCCTTGTCCTGGAGCTGCCCTTGAGCTTTCTTCCCCTCGAGCGAAGTGTTGAAAGCGTTCTGGGAGTTGACCACTCCGACCTTAAGCTGCTGGGCGAATCCCGCCGCGGTGAAGCCGAGGACGAAAAAGACGATAAGCGGGGCCGCCATTTTCCTGATTGTCATGACTATCTCTCCTTTGCTTTTATTGACCGGTCATATTCAAACGCGCGTTCTTCCATAACTGTTGCCTGCGCGGGGAACTTGTCCGGGCCGGGAAGTTACTTCGATTCTTTCAGGGCCTCCTCGACGCGTCCCAGTGCGGTGAGCAGGTAGGTCTTTTCCGGTCCGTAACCGAACCGGAGGTAACGATCGACCTCGAAGTGATCGCCCGGGACGAGGAGGACGCTCTTTTCCCGGATCAGCTTCTCGACGAGCTCGGTCGAGTTGATCGGGAGGCTGTAATGGGCGAAGAGAATCGCCCCGGCCTGGGGCGGCCGGAACGTGAAGATGCCGCCCTGCTTCCTGAGCCAGGCCTCGAGGATCGGGAAGTTCTTGTTGAGGATCCCCCGGGTCCGGGCAAGGATCCGGTCCCTGTTCTTCGGGTCCAGGGCGATCACGGCCAGCTTGTCGCTCAGGGCCGAGGGGGAGATCGTGGTGTAGTCATGGTAGGGCCAGGTTTTTTCGATGACCTTTTCCGGCCCCACGATCCAGCCGATCCTCAGCCCGGGAAGACCGTAAGCCTTGGACAGGCCGTTGACAACGAGGACCTTGTCATATTTTCCCCAGAAGCTCGATGTCTGGACGCCGCTGAGCTCGGCCCCCTGGTAGACCTCGTCACAGAGGATCCAGGCGCCCACTTTGGCGGCGAGGCCGATGATGGTCTCCATCGACTTGGCGCTCAGGACGGAACCAGTCGGGTTATTCGGGTTGGTCAGGACGATGATTTTGGTCTTGCCGGTGACAAGCTTCCTGAGCTCGTCCGGATCGGGCTGCCAGCCCATATCCTCGCGGAGGGTGAAGGGTTTGACCTTCGCCCCGAAAGCGCGAAGCAGACCCCACATCTGCATGTAGTTCGGCAACTCGAAGATGACCTCGTCGCCCGGTTCGATCAAGCTCCATATCAGGAGGAAGTTCGCCTCCGACGAGCCGGCGGTCGCCAGGATCTGCCCGAGGCCGATCCCCGGGTAAAGACGGGCGATCCGCTCCCGGAGCTCGGGTGTCCCGTTGGTCTGGGTGTAGCCGATCGCGACCTGGCGGACCTCTTCGAGCTCTTCCGGCGTTAGCAGTTCTTTGAGCGTGAGCGGGTGGACGCCGCTTTCCGAAAGATTGTATTCCACCACGTTCTCCCAGGTGGACTGCATGCGTTCCATCTTGAAAGTTTCAATCTTCATGATCACTCCTTATATTTCAACCTTGAAGACGCCTTTGAAGGCGAAGCCGAAGATGATGGACAGGACGAAGTAGACCACGAGCCAGTGGAGGTGCCGGCCGAAAAAGTCCATGCGCGCCGCCGGGTACTTGAGCTCGACCGACCTGACGAGGGATCCGGACGGCAGGGGCCGCTCTCCCGGATTGAAGACCTGGTCGAGGACGTTCCGGCCGACCCTGAGCGTCGATATCTTGGAAAGGAGTTTTGTCCCGACGGCAACGTCCTTGACGAGCGTCTCGCCGCCGACGACGAGCGTGAGGCGCCCGAAGCCGTTCTTCTTGGCTTTGACCCTCCAGTCGATCTCGGCCTCGTCCTCGATCCGCAGGGGGGGCGTCTCGATCACGATCTGAGGGGGGGGTTCCAGGTTCACGGTGACTTCGGAGGGGAAACGGTCCCCGCTCAGCTTGACCTTGAGGAGGGCCGATTCGCCCGGCTTCAAGGATCGGGCGCCGAACCAGAGGTTGAGCTGGATGAGGATGAGGACGACCGGGATGATCATGACCAGCATGGGCTTTGAGTTGTGGCCGATATACTTGAGGTTGGCCATGAGGATACGGCCTTGGGCCCGGAACTGGATGCGCATGTCGTCCTGAAACAGGCGGAGCTCCAGGAGGTGAGCCTTGATCAGGTTCTTGGCCTTTTTAATGCCCGCCTGGTTCGATGTGTGCCGGAAGATGAAGAGCATCAGGAAGGAGGTCAGCAGGGAGATGAGAACCATGCCCACCCAGGGACTCATGTTCCGGAAGGGCAGGAACAGGATGTCAAAGAGCTTGTCGAGGACCGAGTTGAAAACCCACATGTTGATCAGGAAATGTAGCCCAATCCCTTGAGCTTCTTCTTGATCTCCTCCTCCGAATCCGCCTCCTCGATCTTGGCGATCTCCTTTTCCAGGAGGTGGGTGATGAATTCCTCGGGCGACGTGTAGCCCGACATCTCGGCGAATTTTTTGACCTTGTCGAAAAGGTCCTTCTCGATCTTCACTTTCGCTTTGCCCATGGCGGTCTCCCTTCTTTATTGAAGACGCAGGCTAGAACCTGCAGCTACATTAATGCTGGTTTGCCGATCATCTCTTTCGGTTTTTCGATGCCGAAGATGTCGAGGATCGTCGCGGTCAGATCGTAGAGGGCCGGCGACTCCGCCCGGATCTTCCGGTTCGTGACCAGGACGCCGGGGATGACCTCGGCCGCGGACATGTGGTCGCCGCTCCACCTCTGCGTGTTGTCCTCCAGGACCTCATTCGGGAAGCCGCCGAGGGGCGAGCTCCAGGAGATACGATAGCCGCGGTTGAACCCGACGATGATATCGGGCGCCGTTTCCACGTAAGGCCCCTGGTAAACGTCCTTGGAGACATAGGCTTTGAGGACGACCTTCTCTCCGGTCTTCGGGTCGGTGACCTCCTCGAGCTTCCGGGCGATCTCCCGGATGAGGTTGTCCTTTTCCGGACCGGCGGAGACGACGCCCTCATTCTCCCGGCCCCTCTGGTTGATATAGAGGCCGTTCAGGCCGATGCCGTAAGCTCGGCTCCGCGACCAGTCCGAGTTTTCGAAGAGGGAGCTATTCGCCCGTTTGGCTTCGCTGATGAGCCGGTGGTAGCCGTTCTCCTTGAGCCAGGTGTTGAGGTTGAAACCCCGCCGGAAGGCGTTGAAGCCGTGGTCGGACATGACTATAAGGGTCGTGTCCTTGTCCATCTTTTCCAGGGTCCCGGCCAAGACCTTGTCCATGGCGATGTATGTCGACTCGATGACGTTCCCGAACTTTTCCGCGAGCTTCGCGTCGTAGGCGGGATGCCCGGGATCAATGAGCCGCCAGAACATATGCTGGCGCTGGTCGGTGCTGGAGAAATAATAGAAAAGGAGCCCGGAGTCGAAACGCCCCAGTTCGTAGTCATACATGTCCAGGCTTTCGCGGAGGACTCGGTCGTCCATCTCCAGGAACTCCGCCTCTTCCAGGATGCCGTTGTCCAGGGCGCTTGTGTCCGCGGGCAGCCCCTTGGTGAAATACGGGCCGAATTTCTTTTCGAGTTCTCGAGCGTAGGACCCGGGTGTCGAGATGGGCAGGGCCGGATTGCCCGGATCGATGTTGACCGGGCTGATATAGAGCTTGAATTTCGGCCGAACCGTCTTGAGGTAGAAAAGGCAGGTCCCGCTGATGCCTTGGGTCGGGATGAAGCCGAAGCTAATCCGCTTCCATCCGCTCCATTCCCCTTCCTTGAGGACGAATTCCTGGTCCTGGATGACGATCTTGGCGACCGGATTCCCGGGGTCGATGTTGACCCTGAAGTCGACCGATGTCTCGGGACTGCCCTCCCGGAAGCTGTTATCCGGCCCCGGCAGTTTGGCCTCGACCCGGTTGCCGATGACATAGACCTCGTGGACGCGGCCGCCGCCTCCGACCTCGGAGGTGATCTGCCTGGATTCGTTGGTGTAATAATTGAAGATGCCGTAGGACCCCTTGAGATCGGGGGTCCCCATGCCGGAGAGGGTCCTCTGCTTCGTCGCGACGGGCGGATAGTTGGAAGGGATTTTGAAGATGGTCGCCGGGATGTCATGTTCCTCGAGGATCTGCCAGAAAGCCCTGCCCTTGCGGAGGTTCTTGACGCTCCCGCCGGATAAGGGGAGGATGATCGTCCCGAGCCTGACCGTCTTCTTAGCTCCCTCCGTGGCCGACGCCGAGAAGGTCGGGATATAGGTCTGGGCGTCCCTGTGGATGAAGTCGAAGATGCCGTGGCCTCCCGGGTTCGTTCCGGCGATGAAGTTCGACCAGGCCACGGGGCTCTGGGGCGGGACGCTCGTTTGGAGGGGACTGAAGCCGCCGGAGGCGGCGAGCTTCTTGAAGGCGGGGAGTTTTCCCTGGTCCATCCAGACCCGGACGAGGTGGGGGTCCAGGCCGTCGAAGCCGAGGACGATGACTTTGCGGGCTGTGGCCTTCCTGCCGGCCGCCCGGATCAGGGGCGCGCGGTCCCCGCCGAGGGCGAGCGCGGAGGCGGCTCCCAGCCCCATCTTTATGAATTCTCTGCGGTCTATCATGTTCTTTTTCCTGCCGTTTGAAAGGGATCGGCGGCGTCGATCAGGGTTTTCCCGTCCATGTGGGCCGGAGGCTTCAGCCCGAAAAGCTCGAGCACGGTGGGGGCGATGTCCATGATGGACGGGCTCGTCTCCTTCAGCTTGAGGTTTGAGAACAGGACTCCCGGAACGACCTTGGGGTCGATACAGTGGTCGCCGCTCCAGGCCTTGATGTTGTCATCAAAGATGATATCGTTCACTTTTCCGGTGACCGAATCCCAAGAGGCTCGGTAGCCTTCGGCGTAGCCGATGATGAGATCGGGTGCGTTCCCCTTGTACGGGCCCGCATAGATCCTTTCGGTGTCATAAGCCTCGTTGACGGCCGTGGCGTTCTTCACGCCGTCGTTGAGTCCGCTGAGCTTTCTGACCAGCTCATCCTTGAGGGCCCCGGCCTCTTGGCCCGGAGCCACGGTGCCCTTGGCCTCGCGTCCCTTGAGGTTGAGGTAGAGCCCGCCTAGCCCGAGGGCATAGGCCTTTGTCTTATCCCAATCGACGTCTTTGAACCACTCGCCGCTTTCGCTCTTCCCGTCCTTGAGGGCGAGATAGCCGTTCTTCCAGAGCCAGGAGTTGATATTGACCCCGCGGCGGAACGACTTGAAGCCGTGGTCGGACATGACGATGAGGACGCTCCTCGAATCGAGCTTCGCCCGGACGCGGCCCACGAGGTCGTCCATCCGGGCATAGAGGTCCTCGATGACCTTGGGGCTCATGGCGTTCTGGCCGGGCCTCAAAGCGGGGTGGCCCTTGTCGAGGTACCGCATGAACATGTGCTGGATGCTGTCCGTCGTTTCGAAAACACAGCAGACAAGACCCTTCCGGGTGTTCTCCATGGCTTTGAAGACCATGCCCTCCCACTCCATGTGGTTGGCGTAGGTCAGCTCCAGGAAGGCTTGCTCGCTGAGGACACCTTCGTTGAGCGCCCAGGTATCGTTGGCCTCGCCCAAGGTGATGAAGCTCCCCAGGAGCTTGGCGAGGTAAACGGAGTAGATGAAAGGGTGGGAGATCGGCAGGGCCGGTTTCTCCGGGTCGATGTTGAGCGGCGTGATGTACATTTCGAAGTGCGGTTTGACCTGGGAAACGTAGAACTTGCAGATGGCCCGGATCTTCATCCCCAGCCCCGGCTTGAAGGTGATCCGGGTCCAGGGGGAGAAGGTGTTCTTCTTCAGGAGGATCCTCTGGCCGGAGACCTCGATCACGGCCTCCTCGCTCTTGGGGTCGACCGTGATGGCCATGGGCAGGCGGATCTCTTCGGCCTTCTTGAGGAGCGAATTCTCCGGCCCGGAGATGTACGTCTCGATCCGGCCGTCGGCGAGGGTGACGGGGATGTCCTGCCCGCCCTCCTTCCTTTCGAGTCTCGCCATATCGGTTGTGTAGAAGGAGAACGTTCCCTGACTGCCTTTCAGGTCGGGGGCGCACATGCCCGAGAGGAGGTGCCCCCTGAACTTCTCCGGCGGGAAGGTGATGGGCACGCGGAGGACCGTGCTGAAGATGCCTTTTTCACCCAGAATCTTCCAGAACGGGACGCTCTTGCGCATCCCGCGGATCTCGGGTTTAGACAATGGGATATTGTATTTCCCAAGGGACAGGACCTTCTTGGGATTTCCGATGCGGGCCGACGAAAGATCGGGAAGGTAGGTTCGAGGGTCGCGGCTTAGGAAATCGAAGATATTGTGTTTGGAGGGCTCGGAGCCGGTCATGAAGGATGACCAGGCCACCGGTGAGATGGACGGGACCGTCGTCCGGAGCCTGGCGTAAGTCCCTTCCTTCTTAAGCCCCGCAAGGTTAGGGAGCTTCCCTTCCGCCATGAACTTTTCTGCCAGGGACGGCTCCATGCCGTCAAGCCCCAGGATGATGACCCTGTTGACCTTGCTCGTTTTGTAGGCCCGTTGTCCCCGGATGGCCTTCCAAATGAACCGGAACGGCCAGGACAGGAACGAAAAGAGGGCCAGGAAGAAGGTGAGGAACAGGACCAGGAACGAAGAGAGGAAGGCAAAACCGGCGCCCGGCCCGATGTAGGCCATGAGCGGGGCGGCCGAGGCCAGGACAAGGAGGGTGATCAGGACAAGATGTCTTTTGGCTTTGAAAGTTTTGTCGTTCATGAATAATTCTTCAGGATGATCCCGGCGAGGTCCTGGATGGCCAGGTCCTTTCCCGCCTCGGAGTCCGCCAGGAACAGGGCGTCGTCCCAGGTGTGCATGCCCTGGAGGTCCGAGCGGCTGAAGACCTCTTTTTTCTTGACCGAGCCTTTCATGTCGAATCCATTCTCCCCGAGGACGATAAGGTCCGGCCCTTTGGAGGCGTGAGGTCCAGAATAGACATCCTCGGCCATGAAGACCTTCCGGACGACCTTCTTGCCTTCATGTTCCAGCTTTTCCAGCTTTCCGGCGATCTCCGTTTTGAGGCCTTTCTTCTCGGAAACGTCCACGGAACCCGATGGGAACTTCTTCCGAAGGTTCAAGTAGACGCGATTGGGGTCCAGGGCGAAGGCCTTTGTTTCGGCGGCGGCGATATTTTCCAGGCCCACGGGGGACGGGGTCGTGAACTTGAGATAGCCTTCCCGCTCGAGCCAGGCGTTGAGGTAGACCTCCTGCTCGATGCCGCAGAAGCCGTGGTCCGACAGGATGTAAAGCCCTTCCTCGCTGCCGGTCATCTTGCGGTAAGAGGTGAAGATCTTCTCGATGATCCGGTCCACTTGCCGGTAATAATCCAGGAAGGCCTGATGATAGGTGTGGGTGGTGTCTTCATAGGCGTTCCAGAGGAAATGGTGGAGTCGGTCGGTCCCGGTAATGACAATCTCGAAATAGTCCCATTCCTCGCCCCAGAAGAAGTTGAGGGCCTTCTGGCGGCCGGCCATGGTCTTGGCCAGCTCCTGCCAGAGGAACTCGGGACTCTCCCGGGACCTTAAGGTATCGATGTCGATCTGGTAGCCCATCTGCTCCAAAGCGGTCCGGTAGGCGGGGGGATAGACGGCTTTAGCCATGTCAAGGGCCACGAAACCGGAGATCAGGATGCCGTTGATCTTCCGAGCGGGATAGGTCGACGGTTGGTTGATAATGATGCTCTTCTTCCCCTTCTCACCGAGGACGTCCCAGAAGGTTCTGGTCTGGATGTCCAGGGAATTCGGGAAGCGAATCTCGTAGGAATCCGGCTTGAAATCGGTGAAGCCGAAGATGCCGTGAGCCCCGGAGTCCTTCCCTGTCATGAAGTTCGTCCAGGAGACCGCCGAGATCTCGGGCAGGCTGGCCTTCATCCGGTGGAGGTGTCCGGAATCGATGAGCCTGGCCGCCGTGGACATGACGCCTTTGCCGGCCAGGTCCAAAAGCATCGTGTAGGGGACTCCGTCCAGCCCGATGACACAGGCGCGATTCCTCTTTTTGTTCTTAAAGATGGACATTAAGGTCACTTATTATACCCGGACGCCGAATTTTGTCAATCAACCTTTGCGGCGCCCTTGAACAGTCCCACGAAATTGACAACGTCGGATGAGGTTGCTAAAGTGTTACCTTCGAAAGACACCTGGAGCCTGAGATTTAGAATGAACATCGATGGATTGTTGAAAGTCCTCGAATCCGGATACCGGGACAAGACCAGGAAGAGCCTCGAGATCTACCGCCGGGCGGAGAAAGTCATGGTCAAAGGGGGAAGCCACACGCTTCGCCTCTGGCAGCCTTATCCTTTCTTCATCGCCGGGGCGGGGGGACCGGAGGTCCAGGACGCCGACGGGAACTCCTACATTGATTACTGGCAAGGCCATTACGCCAACATCCTCGGACACAATCCGGAGGTCATCCGGGAGGAACTCGGTGAGCAGATCGGGAAGGGGGCTCTCCAGACCGGTTTCGAGGCGCAGCCTCAGATCGAGCTGGCCGAGACCCTTCTTCGCCAACTCGGCTACAGGGGGTATAAGGTCCGGTTCACCACGAGCGGCACCCTGGCCGCCATGTACGCGGTGATGCTGGCCAAGGCCCACACGGGCCGAGAATGCGTCCTCAAGGTTGGGGGCGGCTGGCATGGAGCTTCGCCTTACCTCCTCAAGGGGGTGAAGTATCATGCCGGAGTGGGATTCGAAGGCGGCGAATCGGCCGGCGTTTCCGATGAGATCCTGAACGAGATATTGATCACCCGCTTCGACGACGGTGACGACCTCGCCCGGGTCCTCAAGGAAAAGGGGAAGACGATCGCCTGCTTCATCATGGAGCCGTTCATCGGCGTGGGCGGCTTCCTCCCAACCTCGCGGGAATACCTGGAGCTGGCCCGCCGCCTGACGGAAGAGCACGGCGTCGTCCTCATCTTCGACGAGGTCATTTCCGGGTTCAGGTTCTGTCCGGCCGGGGTTCAGACGCTCTACGGGGTCAGGCCCGACCTGGCCGTGTTCGGGAAGCTCATCGGCGGCGGGCACGCCGTCTCGGCCGTCGTTGGGAAGGACGAGATCATGGAGGAGTGCGAGGCGCCCGGACCGGGCAGGATGAAGGTCCTCTTCGAGGGCGGGACGTTCTCCGCCCACTCGGAATACATGACGGCCGGGCTCATCATGCTCAAGCATCTTATTGGGCGCGCGGAAGAGATCTATCCGCGGCTCGGCCGGGCCGGAGAGAGGCTGAGGCGCGGGATCGAAGCGGCCTTCGCGGAGGAAGGCATCGAGGCCCGGTGCACGGGTTACGGGAACGACGTGGTCAAGCAAAGTTCTCTCTTCATGGTCAACTTCCCTCTGGCGAAAACCGGTCTCAGGAGTCCCGAGGACATCTGGGACCCGGCGGTCTGCGCGGTCCGGCTCAGGGAGGAAGCCTTGAAACTGGCCCTCCTCGGCCGCGGCGTCCATGTTGTCCATGGAGGCGGAGCGGTGTCGACGGCCCATTCCGACGAAGTCATCGGCCGCACGGTCGTCGCCTATCGGGAAGTCGCGAAGACGTTCAAGAAATACTTGTGATCGTCACAGCATCATATTTTGTCCGGCTCCATCGCTCCCAGAGCGTCGACGCCCAGCGGGTTCCTGAGCGACTCGCATTTGAGGGCGGACGGGGCGGACGGGGCCATGACGTCCACCTCACTGGGCCCGGGCGAGGAAGTAATCGGATACGTTGACGCCGTACTTATCGGGGTCGAGCGCCTTCAGGATGGTCCTGAGAAACTTTTCCGTTCGCGGG
>Ga0256868_10001830_pt1 | contig 11335 bp, 9 predicted proteins | sample RVTome_13_FD_187341 | JGI IMG/M metagenome (GOLD analysis project Ga0256868, IMG submission 187341) | Soil microbial communities from uranium-contaminated site in the Upper Colorado River Basin, Wyoming, United States - RVT92D227 HiSeq ... | reverse complement strand
CCAGGCGCGAGCTGCTCGAGGAGACCGGCGTCACGGCCGGTCGCTTCGAGCGGCTGACCACGATCTACACGACCCCGGGCTTCACCGACGAGACCATCCACCTCTTCGCCGCCTTCGACCTCGAGCCGGGCGCTCACCAGCGTGAGCAGGACGAGTTCCTGGAGGTCGTCCCGCTCCCGCTGAGCCGAGTGCTGGACATGATCCGGGACGGGGAGATCAAGGACGGAAAGACCATCGCCACTGTTCTCTTTTTCGCCGGTTTTCGGCTTGGGATGTAGCAAAAAGGAGACGATTACCACACCGTCGTTCCGGCATTCCCGGTGTTTCGGACATCTAATCCATTCTCCGGAAAGAGGTTGTGACCTGCCAGTCGGGCTTGGGGTCTGAAGGTACGGAACCTGCTCTTGGAACACAGCAGACCCTTATCACGTTTGGATGAAACGTGGCCCTGACGACGAAGGACCGTTCCCGCGCTGCCACCCGAGCGCCGACCAGCCCGTTCGAGGGACTGGACGACGGCCGGGTCGTGCAGGCGTTCTTGGGCGGTGACGCGCGTGGCTTCACGGCGCTCGTCGTCCGCTATCAGACCCGGCTCCTGAACTTCATCTATCGGACGATCGGGGACAGGGAGCGGGCCGAGGACCTGGTGCAGGAGGTTTTCGTCCGGGTGCACCGGCATCTGCACCGCTTCGACCAGTCGAAGAAGTTCTCGACCTGGATCTACACGATCGCCTCGAACCTGGCGAAGAACGAGCTGCGCAATCGCAGCCGCAACCCGCTGGTCCTGTTCCAGGCAATCAAGAAGCAGTGGGAAGCCGATCACCGCCCGCTGCAGTTCGAGGACCCCAGCTCGCGTCCCGACGACCTGTACCGCAAGCGGCACCTGCGCGAGCTGGTCGAGGGGTCGGTCGCGCAGCTGCCCGAGCACCACCGCGTGGTGTTCGTGCTGCGCGAGCTCGAGGGGAAGAGCTATGAGGAGATCGCCGAGATCACCGGCTGCAACCTGGGGACGGTCAAGAGCCGCCTGAACCGGGCCCGCAACAACTTCGCCGCGATCATCGCCCCGCTGCTCGACTGACCCCCGGGTTTTGACACGGGCTGGAACCCAGCGCCCCCATAGGCGGTAGAAGGGGCGTCTATGCACCGTTCCCCATGAACTGCCGCCGGTTCCACGAAAGTTACTCGGACTTCGCCGACGGCCTCCTCGACGAGGTGGTCGAGATCGAGGTCCGGCGCCACTTGGCCGTGTGCGCGTGCTGCCGCCGCTTCGACGCGGCGTTCCTCGCGGGGCGGGGCGCGCTCCAGGCGCTGCCGCCGGTGTCGCCCTCGCGGGGGTTCGGACGCCGGCTGCGGGAGCGGCTGCGGCACGAGTGCGGGGAGGGATCGCCGGCGCTGGGGCCGTGGTCGGGCGCGGCGGCGGCGTTGCTGGCGCTGGCGCTCGTCAGCCTTGCTGCCCTGGAGGTGCGCTCGCACGAGGAGGAGCTGGCGGCGGGCGCGGACAGCCTCCTCATCCAGGTGCCCGGCGCCGCGATTGAGCCTGCGGTCGTCCAGCTCCCCGACGACAGCACGATGTCCTTCGGCAACCCGTTCCGCCCCTTCCCCACCACCGACAGCTTCACCGCACCGACCCTTTCCGGACAGTTCGCGAGTTACGCGGTCCTGACGTCCCGCTAGGCGGCGCGAGGCTTTTCCCGGAACCGGTTCCGGGCTAAGTTGAGCCCGATGCCCGCCCTCGATTTCGATGCCTTTCTCAGGTCGCTGAAGAGGGGCGAGATCCTCCCCGCCTACTATTTTCACGGCGACGAAGACTTGCTCAAGGACGACGCGGTGCGGGACTTGCTGGCGGCGGCCCTGGACCCCTCGACCCGGGACTTCAATCTCGACCGGCGGCGCTCGCCAGAGCTGACGGCGCAGGACTTCACCACGCTGGCACTGACCCCCCCGATGCTCACCGCGCGCCGGGCGGTCGTGATCGGCGAGGTGGAGGCACTCCAGCAGCGGCGGCCCAAGGCGCAGGCATTGCGCGCCGCCATTGTCGGCTACCTCGAGCGCCCCTCGCCCGAAACGCTGCTGATCCTGGTCCAATCGCCGGGCGAGAAGCCGGACGCCGAGCTTGCGCGCCGCGCGGCGAGCGTAGCCTTCCGCGCGCTGCCGCCCGAGCGGATCCGCCGCTGGATCCAGCACCGGGCGCAGGCCGAAGGACTCGAGATCGACGATGACGGCGCACGTCACCTGCACGCGGTCGTGGGCGACGATCTCGCCCAGATGGCGGCGGAGCTATGCAAGCTGGCGGGCGCGGTGCAGGGCCGCGCGGCGACGGTGAGCGACGTAGCCGATCTGGTGGGCGTGCGCCGCGGCGAGACGGTGTACGACTTCGTGGACGCGGTCACGGCGCGGCGCCTTGCCGAGTCCGTCGGGATGATTCCGCACCTGCTGAGCGGTCCCGGCAACACGGGCGTGCGGCTCGTCTCCTCGCTGGGGACGGCGCTCACCGGCGTGGCGCTGGCGCGCGCGCACTTGGACGGCGGTGCGTCGGCGGCTGCGGTGCCGGGGCGGCTGTTCAAGGCGATGCAGGCGGCGCGGCCGATGGGGCTGCGCGTGTGGAGCGCGGAGGCCGAGCGCTGGACGCGCGACGCGGCGAACTGGAGCACAACGGAGCTCGATGCGGCACTCGCCGAGTTGCTGCGCGCAGATCGGCGGCTCAAGGGCACGACGCTGGGCGGCGAGGGCGAGATCGTCGCCGACGCGCTGCTCGCGATGGCGGGCGCGGGAAGGGTGGCGGCGTGAGCGTCGCAAGACGCCAAGCCGGCAAGACGGCACGGGTGGCCCTGGCGGCGGTGCTCCTTGCCGTCTTGCCGTCTTGCCGTCTTGCCGCTCAGGACCTCCCCGCAATCCGCACGGCACTTCAGCTGGCAGCGGAGGGGCGGAGCGACTCGGCGCGCAAGCTGGTCGAAGCCGAGCTCCGGCGCTCGCACCCGGGGGATGCCGCCTACGTCGAGGCACTGTACTTCCGCGCCCGGCTCGCGACCTACGGGGACAGCGCCGAGCGCGCCTTCCGCCGCGTGGCGATCGAGTTCTCCACGTCGCGCTGGGCCGATGACGCGCTGCTCCAGCTCGCGCAGCTCGCGATGGCCGCGGGCAACCCCGCCTCCGCGTTGACGCTCGCCGAGCGGCTCAGGCGCGACTACCCGGGCAGCGAGCTGCGCGCGCGGGCTGGGTTCTGGGCGGGGCGCGCCGGTTTCGACGTGGGGGAGCCGCGCGCCGCGTGCGCGGTGCTCGACTCTGCGCAGGCCGAGGCTGCGGGCGACGTCGAGTTCGCGAACCAGATCGCGTTCTATCGGGCGCGCTGCTCCGGCCTGGCGCCCGCGCCTCCCCCCGCGGAGTCGGCACGCGCCGCACCTGCGCCGGCGCCCGTCGAGTCCGCGGCGATCGCCGCGCCGCGCGCCCGGCCGTTCGAGGTTCAGGTGTCCGCGGCGCGCTCCGACCAGGCCGCGCGCCGGGTAGCGGACCGGCTCACCCGCGCCGGCTACCCGACACGAATCGTCGCTAGCTCGGACGGCCTCCGTCGCGTCCGCGTGGGGCCGTACGAGACGATCGAGGCCGCCGAGACGGCAGCCCGCGACCTGCGACGACTCGTGGGAGGCAGTCCCTTCGTGGTGCGCACGCCATGATGCTGCCGGGACTCGACGTCACGACCCCGCTGATGCAGCAGTACCGCGAGCTCAAGGCGCGGCACCGCAACGCCATCCTGTTTTTCCGGATGGGCGACTTCTACGAGATGTTCGAGGACGACGCCGAAGTAGCCTCGCGCATCCTCGGCCTCACGCTCACCACCCGAAACAACGGCGGCGCCGCGGAGACGCCGCTCGCCGGCGTGCCGGTCAAGGCCGCGGCCGCCTACGTGAAGCGGCTGGTCGAGCGCGGCTTCCGCGTCGCGATCGCCGAGCAGGTCGAGGACCCGAAGCTCGCCAAGGGAATCGTGCGCCGTGAGGTCGTGGAGGTCGTCACACCCGGCGCGGTGATGGCCGACGACCTCCTCGACGCGCGGCGCAACACCTTCCTCGTCGCAATCGCGATCGCCGGGGAGCACGCCGGCCTCGCGGCGGCCGACCTCTCCACGGGCGAGTTCGTCTTCGAGCGACTGCCGGCGGCCGATCTCGACGCCGCGCTCGCGCGCTACCGCCCGCAGGAGGTGCTCGTGCCCGAGGGCGCCGCCCTGGCGCCGGGCGCGGCGCTCCTCACGCGCCGCGAGGCGTGGGAGTTCGATCCCGCCCTCGGCGGTGAGGAGCTGACGCGGCGCTTCGGCCTGCACGGGCTGGAAGGGCTGGGCCTGGACGCGGCTGACGCGCTCGCCGTCGGTGCGGGCGGCGCGCTGCTGCGCTACCTCGGCGAGCTGCAGCCGGCGGGGCTGCCGCAGCTGCGCCGTCCCCTCGCGCGGCGCGCCGACGGGACGCTCTACCTCGACGCGATGACCCGACGCAATCTGGAGATCACGGATGCGCTGCGGCCGGAGCTTGAGAGCGCCACGTTACTCGGCGTGCTCGACCGCACGGTGACGCCGATGGGGGCGCGAGCCCTGCGGCAGTGGCTCCTCGCGCCGCTCACCGACGTGGACGCGGTTCGGCGCCGGCACGAAGCCGTCGGGACCCTTACCCTGGACGAGGGCCGGCGCACCGCCCTGCGCGAGGCGCTGGACGGGGTGCGCGACCTCGAGCGTCTCGGCGCGAAGGCGGCGGCGCGGCGCGCCACCCCGCGCGACCTCGGCGCGCTGCGCGATTCCATGGAGCGGCTCCCCGCAGTGCGGAAGGTGCTGGGCGACCTGTACGGACTAGGCGCCGGGGGCGACGAGCTCGCCGACCTCGCGGTGCATCTGGCACGGGTGCTCGTGGACCGGCCGCCCGCTACCCTGGGTGCTGACGACACGATCCGCCCCGGCGCCGACGCCGCGCTCGATGGCCTGCGGGCGCTGCGCGACGGCGGGCGCACCTACATCGCGGGCCTCCAGGCGCGCGAGCGCGCCCGCACGGGGATCGCCTCGCTCAAAGTGGGCTACAACAAGGTCTTCGGCTATTTCATCGAGATCACGAAGGCCAACAAGAACGCCGTGCCCGCCGACTACGAGCGCCGCCAGACGCTCACCGGCGCCGAGCGCTACGTGACGCCCGAGCTGAAGGAGTACGAAGCGAAGGTGCTCGGCGCGGAGGAGGAGATCGCGCAGCTCGAGGAGCGGCTGTTCGGCGCCGCGCGCGAGCGCATGGGCCAGGCGATCGCGCGCATCCAGGATACGGCATCGCGCGTCGCGACGGCTGACGTGCTCGCCGCGCTGGCCGACGTCGCGGCGCGTGAGCGCTACGTGCGCCCCGTGATGACCACAGACTTCGCGCTCGACCTCGAGGGCTCGCGCCACCCGGTCGTCGAGCGGATGATGCCGCGCGAGGCGTTCATCCCCAACGACGTGCGACTCGACTCCGAGCGCCAGATCATGATCGTCACCGGCCCCAACATGGCGGGCAAGAGCACGGTGCTGCGCCAGGTCGGGCTCGCCGTGCTCATGGCGCAGGCCGGCAGCTTCGTGCCCGCGCGCGCCGCAACGATCGGCGTCGTGGACCGGCTGTTCACTCGCGTCGGCGCGAGCGACGACCTGGCGCGGGGCCGCAGCACGTTCATGGTCGAGATGAGCGAGACGGCGGCGATCCTGCACAACGTGACCCGCAAGAGCCTGGTACTCCTCGACGAGATCGGTCGTGGCACCTCCACCTACGATGGTGTCGCGATCGCCTGGTCGGTGGCCGAGTTCCTGCACGAGCACGTGGGGTGCAAGACGGTTTTCGCGACGCACTACCACGAACTGACCCAGCTGGCCGACCGCTGCGCGCGGATCTTCAACTGCAATGTCGCCGTGCACGAGTCGGGCACCGAGGTGATCTTCCTGCACCGCCTCAGTCCCGGCGGCGCCGACCGCTCGTACGGCATTCACGTGGCGGCCCTGGCCGGGCTGCCGGAGATCGTGATTGCGCGCGCGCGGCAAGTGCTCGCGACCCTCGAGGCGCGCCACCGCGTCGCGGCGCCCGGACCGGTAGCGGCCGACCAGCTGGCCCTGTTCACGCCCACGGAGGACCCGATCGTCGCCGAGCTCAAGGCCCTGGACGTGGATGGCCTGTCACCGCGCGAGGCGCTGGCCCGGCTCGCCGAGCTGCAGCAGCGGGCTCGGGGTGGCGGCACGCCCGGGGGCGGGCGATGAGGGGGGCGCGGCTGCTCGCGCTGGCCCTGGGCGCGGCCGCGTGCTCGAAGGACCAGGACGCGGACCGCGCGCAGGCCCAGGCAGCCCGGCGCACCAACGACGTTCCGGTCGCGATCAACGGCGAGTCGCCCTTCCAGTATCCGCCCGACCTCTACGACCAAGGGATCGAGGGCGAGGTGCGGCTGCGCCTCTTCGTGGACGCCCTCGGCCGCGTCCGGCCCGAGTCCACGCGCGTCGCATCGTCCTCGGGCACGGCGGCGCTCGACACGGCGGCCGTGGCCGGCGCGGCGCTGCTGCGCTTCGCCCCCGCGCACCAGGATGGCCAGCCCATCGGCATTGCGTTCTACCAGCCCGTCATCTTCCGGCGCCGCGCCGCACCGGGCGCGCCGCCCAGCCAGTGAGTCGGACGTGCACGTTTACGACACCGTCCTCGATGCCATCGGCAATACGCCACTGATCCGCCTGCACAAGGTCACGCGGGGGATCAAGACGCCGGTCTACGCCAAGATGGAGAACCTCAACCCCGGCGGCTCGGTCAAGGACCGCATCGGCCTGGCCATGATCGAGGCGGCCGAGCAGCGCGGCGAGCTCAAGCCGGGCGGCGTGATCGTCGAAGGAACGAGCGGCAACACCGGTGTCGGGCTCGCCATCGCGGCGGCGCTGAAAGGCTACCGTTGCATCTTCACCATCCCCGACAAGATGTCGATCGAGAAGATCCGGCTGCTGCGCGCCTTCGGGGCCGAGGTGATCGTCGTCCCAACCGCCGTGCCGCCGGACCATCCCGAGTACTATATCAACAAGGCCAAGTCCATCGTCGCTGTGACGCCGGGCGCGATTCTCGCGAACCAGCACTTCAACCCCGCGAACCCCGAGGCGCACTACCGCACGACGGGGCCCGAGATCTGGGACCAGACCGACGGGAAGGTCACGCACTTTGTCTGCTCGCCGGGAACCGGCGGCACGGTGTCGGGGGTCGGCCGGTACCTCAAGGAGAAGAACCCGGGCGTACGGGTGGTCGCGGGGGACCCGGTGGGCTCGATCTACACGGGCTACGCCGCGACGCACCAGAAGGGCGACGGGTTCCCGTACAAGGTCGAGGGGATCGGCGGCGACAAGATCCCGACCTCGCTCCACTTCGACGTCATCGACGAGTGGGTCACGGTGTCGGACGCCGACTCGTTCCGCATGGCGCGGAGGCTGACCCGCGAAGAGGGGCTCTTCGTCGGCGGGTCGACCGGGCTCAACGTGGTCAGCGCGCTCGAGGTGGCGCGGAGGGTGGACGACCCGGACGCCTGCGTGGTCACCATCCTGTGCGACACGGGAGAGCGCTACCTCTCAAAGGTCTACGACGACGACTGGATGCGGGAGAACCAGATGCTCCCGCAGGAGCGGGTGACGGCGGACACGCTGCTCCAGGGCCGGCCCGCCGGAATGCCGCCGCTCGTGTCGCTGGGTGCCGGCGCGAGCGTGCGCCAGGCGCTCAACCTGATGTCCACCTATGGCATCTCCGAGGTCCCGGTGATCGACGGGACCGATTGCGTGGGGCTGCTATCGGAGGGACCGCTGATGGCGCAGGCGCTCGAGAACGCGAAGCTGCTCGACCGGCCAGTGTCGGAGATCATGGGTCCGCCGTGCCCCGTCGTGGACGCGCACCTGCCGCTCGAGCGACTCACCACGCTGCTCTCCCGCGAGCAGCCGGCGGCGCTGGTGCGTCGCGAAGGACAGCTGGTCGGCATCGTGACGCGCTACGACGTGCTACGCCAAGTCGCGGGGATCCGGTGAAGATCGCGGTCCTCACGGGCGGCATCTCGAGCGAGCGCGACGTCGCGCTCGCCTCAGGGCTGCAGATCGCCCATGCGCTGCGCGCGAAGGGGCACGCCGTCAGTATGGTGGACCTCGCCGCGGGCTTCGTCCCGCCCGACCACGAGGCCGCGCTCCTTCCCGGCGGCGTGGGACGCGAGCCGCCGCCGCTCGAGAAGCTGCACGAGCTGCAGCGCGGGATGCTCACCGCCGGCCTCGGCGAGATCCCGGCGATCCGCGACGCGAACGTGATCTTCCTCGCGCTGCACGGCGGTCAGGGAGAGGACGGGACCGTGCAGGCCCTGCTCGACGTCATCGGCGTGCCGTACACCGGCAGCGGCCACCTCGCCTCCGCGCTCGCGATGGACAAGGACGTGTCCAAGCACGTACTGCGCGACGCGGGGGTGCGGGTGGCGCGGTGGCTGATGGCGCCGGCGAGCACCGCGGATGTCGCGGGGAAAATCCGCTTCCCGTGCGTGGTGAAGCCGTCGCGCGAGGGCTCCTCGGTCGGACTCACGCTGGTGCACGTGGAGCGCGAGCTGGCGGGTGCACTCGCGGCGGCCGCGGCCTGGGACACCGAGATCATGATCGAGGAGTTCGTGCCGGGGCTCGACCTGACGGTCGGCATCCTGGGCGAGCGGGCCCTACCCGTGGGCGAGATCCGCCCCAAGCACGAGCTGTTCGACTACGAGTGCAAGTACACTCCGGGGATGGCCGAGGAGATCTTCCCGGCCCCGATCGACTCGGGTCTCGCGGCGCGCACCCAGGAAGCCGCCCTCACGGCTCACCGCGCCCTCAAGCTCGGCGGATACAGCCGCATCGACTTCCGCGCCAACGCCGGCGGTGACATCTTCTGCCTCGAGGCCAACACGCTCCCCGGGATGACGGCGAACAGCCTGATTCCCAAGGCGGCGGGGGCGGCGGGGATGAGCTTTCCCGACCTGTGCGAGGCGATCTGCCGCCTCGCGCGCGGCGCCGCCGGAACAATGACCTGAGGCCGGGGATACTTTCGTCAGGGCCCGCATGAGCTACGAAGAATCGCCGTTCTCGCTGACGCCGTGGGTGCGGCGCCTCCTGGTGGCCACCGGGGGCGTGTACTTGCTGCAGCTCACGGTGTTCACCAGCCCGTGGCTGGCGGAGACCTTCGGGTTCGTGCCGTCGCTGGCGCTGCGGCGGCCGTGGACGTTGCTAACCTACGCGTTCCTCCACGTCTCGTTCCTGCACATCCTCTTCAACGCGATCGGGTTGTTCATGTTCGGCCCGCCGGTCGAGCGGCGGTTCGGCAGCCAGTCGTTCATCCGGCTGTACCTGTTCGCGGCGCTGGGCGGTGCGCTGCTCAGCCTCGTGTTGCTGGCCCTCGGGCGCGACGGGCTCATTCTCGGCGCCTCCGGGGCGATTTTCGGGGTGATGATGGCGTTCGTGCTGGAGTGGCCGGACGCGCCGATCCTCGTCTTCCCGATCCCGGTGCCGGTGAAGGCCAAGTGGCTGGTCGCGTTCTTTGCTGGGACGTCCCTGGTTCTGGGCGTGTTCGGCTCGAGCGACGGCGTGGCGCACTTCGCGCACCTGGGCGGCTTCGGTACGGCGTTCCTCTACTTGCGGGGCGGGTCGTGGCTCGCGCGGGCACGCACGCCGCGGCCGGCCGAGCGCGCGCCGGCGGTGCTCGTGCGCCCGCAGGCGGCCGACGGAGCCCGGCGCGCCGACCCCGTCGGCCCGACCCGCCGGCGCACACCGGATGCCGCCGTCCGTGAGGAGATCGACCGCGTGCTCGACAAGATCTCGCAGCGCGGCATGGACAGCCTCACGCCCGAGGAGCGCCGTTTCCTGGACGAGATGAGCAGGCAGTTCAAGCAGGAGCACTGACCTTCACACCGCGCTGGCCGCGTGCAGCCCGCCGCTCTCCTCCTCGTCCTCTCCCTCGCCGTCCAGCAACCCGACAGCCTGGTCACCCGTGCCGAATCGCTGCTCGCGGCCGGCGCGCTGCCTGAAGCGCGCCGCGCCGCCGAAGCTCTGCAGCGGCGCCGCCCGAACGACCCGAAGGTCCTCACGCTGCTCGGCCGTGTGCATCTGGCCTGGCCGGTCGTGGGCCGCTTCCGCGCCGAGTCCCTGTTCGCGCTGGCGACCCGGATCGCCCCCGACGATCCCGACCCGCGCTACTACCTCGGCCACGTCGGCCTCGCCTTGGGCGCCGACGACGGCGAGGCGATCGCGCGACCGGCGCTCGTGCGCGTGCTGGCGCTGAACCCGGACTACCGCGACGCATGGGCGCTGTGGCTCCGGCTCTACCGCGGCGACGGCGACCGTCGCGCAGCGCTTGGTGCTCTGGCCCTTCACGCCGGCAACCCGGCCGCCGACCTCAAGCGGGCGCGGCTGCTCGTCGAGCTGCGCAGCTACGAGGAGGCGGTACCGCTGCTCGAGCGCTTGCGCCTCATTTGGCCGGATGATCCCACGCCACACGCGCTGCTCGCGCGCGCCCGCTTCGAGCAGGGCCAGGACAGCGCCGGCACGGCCGCTTACGATGCGGCGTTGCGGCTCGCCGCGTACGACGAGGACAGCGTGCTCTGGCACCAGGTGCGCAGCATCGCCTCAAGCGCCGAGCGCTCCCGCTACGCGGCGGCGACACCCCGGGAGCGCGAAGCATTCTTCCGGTTCTTCTGGGCACGGCGCGACCCTGACCTGCGCACCCCGGCCAACGAGCGCCTCGGCGAGCACTTCCGGCGGATGGCGAGGGCCCAGCGGCACTTCGCACTCCTGCACCCGAACGCGCGCTACTACCACTCGCGATTCATGCACGCGTCGTGGGACGTGAGCTCCGCGCACTACACCTCGGTGAGACCCAGCCGCGCCGAGATCGCGAGCCTCGCCGGAGCCGTGCCGTGCGTTCCGGACCTGCCGGGCGCGCGGGACTGGTCGGCGTTCCAGACGTTCACGCCGCGGCTGGGCGCGGCCGTGGGCGAGGGCTCGCCGAACCTGGAGGACGCGCTCGACGACCGCGGCCGGGTACTCGTGCGTCACGGCCCGCCCGACCTGCGGCTCGTGTTCAGCGGCGACGCTGAGACGTGGTGCTACCAGCGGCCCGATGGAAGGCTGCGCGTGACCTTCGCGCGGAGCAGGACGGGCGACATGCTCGTGACGCCGATCGTCGCGGGCGAGAGCGAATCCGCGCGCCGACTGCTCGAAACCGATGTCGCCAGCCCCACGCCCACGCTGCGCTTCGCGTTCTGGCCCGCCACCTTCCGGGGTAGCGGCGGCCAGCGCACCGAACTGGTGCTGTTCCCCGACAGCGCCGCGGCCGTG
>Ga0256868_10001827_pt1 | contig 11344 bp, 10 predicted proteins | sample RVTome_13_FD_187341 | JGI IMG/M metagenome (GOLD analysis project Ga0256868, IMG submission 187341) | Soil microbial communities from uranium-contaminated site in the Upper Colorado River Basin, Wyoming, United States - RVT92D227 HiSeq ... | reverse complement strand
TAATAATGTATTAATTAGGAAAGAAAAATTGTTTTTAAATCGTGAGCATTTATTATCTTTTATACTCTCTGATAGCGTTTTATCTTATGTTAGAAAATAACCGAATTCGTTTAACTCGATTCCAAGTATTTTTGCTAGTTCTTTTGTATCTTTGCGAGGAACTACTGCGCGGATTAAACCATCCCAATTTCGGATTCAATTAATCTTGTCATCCCGATGTCAAAGAAGTTCTGAAAACTATTTAAAAAGTATTTTATGCTATTTCTAATTTGAATTTCTTCAAAATTAATTTTCTCAAAATTTATTTTTTCTAGATTTTGATTTAATTTCGTTAAACTCTCGTGAAAAGAAGCTATATTTTCTAAATTTATATTTTGAAATTGTTCGATTAATTCAATTAATAAGTCTGGGATACGCTGCAAAAGATCTGAATACTTTTTAATTACTGTTTGCGTGTAATTTAACAAATTTAAAGCCTCGTTGATAAAATCTTTAATATAAAGAAGAACCACTCGATCTCCTAAAAATTGAATAATTGGTAAATTTCGATATCCTTTAGATATTGGATATTCGATCAATCCTGTAATAAGAATTCTTCGTCCCAAAGAATATTTTCGGTCAATTTCGGCTAAAAGAAGTTCGTTATTTTTCTTAGATTCTCCTTGAATTACGCTTTTTATAATTGAATAAAAAATATTAGCAAGATCTAAAAGTACGTCTGAGAAAGGCGTTTTTGACGTGTCAAGAAGGAAATGAACGTAATATTCTTGAGTAGTTGATAAATTTTTAAAATCAAACCCTATAATTTCTTTTTGCAATTCAATTAATATTTTATACAAAGAATCTTGATTTTCTTTAGTGTATTTTAAAAATATTTCGTCTGTATTTAATTTGAAAGCAGAAATAATGGCTTGCTTTATTAATCTCAAAGGCCATTTGTTACCTTCTAAGTAAAACTTTGTCTTTTCTTTTTCCTTTTCCGCAGCTCTAACAACGATAGTCTTTTGATCGATTGGATATAAAGAAACTTCGCTTTTCTCTTCTAATTCCGCTATTTCTGTCCAATCTTGAGGAAAAGTAATAGCTTTCGAGTTGCCTAGCTTGATAATTGATCTTACATACTTTTTTTTTAACGAGTCAAAAGATCTAGTTTTAACGCTATTATTGTTTGGTTTTGACATAATTTTCCAACAAAAACGAGATATAACATTTTTTCAAAGATATATATGAGATATATTATCTCTCTTAATATAAATTTTCTTCTAAAGTTATATTATAGTTAAATAATTTACAATAGGTATAATAAACATCCATTACGACTAAAATTGAGTAATGGAGTTGATTTCGTCTAGCAATTTATTATTTTCTTTTAATTTGAGAGATAACTCATTAATTTCAGATATAATCGATTTTAACTGAAAAATATTGTAACTCGTAAGTTTAAATCGAGGTAAAATATATTTTACTTCTATCTCAGGAAAAAAACCGTTTGAAACCAATAAATCTTCCAGATTGGGGAAAGTTTGAGAATTCGATTGATAATAGTTTTTTAAAAATAATAAATTGATTAACGAATTACCCGTTTTTCGTAAAAAATTGCAATTTTCCTTTATATTTAAAATGTTTGCATCTTCAAAATGGTATGATAAAGAACAATTTTTTACCTCGTAAAGAAATTGCGAGAGAAACTGTAATATTTTGCCAATTTTGGATAAAGAATTTGGAAAATGGTCCGGTATGGGTAATCTTTTAATAAAGCTTCCGTTAAATCGTATGTATCCTCCAGACATATGTAAGCTACTAAATAATGTTTTGAAAACAGAATCGATTAGATCTGAATTTAAAATTGTTAAAAGGCAAAACAAATCGTTTGTGTTAAACGAAGGTATTTTAATGAAATATAAACCCGTTATGTTCGTAAAATTCCCTGGATCGTAAACGCACGAAATATTTTTTGCGATTTCTCTAAAAATTAACTTTTGTCCTTGAAGATCTTGCCAAATTTCTTCAAAGTTATGTTCGTACTTAAAAAAAGAGACTTTTAATTTCTTTTGTGCGATTTGAATTTGTTTTTCGAAATTAACATAGTATCTTCCTACATTCCCTGTCCCTAGTAATATTAAATCTTTATCTGATTCCGATACTTCAACGACATTATCAAAAAACTTCATCCATTTAAGGAACCCATACGGTCTATATATTATTTTTAAATCTTCAATAGCATTTTCCAACGTGTTAAAATTGGAATATAAATAACTAACTAGCTTGATATTACCTTTAACAGGTATTACGTGCGCAGGGAGAATTTCTAATAAAGATTGAGATAAGACATTTAGATTAGGATTTGATTCCTTAGCGAAAAACTCATTTGATGAAGTATAGTTTTTAATTAAAATTGAATTACTTGAATTTAGATAACCTTTTTTCAAAAATATAATAATTGGATACGCCGCTGTTCTATTAAAAAGCTTTAAAGAAGAGGTATTAACTAATTCTTTAATTTCAGAATTTCTAATTAATATTTCACGGATTTTTATTCCATAGTCTGCCGATAAAAACTTATTTGTGATTAAAAACGAAAGATAGCCACAATTATCGTTTAATAGTTCTAAGGATTTCTCTAAGAATAAAATCGACAGATCGAACAATTTATATGCCGATTTAAACTTTTTATATAATTCCTTTTTTAATTCACGATTTGAAATTTTTTTGTTTTCAATATATGGAGGATTTCCAATTATCACGTCGAATTTTTCTTTCGAGCTAAACTTCAAAAGGTAATCGGTATGAAATATGTTAAAATTCGTATCTAACTTTTTAAAAAATGCGCTTAAATTTTCGAAATTTAACGATTCTAATTTATCTTGATTATTGTTAAAAAATTCATCATTTTCGGAGATTAACCATTCAAATAATCTCAATCTTGAAATCTGACAAGTGAATTCGTCAATATCTATGCCGTAGAGATTGTTTTGAATTATTTCTTTTTTTAATTGAAATGTATCACTATTAGGATCTATTGTTCTCCATAGATTATATACGAAATTAGCAGCAGAAATTAAAAATCTTCCAGAACCGCAAGATGGATCTAAAATCTTTATTCTCTTTAAATTATTGAAAAAATTTTCTTTGTTATTATCGTTTTGATTTAAAAGTGGAATCAAGTGGGTATAATCTATTGTACCTTCTTTTATGATATTTATTTTGTATAAATCTTCAAAATATATTTTGAAAATATTTTCAATTATAAACTCTGTAATTTCTTTTGGTGTGTAAACAACACCAACATTTTTAATCTCTTTTTGATTTTCTATTTTTTGATTTTCGAAACTGATTATAAAAGTATTTATTTTAGAGATAAAATCCTTATATTTTTGAAGCTTCATTTTATTTTAATTTACCATTTAGTTTATTTAAATTTAATTTGAGCCGGATAAAATTGTGATCAATAAAGATTTTTTGCAAAAGCTAATAAAAAAACCAGAAAACATAACTAAATTAAGTTTTGAAAGTATATCTGAAATATTAAATCAGGTTATAGCTATTTTTGAGAAAGAGGATTTATTATTAGAATTTGATTTGAACGAATCAGAAAAAGCTATTGTAATCGGAGATATCCACGGAAATCTGGAAACATTGATAAAATTGGTTGAAATTATAAGCGAAGAGAAACCGAAGCCTAAATATGTTATTTTTTTAGGAGATATCGTTGACCGAGGTCCTAAACAATTAGAATGTTTGATTTTCGTTTACGCTTTGAAGATTCTTGATCCTCAGAGCGTTTATATTCTTAAAGGTAATCACGAGACCTTTGAAATGAATAAAATCTACGGTTTTTATTACGATTTCATTAATAAATTTAAAGATTATAAGAAATTTAACAAAATTTTATCTGTTTATAAAGTTCTTCCATATTGCGCTATAGTAAATAAATCGATTTTATGTTTACACGGGGGTATTCCCGAAGATTTCGAAATTATAAATAAAATAAGGGGGTTGAAATCCATTAGTCTTACGATTGATTTAGAAAAATCAGTTGGTGGTGGTTTGTATCAAATTATGTGGAACGATCCTAAACCAGGTTTAAAGAATTTTACGTATAGTTTCAGAGGCCCAGATATTAAATTCTTTGGAGAAGAAGCGTTTAAAAACTTTATGGATAAATATAATCTTAAATATTTAATTAGAGCGCACGAAGCCTTTCCCGAAGGATATCGGTGGTTTTTCGACGATAGATTATTATCCATATTTTCATCGGCTAATTATAGAGGTGATTTTGATCCTAATTCCGCCTCGTATGCAATAATAGAAAACAATAGTATCTTTCCTAATATTATTGAGTTATAATAATAATTCTGGAAATATTTTTACAATTTCAGGAAACTTTTTAATTTCTTCCTTCCATTTATCGCTTTTATCAATATTTGGATTTAAATTGTATTTTTTTATTGTTTTATCAGTAGGAACGTAAATATAAGCTTCCTTTTTTTGTTCGTTTTTTATCGTTACTTCTATTTTTACACGCCTAAATAAACCAGACGGTAATCCCTCGTATTCGTCTAATTTTTCCAAATCGCTTTTTAACACATCAAACTTTAACGCATTAAAATAAGCATTTTTCAAAGGTAAAGCGTAAGGAAACCAACTTTCTAAAGGTAGAATTCTAACAAAATCTTTTACAAGACAAACTTTTACATTACGTTTATCTTTCCAAATACCACGAGTGATAAAAGTTCCATATCCTACAATAGAAATAAGATTAGAACTATTATATGATTTCACTTGCGTCGGGCTTTATGAACAAAAGATTGTTTCCCCTGATAAAAATCTCGTTGTACTTTGCTACTGGAGAACCATCCATAATCTCTGTAGCATCTTCCAAAATCATATTCATATACGCATCAATTTCTTTCAATAAACCGCGATATTCTGTACCGTCCTTTAGTCTTAATAAAATTTTAGATTTCTGCGCGTTTTGAAGAATATTTAATGGATTTTTAGATTTTTTTTGATAATCTTCCTTTGACATTTTAAACTTTAAACCTTTTTTTAAAAAAAATTATTATTAAAATTAAAATTATTAAATTAAAGAAAATTCTTTTGAATTAAAACTTGATGGTTAGAACTGTGTTTTAAAGGGGATTACATTGAAACTGAAGAAAAAGCACAAAGATAAAAAACGTGAAATCATAAAAAAATATAATTTAACAGCTAATTTTTACGACGATAGATATTCAAAAATTCAAAAAGAAAAATATTTTCTTTTGCTAAAGGATTTTAAACTAAATGATAAAATTATTTTGGACGCGGGGACTGGAACAGGAATTCTTTTCTTTTATCTGTTAATTAAAAAAAAATTAAATAGGCATTTAAAATACGCGTTTGTAGGAATTGATATTTCAATTGAAATGTTAACAATATTCAAAGAAAAATTAAAAAAGTTGAATAACAATAATACAAACTTAATCTTAGCAGATTTAGAACATCTTCCAATTAGACAAGATGCGTTTAGCTATATATTTTCGCTGACAGCTTTACAAAACTTATCCGATATTACGAAAGGAATTATAGAACTATTTAGAGTAGGAAAAAATAGCGCAATTTACAAATTCTCAATATTAAACAAAAATATAAACTTAAACGAGATTGAATCGTTTTTATCAACAAAATCTGAACTATCTACAATAATAAATAAAAACAATTTGGAGGATATAATATTTCAAGGAAAAATAATTAAAGCTTTACTTTAAAAAACAGATAATTATTTCTCTTTATAGAAAGATTTCAGAATTTCATCAACATCGCTTTCAACATTAAATTTTCTCCTAAAATAGTCACATAAATTTTCGATATCTTTCCTTAATATAGCCTTAGCATTTGGATGATCGCTTGGAACGCTCTGTAACCAATCAATTATGAGAATATTGCCTTGCTCGTCAATAACTACATTAAATTCTCCTAAATCCCCGTGGATAATGTGCGCTTTCTGATAAATATAAATCATTTGATTAATAATTTTATTAAAAATGTAAGCAGGATCGTCGATGCTTTTATATTCGGCTAACTCTTTTCCTCTTAAATATTCCATAACAATAATGTGTCTGTTATACCCTATTGGTTTAGGCGTATTCATTCCTAACGGATATATCTTTGTTAAAGCGTCGTACTCTTTTTTAGCCGCTAATCTATCAATGTAAAGCCAAGAAGTATGGAGTCTTTCGCCGATAATGTTTCTTAGATTTTTGATATTTTTGAAGCTAGTTCTTCCAATACGATATATTTTTAACGCGTAAATGTTTTTTTTCTCGTCTATGCAGCTATAGACATCAGATTCTTTTCCTTTTCCTAACATCGGTCCTAATTGACTTACAATGTTTTTTTGTACAAGAGCGTGTAATGCTAACAAGTCGTATCCTATAGAATTTAAAAAATAACCAACGTCGTGTTCTTCTGAATTTCTAACTATTAAATCTAATTTATGAACACGATTTATCCGATATATAACTTCGTCCATGGGATACCTCGAATAGAACTTAATGTTGCTTATTTTTACGGATTCGGATCTCTTCATCCCAATTTCGATTGCCATTAAGATTCGCAGGTCTTCTTTATGGAGTTTTGTAAGTAGGTTTGCAGCTTCCACAGATAAAAATTTATATTTTTTCCTTAAAAGATTTATTAAAAAAACCTAGAAAATTTTAAAAATAGGAGTTATTGAAATTCTAACCTTTTTTTGATTTCCTTCCATTGTTCTTCTAAATATTGATTGTATTGTTTAATAATCTCGTTGTTTACATTTTTAAATCTTTTTTGCGCGTTCAAATACTCTTCAATTGGTTTCCTTTTCATCGGATCCAAAAACTTTTTGCTATCTTTCGACAAATTAAACTTTCCGTAAACAACTTCGTATAAGGGCCAAAATCCCGTTTGATTTGCTAATTTTCCAATCTTTATCATATATCTAGGTTCGAAACCCCATCCAGGTGGGCACGGGCTTAGCACGTGGAAATATTTGGTGCCAATTATATCGAGCTTTTTGCAATTTTGCAATTTTTCGTACAAATCCATCGGATAAGCTGCATTTGCGGTCGCTACGTACGGAATACCGTGAGCTTCTAAAATTTTTGGCATGTTTTTTTTATGTTCGACTTTTCCTCTTGGAGTAGTAGTGGTAAAAGCGCCTAACGGTGTCGAACCGCTTCTTTGAACGCCTGTATTCATGTAGGCTTCGTTATCGTAGCATAAATAAATGAAATTTGTTCCTCTCTCGGCTGAACCACTAAGCGACTGGATTCCAATATCTGTTGTACCACCGTCTCCTGCAAACGCCATTACAGTAATTTCTTTTTCGAGTCCTTTACTCTCTAACGATGCAATTATTCCCGCTGCAGAAGCACCTGCTGATGCAAAAGGAGTGTTTAAAACTGATACTTTAGTTGCACAAAATCCTTGCATACCCGTTTGTACGGTTGAACACGAAGCAGGAATCGTAAGAATTGTTTTTGACCCAAGTGCTTTTAGAGCTATTCTTAATATTAGAGCCATTGAGCATCCTGCACACGATCGTGTGCCTGGATAAACGAATTCCTCCTCACACAAATCCGAAATATTTACTATTTTTAACTCCCTCGTTTTAAGAAATCTAATTCTTTTAATTTTAATCCAAGAAAATCTGTCTTATAAGAAATTTTGCCACTTTTCGCTTCTTCTAAACCTCTCTGAACGCCCTCAATAATATGTTTAGTTTTTACATCGCGTCCTCCTAATCCAACAATAAAGCCTTTAACGAAAGGGCCTTCCTTTAGACCATAAAGTGCGGCTTTTAATTCGTAACTCAAAACGCCTTCGTAACCATAACCAATATCTCTATCAAAAGCAATAATATTCGTTTTATCCTTTAAAAAATCTCTCAGATCTTCTGCTGGAAACGGTCTAAACACCTTTAAACTAACTAACCCTATTTTATACCCCTCCTTACGAAGATTTTCGATTGCAACTCTCGCTTGAGACGCCACAGATCCCATCGCAAAAATTATAGTTTCAGCGTCATCAGTTTTAAACGTTTTAAAAATTCCATTACCGTAACTTCTACCAAATTTTTGAGCGAACTCGTCGTGAACTTCCTTTATTACATCAATTGAATTTTCCAGCGCTTTTTGAAGAGAATATCTATATTCGTAATAACCTGGTGCTGTGCCCTCTTCTCTTTTAATTACATCGGGAGTTGTAACGGGATCAACGCCCTTAATATCTGTTATATTACATAAATTAATGTGGTGTTTTAGTGGAGGCAAAAAAGAATCTATTAATTCTTGATCTTCCAATTTTACAGGCATTAACGTGTGCGATAAAATGTATCCGTCGTAAGCAACAATCGCCGGTAAATACACTCGTGGATCTTCAGCAATTTTAAAAGCTTGAAGATTTGTATCGTATATTTCTTGATTGTCTTCGCAAAACATCTCAATAAATCCCACATCGCGAACAGTTATAAAATCTTGATGATCTGTCCAAACGCTCCATGGCGCACCCGTTGCTCTGGTTGCTAAATTTATAACAATCGGCAATCTTGTCCCAGAAATCCATAAAAGAAATTCATACATGAATAACAAACCATGCGAAGATGTTGCAGTTCCAACTCGCGAACCTGTTGCGGAAGCTGAACTACACACGGCAGCTGCCGAATGTTCGGATTCAACTGTCACGAACACAGCTTTTAATTTTCCTTTTTCGATAAATTCTGAAATTTTTTCAACTACAGGGCTTTGAGGCGTTATTGGATACGCTGAAACAACCTCTACTTTTGCATCTTTTAAAGCGTAAGCAGCAGCGTGGTTTCCAGTTAAAATCTTAAAATTTTCGCGATTTTTTTTTAAATTTTCTACAGTTTGCGTCATTCGGATTTTACCTCTACCATTTTAATGGCTTTGACGGGGCATTCCTCTTCGCATATTGCACATCCTTTGCAATATTCAAAATTTATTTTGGGAGGAATTGTTCTTTCCACGCACGCTTCGGGACAATAAAGCCAACAATTAAAACAAACAACCTTTCCTGTCGTAGCTGGTAAGCATTTAGTTTCGTCGATCACAGGTTTTAAATTACTCCACGTTCCCGTTTTTCCGGCTTCTCCAATTACTGGCTTTTGTATAGAAGCAAGAATTTTTTGATAGTCTTTTTTCAAATCGTTTAATCTTAATTTAAATAAATCTTAATTACTTCCTTATACATTTTAATAAATCTTGAAATAAAATTCTTATCTTTATCAAATTACTGAAGAATTGATAAAAAAATTTTATGTTATAAAAAGTAGTAAAATCTGATAAAAATCAATAGTTATATATCTAAAGGTTTTTTATTTTTTTTAGACAAACATTTAGTCGTAAAAATTTTAGACAATACTAACTTTTTTATTTCCTTAAAATCTATAGCGTATGTAAATCTGGTGGTATTAACATGAACGAAAGGAACAGAATAAAAAATTTAGAAGCGTATTGCAATGTTTTTTTAGATAATGCAAACGACATGATAACAGTCCATAACGAAGAAATGGTTTGCGAATACGTAAACGAAGAGATTTTATTCGGAATTTTAGGCTATAAAATGGAAGACATAAAAACGGTAAAAGACGAATTGAAAATAATGCATCCAGACGACATTAAAAAATCACTGGAAATTTTTAAATCGACGATTAATACTGGAGTAGGTTTTGGAGAAGTAAGGGTTAAACATAAAGAAGGTTACTATAAATGGCTACAATATAAAGCAAAAGTGTTTGTAGACAAAGCAGGCAAAAAAAAAATATTCTCCATTTCTAGAGACATTAGCGAACAAAAAGACGCTATTGAAGCTTTGAAAAAAAACGAAGAAAACTTTCGTTATCTTTACGAAACTGCTCCTTCTGGATTATGGAGTGCCAGAATTGACGACGGAATTTTTATAAGAGTCAACTTAACGGCTGTTAAAATTTTAGGATTTAAAAATGTACTCGACGTTATAAATAAAATTAGCGCTGTAGACTTTTTCACTATAGAAGATAGACGCAGATTCGTTCGAAATTTGCGATTAAATGGTGAAATAAACGATTTTGAGATAATTTTAACAGATATAAACGGAACCGAAAAAGATATTTCGGTTTCTGCAAAAATTTACGAAGAAAAAGGCGTCATTGAAGGAGTTTTCGTAGACATTTCGGCAAGAATAAAAATGGAAGAATCTCTAAAAGAATCTCAAGAAATGCTACAATTAGTAATGGATAATATCCCTCAATATATATTTTGGAAGGATAAAAATTCGGTTTACAAAGGTTGCAATAAAAATTATGCGAAAGCGGTAGGATTAAAAGATCCAAAAGATATTATTGGAAAAACTGATTACGGTTTACTTTGGACGAAAAATCAAGCAGATAATTTCAGAGAAATTGATAAAAAAATAATGGAAACAGATAGTGCGGAATTTCACGTGATAGAAACCATAATTAATACAAAAGGAAACGAAATTATATTAGATACAAATAAAATACCAATTCATAATTCTGAGGGAAATGTTGCTGGAATTATTGGAGCTTACGAAAATATTACAAAAAAAAGAACTGGAGAGCAAAGATTAAAAGAATCGGAGGAAAAATTTAGAACTATCGCGGAACAAGCTTTAATGGGTATTTTCATCATACAAGACGATTTAATAAAGTACGTAAATCAATACATGCTTGACTTGATGGATTATTCCTTAGAGGAAGTTAGGAATTGGAAAACCGGAGAATTCTTAAATGTCGTTCATCCTGAAGATAGAAATCTTGCTAAAGAGCAATCTTCTAAAAAGCAACAAGGACTTGAAAATGTAATCGCTCATTATCAGGTGCGTCTTTTAAAAAAAAATGGCGAAATTATTTGGGTTGATAATTATTCAAAACCAATTAATTACAACGGAAGACCAGCTGATCTTGAAACAATGGTTGATATAACCGAAAAGGTTTTATCTGAAAAAAGAATAAAAGAATCCGAAGAGAGATATAGAACTTTATTCGATAATACACCTTTTTCAATAGTCATTTTTGATTCAAATGGTACGATAATTGATTTCAATTCGTCAACTGAAAGATTATTTGGATATAAAAGAGAAGAGCTGGTAGGGCTCCATTATTCTGCACTTTCTACATATAATAAAGAACAAGTTCCTAAAATAAACGAACGGTACGAAAAAATATTAAGCGGAGAGATACCCGATCCGATAGAAATTGAGTGTATAAAAAAGGATGGTTCTAAATTTTGGGGCTTATCGAAAATACTTTCTGTTAAAATAGGAAACAAGACATATCTTCAAGGAATGATTCAAGATATTACTG
>Ga0256868_10001822_pt1 | contig 11358 bp, 6 predicted proteins | sample RVTome_13_FD_187341 | JGI IMG/M metagenome (GOLD analysis project Ga0256868, IMG submission 187341) | Soil microbial communities from uranium-contaminated site in the Upper Colorado River Basin, Wyoming, United States - RVT92D227 HiSeq ... | reverse complement strand
TTTTGCCACGGAGTACGATACTCTGGAAATGGTTCATCAATGTAACGCCTGGAACACAGAGCTGCATTTGGCGATTTACTGGCATGACCAAGTGGGGTTTTACCTGGATCAGATTCGGATTTTCGACCAGGAGTATCATGATTTTGTTCTCGAACGGTCAAATCATTTTGACCTGGCAATGCAAAAGTAGTATATTGGAGTATTTCCCTATCATCGGCACTTGACAGATTAAGGAGGTTGAAATGAAGAAGATCATTGCACAAACAACCGTGTTGCTGGCAGTGGCGTTGACGGTGGTGGGCTATGGGCAGCCGTATGAACCGGAACACTTGTTGCATTTGTGCGGCGTCCCGGGGCTGCATGAGCGATTTGGACTGGAAATCGCCGCAACCGGTGATGTTAATTCTGACGGATGTGAGGATTTCGCGGTCTCTGTGATCCCAGATAGCATGCCTCTGCAGAGTTACGTCATCATCTACTATGGTGGTTCTCCCCCCGACACGATTCCGGACATTTTCCTGCGAAATCCCTACCCGACCGGTCGATTCGACATGGATGTTTTCAATGTCGGCGATGTCAATGAGGATGGTGTGTATGACATCGCTGTGCAGGGCTACTACTCGGAGATCTTAGAGAGGGTGTTCATATACTACGGCGGAACAATGCTTGACACGATCCCGGATGTCGAGTTGACTAACACGCCCGCGGTCTGCTTTGGTTGTGACATCTTTGCCTTAGGCGACGTAAACGGAGATGGTTTCGACGACGTTGCCCTGAATGGCCTAAACTACCAGCAAAGCAGCGGCAAGGTTTGGATCTACTTTGGTGGCAATCCGATGGATACGATACCGGATTGGGAGAAAGCGGGAACGGCGCCGCACACCGGATTCGGTTACACCATGGCAGGAGGCGATTTGAACGGGGATGGGTACAGTGATTTCGTCATAGGCGGTATGGCAGAGCCGTACGAGTGGTACAGTAACTATTATGTGTTCTTTGGTGGCGCGGAATTGGACACGGTACCGGAATTTGTGATCGAGGGCGGCAATTACCCGGGATACCAGATGGGGCAGCGCATTACGATTATCGACGATCTGAACGGAGACCCGTTTGCTGATCTGCTGATCACCTGCGGAATTCCCCGTTGTGTGCTGGTTTTCTTTGGGGGCTCACCGTTCAATATCACGCACGATGTGGTGCTGCTGGGCATGAGCGGAGCCTCTGACTATGACCGAGTGTCCCGTGCCGGGGATGTGAATGCGGACGGCTATGGGGACATCATAGTAGGTCAGAATGGGAATGAGGGGGTGTTTGGGGGAAAGGTGCTGGTGTACTTCGGGGGAGCGTGGGTCAATCCCAGTCCGATGATGGTGTGGACGGGGTGGTCGCAGCCCTGGGAGGGGTGCGGGGAACGGGTGTGCGATGCCGGGGATATCAACGGGGACGGGGTGGACGACATCATGTTTGCCAGTTTCAATAGTTTCAACCGCCCGGGCTGCGTGGATATTTGGGAAGGAGACAGCGATTTCGTGGCGGGAGTTGGCGATGAGGCACCTGGATTCCTGGTGAAGGATTTCCATCTCCAGTCCCCCTACCCCAATCCGTTCAATCAAAGCCTGACGATTCCTCTGCAAGTACACAGTGGGATTTCAGGAAAGATGAGTTTGAAAATCTACAACGTCTTAGGACTGGAGGTGATGGATTTGGCGCAAGAACTGACGAGCTCCTTGACGAACGGCGGTTCGGGATCAATCAGTGTGGCTTGGAACGGGCGGGACCGGAGAGGCTTGGAAGCGGGCAGCGGCATTTATCTGATCGCCTTCAGATTGGGATCGTCTCTCCAGGTTCGCAAAGCGGTTCTGCTGCGGTAATAACTTGACATGCAACGGATTCAACAGTTTACTCTTTTGCCTGGGCTTGAGTTGTCGAACAACTTATTTTGGAAGGGGTAATCATCATGAAGTCACAGAGAAGTTCTTTTTCGACATGGGCATCGGTACTGGTGCCGGTTCTCTTGGCGATGGTGGTGTTGCCAGGGGGCGCTCTGATTGCGCAAGATGTGTTCTACCGCGTGGCATACGGGGATGGGCAGATGTTCTATCGCTGGGTGTGCCAATGGGTGTGTTATTATGATGGGAGGTTTGATCCGGATACGGGATCTGTGGGCTATAATCCCAACTTCTTTGATCCCGTCTCCGGCGACCCGCATTATTATTATCCGGAGGTGGATTCGGCGGGATTCAACACGGTGTGGACGTTGATTATGAATCCGGAGGATGTGTACGGGGATTTCGGTTTTCGGGTTTGGCATGGGAACACGCTGGGCAGATACTACAATGTGGTTGGTCGATACGGTGGCAGCCAGTGCGAACGCTTTGAGGTGGGATACCAAGACGATCCTCCCTACCATGGTCACACCTATTTCGCTGTCCCGCATGACACGACTGTAGCGACGTCGGATCGTGATGAGGGGGTTCAATCACAGCCATATGTGTTCATGAGTATTCCCTCTGAACACCAGGCTGGTGACCTGATCGACAGCACGATTCACACGCAGTTTCGGGGGCTGCATGACTGGCACCTTCAGCTCATCATGCGAATCGATACTACTAACACTAATCCGACGGACTACGTGATCACTGTGGCTTTCGGCACATCCGAGCCAATCCCAACCTGGGACAATCCACAATTCGCCACTCCGCATTTGCAGATCTGGGCTCAAGAAGACACCAATTCGTGGGCAGAGGGGACGGATGATCAAGTCTATCAACTTTTCACGGTTGGAGCCCTATTGGACAGTGGCGATTTTGCCACGGAGTACGATACTCTGGAAATGGTTCATCAATGTAACGCCTGGAACACAGAGCTGTATCTGCGGATCAACTGGCATGATCAGGTGGCGTTTTACCTGGATCAGATTAGGATTTTCGACCAGGAGTATCATGATTTCGTAGAAGAGCCAAACCCTGATACGGTTCAGTTTGTTACAGATGCTTGTTCCAGCACCATGAGCCTCGACCATCTGCATGGTATCTGCGTGGACGAGCCATACCCCATTCAATATAGAGGGGTTGCCAAGGTTGATAGCATCATCAACACCAACTTCCCGGGGAAACGCTATATACCGGTGCTCATGCCTCGCGATTCTTCGTATTTCCATGAGTACTATGATTTCGTATCGCAGATAACCGACCCTCCGCCCTTCTTGATGACGGACAAGGGCCCATTAGATACCCATGTATTGCATGAATCGGACTATGCCGGCGGAGGAGGTTACCGGTCTCTGCAAAGCGCCTGGGATTCCTTGATATGTGGAACACACCGGATGGGCAATCCGATTGAGGATGACATAATCTGGGGCTTACGTCCATTGGCGGAATTGTCAGGCGACCTGAATGTTCCCTGGATGATGGAGATCTTCAGCAGTGACTGGTGGCAGTTTTACAGTCAATCAGAGACATTTGTTGAGTGGCAGCGGGAACCGACACCCAACGAAATTCTCTGCCAGGCATGGCTAGCTCTGAGCTTCGGGGCATCAGGCATGCCCATTTTTACCGTAGCTCCTGAATACTCTCGCTTGCCCCGGACAATCGAAGAACGTAGTTGTCTGGAACTATTTCTTAACGAAGGGAATGATACCAAAGGCTATGTGCAGCACACTGGTATCTTTGATTTTCTCACGGAAGACAATGAGTTTCCGGTCCCGGAAGACTTCCCTGCTGTCATTCATACTGGTCACTTCGAGCCAAACGCGAAATACGATTCCATCAGGGCTTTTCATCGCGACATGGACATCATCGATTCGATCTTGCTTGATTTGAGCTGGCTAGAATCGTTCAGTACTCTGTACAAAGGTCTAGTCACAACAAATTACTCCTATATCGACTCCGTGTGGACGGTGGGCGATGATACCACGGGAGGTAGCATCGATTCCACTTTTGTACAAGTTGGGGTGTTTTATGAACCTTATCATGAAGAATATAAATATCTGATGCTTGTGAACCGTAGATGCATAAATGACGAGAGGTTGAACGAAGCCCGAACCGTACATGCCAGGCTCAACATGGGGGTCACTAACAAGAGGCGGTGTTTCCAGGTAATGGACTACCTTGCTGACACTGAAGAATGTTATCCTTCTGATTACGATGGTAAGATGGAATTCTCCACTTACTTGGAAGCCGGGCATGGGAGACTCTTCAGGATCCGCGGGTATTCCTCAACCATGGTTATCGATACGAATGCAGTAGTCGATTGGGTGTCAGGCGATATAGTCTTTGTTGTTGATACTCTCGAAGTAAGAGGCACTTTGATAATGCATCCCGGTACACAGGTCAAGATCTGTGACATGACTGACGGCATCATCGTCAAGCCCGGTGGGCATTTGGCGATATTGGGGAATCCTGATAGCATGGTGACTATCGAAGGGGTGAATCCGGATAGTCTGAATGCGCACATTAAGCTGTACGGATCCGGCACTGATACTATTCAATACTGCAACATCTCCAATCTCAACTGGGGTGTGGCGATAGGAGAGAAACGCACCCTGGTGCTGAAGCACTGCAATATCAGCCACTGCAATAGCGGAGTGGTGTCCGTAGGCAACGGCACGTTGTACATGGACAGTTGCACGGTGGATAGCTGCAATTGGGAAGGGATACATTTGAACGAAGGTGACGAAGGCTACATCAAGAACTGCACCATCACCCACAACGGCGAGTCCGGCATCCGATTGAATGGCGTCAAATCCACTTTCAAGGTTGCATACAATTCTCTGGAAGGCAACAACGCCAACACCGACAGCATCTACGAAGCGATTCACACGTATTATTGCTCACCGGAAATCTTCGGCAACCACATCGAAAACAACGTTCAGGATGGTGTCGGCAGCTATCACGATTCGTATCCGGTGATGAACAAGGATTCGGAGACACAGGGCGACGCTTTGAACCGATTGGTCAACAATGGAGAACAAGGCAGGAACGCCCACATCTACATCAACGATTCCGCTCCGCTGCTTCACGAGGGGCACAATGATATTTTCAATGTCGGTCAAGATACTACTACTTTGATCGTAGGCGAGAAGGTGGCGGTGGAAGGCGAATACAAGATTTACGGGAATTATTATGGCGATTGGCAGTCCGAACCCCGTTGGGCGTTTGACATGGATTGTAGCTATGATTGGGATCCTCGGGACAAGTCGTCGAACACCCAGGAGTATGATGAAGGCGAAGCAGCTCTGGCAGCGTTTGACGACGCCTACCAGCTGGAAATGGACGGGCGGTGGGCTCTGGCTGCGTTGGCTTATTTGAGTCTGGTCAGGGATTACCCCGATTCCTATTTTGCGCAGGCGTCACTGGATCGGATATTAGGATGTTACCAGGCGTTGAACGCCAGTATTCCCAATCTCCAGGTGACGTTCGAGGCGATTCGGGATTCCACGCGATACGAACATCTGTTCCGCAAAGCCCGTCAGATGGCGATCAGGTGTTTGGTGGCACGTCGCCAATATGACCAGGCGGTCAGCCAGTTGGAAGCGATCCTCCAGCAGCCGGGGCTTGAGCCATCGGATTCGTTGTACGCCTTGATCGACATTGCGAATGTGCACATGCGGGCGTATTACGACTCGTTGATCTGCAGTTGGGATCCGGGCTGTGATTCGGTTGGAACGTTTGCTGCAAATCCAGCCAGCAGACGAGCTTTTCAACCGGTGGCGGGGATTGATAATCTCGGTGACAACCGAAGAAGAGTTGTGGACGACCGCAGGACAGTCGTTAGTAATGAGAACAGGGCTGCGGCTGAATCGATGCTTGATAACCAGCGCGCTCAAGGTCAATCCGATGTGAGCACGAGAAGTCGGGTTCAGAATCCGCCGAATGTGGGACAGAACAGCAGAACCAGCCCTCCGCCAGTGTTTGCCCAGGATCCAATTGCTGCCGATCCTTTGGCTCCGTCTCTGGGCACTTGTTCAGTGGAGCAGGCGTCCTATCCGTGGGATTACATCGGTGCTTTCCGACCGGCGGACGAGGAAGACTATCGGCTTCGGGTGCGCGATCTGCTGGCTCAGTTGCGTGGCGTGGGTCCGAGTACACAGGGGATGGGATTGCCGCCTGTTCCGGACAACTATTTCCTGGCGCAAAATTATCCCAATCCATTCAATCCGATCACCACAATCAGCTACGGCTTGCCCGAAGCCAGCCATGTAAAGATCACGATCTACAATATCTTAGGTCAAAAAGTTATAATGTTGGTAAATACCGATCAACCCGCTGGGTACGATAAAGCGTTGTGGGACAGCAGATCGAACCAAGGCATCGATGTCTCTTCCGGCATCTATTTCTGCCGCCTCGAAGCCAATGACTTCGTAGATGTGAAGAAGATGGTGCTGCTGCGATAGCACCAATGTTCACTAAGCCCGCTTTTGGTGCGGTTTTCTAAGGCTCAACCCGTACTTTCATGCTCTTACTACTAAGCAGGAGTCATCATGAAATCTCGAATGCTTTCTCCAATGCTGATGCTGCTCTGGGGGATGGAAGTGTATGGTTCGGTTCAGATGATTGTCTGTGGAAACGAACCCCGGGAGATCTATTTTATTGGGATCCATCCGACCCGAAATGGCTATCCCGTGCTATACTATAGCCCAAACGGGGGGGAAGATCTGGAAATGCGCGACACCACGGACATTGAATTTAGCTTCTATGGTTCTCTCATGGCTGACGCCGCTGACAGCACATTTTATCGAGTAATTTCACATTGGGATCCATATCCAGGGCAACTTGTGAGCACTGATGGCGGACGCAATTGGGTTTTTGTTGATAGCGCTGAATTCACAACCGCTTATGCTGCGGGAGTAATCCCAGGTGAAGTCTATAGACGACTGCATCTGCCCCCTTGGTACAGCAGGCTGGAAAGGAGCGAAGCCTACGGTGCAGGCTACTCAGCATGTACCTGTTCGGGATACCCTGATTCGCTCACAGTGTACTCATTGGCTCTGGGTGTTGATTCTGGCGAGGTCTATATCTGGGGCAGTTTTGGCAATTTGTACTACAGTGAGAATTATGCTGAAGACTTTGTTTTTCTGGGCGACCTGTACACAACCTGGGGAATAAATCCCTGGACTGACATAGTTAACGGTGCCGAACCCGGTGAAATATATGTTCTTGACTATGATCCGAAGATAATTTGGAGAGTCACACATTTTGGCGCCGATGCGGAGATAATTGCAGACTTTCCCCCGATGTATACCTTTTGGGCTGGTGGCATTGCCACAACGAGTCAGCCAGGCGAGTTGTATTTCTTGGCAGAGGATGCCGGTGGGGAACCGGGGGGTCCGATGCACATTTATCACACCACCGACTATTTCCAGACATACACCCTGTATGAACACAATATCGAACCCAATGGTGTCGGCCAGGGAACTGAACTACACCCACCTGCCATCGGAGACTTACGGGTCTTTCCTAATCCAGCAAACGAGGCTCTCAATATCTCTTATGAAATTGCTATCAGCGGAAATGTGGAAATAATAATGTTCAACATAATAGGTCAAGAGGTTTGGTCCAAGGAGATGGGAGCCCAGCCACCGGGCGAATATCTATATCTCTATTCTGCAAATCGACTTACCAGCGGGGTATATCTTCTTCAACTACGAACGAGAAAATCAAATGTCACAAAGATTTTCACAATTCTTAAATAGCGCAAAACGTATAACTACTGGAGGTTAAGATGCGATACCTGATTTCCATCGCGGGGCTGACGAGACTCGAACTCGCGACATCCTGCGTGACAGGCAGGCACTCTGACCAGCTGAGCTACAGCCCCAAGAAAGCATTATCACTATTCAACGGGCGAGCAGATCAGCACAGCGTTTTTCAGCACGCCACAGGGACCCAATCACCCTGGCGAATATCGCCCTTCGAAGTGGGCGATATCGGATTCGAACCAATGACCTCCTGCGTGTAAGGCAGGCGCTCTGAACCAGCTGAGCTAATCGCCCCTTCCCTTAATATCTACCCGATCACTGCGCCGGTTCGCTTTCCCCGGACGGCAACTGCTTCTCCCGTTTCCGGTACAAAATCGCCACCGGCAGAATTACACAGTAACCTGCCACCAAAAGCACCGGCGCCAGATCCAAGGACCAAAAACTATTCACCGGTCCAATCGACAGAAAAATGAACCCCAAGATGATGACCCCAATCCCCGCCAACAACAGCACAAAGTTCGTCTTGCGCCATGGGAATTCCAAACCCCATCGAGGTCCCTGTTTTTTCGCTTTTTTTGTCGCCATGAGACGGAATCTTCTCTAATTTTGAGCTTTAAATATACGAAAAAAATCTCCTGAAATCAACACCTTTCTCATTTATCAGCCGCGACCGTTCCCTTCAAGCTCCGCTTCCGGTTTTCGATAATGGCGGCATCGGCGGATATCCCGGAATAATCGGTCTGATGATCGCTTTGGTCACGGGTGGCACGTCCTTGCTCGGTTCTACCGCATATTCCAGCGCCTTGGTCGGGCAGAACATCGCGCACGCCGGATTGCCGCGGCACAAGTCGCACTTCACGATGTGGTTGACCCGCTCCTCCAGACAGATATTCCCGAACGGACACGCCAGAGTGCAAGCCATGCAATGGATGCAGCGTTCCTGAATTACCTCAATGGCGTCAGTGGACTCACTGCGGATCAGCGCATTGGTAGGGCACACTTTCTGACAAGCAGCATCGTCACACTGCAAGCACAACACCACCATATTCTGATCTTCCGCGAATGAATACACCCGGACTCTTGGTAGTGCCGGTTCGCTGAATGTCCTAACATGTGCGAACGAGCATGCCAATTCGCAGCTTCGACAACCGATGCAACGGAAAGGGCTCACTATCAATCGTTTATGCGCCATGGAATAATCTCCAGAATCTTGCTCAGTGTAGAATGGTATCTTGGTGCTGTCACGACTGCAACTGCCAAAGGAATCTCTGCTTTCTGTTTGTCTCGTCATCCAACAGCTTGATTCTTAATAATTTCACCCATCGTCTCGAATTATGGTTCGGACATGCGGTGAAGCACGAGCATGCTCTCCTTTTGAGGGGGCAACCAGCGATCGAAGTGGTAGTTTCTCACACTTTCGTATCCCTCAATTGCCCCAAATGACACTACATACGCATCGTCATCCACCCACCACCAGCTCTTGTCGGACCTGGACTGATATGCAGGATCGAACAAATACGACCCATTGAATTCATATCCCCCGTCTATCAGGGACGGGGAGATGCCGTTGTTCGTAAGGTCGTGCAAGGCTTCCCATCGTATTCTATTCCACGAGAGGTAATCTCTGGTTCCCCCTATACTGAACACTGATAGCAATACGAACCAGATCGCGATCGCAGTCTTCTTGACCAGCCCTTGAAACAAGTCTGATCGTTTGGTCAGAGAGATTATAGCTGCCCCAACAACAGGCAAAATTGGAAGGAGATAACGGTCAAAGAAGCCATGCGTCGCTATGATCAAGAAATATAGAAGAGCCCCGATTAATAAGAATAGCGTGATGATCTTGATGTTGTTATCTCTGATACGATTAGCATCGGTGAACAAGTCAATTAGAATGGAAGCAAGACAGTACATCAGTAATGCTCCTCCCAGAACGCTAATTATGGTAATGACAACCCAATATGCCGTTGGCAACTCAGGCGCATTCGGCAGCCCAAGAATATACGTGTCGCGGAGTGTTTCCGGTCCTATCCCGCCTTTGATGATCACGTTCCTGCTGAGAGGCATCATCTTCCCTTTGTAAAGCATCGCCAGTGGTGCCAACACTGTAAACAGCAGGATTGCGATGTGTAATAATCTGACCAACCACTTTTTTGTCCCGGTGATCCGCTTAGCGACCAATATAACAATTGGAAATAGAAACAATCCAAGATACATAATCGCGATATACGTATTTCGTCCTAAATGCCATATCAGAGTCTTAGGAGTTCGCAACACATCGATCAATTCTGTTGCTTTTACATTGTACAAGGCAGGAAGTGTACTGGAAACTCTTAGCCAAATCTGCAGTCCAATGAATCCGGCTAATCCCAGAACAGCAGGAAAACAAGCTCGCACGATATTCCGCAGTGAACCGCCGTTCTTGACCAATAAAGCTATTCCGAATGCAATCGGAATGAATAGTCCGACCTGTCGGCATAGAATTGCAATAAGAGAAAGACAGGCTCCGATAATTAAATACATATCAGAGTCATGAAGAATACTCATTGCGAAAAACAGCGTGGCAAGAATTGCGCAAGCCGTAAAGGGAACGTCCGTCATAAAAGTGAAGGACAGCGCAAAATAAAGTGGATTGACTGCTAACAACAGGACCGACAAGAAAGATAGACCTCGCTTGTTTCCTAACTCTCTGAGCAACAAATAGAAGCTGAGGAGTCCCAGGACGGCTAACACCAGCGTAGAGAATCGCAGTGCCGTAAACGAGAAGCCCCACAAAATACAGAACAGAGCCCTCCATACCATCTGACTCACCAGAGCTGTAGTGACCAATCCAGGGAGCTGGAATTCTCCACCTTGCATCAGGTTTCTTACAGCAATTCCATAAACCCAGTCGTCATTGAGCGGGAAATCACCAATTGGATTCACTACGACCATTGCCATTAACCAAAGAAGGGCGATTATCAGGAAGTCGAGCACCAGTCCGTCCTTCCTGAAGAGTCCAAATTCTCTGATTCCAATCTGATTTACGGACATGATAAGTCTCTTATCCTCATTGCCATGTACCCGAATATCGCCTTCTTCTGGTGGTGCATAGTGTCCTCATCCTGCACAGTACTTCTATTATCAGTGCTGTCATACGCCCTCGTGTGACAGCGTTGTTTCATTCGGCGTGCCGTCGCATGTCCTCATGTGACGGTCGCCATCATTATCATAATACCACCTATAAGTGCTGTCATACGCCCTCGTGTGACAGTATAACCTCATCTACCCAAACACTACCTTTTTAAACTGCTTCGCCGCTTCCTGCCTCTGACAACCGTCGCACTTGTCGAAATACGACCTGAGCAAACCGGTTTTCTGGGCATATAATTCCAATTGTTATTGGTGGCGCAGGGTGTCCTCACCCTGTGCAAATACTACCTTAGAGAACCGTATTGCAGTATCTTTCCGGCTGCAGGTATCGCATTTCTCGAAATAGGAATGCGGCAAGCCAGTTTTTTTGACATATAGCTCCAATTGTTGCGGTGTGCCGAGAGGCGTTCCGCAATCGGCACAGAATACCAAATCGAAGTTCCGTTTCCAGATGGTTCGCGAACTTTCTGTCTGCTCATAGGGAATGGCGTTGGTTGGGCAATTAGTGGCGCACGCCAAGCATCCGA
>Ga0256868_10001821_pt1 | contig 11359 bp, 7 predicted proteins | sample RVTome_13_FD_187341 | JGI IMG/M metagenome (GOLD analysis project Ga0256868, IMG submission 187341) | Soil microbial communities from uranium-contaminated site in the Upper Colorado River Basin, Wyoming, United States - RVT92D227 HiSeq ... | reverse complement strand
AAATGGAGGTTCATCTCATCAACGACGGACCTGTGACACTATTATTAGATAGCAAACAACATTAAAGTTCAAAGGTCATGGTTCGACAAGCTCACCATGATTCCATCCTTAGCCATTTTCAGGAAGCCGTCCTGAACCTGTCGAAGGATGGAATTTGGCATTCGTGAGCAGTTAGAATAATGAAGAGATATTTCTATCTTTTTTTTCTAATCGCCGTTTTGATTTGCCTTGGATCCCCTTCCATGGCTCAGATCTCGAGGGGGGGAAAGGAGGCGGGAATGAAAGAGATCAGAGAACCTGTTTTGGCAGGGGAATGGTATCCTGGTGAACCTGAGATTCTTTCAAGGGATATAAAGAGTTATCTTGAAAATGCGAAGAAAGAAAAGATAGAAGGTGAGATCGTGGCTATAATTTCACCCCATGCGGGATACATGTATTCGGGACCAGTGGCCGCCTATGCTTACAAATTAATTGAAGGGAAGCCCTTCGATACTATTGTAGTGATTGGACCCAGCCATCGATTTCCTTTTAAGGGGGCATCCCTCTGGGATCGGGGAGGATTCAGAACACCTTTAGGTGTGGTCCCTGTGGATGCTGAGCTTTCGAAGAAAATGATGGAAAAGCGAAAGGAGATCAGGTTTATCCCAGAGGCACATGCCCAGGAAAATTCTCTTGAACTCCAAATCCCATTTCTTCAAACCGTTTTGAAATCATTTAAAATTGTTCCTATTGCCATGGAGCCTGATTGGAATTGGGAAACCTGTCAGTATCTATCTTCTGTGATTGCAGAGACAGTTAGAGGGAAAAAGGTTCTATTGGTTGCGAGCACGGATTTATCCCATTATCACTCTTATAACACAGCGGTAGAGTTGGATCGGATTGTATTAAACCATATTGAGCGGTTTGACATAGAAGGGTTAAATCGTGACTTAAAGAGTAACCACGCTGAGGCATGTGGAGGAGGTTCGGTTATCACGGTCATGCTAACAGCCAAAGCCTTGGGGGCCAATCAAGGAAAGGTACTTAAATACCTCAATTCTGGAGATGTGAGTGGGGATCGGAGTCGAGTAGTAGGGTATACGGCTGCTGTTTTTTATAAGACAGTCGGAGGGAAAGAAAAAATGAAAGAAGAGAAAAAAGTAGGCGTTGACTTAGGCTTAAGTGAGGAGGAGAAAAAAACTCTTCATCATATTGCAAAAACAGTGGTTGGAAATAAGGTTAGGGGAAAGGCTGTTCCTGAGTTCAAGATTGAATCACCTATTCTAAAGGAAAATCGAGGGGCTTTTGTGACCCTTCACAAGAAGGGGCAATTGAGGGGATGCATTGGATACATTGAAGGTCATGGGCCTCTTCACAAGACTATTGAAGAGATGGCCGAAGCCGCGGCGTTCCGTGACCCCCGCTTCACTCCTGTTAAAGAGAACGAGCTTCCAGAGCTGGAGATTGAGATATCTGTTTTGACTCCTCTTAAAAAGATTCAGGATATAAATGAAATTCAAGTTGGGAAGCATGGGATTTATATAAAGAAAGATTGGTTCTCGGGCCTTCTCCTTCCACAGGTTGCTACAGAATATGGATGGGATCGTCAGACTTTTTTGGAACATACTTGTCAAAAAGCAGGTCTGCCTCCCAATGCATGGAAAGATAAAGGCACAGAGATCTATATTTTTTCTGCAGATATCTTTTGATTCTCTCCTTCTCTCAGCGGAAAAAGGCGGTAAGAAGAAGCCCTGCTAAAAGAATCGTGGTTAAAAAGGCTTCTTTCATCCGATCTTGTATTGTTGTACAATGCCGGTCAACTGCCTGGCCAGATCATTGAGGTTTTGCGCGGCCTGGTCTACTTGTTGCATGCCTTTCTGCGTTTGCATTGCACCTTGGTTGATATTCCCCATCGCCCGTGTGATCTGATCCATTCCAGCTAATTGTTGGCGTGCGCTGGCCGTAATCTGCTCGGCAGCCGCCACCACCTGTTGCGTATGTTCTCCGATGACACTCATTGAATCGCCCGCAGATTGAGCTAACTCAACACTGCTCTCCGCACTCTTTGTGCCCTTCTCCGTGACCATGACAGCCGTGTTGGCGACTTTTTGAATTTCTCTCAGGATGCTGCTTACCTGGGCTGTAGCCTGACGGGACTGTTCAGCGAGGTTGCGCACTTCGGCTGCCACGACGGCAAACCCTCTTCCTGCTTCACCGGCCCGTGCGGCTTCCATGGCGGCGTTGAGGGCCAGAAGGTTGGATTGGTCAGCAATGTCGTTGACGGTGGCAATGATCTCACCGATTTGCAGGGTCTGTTCGCTGAGGCCGAGGATGGTTTCAGCGATATGACGCACTTGGTCCTTCAGGGCCAGCATGCCGTCTTCGGTCTTTTTGACGGCGTCTAATCCGTTTTCGGCTAATTTGAGGGTGTTGGAGGCCATTTCGGAGACGAGCTGGGCACGTTCGACGGATTGTTCGGCTGTCTGGCGGACCTCTTCCACGGTGGTGGTGGTTTCGGCTACAGAAGCCGCCTGCTCAGTGATAGTGGCGGCTTGCTCAGCAGTAGCGACGGAGATATGATTGTTGGTCTTACTAATGTTCTCCGTGGTCTCCTGCATCTGACTGGTGAGCTGACGTAGATTGGTCAGCATCTGAGCCAGCGCATTGCCCACGGCATCCTTTTCTGAATGGGGTCTCACGACGGTGGTTAGTTCACCCTTAGCAATTTTTTGGAAAATATGGAATATTTTGTTTCGAACATCCAGATAGTGATTGAAGCTGCTGATGAGATCATTAAACTCACCACTATAGGAGGTGGTGATCTTGGGCATGGCGGTTCCTTCATAAAGGTGTTTGGCATATTCCGCTACAGTCCGCAGAGGCCAGGTGACTGCATCGAGGATGTCATTAATTCCCTGGACGATTTCTCTGTATCCGCCTTCAAATTTATCTACATTGCCCCTTGGGGATAGTTTGCCATCAATGGCTGTCTTAGCAAGTATCCTTGTTTCCGAAACGAGGGCTCGTAGTGTCTCAATTATATTTCTCATCCTGTTGGCCAGGATATCCTTTTCAGACTTGGCCTTTAGCTCGATAGCTAGATTTCCTGCGACAATCATTTCTACCGCTGAAATGGTTTCTTTGATATTTCCTACCATTGTCCTAAGCGATTGAGCCAGCATGCCAATTTCATCTTGGCTTTTAATGTTAATACTCACATTTACATCGCCGATGGCTAGCTTCTCGGTAGCATGGATTAGGATTTGTAAAGCTTTTTTGATCCCATGAGCCAGTGAAAAACCGAGAAAGATTGACAGAAGAGTTCCAATGAAAAGGGTAACGAGGATGATTATTTTACTGCTCCCCCATAGTGCCATTCCCCCGGCAATGAGGAAGATGAATGCCACAACGGAAAAACCTGAAATCAATTTGGTGGCAATCTTCATGTTCTTAACCATACCTTTTCTCCTTTCTAAGGAATGGTTGAGGAAGGTTGATCATCCAGTTCGGCATCATAAATCTCTACACAATTGCGACCATTGGCTTTGGCCCGATGCAGGGCTTTATCAGCACATTCAATCAGTCGCTCTGCCGTTTCGATATTCTTCTTAGGAATCGCTGCCACTCCACAGCTTACCGTGATGTGAAGTTTACCAAAAGAAGGGCTTTCCCATATCTGTTGGTCGATCAGTGTACGTAGCCGCTCGGTAAGGGTAGCGGCCCCACTCATATCAGTCATAGGTAGCAGGACGACGAATTCTTCTCCCCCATATCGCGCAATCATGTCCACTTCACGCACGTTTTGTTTTATCAAACTTGCAACGCTTTGTAACATCCAGTCTCCTGCAGGATCGCTATAACGCGTATTGAAATCGTGAAAAAGGTCAATGTCCATCATGATGCACCCCAGGGGATTGAGGTAGCGCTGGGCAAGGGCAAATTGTCTGTGCAGATCTTCAGCGAAATAATGGCGGTTGTAGAGACCGGTCAAACGATCGGTCAGCATCGGCTGCCTAAATGTTTGATAGATGTGTTCCCCACCTTCCATACGTTTGTATATTTCCTCGATCACTTGCCGGATGCGCAAGAGGGATGCCACACGGGCCAACAACTCTTGGTCCTCCGCTGACTTGCTCAGGTATTCGTCTGCACCGACCGTCAGGCCGCCTACTTTATCTACCATGTCAGTGCGCTTCTCTGTAAGCATCAGGATGGGGATGTAGAGTTGTGACTGTTGACGGATCCGTTTGCAAACGCTGAATCCATCCATATCCGGGAGCACCACATCAAGCAAGACCACGTCGGGTTGTAAGTCCTGAGCGATTTCAATACCCCTCTGACCGGTTTCAGCGAAGGCGATCTGGTAACCTGCATCTTCTAAGAGCAAATGCATATATTGCGCCTGTGTAGGACTATCTTCGATCAGCAAGATATGTTTTTTCTCCTTCTCTTCCGTCACTTAATGTCTCCTTCTGCTCAGGAATTTTTTCCGCCAGGCTCTTCAACCGGAGAGCGATGAGGTCGATACCAAGAATTTCCCTCACGGCGTTGAGTTCAATGGCAGCTTTGGGCATGCTAAAGATCAGGCTGCTGGCTTCGTCTTGGACGATCGTATAAGCACCGGCTTCAAACATAGTTTTCAGCCCTTGTGCGCCGTCCTTTCCCATTCCGGTCATCAAGATGCCGATCGCCTTTGCCCTGAAATTTTGGGCCACAGATTCAAAGAGAGCGGTGGCCGATGGACGGTGGCCGTCGATTGGTTCAGAACTATCAAGCCACAGGTTGCTAGGGGTCTTGAAGGTCAGATGAAAGTTGTCTGGAGCAAAATATACAGTGCCGGGTTTAATAGTCTCGCCTAGCTCCCCTACCTTACATCGGAGAGGGGTCGTGTTACTCAGCCAGCTTGCCAGACCGAACATAAAACCCTGACTAATGTGCTGCACGATTACAATGGGTAAGGGAAAGTTGGACGATAGACCACTCAAGATCGTCTGTAGAGCCGGAGGGCCACCCGTGGATAGGCCGATGGCCACCAACTGGGCTTCCTTATGAAACTTGAATGAGCCAGCATCTTTGTCTTTTGCCGGAGCGGCCAGATGGAGGCTAGCTTTGTTGAGCATTGCTGGTGATGATCCCGTTTGCAACGATCGTTTTACCACTTTAACCCCAGCCATAGTTTTGATCTGTCGGATGAGGCTTTTTACCTCAGGATCATCGAGGGAGACCCCTCTTAGTTTTGGCAGAACCGTCAGTGCACCTAGTGCCAAGGCCTTGAAACTTACGTCCATTAGATATTGGGATCCGATGCCCGTGATGACCACAATTGGACAGGGTGTTTCGCTCATGATCTGACGGATGGCCTCGTAGCCACCCATGCCTGGCATGTTGATGTCCATGGTGATGATATCTGGACGGGCTTTCCGGCAGAAGGCCACTGCCTCTTCACCACTCGCTGCTTCCTCTATCACGGTCAGTTCCGGATCACTCTCCAAGATTTGGCGAAGCGACAATCGAATAGTCTTCATGTCATCGACGATGAGTACACGAATCATTGTGTATTACCTCCTGAGATTGAATTCCCATCACCTCCACCCTCTCCCTTCAGGGGAGAGGGGAATCATGGAGTTACCGGATTAATCGGTCGATGGTATTTAGCAATTCCCTTTGATCAAAAGTACTTTTAACAATATAGGCATCTGCGCCTGCTTCCATGCCATGTAATCTGTCTTGGGGAGATTCCAAGGATGTAACCAGGATAACTGGGACACGGGCATACGAACTTTCACTCTTGATGGATTGCGTGAGGACGAATCCGTCCATTCTGGGCATATTGACATCCGAAACCACCAGATCCGGCAATCCCTTCTCATTTTTGCGAATCAATTCCCATGCCTCCTGGCCGTCGGCCGCGGTAAGAACTTCATAGCCCGCATTCTCCAGGAGATGCTTTTCAAGTGTCCGGGTGGTAATCGAGTCGTCAGCTAATAGCACACGCCATCGTCGAGCTTCTTTGGAGACGATGGGCAGTGTCGAGGAGGAGACTGACTTTGAATGAATGGACTTCATCAGGTCAGAGACATTCAGGATAGTCACTAACTGACCGTCACCCAGGATGGCGGCTCCTGCGACGTTTTGTACCCTGCGCAACTGGCCTCCCAATGATTTGAGTACGACTTGTTGTGTAGACAGAAAACCACCTACCCGCAGGGCGATATGCCTTTCAGCCACGGACAGGATGACCACCGGAATTTTGGCATCAGGAGGTAAGGGTTGTTCCACTTCAGGTAGTTTGAGAATGTTTGCCAGACTGACTAAGGGCAGGGGACGACCCTCGGCGTAGATGGCGGAATGTCCATCAATGCTGCCCACTTTTAACACGTTCACGTGCAGAATCCGCTCCACATTTATCATCGGCAGTGCAACCGTTTCCCCTGCCACGCGCACTAACAACACCTGGCTGGTTGTCAGCGTGATCGGCAGCATCAGGACGAAGGAGGTGCCCACACCAAGCTTGGTTTCCACCTGAATCAATCCATGTATCTGTTCAAGATTTTTCCGGACCACATCCAGACCGATACCGCGGCCAGAAAGGTCAGTGATCTGGCTGGCCGTCGACAGTCCTGAATGGAAGATCAACTCGACGACTTCACGTTCATTAAAGTTAGCTATCTTTTCAGAAGAAACCAGACCCTGTTCCATAACCGCCTTACGCACTGCATCCAGGTTGATGCCGCGGCCATCATCGGAGACCGTCAACACCAAGTTGTTGCCACGCTGTTCTGCACAGAGTCGAATGGTGCCATGGCGGGGTTTTCCTATCGCCAGGCGCTCCTCAGGCGGTTCAATGCCATGGTCTACCGCATTACGCAGGAGGTGGGTCAGGGGATCCTTCATCAGTTCCAGGGCTTGACGATCCACCTCCGCTTCTTGCCCTTGTACCTCCAGGACGATGTCCTTGCGTTGATTGTGAGCAAGGTCGCGCACCATGCGTGGGAAGAGGTCGAACAAAGTGGTAATGGGTAGCATGCGTGCACTGCGGATTCCATTTTGCAGATCGTTAGTGATGATCTGTAGATGGTTGCGGTCATTCGTTAGGTGGTCCAGTAACGTGTTGTGCTCGGAACCAAGGGCTTTGAGCTCTTGTTCATTTTTCTCCAGAAAGTCAAACAGTGGTATCAGGCCTATTTTGTCTGCCTTAGAGTTGTTCCTTCGTAGACGATTGTAATGGGGGCTGGCCTTCCGCCAATCCTTTTGCCAGCGCATGGTGCGTTCCTGCAAAGCTTTCATCTGGGACAGGAGCTTCTCTGTCCGCATTTGCATCACCAGCAACTCGCCCAGACCGTCCATCAGAGTGTCGAGCTTAGTGGTCCGCACACGGATAGTATCGTCTACCTGTGTCGGGCGCGGGCCAATGGGGGGCTGTTTTTTTCCCCCGGCAATAAAAGACCCTTCGGCTGAATCCAAAGACATGGGAACCGAGGGTTCAGAGGGAAGCGACTTTTCTCCTCCTGAGGTCTCGATCGTTGCCTGAGCCGCACCGGACTCCGTCTGTCCCCTAACGAGATCATCAAGATGGGTAAGGATTGCTGCCATGACTTCGCCGGGCATCTGCTCCCCGCGCAGATGGGCGGCCATAACATTGCCGATAGCATCGACGGCCGACAGGAGGACGTCAAAAAGGTGTGGGGTGAGGGAGAGGTAACCTTCACGAATTTTTACCAAAACGTCCTCGATTCGGTGAGAAATGGTTTCAATGTCTTTCAGGTTAACAGTTCGAGCTGCCCCCTTAATGCTATGGGCGGCTCGGAAAACATTGGTGAGCAGGTTGGAGCGTTCATTGGAGGTTGGATTTTGTTCCAGCGAAAGAAGATCCTTGGTCAGCATGCTGAGATGTTCTTGAAGTTCTGCCTGAAACGTGACCATCAATTCTTTTAACATTTTATCTGATAAGGGCATCTTCAATTTCCTTATAGATGACAAGGACTTTATAGGAAGGGGGGCAGTCGTTAAACCTGCGGCCTTCTGTCATCATATCTTGTATTGTTGTACAATGCTGGTCAGCTGCCTGGCCAGATCATTAAGGTTTTGCGCTGACTGATCCACCTGTTGCATGCCTTTCTGGGTTTGGGTTGCACCTTGATTGATATTCTCCATCGCCCGTGTGATCTGATCCATTCCGGCTAATTGCTGATGCGCGCTGGCTGCGATCTGTGCGGCAGCTGCCACCGCTTGTTGCGCATGCTCCTGGATGACACGGATCGAATCACCCGTGGATTGGGCCAACTCCACACCACTTTCCGCACTTTTTGTGCCCTTCTCTGTGACCATCACGGCTGTATTGGCAGCTTTCTGGATTTCGCTCAGAATGCTGCTGACCTGGGCCGTTGCCTGACGGGACTGCTCGGCGAGGTTTCGTACTTCACCCGCCACAACGGCAAACCCTCTTCCTGCTTCTCCGGCGCGCGCGGCTTCCATGGCGGCATTGAGGGCTAGCAGGTTGGATTGGTCAGCAATGTCGTTGACCGTGGTGATGATCTCACCGATCTGCAGGGTCTGCTCACTGAGGCTGAGGATGGTTTCAGCGATATGACGCACTTGGTCCTTCAGGGCCAGCATGCCGTCTTCGGTCTTTTTGACGGCGTCTAATCCGTTTTCGGCTAATTTGAGGGTGTTGGAGGCCATTTCGGAAACGAGCTGTGCGCGTTCGACGGATTGTTGGGTAGTCTGGCGAACCTCTTCCACCGTGGTAGAGGTTTCGGCTACGGAAGCGACCTGCTCGGTGACGGTGACCGCTTGTTGAGTCGTAGCGGCAGAGATATTACTATTGGCCTTACTAATGTTATCCGTGGCCTCCTGCATCTGACTGGTGAGCTGGCGCAGATTGACCAGCATCTGTGCGAACGCATTGCCCATGGCGTCCTTTTCTGAGCGGGGTGTCACGGCAGTGGTCAGATCGCCCTTGGTGACTTGATTGACAGCTTGGGCCATCTCGTTTAAAAGTTCCAGCATGTGGTTGAGGTTGTTTTTGATTTCATTGAATTCACCATTGTATGAAGCGGTGATCATGGGTGGGAGGTCTCCTACACTGATCCGTTCAATATATTTCGCTGCGATGCGAAGTGGCCCGGTGACCGCATCAAGGGTATCATTGATTCCCTGGACGATTTTGCGAAAATCCCCCTGGTGCTTGGAGGCATCTGCGCGAGTGGCAAGGTCGCCTTCTATGGTAGCCTGGACTAACATATTGACGTCTGCAATCTGGGACTTGACGGTTTCGCCCATCTTGGCGTAAGTGTCTCCGGTTTCCTGGAGTTGGGCAATCATCTGGTTGAAGTCTCGGGCCAGATTGCCGAGTTCATCTTTTGTTTTGATCTCCAGCGGTTGGGTCTGGATCTGAGCGGTCTGAGACAGGTCGCCGTTCACCAAGCCAGCGGCCACCTGTGTGAGCTGTGAAAGATCCATAGCGACCCTATGGGTCGCATCCTGCAACCTTCGGATGGGGACGTTGATCTTGCGGTTGATGTTAATCAGCGAAAACACAACAATCCCAAAGAGGAGGACCAACAGACCTATGCTCACGTTTAAATAAAAATTACCCTTTTTTGTGGACTTTTCTACCGCAGCCATCGTTCGGATATCATGCTTAGCAATAAAATCATGAATGGGTGTCATGACCTTTGCCTTTTCAAGATAATAAATATCGTCATGCATCAACCGGATCGCCAGGGTCTGGTCTGGTTTGCCTGTTTTTGACTTCCCAGTGCCGTCGTCATACTGGCCCTTCATCGCAAGAAAGGCTTTTTCTTCGATTTTCAAGAGAGACTCCGTCCCGCTATTTGCTTCGTTCATTTCGTTAATCTCTTCAGTAGTAAAGCCCGCCTTTTTCATGAGATCCATCAAAGAAGCAGATTGGCCATCTGGCCGTGCCTTTTTGCCTTCGCGGATTGCCAGCACATTCTGATATTGTTGTTCATATCTGGGATCACTGGTTATTACGTAAGACCGTGCAAAGCGGGTCAAATCATCCACACTTTGACGGAGCTCATTAGCGAGCAAATAGGATTGAAAACGGTTCTCTTGGCTGCGCTTCACATCCTCCTGATTGAGATTCAACATGCTAGACATCATGCCGAGGGCAATCAGGAGGATGAAAAATGTGCCATATAATATCCAAAAAAATTTTTTAATTGTCATGAAAAAATCCTTTCATCTTATTTATTGGTGGTCTTTTAAAATATAAAATAGCGTTTAGATGTCACTCTCCCTCACTAACGATGATATTTGGATCAGAAAGGAGAGACTCCAGATTGAGGACCATAATCATGTCGGCCGTAACGCCTCGCACATGACCTTGCATCTTGGCCGCAACAGTGGAAGGCGTTGGGTTCAGGTCATCCAATTGGAAGTGGCACACCTTGTCCAGGTCATCGGTGAGCAGCGTCAATTCCATTTTCTGATGGCCACCCCTCGCCAGGAGAATATGGGCTTTGTCGGTAAGCGGATGGGGTGGCAGCCCCCAAAACACTGTCAGATCCATGATGGAATAAATCCGGCTACGCAGGTTTACAATGCCCACGATGAAGTCGGGCGCACAAGGCACACGTGACCAGTTATGTGCGCTCAGAGGCTGAATTTCATGCACCCCCTCCGTTGGTATCCCTATGTACTCCGTTCCCAGGTGGAATGTCAGCACCTCCAGCGTTTTTCCACTATCTATTTTCTTTTCCGGCAGCCTGGCCAGTAACCTTGCACGCTCTACAAGGATGCTCTGCGTGTCTTGTGGTTTTGCAATCACGGTCTTTTGGACTTTCGGTTGCTCTCGCTCCGGCATGACTTATCTCCTAATATCCCGATGGGTTGTGTGTGATGGGTTCGGGTCATGGTTAACAATTGTCCTGCAGTCAAATCATCCGAGCCTGGTAAAACGGCATCAGGGGAAAGTTTGGAAGCCAAATGAACCGTTAGTGTGCGATGCCGTTCAGCTTCAATCGGGTTACCTGTTCGCTCGTAAAGATGGAAGAGTCCGAAATGAGCCAAAATGAAATTGGAATCCAGGTAAATCACTTTTTTGAACCGGTGAATGGCTTCCTGTAACTCTCCCTGTTCCTGGCGGATGAGTGCTAACGTATAGTGCACTTCACTTCGAAACGGATCGTGGTCGAGCGCTTGCTCAGCCCACTTTTGGGCTTCACTGAGTCGTCCGGCATTGGCTTCCAGACGAGCCATCCGGTAGTATACTGTGGCGGAGTTGGACTCTTTTGCCATGTAAGTGAGAAAGCACTGACGGGCTTCATCATATCGATGCTGCTTCATGAATGCTTCCCCCATCTGACTGAGGTTGCCCCCTTCGGGATCATGAGGCCCTTCCTTTGAAGGGGAG
>Ga0256868_10001820_pt1 | contig 11359 bp, 8 predicted proteins | sample RVTome_13_FD_187341 | JGI IMG/M metagenome (GOLD analysis project Ga0256868, IMG submission 187341) | Soil microbial communities from uranium-contaminated site in the Upper Colorado River Basin, Wyoming, United States - RVT92D227 HiSeq ... | reverse complement strand
TTGACACTGAAACAAGCGAGATCACTAGGTTGGCAGATCAAGGCCTGTTCCCCAAGCTCTGCCCGGATGGGAAGACCCTGGTGTTCGTGGGGGAGCTAATCATCAGGAAACGCAACCTCGACACCGGTGAGGATTCGGAAGTTGTCAAGGCAGGGAAAATGTACTACGACCTCTCGCCGGACGGCCGGGAAGTGGTGTTCCAGGTGGACGGCGCTGTAAAGACCGTGTCCCTTAACGGAGGGGAGCCGCGGGAGCTATTTCGCGGTTTGGCCCAGAATTACAGGCTGGGGTGGACGAGGGACGGTCGTTACATCATCGCCCAGGCACTCGATGGACCCCTCGATACCGCGAGCGGTGAAATCTGGCGGGTTCCAGTGCAGGGCGGGACGCCGCTGAAGCTGGACCTCTCCGTTCCAAAAATGGAGTCCTTCGCACTTCACCCGGACAACCGCCGCTTTGCGTTCAGCGTCAATGAGGAGTCCAAGAGCGAGCTGTGGGTGCTGGAGAACTTCCTGCCGCCGCTGAAAGTCGCCAAGTAGCTGGTAGAAGCGGTGACAGAACTGGCCGAATAAAAAAGGGGACGGTTCTATTTTTTAAGAAAATAGAACCGTCCCCTTTTCTTCCTTTTCTTGGTTCTTAAAATTCCACCATCAAGACCAGCTTGTCGCCGGCTTTAAGCACGACCTGTTGGCCCTGTCAATCGCCGCAAAAAGCCAATCAAACTTGAAGAGGCCTGGCACTGCGGGGCCAGGCCGGGTCAAATTTGTCAAATGTTAAGACCTGACCCCTTGATTCACTTGACTTATTAAACATACTGTGTCATAAATAGGATGCTATTTATGACACAACAGGTATTAAAAATGATCAAACGCCGCATTGAATCCGAATTGGCCGCCTGGAAATCCTCACCGGACCGAAAGCCGCTTATCCTGCGCGGCGCTCGCCAGGTCGGCAAGACCTATACCGTCAACGCCTTCGCCTCATCCTTTCGCTCGTATATCCGCCTCGACCTCGAACGCCCGGCCGAGCGCTCTCTCTTCGGCCGCGCTGGCTCCGGCCGGGAGCTCTGGGAGACGATCCTCCTCTCCAAAGGCTTCGTTCTCGACCCGCGCGAAACGCTCCTTTTTATCGACGAGATCCAGAATTCCCCGGACGCCGTTCGGGCCCTCCGCTTTCTGCACGAGGATCTGCCCGAACTCGCCGTCATCGCGGCCGGCTCGCTCTTCGAGGTCTTCGCCCACCGCGAGGGATTCTCCGCCCCCGTCGGCCGCGTCCGCAACCTCTACCTCTCGCCGGTCGATTTCGGCGAATACTTGGCCGCCGCGAATCCTCCCTTGCGCCGCGTTTTGGAGGACATCCGGATCGGCGGGGAGCTTCCGCCCGAGCGGCATGTCCTGCTCACCGACGCTTTCCGCCGCTTTGCCTTCGTCGGCGGCATGCCCGAAGCCGTCGCCCGCTACGTCGAACGCGGCTCTTTCGCCGAACTCGGTCCGATCTACGACTCGATCTTCCAGGGATACGTGGAGGACGCCGAAAAGTGCGCTTCGCGGGCCAAAGCCAAGTACCTCTCGCAGGCCGTGGACCGCGCCCCATTTCATGCCGGCGAGCGGATCTCTTATGAAAAATTCGGCGGCTCGGACTTCCGCTCCCGCGAGATGAAGGAGGCCCTGACGACTCTGGAGCAGGCCCTGATCGTTCACTTGGCCGCGCCGACGACGTCCGTGCGCCTGCCCTTCCGTGAGAGCGGGCGGCGGGCGCCCAAGCTCTTTTTTGTGGATGCCGGCCTGGTCCGTTTCCGGCTCGGACTCAAGGATTTTAACGCCGAGGGCGGCCCCTTCGACGATCTCTATCGCGGGCGGATGGCCGAGCAGATTGCCGCCCAGGAGATCCTGGCCGCGTCTTTTGAGCGGCCCCGGCTCCATTTCTGGGCGCGGGAAACGGGCCAGGCCGAGGTCGATTTTCTCCTCGACGTAAAGGGGCTGGCCGTGCCGCTGGAAATCAAGAGCGGCAAACCCGGCCGGATGCGCTCTCTGGCCGTGTTTATGGACAATGCCGATCACCCTTTTGCCGTTCGGATCAGCGACGATCCGATCCGGGTGGATGAGGCCAAGACGCCGGCGGGCAAGACCTTTCGGCTTCTCTCCCTGCCTTTTTATGGCCTTCCCCGTCTGCGCGAGTTGATCGGGGATTTCGTCACCGGAGGAGGGGTCAGGTCATAACTCTTGACGTTTTTGGCGAGGCCTGGCACCGAGGGCGGGAGCCGATATTTGACATATTTACGATTCATTCGCATATCAGCCATTTCCTTAAATATCTATATTTGATGACAATTTTTTACATTTTTTTGACATTTTGATGATTGAAATTGATACAATTGACATGAAATTATTCAGCGAGTCAAGGGACGAGTCTTCGCGGCGGAAGTGGACCCCCGGGCAAAGCCCGGGGCCCCGGCCGCCGTCGGATTTCAAAGCCGGCGATGAAAATATTCATTCAGGGGATATTAGCCCGAAAGAAAATCGTCCTCATTTTCCTGCTTGCCATTTTGTTGCCTTCGCTTATCGTTGGCTATTTAAGCTTGAGCACTTTTGCCAAAAGGCGTGAGGCAGTCCAGAAAATTCTTGAATCAAATCTCTGGATTTCAGGCGAAGCTGTGCTGAAGTCTCTCGAGGCTAAACTTCTCGAGTATGAAGAGCAGGCCTTAAAGGCGGAAAATTTTATTTCATTGATCCAGCAAGAAAGCGCGAGTCAAGGCCCTTCTAATTTTCCTTTAGACTCCAAGCAAGTCACAGGCCAGGCTTTTCTCCTCGATGCTGATTATCAAATCATTTTTCCTCGCACTGGAGCCGAGGATGCTTCGGTTTTTCAGCAGGAGAAAAGCCTATTGAACAGCAAATTTTCTCAAGATTTTCAGAGAGCAGAATCTTTTGAATTCACCCAAAAGAACTACCGGCGGGCCGCTGAGCTTTATAAACAATGCTCAGTGTCAGCCTCTTCAGAGCAAGATCAGGCCATGGCCCTTGAAGGCCTGGGCCGTTGTCTTCTTTCCTTGAAAGAATATGAGGGAGCCTACAGAGTTTATAGCGAGCTATCTGCCAGGCATGGACAATTAAGGAATAAAGCAGGCCATCCTTATGGAATAGGGGCTGCATTTCAGTTATTTGCGATAGAACAGCATCGAGGGAAAGAAGAGCAAGGCCCTAAAATTTTGTTCGACCTTTATCAGAAGATAAGGAATGGAGATTGGCCTCTTGGCTCTTCCAGCTATGCTTTTTTCGTTGCCGATATCGAATCAATTCTTAACGAAAAACTGAATGAGAAATTTCCTGAGATTAAAAAATCTTACGATGCCTTGAGAGAGAGGGAAGCCCCTTATCTTCAAGCATTGCTTTTTACAGACTTTTTGAAGAGTGAAGTTGTTCCCCGAATAAAAGAAAAACATGCTCTCTCCAAGAGAGGGGAAGAGAGTCAGCCAGAACGTTTCTTTGCCGTCCGCCAAGAAGCAATATTTTGTCTCATCTCTTATCGCCTCCTTCCTGATTTTCAACCAGAAAAAACTCTTTATGGTGGCTATTGCTGGGGTCTCGATTATTTTAAAAAAGAGATATTGCCGAAAGTATTAGGCGAGGTCAGAGAAGATTCCGGGCTTCAGATTCAGGTTATCGATGAAAACGGCCAAAATGTCTTAAGCGGGGAAAAGGAATTGGCTTCAAAAGATTCTCGATCTTTATCCTTTCGCCAGTTTCCTTTCCCCTGGAAACTTCTGACTTCTCAGCCTGCCTTCAATGAGTTGAAGAGAACAGCTTACCGCGAGAATATTCTCTATGGAATGCTCCTCAGTGTCATTGTGGTCTTAATGCTTTTGGGTGTTGTTTTAATCGTGCGTGATATTGCAAGGGAAACGGAAACAACGCGCCTTCGAACCGAATTCGTCCACAATGTTTCCCATGAGTTGAAAACGCCCCTGACGCTCATTCGCCTCTACGGCGAAACACTCCAACGAAAAGAAGACCTGGAAGAGGAAGAAAAGCGGGAGGCTTATGAAATCATCACCAAAGAGAGCGAGCGGCTGTCGCATCTCATCAATAATGTTCTAGATTTCTCCAGGATTGAGATGGGAAGAAAAGAATTCAATTTTAAAAAAGGGAATTTGTCTGATGTTGTTCGGGATACTTTAGATTCCTACCGCTATCACTTGGAGAAGAAAGGATTTAAGATTCAAGCAGAAATTGCCCACGATCTTCCCCAGATGGATTTTGACCCGGAAGCCATGGCCAGTGTTTTAATCAACCTTTTAAGCAATGCCATGAAGTTTTCTCCGGGTCGAAAGGAAGTGGCAGTAAGATTATTCAAAGAGAAAAATAGTGCTGTCCTTCGAGTCGAAGATAAGGGAATAGGAATCTCGCCCAGGGAAACATCAAAGATTTTTCGAAGATTTTATCGGGTAAAGAATAAAATAACATCAGAAACAGGAGGAAGCGGCTTAGGACTGACTTTGGTCAAGCACATTACAGAAGCTCATGGTGGCAGGGTAAAAGTCGAGAGCCAGCCAGGAGAAGGGAGTATCTTCTCAGTGATTCTTCCTTTCCCTGGCCCTAATGAGGGATAGGAATGAAAGAGAAGATATTGATTATCGAGGATGAAGAGGACCTGGTTAAAGGGTTGAAACTCAATCTGGCTGGCGAAGGATATGATGTGGCCTGGGCTTATGATGGTCAGGAAGGAATTCGCAAAGCCTTGGAGGAACGGCCGGATTTAATCATTCTTGACATTATGCTCCCCAAGATGGATGGTCTTGAAGTCTGCCGGGAGATTCGTCAGAAGAATATGAATATCCCAATCATTATGCTCACCGCCAAAGGGGAAGAGGTCGATAAGGTGGTAGGGTTGGAAGTCGGTGCCGATGATTATATAACCAAGCCTTTTAGCATTCGAGAACTCTTGGCCCGGCTAAAAGCGCATCTGAGGCGCGAGAAAAGGGAACTGAAAAAAATCCCTGAAGCTTATTCTTTTGGCGATGTTGAAGTTGATTTTTCTCATTTCAAAGTCAGGCGCAAGGGTAAGGAAGTTGACCTGACATCGCTTGAAGTGGAGATTCTCAAATACTTCGTTGCGCATAGAGGCGAAGTTGTCACCAGAGAGGCTTTGCTCGACAAAATCTGGGGTTATGAAAGGTTTCCCACCACCCGAACCATTGACAACCATATCCTGAAATTGAGGAAAAAGATCGAGGAAGACCCGGCTCATCCCAAATACATTTTTTCCGTCTATGGAGCAGGATACCGGTTTATGGGTTGATAACAATCTTTTACATTCTTTTACTTTTATTTGACAACATTAAAGATGAAAAGAGCTACTTTGTTGGTGAATGGAAAAATCACCGGCAGGAGGCAGCATCATGAATTTTAAAAAAACTATTATCTCAATTGCAGTTTTGGCAGCTGCGCTGATGGCTTTTGGCCTTCAAAGTTCCCCAGAACACAAAGTGCTTTTCGAGAAAGCGAAATTCGCCATGGAAACAAAGGGCGACCTGAATGAAGCCATCAAGCTTTTCAGTGAGTTAATCCAGAAATATCCGGGTGAGAGAGAATTTGCGGCGAAATCTCAACTGTATATCGGACTGTGCTATGAAAAGTTGGGCAATGCAGAGGCCCGCACAGCCTACGAGCGCCTGGTGCGCGACTACGCCGACCAGGCCGAGATTGTGGCGCAGGCGCGGGTGAGGCTGACGGCGCTGGGCGGTCCCGGGGGCGCCGGGGGACTCATCACCCGCCGGATTCTCACCGACGCTTCCGGTGTAGGTGAGGTCCTGACCGGGGATGGCAAGTTCATCAGAGGTCTAGACCGGGAAACGGGTGACGTGTTCCAGTTCGAAGTTGCCAGCGGACGGACGAGCCGAATAAAGAACGGGGGACCCTGGAGCGACACTGAGAAGACCCTCGAGGAACAAGCGTTCTCACGCGACGGAAAACAAATCGCATACAACGCCGAAGTCCTTTCGGATGCGAAGGACTGGTTCATTCCACTGCGGATCAGAAACATGGATGGTTCCGGCGTTCGCACACTTTTCAGTGAGAAAAACTCTTATGTCTCCCCCTTGGACTGGTCGCCTGACGCAGGGTCCATTCTCGCACTTCTCGATCGTAACAAGGCGGTTGCACTGACGGTGATCTCGACAGCGGACGGCTCGGTGCGCATCTTGAAGAGTATTGCTCCAGGCGGGGTCTCCTTTTATAGGGCCCGTTTCTCGCCCGATGGGCGATTTGTCGCGTTCAGTCTTGTGCGTGAGGGCAGCCCACCGCATTGCGACGTCTTCCTGATGACCGCCGATGGCCGGAATGAAGTGGTTGTTGCCGGGCATTCCGCGGAGGATCAACTGCTTGGATGGACGCCGGACGGAAGAAGCCTTCTCTTCCTCAGCGACCGCTCGGGGACGTGGGACATCTGGACCGCCCGCATCACCGGGGGGAAGCAGCAGGGAGAACCAGAGTTGTTGAAAAAGGACTTCGGCTATTGCGTAGTTCTTGGCTTTGCACCCGACGGCTCCCTTTATTACAAGACCGACACCTATCTAGGTGGCCTCTACAACGGTGCGGTCGACCTTGAAACGGGTAAGGTGCTCGTGCCACCCGCGCCGGTCTCGACGCGGTACACCGGCCCTCCGGTCCAGCCAACATGGTCACCCGACGGCAGGAACCTGGCCTACATTTCTTTTCGGGGTCACATCGATCCTGGAAACCTCATCCTCACGATCCGATCCGCCGCAACCGGGGAAGAGCGCTTTCTGTCGCCGCATCTTCGTGGCGTTCACCAGATCTCCTGGGCGCCGGACGGGCGTTCCATCATCGCGCTCGGGTTAACGGGGACGCAAATTGGAATCTTCCGAATTGACGTTGAGACAAGCGAGATCACGAAGTTGGCGGATGGGGGCTTGGCCCCCAGGCTCTGCCCGGATGGGAAGACCCTGGTGTTCGTGAAGGGGGGGCCAATGATCACGAAACGCAACCTCGACACCGGTGAGGAATCGGAAGTTGTCAAAATAAAGGGACTCAACTACGACCTCTCGCCCGATGGCCGGGAAGTGGTATTCCAGGTGGACGGCGCTGTCAAGATCGTGTCCCTCAACGGAGGGGAGCCGCGGGAGCTCTTTCGCGGTTCGGCGGCGGACTCCAGGTGGACGAGGGACGGCCGTTACATCATCGTCCGCGCAAGCGGTACACTCTGGCGGGTTCCGGCGCAGGGCGGGACGCCGCTGAAGCTTGAGCTCTCCGTTCCAAAAATGCAGTTCTTCACGCTTCACCCGGACAACCGCCGATTTGCCTTTAGCGTCAATGAAGGCGCCAGGAGCGAGTTGTGGGTGATGGAAAACTTCCTGCCGGCGCCGAAATTCGCCAAGTAGCCGGTAGAAGCGGTGACAGAAAGCGAGGCAGGCGTCGAGTCGCGGCGCCTGCCTTGTGCCTTTCCAAAGAAAAACTGGCCGCGGAACTGGAACACCGCACCCAGCGAATGCCTATCGGGCCAACAAGATTGTGACGGTCAAAGAACTCATGCCCGAACTCTTGGCCGAGCTTGAGGTATTCTAATCCGGATCTTTTTCTATGGTTGATGATTCTGTTAGGCCCAGACTGGGGCAGATTTATGAGCTTCGCTCAGTGGATTACCGCAATGTGCCTTCGTAGTGGGCGGTCAGCTGGCGCTTCTTCACTTCCTCCGACGTATACAACGGAAGCAGGACAGGAGCGATCCGGTTGGTCTTGATCTTGGCCCGCTTAATCTCATTCTCGTAGGCCGCGATATGCTCGAGGGTCAGCTTTCCAAGGCTTGCGGATTTCACATACTCGGCGGCGAACTTGCCGGCCCGCCGTCCGAAGACGTTGTAATCCAGGACGGAATTGCCCATAAGGCGATTCCGGCCGTGAACGCCGCCCGAGGCTTCGCCGGCCACATAGAGGCCCTTGAGGTTCGTCTCGCAGCGGTCGTTGATCTCAACGCCGCCGTTCTGGTAGTGGAGCGAGGGATAGACGAGCATCGGCTCCTTGGTGATGTCGATATTGTACCGGATGAACTGGCGGTACATGGCCGGGAAGTTCTTGTTGATGTAGCCTTCGCCCTGGATGATATCGATCAGGGGCGAATCGAGCCACACTCCCCACCGGCCGCTCGGCGTCTGGATGCCGTTTTTCCGCTCGAGGCACTCGCGGATGAACGCGGAGCTTTCCACATCTCTCGGCTCTCTCGGCCAGACAAAGAGCTCGCCGAATTTGTTGATCGGCTGCCCTCCGGCGCCGCGGATCTTCTCCGTGATGAGGAAGCCGGCGATCTGCTCGGGGAACACGGCGCCGGTCGGATGGTACTGAACCGAGTCCATGTAGAGGAGCTTGGCCCCGGCCCGGTAGGCCATGACCAGGCCGTCGCCGGTCGCGCCGTAGTGGTTGGTCGTGTCGAAGCCGCGGATATGGAGCCGGCCGTAGCCGCCGGTAGCGATGATGACAGCCTTGGCTTTGACGGTGAAATATTCCTCCGTCTCCAGGTTGTAGAGGACGCCGCCGGTGCAACGTCCTTTGTTATCCATGATCAGCTCGATGGTCGGCATGAATTCCAGAATCTTGATGTCCTCGGGATGATTGCGGACTTCGTCCATGAGCGTCCGCATGATGATCGCGCCCGTATAATCGCGGCAGGAATGCATCCGCTTCCGGGACGTTCCTCCGCCGTGAAGGACGTACATCGAGCCGTCCGGGTTCTTGTCCCAGACCACGCCGAGATCTTCGAGCCATTTGACGACCTCAGGTCCGTCCTCGGTCATGGCGCGCACCAAGTCGGGCTTATTGTCGAAGTGGCCGCCGCCCATGGCATCGAGATAATGGCGCGTCGGAGAGTCTTTCTCCGTGACGGCGGCCTGCATTCCACCCTGCGACATCATGGAGTTGGCATCGCCCAGCCGGAGCTTGGTCGAGATGATCGATTTGGAGCCGTTCTGCCGGGCAATGATGGCCGCGGCGCATCCGGCGCCGCCGCCGCCGACGATGAGGATGTCGGTCTCATAATCCGGGGTCGTCAGGTCGAAAAGCTTGGGGTTGATCCGGCTGTGGGATTCGAGGATGTCGGCGACTTCGGTGGTCAGCAGTTCGCCCTTGTTGGGGCCGATGTGGATCTTGCGCCGGGAATCGGGCTTTTCGTCCGGATGAAATTTGGTCAGGACGTCCTGCCGCTCCTCGGCGGACATGGGCGGAAAGACGTTTTTTACGGATTTTTCAAGCTCGAGCCTCTTGGGCCGCGTTTCATCGACTTTCTTCAGGGAATCATGCATATATTCTGGATACATCGGACACTCCTTTTATTCGCTGTCCCGGGCGTAATATTTCTTCTTGAGCTCGTCTTTCTTCATCTTCATCATCTCTTTGTATTCGCTGTCATACTTTTTCGCCTTGACCTCTTTGATTCGTTTTTCCAGATGCTCGCTTTTCTTAATGAGGTATTTCCCGTAGAGCCTTCGGCCCAGGATCCCGACGTTGTAATGGACGATCTCCGCCGGGCAGCGGATGGCGCACAAGCCGCAGCTCAGGCAGTCGAAGGATAGATCCATGACTTTTTCGATATCGCCCCGCTTGGCCGCTTGGATGTAATCCATGACCTCAAGGTCCTGGGGGCAGGCTTTGGTGCAGGTGTTGCAGGCCACGCAGCGGAAGATTTCGGGGTAGAGCTTCTGGAACGTCTGGACATTGGCCTTGAGCTCGTCCAGATCATAGACCGGCCTCTGGGCGGGAATAGCCGGAAGCTGGGACAGCCACATGCCGTCCTGGACGAGGGTCATGCAGGCCATGCCGGTGTAGATCTTGAAATCTCCCGGCATGCGGTAAACCGTGGCACAGGCCCCGCAGAATCCCTCGCGGCAGCCCGCGCCCCGCTTGATCTGGTAGCCGGCGTATTCGATGGCGCCCATGATCGTGGCGTCGGCCGGCACCCGGTGGGCCTTGCCCATGATATAGACGGTGACCATCGCTTTGGCCGGCTCTTGTTTCTCGGTTCTTGTTTTTGCGGTTTTCTCAGGCTTCTTTTTGGTCTCTTTCTTCTTTGCCATGATCTTGACTCTCCTTCCTTGGAATGCGGGGCTTTCCTTAATATTCTTGGGGCAATTTTTTTAGCTCGGCCCAGGAATAGACCGGTCCGTCCTTGCAGACATAATGTCGGCCGATGTTGCAGCGTCCGCATTTTCCGATGCCGCATTTCATCTTGTTTTCCACCGTCGTATAGATCTGCTCATCCTCAAACTTAAGGTCTTTGAGGGCTTTGATGACGGTCTTGATCATAATCGGAGGACCGCAGGTGATGGCGATGGCGTTGTGGGGCGATAGTTTCTTATCCAGCACATTCTGGGCTACAAACCCGACGAACTCGCTCCATCCGGGCTCGGGCACATCGATGGACAGATGGACGGGCATCCTTTTTTTGAGCTCCTGGAGCTCTTCTTTGAAGACGATGTCTTTGGACGTCCGGGACCCGTAGATCAGGGTCAAATCTCCGTAGTCTTTTTTATTCCCAAGAGTCATGTGAACGAGCCCCCACAAAGGAGCCAGGCCGATTCCGCCGCCGGCGAAGATGATGTTTTTGCCTTTCCATTCGTCCAGGGGAAAGCTGTTGCCGTAGGGACCCCGGATTCCGAGGACATCACCGACTTCCATGTCATGAAGGGCGGAAGTCACCCGTCCCATTTTCAGGACACTGAACTGGAGATAGTCCTTGACCAGGGGAGAGGACGAAATGGAAATCATCACCTCGCCTCTGCCGAAGACGGAGAGCATGGCGCACTGGCCGCAGCGATACAAAAATCCATCGCCGTCGAGAAAATTCGTCCGGAACGTTTTAATCGGCCGGGCCCCGCTCACTTCTTCCTTGATCTCGACGATCCTGGCCAGTTTTGGAAGATAGACATTATGACCCATAATCTCTTACCTTTTCGACGACTTTAATGATATCGATCCCCACGGGACATAAGGAAATGCACCTCCCGCAGCCCGTGCATTGGTAGTTTTGCCAGATCTCGACAAAATATTGGAACTTATGGTTGATTCTCTGACGGAGACGCGACGATTTCTCCGGCCGGGGATTGTGCCCCGACGAGTGCATCGTGAAGTCGGGGAACTGGCAGGTGTCCCAGGTGCGGACCCTTTTTCCCTGAAGCGGCGTAGTCGTTTCGACTTCATCGTTCATGTCGAAGCAGTGGCAGGTGGGACAGAGATAGGTGCAGATGCCGCAGCGGATGCAGCTCATGGATTCGTCGTCCCAGAAGGGAGAATCGAACATCCCTTTGAGTTTGAGAGGGACGTTTTCAATCCGGCTAAGCTTGCGGCGGATCTTT
>Ga0256868_10001818_pt1 | contig 11362 bp, 12 predicted proteins | sample RVTome_13_FD_187341 | JGI IMG/M metagenome (GOLD analysis project Ga0256868, IMG submission 187341) | Soil microbial communities from uranium-contaminated site in the Upper Colorado River Basin, Wyoming, United States - RVT92D227 HiSeq ... | reverse complement strand
AAGAAAGTGGTGAAATTTTTGTTAAGGGAAAAAAAGCCAATATAAATTCAATTAATGAAAGTCTATATAGATATAAGATTGGTTATGTGACGGAAAATAGAAAAGAAGAAGGATTATTTCTAAAAAATGATGTAAAAACGAATATATGCGTAACCATTTGGCAAATAATAAAGAGTAAAATATTGGGTTTTATAAATTCAAAAAAAGAAATATATAATACTAAAGAGATGATAAGAGAACTGGATATAAAAGTTAACAATTGTAGTCAAATGGTGAATACTTTAAGTGGCGGTAATCAACAAAAGGTGAGTATTTCAAAATGGATGATTGCGAATTGTGATACATATATATTTGACGAACCTACGATAGGTATTGATATCGGAGCGAAAGACTATATTCATAATTTAATCTATTCTATTGCAAATAAAAATAAAAAATCAATTATTTTAATCTCTTCAGATATGCCTGAAATAATAAAGTTGGCGGATAGGATATTAATTTTTGATGAAAATAAAATTATAGGTGAACTGGATTTAACAAGCGGCAATAAAAAAGACTATAAAGAAGTAAGTGAAGAGATTGGGAGGATATATTTAGAAGTAAAATATAATGGAAAAGGTGATATTAAAAATGTTGCAAGTAAAAATTAAGGAACCAAGAAAAATAGAGTTCGAAGAAGTTGATATGCCTGTATTAAAAGAAGGAGAAGCTATAATTAAAATTTTTGCTACCGGTATATGTGGTTCGGATATGCATGGTTATTTGGGTAGAGACCCGCATTTACCACCTCCAAGGGTACAAGGGCACGAGTTTGCCGGAATTATCAGTGATATAAAAGGGGGTCATGATTTAAAAATCGGGGATAAAGTTACTGTAAATCCTTTGATAAACTGTGGGCATTGCTATTATTGTAAAAATAATATTATTCAATTATGTGAAAATGCAAATGTTATAGGTGGAAATAACGAAGGGTCAATGAAAGAATTTGTTTCAGTGCCAATTAAAAATATTATTAAGCTCCCGGATTCATTCGATTTAATTTATGGCCCCTTTATTGAACCTACGGCAATAGCAGTTCACGCTGCGGATAGGATGAAAGATTCAAATATTTTAATAATAGGTTCCGGGAATATGGGGTTAATATTTACCCAGCTCTGCAGGTTGAATAATAATATGGTTATTGTTACTTATAGAAGAGAAGAAATTTCTGAATTAGCTAAAAAATTAGGAGCAGATTTAACTATAAATATTAATGTAATGGAAAGCGCTATCGATGAATTAAAAGGTCGTTTAAAAGGAGATAAAATCGATATTGTAATAGATTGCGTCGCAGTAAAGGAAACCATAGATTTTGCTGTTGATGCCGTTAAACATGGTGGAGAAATAATGATAGTTGGCGAACCTTTAGAAGATCATAGAACCAGGCTTTTGGATTTGATGCTAAGAGAAATAGTATTAACTCAAACATATTTATATCAACCTGATGAATTTAGAAAAGCTGCTGATCTTATAACCAAAGGAAAAATTAAAGTTGATGATTTAATATCAAAAGTTTTTCCATTTAAAGAGGCTGATAAGGCTTATGAATATAAGGCTAACAGCAAAGCAATAAAAGTTTTGGTTAAAAACGGATAAATAATCAATGGATAAAAATAATCAATTGCACGCAAGGAGGTTTTACATATGAAAGCTGTAATTTGTACAGGTAAAAGTAAATTAGAAGTTATAGAGATGGAGAAACCTAAAATAAGCGGAGATCAAGTATTGGTTAGGATGAAGGTTTCCGGTATATGTGGAAGTGATGTTGAAAGGTATCATTTCCCCGAAGCGCTTAGGAATCCCGAGACAAATGAGATTGTCGTAACAGGGCATGAGCCCACAGGTATAGTAGAAGAAATAGGAAGATGTGTAACCAATTTAAAAATTGGTGATAGAGTTATGATATATCATAAAATGGGGTGTGGGAAGTGTAAATATTGTCTGGAGGGAAGGACATATTTTTGTAAGGATTGCAACGCTCTTGCATTTCCTTTACATGGTGCCTGCGCAGAATATGTGAGTTCGGATGCCTTGAATTGCTTGAAATTACCTGAAGATTTTACTTTTGAAGACGGAGCTGTAATGAGTTGCGGTGGAGGAACTGGTTTCGAGGCCATAAAAAAGATTGATATATCAGGTACTGACACAGTTGCGGTAGTTGGTATGGGGCCTGTTGGTTTAGCATCATTAATTACAGCAAAAGCAAGAGGCGCTAAAATTATTGCCATAGATTTTAGTGAAAAAAGACTAAATTTAGCCAAAAGCTGGGGAGCTGATTATACAATTTGTAACAAGGATGATAAGTTGGTGGAAAATGCATATAATTTATGGGAAAGAGAATGGATACCGGCGATGCAATCTGTAAAAGAAGTATACGATGTTACTAATGGTGAAGGTGCTAATGCTGTTGTCATATCTACGGATAATATACAAGCCAGAATAAATGGTATCTATTGTGCCGCAAAAGAGAGCAGGGTTGTAACGGTCGGGATGTTGGGTGAAGGAGTGCACGAAGAGTTCCAGCAGGTATTTAACGCCATAGCCTTTAGAGAATTAAAAGTATTTGGTACAAATGTTTGGCCCATATCAAATTATTTTGAGATGATCGATTTCTTTAGAAAACATCAAATATCAATCGGTAAGATAGTGACTCACAAATATCCTATTGATGATGCAGAAGAAGCTTTTAAAATGGCGGCTTCACAGGATACAGGTAAAGTAGCTCTGGTATTTTAAAGTTTTAAACTATTTTTTTGGTTGGTAGCGGGAGGAGAGAGATGGATAGATTTAATAATAAAGTAGTAATAATTACCGGCGCGGGGAAAGGAATTGGAAGGTCAATAGCATTGGATTTCTCAAAAGAAGGGGCTAATGTAGTACTGGTAAGTAGAACTTTAAGCGATTTGGAAAAAGTAAGCAGTGAAATTAAATCAAATGGAAAAGATAGCTTAATTGTCACAGCTGATGTTTCAAGAGAGAGTGACGTTATTAGGATATTTAAAAAAACATTAGAAAAATATAAAACAGTAGATATTTTAATAAACAATGCAGCTGTACAAAAAAGAAACCATATAACAAAAATTTCTTTGGATGAGTGGAATTATCAAATAGGTGTTAATTTAACCGGTGCTTTTTTGTGCATGAGAGAAGCATTAAAAATAATGATAGAAAAAAATTATGGAAAAATAGTAAATATTGCTTCAGAAGCAGGGAAACAGGGTTCATCTGTTAAGAGTGCATATTGTAGTTCAAAAGGCGGGATGATAAGGTTAACGGAGTCAGCAGCAGCCGATGTAAAAGAAAATAATATAAATATTAATGCAGTGTGCCCTGCATGGGTTGATACACCTCTTAGTCATCAGTCTTATCCTCATATAGATTTTACAAAGGTTGATGTTATGAAACCTGAAGAGGTATCGAAAGTTGTTTTATTTATTGCAAGCGAGGACGCAAAGGAAATAAAGGGAAGCACAATAGATGTTTTTGGGGGACAAAAACTGGTTATTGATCCATAAAATTAAAAGAACATATTTAAATTAAGTTTTACGCATTTGAAGATATTAAGAGGTACCAATGAGCAGCGAGAATTTCAAATTAGAAACAAGGGCACATAAAAATAGGGGAAATGTAATTCTGGATGCTTTGAAAGTTATAAAACTGGGAAAAGTATATGATTTAAGTGTAGAGATTAATAAAAATTTAAATTTTAATGATAATTTAAATTTTTTTAATATCTTAAATAAATTTACTTTTGAAGGAAGGAGAAAGTATTTTAAAGATATTGAAAGAGATTCAAAAATTTCTACTACTTTAGAAGTAATAATTGGCTCAACTCACTCTTTTACCCATGTGGATTCATTATGCCATTTTCAATATGATAATAAAGTTCATGGGGGTTATAATGCAAGTGATTTGTGGAATGATTCAGAGGGTTGGATTAATTTTGGCGCTAATGAAACGCCAATAATTATAGGAAAAGGATTATTATTTGATATTGCCAAATTCTTAAAAAAAGAAAAACTTGAGGATAATTACACTATCGAGTTAGATGATGTAATTGGATACATGGATAGATATGACATTGAGATTAATCCAGGTGACATAGTTTTTTTTAGAACGGGAAAGATTAAGGACTATTCTAATGACGATTATTTTGAGAAGGGACCGGGCATATGCTCAGAAGTTTCGGAATATTTATACAAAAAAGGAATATGTGCGGCAGGTATTGATTATTTTTCAATTGACCCTTCTCCATTTCATGATTTTAATAATTCGGTGCATATAAAAATGCTTTACAATTACGGTTGTTATATAGTGGAGTCATTGTATCTTGAAGAATTATCTAATGATAATGTCATAAATTTTTTCCTTGTCTGTCCTCCGATAAAAATCTTTGGAAGCTCTGGTTCCTGGGTAAGGCCTGTGGCAATAGTATAAGGTTATGAGATTTTTTATTATTTTAAAAATATTTTGAAAAGGGAGTTTACATATGATTAGATATGGTTTTGCAATGAATTATTGGCTTGGTCCGTTAGGAATTGATTTCCATAAAGCTCTGGATGAAATTGCTTTAACTGAGTGGGATGGAATTGAAATGGCCTCAGATTTTTTAAATTATTTTCTTTCTAATATCAATGAATTAAAAAAGCTGCTTAAACTCCATAATTTAAGTCTCGCGTCTTTCTATAGCCATTTAAATCTGGTTGATGACAAATATTTTGAAGTTGTCGAGCTGGAAATCATAAAAAAGAAGATAAAACTACTGAATAAACTGGGGGCAGATATATTATTGTTGGACGGCGGGGCAAAGGAAATAGGAGGTAATCCAAATAAAAGATTGGAAAAAGCAGTAAAAAACATAAAAGTTATTTGCGATGTTGCTAATTCCAATGGATTAAAAGCCACCTGGCATCAACATTGGGGTACTTTATTTGATAATAGGAAGTCGTTTGAGTACTTAATGGACAATACAAAGGATTCAAAGTTATATTTTTGCCCTGACACTGCACAATTATTAATAAGTAATATTGATCCTTACAATATTATAGAAAAATATATGGACAGGGTAAGCTACATACATTTAAAGGATGTTAAGGAAAATGTTTTTATTAACAGGTATAAGAAACCGACTAAAAAAACTGATTCCAGGAACAACAGCATGAATATTGACGGAAATTTCTTTTTTACAAATTACAGGTACCTGGAGAATAGTTTTCTTGATGATGGCTGTTATTATATTAATTCAAGATACAAGATTACTGAAATAGCAAGAGGAATAATTGATTTTAAACCAATAATAAAATTAATTAAAGAAAAAAATTTTAACGGATGGATAATTGTCGACCAAGATTATACCGAATATAAGAGTATGCATAGTCTGGATGTAAATTTGAAAAATTTAAAATTATTATTTAAGGAAGTTTAGAAAAATGGAATTAATTACAAAGAACATTGATATTAAAGGAAATTCAATTCAAGCGATTCAATTAAAATGGAGTAAAAGCTGGATTTTTATTATTGATGCACCTAAAGGCTCTATTACCTGCGGCTCATTTGATATCGAATTTTTAAATAAGTTCGGATTATCTGCAGCTAAGATTGTTCCAGATCCGGAGGATCCGGCTTTTACAATTGATCAGTTTATTGAAAGAAAAATCACACATATAAATAAAGCCGGAGAAGCTAACGGTTTGAAAGTAAATATGTCTGTTTTGGAAGCTGTGGAAAGATTATTATAAGAAAAACTTTACGTTATTTGACAAATAAAATTATATCTGAGGGAAGGTAATTATATGAAAAGAGTGGGTATAATATTAAGGATTAAACCAGAGTATAAAGAAGAATATAAGAGAATACATTCAAAAATATGGCCTGAACTTATGGAAACGGAAAGAAGAGTTGGATTTAGAAATTTTTCATTATTCTACAGGAAGGACGGTACTATTTTTGGGTATTTGGAAATTGACAGAGATTTTAAAGAAGCTTGAAATCCATAAAAAGTGGGTTAAGATGCTGGATAAATGTTATGTAAAGGATGATAGTTCCAAAGAAGACCCTGAGATAGAGGTACTGGAGGAAGTACATCATTATGATTAATAAATTGAGATAAATATGTAAAAAAATTTTTAAAAGAGAGAGCTGTATTAATGAAGGGAGTAATAAAACTAAAAAAAGGTATAGGTAATGTAGAATATAAGGATGTTCCCGGTCCTGAGATTAATGATGATGAGGTGCTTATAAAAGTAAAGGCTGCAGGAATATGCGGTACTGATATCCATATATATCATGACAGCTATCCTTACTGGCCTCCGGTTATACTGGGACACGAATTTTCAGGAGTAATTGAAAAGGCCGGAAAAAATATAAAAAATTATCGTGTAGGGGATAGGGTAACTTCTGAACCACATCAGAAAGTGTGTGGAACTTGCAGCTATTGTAGAAGAGGGCTGATACACTTATGCGATTCTAAAAGGTCCCCCGGGTGGGGAATTGACGGTGCAATGGCAGAATATATAAAGTTACCTGAAAAATTATTGCACAGGTTGCCGGATAATATTACTTTTGAAGAGGGTGCAGTAATTGAACCAATCTCTACCGTAACACATGCAATAATAGAAAGGGGTTCTCTTACTTGTGAAAAATCAGTGGTTGTTTTAGGACCGGGACCGATAGGGCTAATCGCGGCACAGGTTTGCAAAGCTATAGGTGCTACCATTGTTATAATAGCCGGTACAGAAGAAGATGTGGAATATAGATTAAAAGTCGCGAATGAACTTAATATAGATTATGTTGTTAATATAAATAAAACAGATCTAGCTAATTTTGTATATGTCAAAACAGAAAATTTTGGAGCAAGTGCTGCAGTCGAGTGCAGCGGAAGTGAAAAAGGATTAAATGATGCTGTAGAGATTTTATGTAAAAATGGAAAGTTAATAGCAATGGGAATGGTCGGGAAGGAATTTATTAATCTAAAGTGGAAAAAAATTATAATGAAGGAAATTGATATAATTACTTCTCTTAGTTCAACTTATAAGTCCTGGGAGTATGCAATAAATCTTTTGGGTTCCGGAAAGATTAATGTAAAAAAAATAATCTCACACAAATTTTCATTATCAGAATATAAAGAGGCATTCGACCTTATAATAAGAAAAAAAGCTTTAAAAGTAATACTAATACCGGATTAAGGCAGGATAAGAATAATATGTTTAAAGGGAAAGCTATTTTTTGGGATGGGGGAAAAAAGCTAAGAAGCGATGAATTAACTATAAGTAAAATTAAGAATAGCGAAGTTATAGTGGAGGTAAAATATTGCGGTATTTGCGGAACCGATATAGCAATTTATAGCGGGACCCATCCAAGAGCAAAACCTCCTTTAATAATGGGGCATGAATTTAGTGGTTTAATAAAATATTCTTCAAATAAAAAATATAAAGAAGGCGATAGAGTTGTAATCAACCCTTTAATCTCATGCGGTAAATGTGAGATCTGTAGAAAAGGAATTCCCTATATTTGTGAAAACTTAAAGTTGGTGGGAATTGATATTAACGGTGGTTTTTCAAAGTATGTTGTAATTTCAGCTGATAAAATTTTTAATTTACCTGAAAAGTTAAGTCTTAAGACAGCCGCGCTGGTGGAACCATTTGCAACAGGATTCCATGTTACAAATAGAATTAACATAGATAAGAATGGATTAATATTAATAACGGGAGGCGGTCCAATAGGAACCGGAATTGGGATTATATTAAAAAGTAAGGGATTTAAAAATATTTATTTTAGCGAAGTGAGTAGTTATAGAATAAACATTCTAAAAAAGTTTGGTTTTAACGTGTTTAATCCGATAGAGACCGATATTTTGAATTATATGAAAAGTAATTGCAAAAGAAATTTATTTGATTTACTGATCGAAGCTTCCGGAAAGGCTACCCCTTTACTGGACATGTCTTCATTGGTTAAGGTTAGGGGCAAGATACTACTGGTTGGGATAAGTCATAAGCCTGTACCGGTTAATACAATGAATATAATTTTTAAGGAAATAGAAGTGGCAGGAAACAGGGTATATAGCATTGATGATTTTAAAGAGGCTATTGATTTTATCTATGATAAAAGAAAAATACTGGGTGATTATATAACAAAAGTCTATGAGCTGGATAAACTTGAAGAAGCAATAAATTTGGCTGGAAATTCTGATTTGGCAATGAAGGTGGTGATTAAAATTGATTAAGGTTTACGTTACAGATTACGATTATTCTGATCTAAGTATTGAAGAGGATGTTTATTCAAAATATAAAATAAAATTAATAGCTTTAAAGTGTAAATCGGAGGAAGAGTTAATTGAAAAAGCCGCAGATGCAGATGCGCTCCTTAACCAATATTTAAAATTAACAAAAGTCACCTTTAAGGGGATTAAAAACTTAAAAATAGTTGTCCGTTATGGAGTGGGCCTTGATAATATAAATCTGAAGGGTGCTGAGAAATATAATGTGATGGTAAAAAACATTCCGGACTATTGTATCGACGAGGTTTCAAATAATGCATTAAGCATGATTTTAAATTTTACGAGAAAGCTAAAAAGAAGTGATTTACTTGTGAGAGGCGGTGTTTGGGATTTTAACAAAATAAGACCTATTCATAAATTTTCAAACTATTGTATCGGGATTATAGGTTTTGGGAGAATTGGAAAAGCTCTGGCTAAAAAATTAATATTATTGGGGTTTGACAATATTTTGGTGAACGATATCGATAGCAGTGTAGTTGATAATTTCGAGTTTAATATTATGGTAAGACTGGTTGGATTAAAATATCTGTTTGCCAACTCTGATTTTGTATCTTTAAGTCTTCCGTTAACCAGAGAAAGTAAAAATTTGATAAATAAAGAAACTTTAGGCTGTGCAAAGGATAGTGTATCGATAATAAATACTTCAAGAGGAGCTATTATAAATGAGGTTGATCTGTATGATTTTTTATCTAAACACCCTGAAGCAAATGCCGGTCTGGATGTTTTAAAAAAGGAGCCACCTGAATTTAATAAGAATAAATTATTAGAATTAGATAATGTAATTTTCACTCCGCATTCGTCATTTTATGCCGAAGAATCACTGATAGAATTGCGAAAGAGGGTAGCATTAACGGTTGTTGAATATTTGATTTAAAGGAAAAATATTTATAATAAATATGTATTTGTGAGGTAATTATGGCAAGATTTAATAAAGCATTGGTATTAAGTACTATTAAAGATATTGGTCTGATACCGGTATTTTATAATCCTGATGTCGAAATAGCAAAGAAAATAGTCGATGCTTGCTATAAAGGCGGAGCAAAGGTAGTAGAAATGACTAATAGGGGAGATCATGCAATCGATGTATTTTGCCAATTGGAAAGGTACTGCAAAGAAAAACTGCCGGAGTTGATAATTGGCGTTGGTTCAATCATAGATGCTCCTACAGTAGCTTTATACATTGCTCACGGAACAAATTTTGTGGTAGGCCCGGTAATTGATGTGGGCACTGCAAAGCTTTGTAATAAGAGAAAAATACCCTATAGTCCGGGTTGTGGGAGTGTAAGCGAGATACACTTTGCCCATGAACTTGGGGTGGATTTGATAAAAATATTTCCGGGAGCTCAGGTTGGCGGTCCGGGTTTTGTTAAAGCTGTAAAAGGACCTTGCCCATGGACGGAAATAATACCAACGGGTGGTGTAAATACTACAAAAGAATCGCTTTATGAATGGTTTAAGGCTGGAGTTTATAGTGTGGGAATTGGTTCAAAATTAATTACAAAGGAAATAGTAAAAAATAAGGATTTTAAAAAATTGTCTTCAGATGTGAGCAAAGTTATAGGTACTATTAAAGAGATTAGGAAGTCTATTACTGAGTAAAACATTCTCAATAAAAGTTTTGCAGTATATTGAGAAGAGAATTTATTTGGAGGGAAAATGTTTGAAATTAAGCCTAAGTCAAAATGTAAATGGGATGCAGTATCACTAGGTGAGATAATGTTAAGGCTTGATCCGGGTGATATGCGTATAAAAACGACCAGAAAGTTTAGAGTATGGGAAGGCGGAGGAGAATATAATGTAGCAAGAGGTCTTAAAAAATGTTTTGGCATGGATACTGCGGTTGTGACCGGCATTGTAAAAAATGATATCGGGTATCTTCTGCTTGATCTTATAAATCAGGGAGGTGTAGATACAGAATATATTAAGTGGTTTGATTTTGATGGAATAGGTAGAGATATAAGGGTGGGCTTAAATTTTACCGAAAAGGGTTTTGGTATCAGGGGTGCTTTAGGAGTATCTGATAGAGGGAATTCTGCTGCAGCTAAACTAAAAAAAGGTGATATAGATTGGGAAAAGATTTTTAAAAAAGATGGGGTAAGATGGTTTCATACAGGAGGGATATTTGCTGCGTTATCTGAAACTACTCCCGAAGTTATAATTGAAGCTGCCAGACATGCTAAAGAAAATTGTACTATAGTAAGTTATGATTTAAATTACAGGCCTTCTTTATGGAAGACAATCGGAGGATCTAAAAGAGCTATAGAAGTTAACAGGGAGATTGCGAAATATGTAGATATTATGCTGGGTAACGAGGAGGATTTTACAAAATGCCTGGGCTTTGAAGTTAAAGGAGTTGACAAAGATTTAAATAAATTGGACCCTAAGAATTTTAAAGAGATGATCGATACATGTATAAAAGAATATCCAAATTTTAAGGCAGTTGCTACAACTTTAAGAGGAGTAAAGACGGCCAGTATTAATGATTGGAGTGCCATACTTTATTGTAGCAGTGAATTTTATCAGGCAATTAAGAGAGAAAATTTAGAAATATATGATAGGGTTGGCGGCGGAGACAGTTTTGCTTCTGGCCTTATTTATGGGTTTTTAAGTAATAAACCTCTTCAAGAGATTGTAGAATACGGAGCAGCCCATGGAGCTCTTGCTATGACTACTCCGGGAGATACTTCTATGGCTTCACTTATTGAAGTAGAAAAGATAATTAAGGGCAATGGTGCAAGAGTTGTAAGATAATTTCAGAACCACCTAAATTAATTATTTTTTTAAAACCGTATTTTCATGGATAAAATTGCAAATTTAAAATTATTACCCGATAATATGTAGTATGAAAGCTTATAATTTTATAATATCAAGAAGAACAATTAGAAAATTCCAGCAAAAGCCCATAAAACTGCCATTCTTAAAAAAAATTGTCAATGCTGGAAGACTTGCTCCATCTGCGGGGAATTTGCAGCCTCTGGAATATGTTATTGTTGTAGATGACTCATTAAGAGAAAATATTTTTTCTAATGTAAAGTGGGCAGGATATAT
>Ga0256868_10001817_pt1 | contig 11366 bp, 9 predicted proteins | sample RVTome_13_FD_187341 | JGI IMG/M metagenome (GOLD analysis project Ga0256868, IMG submission 187341) | Soil microbial communities from uranium-contaminated site in the Upper Colorado River Basin, Wyoming, United States - RVT92D227 HiSeq ... | reverse complement strand
AATTACCCTTATGGTTTTAAATGCTTCGGCATACTTTAAACCAACTCTGACTCCCCAGTGCTTGGCGTTTAATTTTATATTTTCCAATGATCTTGGATGTGGAAAATTTTTTAACTCGGTTTCATATTCGCTCATTGCTTTTAGTTTTAGATCAATTGTTCCTGTAACATCAAAAAATACATTTGGGCTGAAAGATAAAGGATAACCCCATTCCGTAGAAGAAGAAATTTCAAAAGAATAAATTTCCTTAACTGTTTCTCCTTTTATTGGCCTTGCTGCAGTTATTACTGCATTATATGTAATTTGATGATCAATATTTAAATCTTTGCCATAATGTGTAAAGATAATGTCCGGTTCAACTTTAATTTTAACCTCTTCTATTGCTTTTATTATTTCTAGCAAAGGCAACGTATCAAATCTATTATCAGGTAAATCATAAAAGAAAACCTCTTTTACACCTAAAATTCTATTAGCTTTTTTTGCTTGCTCTTTTAAAGCTAAGATTTCTTTATTTCTATTTTTAGTTTCCCTTTTTTTATCTCTTGAAGTTGCCCCTTCTCCCAATATCAAAGTATTGGCTTCGTAATCTTCTTTTATTAACCTCGCTAATGTTGCCCCACACCCTAAAACTTCATCATCTGGATGAGCTACTACAGCTAATATTTTTTTCAATGTTGCTCCTTTGCTATTACCTTAATATTAGAAATTACACAATTATTTTTTAATTTTGCATTTGAAAACTCGATTTTTAAACTATATTCCACGCTTTTATAGCTGCAATAATATAGTTTTTACATTCCTTCATTATATTAATTGTCCTCAAATAATTTTAACCTATAAATTTTTTTATTATGTTTTTAGCGCCTTGGCCATCTACATAACTTCTGCCTATTTCGTTTAACTTTTTTCTTTTCTGATAAGACAGTAGACTGTTAAAGCTATTGTAAATTTTTTCTATTAAACTTTCATCTTCATAATCCCAACATAAATTCTCCATAAATCCTAGAGATTTCCAACCCATTAAATTAAATTTTTGATTTTCTGCTAAACATATGCCAATAGAGGGAACTCCTACTCTTGCTAATTCATAGGTTGTCTGGCCTCCACCCGAGATACAAACATCAGATTCTAACATCAAATTGAGCATTTCCTTTGCCGTTAATTTATTATTCTTTACATTAACTATATAAATTTTAATATTAAATTTTTCTTTAAGATAATCACCGATTTTATTTGCTAAATCATAGTTATTCATTCCACCAAAAGTAATTAAAACATTTTTTACTTTTTTATTTATTATTTTTTCTGGTACATTCCAGAATACTTTACGTAATATTATATAGTCTTTGCCAAATAAATAAATTATGTCGTTTTTCTTTGAATAATTTAATTTATCCCCATAAATGGAGGGGTTTACTAAAATACCTTTCGGATAATCAATTCGGTTATAATCATCTATCATAAGGATTTTACCACTGGTAACTTCAGAAATTTTATCATATATGGACTTTTCTGCTAAATATGAATCAATAACAATAAAATCTGACTTAGCAATGTTCCGGAATAATTTTTCTTTGTTTTTTATCCAGTCATATATTTTAAAATTTTTCCTCTTTAAAAAATCTATAATACTATTTTCGCCGTTGAATAGAAGTTCGGGATTGATACATTTTTCCTCAAAAGCCTCACAAAGAGCAATGCATCTTGTTATATGCCCAAAACCTATTTTTTCTCCACCTTCTGTTAAGATTAATATCTTCATTTTACAATTTTTTTTATTCAATATCTTTATTTATCTCTCTAAGGTGCGGTCATATATATTAATAGGAACAAATTACTTTATCAATAACCTCTGAGTCAATTAATGGACAATCTGAAGTAATTCTTACTATAATATCTACATTACAAAGCTCGGCAGCTTGATAATATCTATCCAGAACATCATCTTCACTTCCACAATAAAAATCCTACCCTAGCTTGAATAATAGCAACAACATTATTCTTTTTACCCATTTTTCCTTAATAGAAACATTACATCTGTATTATTATTTTTTAAATATTTAAAAAATTTTATTTTTACAATTCTTAAATCAGGAAAAGTATCCATATAAATTTTAGGAAAATTTGCTTTCCAAAGTAAGTTCTTTTGTCCTCTATATAGTATTTCAGTATATTTATCAGCATAGTATTCAAATCCCCAAATATACCTATTACTACATCTATAAATCTCTCTAATTGCTTTTTTTATATTTTGCTTGTGGATATGTATTAAAACACCAGAAGTAAAGACGATATCAAAAAATTCATCCTTGAAAGGTATATCAAAAGCATCTCCTTTAATAATATTAATATTTTTAGTTTTATCCTTGGAAAGCTGTATTGCATAATCTTGCGGTTCAATTCCACATAAATTTTTAAATCCCATTTTTTGCAAGCATAATAACTGCATACCAATATTTGAACCAATTTCGAGAATTTTTTTAGAACGCTCTATTTTATCTAAAAACAATGTATTCAGTTCAGTTCTCGTAAAACCATAGTTCTCTTTATATAATTTTTCTAATTCTTCTAAAGATTGATTATTTCTATTGGTATATTCTCTACCAAATTTCTCAATCCAATTATTTAATTGTAGATTATCATTATCAGTCATTTTTCCCTCTTATATAATTAAATCCTTATTTATCGGGCCTTTAGTATTAATTAACTTTCTTAAATATCTTTCTATATCTAAAACGATTATATATTTTAAAAAAATGTTCTAGTGCTTACCTATAAAATTTATAAAACTTGCATTGCTTTTTGGTCTAGTGATTGATCATTTTCAATAATAATTTAATCTTTTCATATCTTTTAAATATTCAATAATACAGCTAAACTTTATAATATCTTTGAACCTTGGGGTGAACCCCTTCCCTTGGACATATTGTATACTAAAATAACTTAAGTTAGAATAAGTTGATGAAGGCCTAAGAAAAAAGAAAGGAAGGTCTCATCAGGCATGAGAGCAAGAAGAACATTTGATGGAGAGTTTAAAAGACAAGTCGTAAAGTCAGTGCTTTCCGGAAGCGTCAGCCAGGTGGAGCTATCACGGAAATATGGAGTCTAACCACTACTGATTTCAAAATGGAAAAAGGAATACAAGCTTACGATGTTTAAGCGCTATGAATATAAGAAGTAAAGGAAAAAGGTATATGAAAATTGCAATTATTACAGCACGTGGGGGTAGTAAAAGAATTCCACATAAAAACATAAAAGAATTTTGCGGTAAACCAATCATTCTATATTCTATCGAGGCGGCCCTGAAAAGTGAGTTTTTTGATGAGGTAATGGTTTCAACTGACAGTGCAGAAATAGCAGACATTGCGCGCAAGGCAGGTGCAAAGGTGCCGTTTATGCGAAGTGAAAAAACATCTAACGATTATGCCGGCACAAATGATGTAATAGCTGAAGTGTTAGAAGAATATGAAAAACGAGGGAAAACCTTTGACAGTTTTTGCTGCATTTATCCTACGGCACCGTTCATTACGGCTGAAAAACTAAGAGAGAGTGCAAAGCTACTTGATGATGAATATACATATACTGTAGTACCAGTTGTTCAGTATTCTTATCCACCACAGCGCAGTATTGTTATACGAGATGGTTTTGTAGAAATGCAGTTTCCAGAAATAACCGAGGCACGCTCTCAAGACTTAGAACCAATTTATCACGATTGTGGACAATTTTATTGGGGAAAAACAAAGCCATTTATACAAAGTAAAATATTAATTGGAAACAAGACAAGGCCCTTTGTTTTGCCAGAGTCAGAGGTTCAAGACATTGACAATGAAGAAGACTGGAAATTGGCAGAACTGAAATTTAATTTTCTTCAAAATAAATTATGATATAATCAGTATCTCTAAATTAATTTTGAAATTTTAGGAGAGAGATTATGTATACAAGAAAATATGACACTATAATGGCTTCTGCAATCGCAGAAATTATAAATACAAAAATTCAACACATGGAAGACACGCAAGACTTTTTTATTAGTGATTTTTCCACTATTAATAACATTCAAGAATACACCGTACTGTTTTTCAGCCATACAATTAATTCTAAATTTGAGCTTCAAAAATATGAGGATTTTGACCTTTCTGTGTTTAACAAGTTTCGCAACATTTTATTAATTACCGAAGAAGAAATAGGCGAAAAATTAACTTGCCCGTGTATTTATAGCAAAAACCCCCGCTTAGATTTTATCAAAATATTAAATACCTTTTTTGTCAAACAAAAAGCAACAGGCATACACCCAACCGCTATCATTGATAGCTCTGTTAAATTGGGGGAAAATGTTTCAATTGGCGCACACTCTGTCATTACAGGCAATGTTACAATCGGCGATAATACGACAATATTAAAAAATGTAGTTATTGACGGCAGTGTTTCTATCGGGAAAAAATGTGTCATTAAGTCGAACACTACAATTGGAAGTGAAGGTTTTAGCTTTGTTTATAATGAGGGAGAGCTTGAGCATTTCCCTCAAATAGGATGCATAGTAATAAGTGATGGCGTGTGGATAGGTTCTAACGTCTCTATTGAGCATGCAGCACTCGATACAACATTTATTGGAGAAAACACAAAAATCGATGATTTAGTGCAAATAGGACATAACACCCATATCGGAAAAGCATGTCAAATTACAGCAGGCTGTATCATTTGCGGAAAAGCTGTACTAGAAGATGGCTGCTGGATAGCCCCTAATAGTGTCATTGACAATGATATTGTTGTTGGTAAAAATGCACTGGTCGGTACAGGCTCGGTTGTGCGAAATAATGTAGAAACAAACACGGTTGTAGCAGGTGTGCCTGCAAAGTTATTAAGGAAAAGAGTTTAAAAAAAAATGAGCAAAAATACTGAATTTTCATTCCCTGAATATGTTTCAAGTTTTTTAAAAAAGCTTATCAATGAGTTGACAGAGAAATACGGCACAGACTCTCATGAAGTTCAAAGTATTACACGGCAATATTATAAGCAAAAAAATGAGGATATTGTTTTACCGGATGAAAGCGACCGTCATTACCATGCCGATAACAGTAGTGAATACAATGGCATAAAGCTTAGAGGGGTAGAGCGACTGTACAAAAGATGTATGGTTATTGAGCCTACTACAGTTTGTGCGGCACATTGCAGATATTGCTTGCGCTCGCACTATGACAGACAGCATTTAGACAATAGTGAGCTGAAGAATATCGCACAGTTTTGTGGTGATATGTCTCACAATCCGGATTTGAGAGAGCTTTTAATTACAGGCGGCGACCCCTTTATGATTCCTACCAAATTAAGCTATTTTATTAATTGTATTGCGGAATTTGCGCCGAATATTGAAATTATTCGTATTGGAACACGCATTCCAATGCAAGACCCACAACGTATTAATGAGGATTTGTTAGAGGCTCTACATAAAAGACAGGGTATTAAATTTGAGGTTTCAATACAAATAAATAGCGTACACGAGTTTACGGATGAAGCGAGTAGAGCAATTGAAAAATTAGAGAATATTGGATGCAAAATTTATTGTCAGACTGTTTTACTAAAAGGTGTAAATGATACCGTTGAAGATATGGTGGAACTTTATGATAAATTACGTTATCTTTGGATTGAACCGCATTATATTTTCCACTGTGTTCCAATTATGGGAATGGGACATTTGCGGACAAGTGTTGAAAAAGGGCTTGAGATTATTCGTGACTTAGATAATAGCGGAAAAGTTTCAGGGCGTGCAAAGCCACATTATGCATTAATGACGGATGTGGGCAAAGTAATGCTATATGAAGGCACCATTGTTAAAAATGAAGAGAACATGCTGCTTTTAAAAACAAGCTATGATGTAAACGATCGTTTAAAATGGAATCCTGATTGGGAAATGCCAAGCTGTGCTTCTATAGACACAGATGGAAAAATATTGGTATGGTATAAAAACGGCGAGTAATAAGTATAATGAATCATGAAAATACAATTTGGAGTGATAGATTAAAAATTTCTTTTGGAAATATCATAAAATATATTGGCGATGAAAAAGTTTTCATTATTGCAGAGATGGGAATTAATCATAATGGTGATATAGAATTAGCGAAAAAGATTATTTTAGCAGCCAAAAGAGCGGGTGCTGATGCTGTTAAAATACAAAATTATAAAACCAGTGATTTTTTAATATCTGATAATTTAAAATACACTTATATCAATAATGGAAAAGAGATTACAGTTTCACAAAAAAGAATGTTTGAAAAATATGAGCTTACATATTCTCAAATAGAGGAGATTGTAGCGTTTTGCCAAAAAGAAAACATTATCCTTCTTTCAACACCGTCCGGTAAATCAGGTGTGGAAGAAATAATAAAAGTTGGAATACCTTTTATTAAAAACGCTTCGGATAGCTTACTCAACAAACGACTTTTACAGAGTATGGGCGAAACGGGGTTGCCGTGTATTTTTTCTACGGGCATGTCAACCTTGGCAGATATAGATCTGGCAGTGGAAATATTCAGGAAGACAGGAAATAATCAGTTGGCACTTTTGGTTTGCACCTCAAATTATCCTACATTGCCGCATGAAGTGAACTTGAACCGGCTAAAAACTTTGAAACAGGCAATTGGGTGTATTACAGGATTTAGTGATCATACTATTGGAATTTATTCGGCAATTGCTGCAACTGTTTTAGGTGCGAAAATTATTGAAAAACATTTCACAATTGATAAAAACTTACCAGGGCCAGACCATCGATTTTCCGCTGATGAGGTAGAACTAAAATTATTAGTTGATGCTGTACATAATACTGAAAAATGTTTGGGCAACGGTTTGTTTCAGCTGGAAGAAAAAGAAAAAATTGGGCTTGCAGAATTCAGACTTTCTTTAATTTATAATTGTGACTTAAAAAAAGGAGATAAAGTTCAAGAAAAGCACTTGATATGCGGACGACCTGCATCGGGAATATCGCCCATGCTCATTGACCAATTTGTAGGTCAACCTTTAAAAAAAGATATTAAGGCAGGAACCTTTTTAGCATATAGCGATTTTGATTTTACAAATACAATATAAGTGTTTTTGTAAACATTATGAAATTTCATGAAAAAGCACTTTTGACTCAGATAAAATATGCCTATGAGAGAAGTGGACTTTACAAAAATAAATATAGAACTATTGATATTGAGAATTTCTCCATTGAAGAATTTTCAGAATTACCGTTTACAGATAAAAGGGAAATTGTAGAAGACCAAACAACATATCCCCCATATGGAAGCAATCTGTGTGCTGCTTTGACACAGCTTTCCCGTATCCATAAAACATCAGGAACAACTGGAAAAGCAATTATTATTGCGCTTACTGCGACTGATGTTAAAAATGTTGTAAAAGCGGGCTCAAGTTGTTTTTCTGCTTCAGGCTTAACGGCCAAAGATACTGTTGTGCATTGTTTAAATTATTGCATGTGGGCAGGTGGTTATACAGATCATCAGAGCCTTGAGGCAACCGGTGCTACAGTTATTCCTTTTGGAGTGGGTAACTCAGAAGAATTGATAAATATGATTCTGACATTAAAACCAAACGCTATTCATTGTACACCTTCTTATTTATCAAGACTGGAACAGATATTAAAAGAAAAATTCAATAAAGAACCAAAATACCTGGGCTTAACATTGGGCTTGTTTGGTGGAGAAGGCGGCCTGCAAAATAAAAATATCCGTACAAGTTTAGAAGCAAAATGGGGATTTCTAGCTATGAACGCAAATTATGGCGTTTCGGAGGTTTTAAGTACGTATGGTGCTGAATGTATCGAAAGAGACGGCTTGCACTTTTTTGGCGATGATATTGTTTTTCCGGAATTGATCGACACAGTTACTGAAAAAAGTGTGCCAATCGTAACAGGACAGGTAGGGGAGCTTGTGCTCTCTACACTGCATAAAGATGCACAGCCACTTTTGAGATACAGAACACATGATTTGATACGCATTATTAGCAATGAGCCTTGCAAATGTGGGCGCATAAGCTTTCGTTTTGAAATTATTGGTAGAAGCGACGACATGCTTGTTATCAAAGGATTAAATGTTTTCCCCAAAAGCATTGAAAATGTGATTAATAGTCATTTGGATGTATTAAATGGCGAGTATCAAATTATTGTTTCAAAAGAAGAACCAAAAGAGTATATCAAAATTGTGATGGAAGCAAAAGTAAAAGCAGAAGTTATTAGCCAAGCATTTATTCAGATGTTGTGTAAAGAATTTAAAGCACATACAACAATTTTGCCAATTGTTAATTTTGTGGATAAAAACACCTTTGAAAGAGTAGAAGGTAAGACGAAACGAATCATCAAGGTGTAAAGAGCTTTATAATGAAATTCTACACAGAATCCATTGTTTTTCATGATATCTATACCAAATCTTTCAAAATCCCTTAGGCAGAAAGGTGATTCTATAAAATATATGATTTTTTAATCCTCATAAAGCCCCCAATAATTTATACTTTATATCTTTTTATAACTTTCTATTATTGTGGCCTTTAAGAATATTAATTACATACTGAATTTCGCTATTCATCATTTTAGGATAAAGCGGTAAAGTAATTGTTGACTGGTAATAATCTTCCGCTTTTGGATAATCACCCACTTTATAACCAAAATTTTCTATATAATATGGTTGAAAATGAATAGGAATATAATGTACCTGTACACCTATATTATGTTTACGTAATTTTTTAAAAAGATTTTTCCTTCTTTTAGGATCCTTAAGTCGTATATAGTAAATATGCCATGAAGATTTTATATTTGGTTTTTCTATTGGTAAAATGATCCCTTTAACTTTTAATAATCCTTTATTATAAATATCAACTATCTCTCTTCTCCTTTTTAGAAACTTCTCCAATTTTCTTAATTGACTTATTCCCAGAGCACATTGAAAATCAGTCATACGATAATTAAAACCAAGTTCGTGCATTTCGTAATACCAGGGACCATCAAACTTAATCATTTTTTTCTTTTCTTTGGTAATACCATGACTTCTAAACAATAGTAATCTTTGGTATAAGTCCTTTTGGTTTGTAAGGACTGCTCCACCTTCTCCTGTAGTTATATGTTTAACAGGATGAAAACTAAAAATAGTCATATCCGAATATTTGCAGGAACCAATTTTTGAACGTTTATACTCTGCTCCCAAGGTATGAGATGCATCCTCAATAATTAATAAATTATATTTTTCTGCAATTTCCTTTATTTCTTCCAAATCGCAAGGATGGCCTGCAAAATGAATAGGGATTATGGCTTTGGTATTCGGGTTAATTTTTTTCTTTATCTCTTCGGGATCAATATTTACTGTATCGCTCTGTATATCTGCAAAAATGGGCTTTCCGCCACAATATAATATAGAGTTTGCTGAAGCTACAAAAGTTATAGGAGATGTTATGACCTCATCACCTCTTTTTATATTTGCAGCAAGACAGGAAATGTGCAGAGCAGACGTCCCGCTTGATACTGCTACTGCGTATTTTGCACCCGTGTATTTACATAAAGCGTCTTCAAATTCTTTTATTTTTGGGCCCTGGGTAAGCCAATCAGATTTTAATACCTTAATAACTTCTCTGATATCACTTGCGTCAACCCACTGCCGGCCGTAAGGAATAATCTTCATAAATTAAGTTAATAAAATTATGATTTTATTCTATATTTTTAACCATATCTTTTAATTCATCCACCGTTAACCAAACATCATTTTTATCACTGCAATAAAAAAACCCCTCAGGGACATAAGAATATTTCCTATACTTATTGTAGACATCTTTACTCTCAAAAAATTGAGGCAAAATAACATAGGTACCATTATAAAATTTTGTATTTTTTGTTTCGTCCTCAGAAATCATTACTTCATTAATTTTTTCCCCTGGCCTAATACCAATTAATTTTATTTTACAATCTGGCTCTAATGCTTTTACAAGATCAATAATTTTCATTGAAGGTATTTTAGGAACAAAAATTTCCCCTCCCACTGATTCCTCTAATGCTTTTAATACAAGTTCCACACCTTGTTCAAGAGTTATCCAGAACCGGGTCATCTTAATATCAGTTATGGGGTACTCTTTTATACCTTTTTTCTTTAAATTTAAAAACAATGGTACAACGCTCCCTCTGGAACCGACCACATTGCCATATCTTACTACGGAAAACTTAATTTTCCCTCCTGCGTATGCATTTGCCGCAATAAATACCTTTTCGGCAACAAGCTTGGTTGCACCATAAAGATTAATAGGGTTTACTGCTTTGTCAGTGGATAGAGCAATTACTTTTTTTACTCTCGCATCTATTGCTGCATGAATTACATTATCTGCACCAAATATATTGGTTTTTACAGCCTCCATGGGGTTATACTCTAAAGCAGGCACTTGTTTTAATGCCGCAGTATGTATTACATAATCAACCTCTTCAAAAGCACGAATTAGTCTGTATTTATCCCTTACGTCACCTAAAAAATATCTGATACTCGGATATTTATCCACGGAAAATATCTTTTCCATTTCATTCTGTTTATATTCATCCCTGCTGAAAATAATAAGTTTTTTAGGCCTATATTTTTTCAGAACAATCTCTGTAAATTTTTTACCAAAAGAACCAGTACCTCCAGTTATAAGTATTGATTTTCCTGATAGGTCCATCTCTTACCTTTCATTTTAGTCAAATATTTTTAATAGTATTATAAAATTTTTCTTTAATTTTTTTACTTTTACCTATCTAATTTTACAAATGAGCCTTTGCCATCTTCTGGAACTCTGTATTTGATTCCATCAATTCCTCATATTTTCCCTGTCCAACAATCTTACCATATTTCAATACATAAATAACGTCACAACCCCTAATAGTAGTAAGCCGGTGAGCAATTATAATAAGTGTCTTAGTCCGGGCAATATTATTAATAGCCTCAAACACTTCCTTCTCTGTTGCCCCATCAAGGGCACTTGTTGCCTCATCTAAAACCAATACCCCAGGATTATGATAAAGGGCTCTTGCGATACCTATTCTTTGTCTCTGACCTCCGCTTAAACGTATCCCCCGTTCTCCTACCACCGTCTGGTATCCATTGGGTAGTTCTTCTGTCACAAAATTATGGATATTGGCAATTTGCGCTGCGCTTTTTATAATATTCATGTCTATATTTTCATCGGGAACACCAAAAGCAATATTTCGCGTCACAGTATCATCCAGAAGATAAATATCTTGAGGTATATACCCCAGATTTTTTTGCCAGCCAGACAGATTATCGTCAGTAATTTCTACCCCATCAACTAACATCCTGCCGCTACACGGCCTGAGAAGTCCCAGTACAATATCAGCAATTGTAGTTTTCCCC
>Ga0256868_10001816_pt1 | contig 11366 bp, 9 predicted proteins | sample RVTome_13_FD_187341 | JGI IMG/M metagenome (GOLD analysis project Ga0256868, IMG submission 187341) | Soil microbial communities from uranium-contaminated site in the Upper Colorado River Basin, Wyoming, United States - RVT92D227 HiSeq ... | reverse complement strand
CCCCCTTTGCTAAAGGGGGGTGAGGGGGGATTACTTATATGTATTTAAGACAGTTGAATATCATTGACTTTCAAATACGTATAGGTCTGTCGATGTCCTTTGAACCGCCTGTAATTCTTTCTCCTTTTCATTTTATAGGTTAAGACCTTTTTCCCCTTACTCTCTTGGACGATTTCCCCTTTGATGACGATATCGGATAGATGAGGAGTTCCAACCCGTGTTTCTCCTTCTTTGGAGACCATCAGGACATCTTTTAATTCCACTTGATCTCCCACTTTTCCTTCCAATTTCTCTACCCGGATGAGGTCTCCCTTGGAAACCCGATATTCCTTTCCACCGGTTTTCACCACTGCATACATCAGGCGCCTCCGAATTAAAATAATTAACGAATATTAATTGATTTTAAGCTGATTGTCAAATTTCCCCCTTTTTAGGACTTTAGTGCACACTCATTCAGACTCTCATAAAGATAGCAATAAAATTAAGGATGGTGAAAGGTCCGCGGAGAAAATCTGGGCCATGAATATCTTCGGAGATTGGGGAAACATCCCCAATTTTAAATTTGATATTTAAAATCAAACCAATGACAGGTGTCTTCTAATGAGTGAGCCCAATTTAGAAGAGCTTGGAAGTATCTAAAACAGCGCCCGGATAAAGTAATAGGCCATCACGGCTGAGACAACCAGCTTCAATATCGTTCCAAGCAGGGTTCCAACGATTACCCCCCAGCCCGCTCTTAAGGCATGCCCTGTCTCCCTGTGAATCAGCCACTCGGCTATCACAGCACCCATCAAACCACCCAGAAGCATACCCAAGGGAGAGAAAAATACCCCAATCACCATTCCTACAACAGAACCCCAAAGTCCCCATTTCGAGGCCCCATATTTTTTAGCGCCCCATACCGGCATGATGTAATCCAATCCCACAACAGCGATGGTGAGGAGACCCATCAGAATGACGAGGGTTGAGGTCAGGGGAGGTGAAAAATGGTTTACCAGAGCCAGTAAGAGGAGCCCAATGAAACTGAGCGGTGGACCGGGCAGGACAGGAAGAATACTCCCTGCTATACCGAGAAGAATCAGGATTGACCCGAAGATGATCACGATGATTTCAAGCATGAGAAGTGTCCCTAAAAAATGTGATTCATTAAATGAATTACTATCTTTCCCCAGGGCCCTATCCCTCCATCCCCTGGTATATCGTTGCTATGCTCTTGATTGGCCGGGCCAACTTTTTTATGGATGACACCCGGTTCTATCTGTTTGGGGCGATTTCGTCGAATCCGGGCCGAATAAATGACCTCGCCTTGGAAAATGTTTCCTCGACGGCCTGCCTCAAACTGTCGAGAAAGGAAATGATATCGATCACTTCCTTATCACCATCATTGATATAGTGTTGAATCACTGCCCAGGCCGCGATCGAACGGTCAATGGCGATGAGTGCAATCTTGGCCGAGCCATCCGAATCGCTTGCGAATTCATCGCATGTCTCTTCTTCCTTCTCGAGGTCCCCCCGGACGGCCCGCATGACCTTAGCACAGATAAAGTATTGGTACCATCGGATCACCTCGATGGTTTCCTCGAGACTTACCCCCTCTCTTGCGGCAGTTGCAGTTTCAAAGAAGAGTGTTTCTCTTCCTTTAAACCAATCTTCCACCTGCTCGCTGTATTTCTTAGCGGCGCGGCAAAGCAGATGGTTCTTAGCAGCCGCATCCTTCGCCTTTATATTTTCCGCATCATCTATGGAATCCAACGTCTCGAGTTCTATCCCCCATTTTTTCGCACTTTCCCTCAGCAGCTCCAAAGCTTCCCCCAAGATTTCCGATAATTTATTCCAGAATGCCTCATTCCTAATATCCCGTGCTTCGGGATCCGAAAATTCCTCCTCCGAAATGGAGAAATTTAAGCAATGCGAGGTCTGTGGGCAACGTTCACACCATCGATCACAATAATTATAAATTCCTGCGATGAATCGCTCGTCCTCAGCAAGTTTCTTAAGCCGATCCTGGTTCATAACCTTTCCTCTGGCTTGAAAGTCCTCTGCTGAATGCTCAGATCTGACTCTTCAATTATCATAAATCTTGGCTGAAAAATTCAGTCAAGGAGATTAGAATCAAGGGGCTTTGAACTTCTCAGAAATCTGCAACTCGCCTTCCGCAATTGGAGCATCGGCTTTATTACGGATGACACATCTCCTATTGAGATTTATCAAAAGTCAAGAGCTGCCCCCGGATCATGGATGCTGTTTGACCTACCTGTTCTTCTTTTCCTTCTTCATCTTTCTCTTCTCTTTCAGGTTTTTCTGTGGCGCCTTCTTGCTTTCCTTTACCCCTTTGCTTTTCTCTTTCATAACACCCTCCTCTCTTGAGTCTTTCTGTGTCTTGGTCCTTCCATCCCAATTTCTGTCTCTTTTCGCCTTGTTCTCTCCCTACCTACTGCAGTTAGGCGCAAGGAGAGATGAGACCATACCATTAAAGATCAAATTTCAATGATGTTGAATTGCTCCTGGTGAAAGCCGGGCTTGCCTTTAATGACAATCTTTTTCTTCATTTTTTTCTCCAACTCTTCGACTCCGGCCCTCTCCTCTTCGTAAAGGAGGTCAGCGATTTCCGGATTGGCTTCAACCAGGATGTTACGGCCTCCCAATTCAGTAGAAGTTCTTTCGATTTCTCGAAAGATGTCGTAACAGACCGTCGTCTTCGATTTAATCAGCCCTGCCCCCTCACAATAGGGGCAGGATTCCCCCAGGATCCGAGAAATATTCTCCCGGGTTCGCTTCCGGGTCATCTCCACCAAGCCCAGTTCCGAGATTTTAAAAATATTGGTCTTCTGACGGTCCTTCTTCAACGCTTCTTCCAAAGCTTGATAAACTTTTTCCCGGTCTCCTTCTCTTTCCATATCGATAAAATCAATGATGATGATCCCTCCGATATTCCGCAGTCTCAATTGGTAGGTGATCTCTTTAGCCGCTTCCAGATTTGTTTTCAGGATCGTATCCGCCAAATTTCTCTTTCCCACATACCTCCCTGTATTCACATCAATGGCTACCATGGCTTCGCTCATATCGATGACGATATAACCTCCAGATTTGAGCCAGACCTTACTGCCCAGGATTTTATCAATTTCCATCTCAATCCCATAAGCATCAAAGATTGGCTCCTTTTTCTCATAGAGGATCATCTCATATTTTTGTTTTGACATGTAGGTGTTGATGAACAAGAGAATGTTATCATATTCTTCTTTAGAGTCGATGACGATTCGGTTGACTTGTGGGGAAAGGATATCCCGAATGACCCGGAGGACCATGGTCAGGTCACTGTGGATCAGAGAAGGGGCCGTAGAGCTCTCTCTCTTCTTCTGAATGTTACTCCAGAGATGGAAGAGAAATTCCATATCGGTTCGAATTTCATCCGCGTCTGCCCCTTCACTGGCTGTCCGAACAATAAAGCCACCGGTAGGGGGTTTTATTGACTGAATGATCTCTCTCAATCTTTTTCGTTCCTTTTCATCCTTGATCCTTCTTGAGACACCGATATGATCCACCAAAGGCATATAGACAAGATACCTGCCGGGCAATGTCGTGTGAGAGGTGATTCGGGTCCCTTTCGTACCAAGAGGTTCCTTAGAGACCTGAACTAATATCTCCTGACCTTCAGAAAGGAGGTCTTCAATCTGTGAAGAAGGGCTGCTGAAGTAAGAGGACATCTCCACCCCTTGAAATCCCATCTCCTCATAATCTTCCATCACCCAGTGGACGTCCGAGACATAAAGGAAAGCGGCTTTCTCCAATCCGATATCGACAAAAGCAGCCTGCATTCCCGGCAACACCTTCACCACTTTTCCCTTATAGATATTCCCCATGATCCCTCGATCCATGGTGCGTTCAATATAGAGTTCGGCAAGGACCCGGTCCTCTAAAAGGGCAACCCTTGTTTCTTGTTGCGTCACGTTAATGATTAGCTCATTCGCCATAACCTGCTCCTCAGGAGGAAACTGGAAAACTGGAAAAATGGAATGAAGGAATAATGGTTTCTTAGAAAACGGCTAACAAGCATCCTCATAATTCTCCTCCCAATATTCCAATATTCCAGTGTTCCATTATTCCAATTTGATGACTTTGCATTGGGCAAGAAGTTCCCCTTCCAAACCTAAGATTGCTCCCACGATCTCGATCGGTTTTGCCGTTCTTCCCATCACCTTTCGAAGCACCAATTCCACACCCCATTGAGACTCTTCCCCTGATCTCTCCTTAATCTCCATCTTTTCGATCAGAGGTCGAATGTCCACACTCCTCTTCTTTCCGTCTCTCTCCTGATGAACAATAAAATCTTTTTTATCCAACGCCTTTTTGACTTTTGGGATCGCTTCTTCTTTTGCCAGGAGATGGTCCAATGGAATCCAGTAGACTGATGGATGGGATAAGGAGGATAGATGAAAAAAGAGTGGAACTTCTTCGGCAACCAAAATCTCAATCCCTGGCGGTAAAGTTTGATTGAGTCTTTCTTTGACTTCCAGGGGAGTGATTTTCCCCTCGCACTCCATATCAACAATCTCCATTAAACTTTCCATTCCTACTGGAAGGGCTGTCCCGAAGATGATTCTGGGCATCGGGTGAAATCCCTCAGAAAAGCAGAGGGGGAGATCAGCCCTCTTTGATGCACGATAGAAGAGGTGCATAAGCTCCAAATGGCTCAGGAAGCGCATCTCTCCGACCTTTCTGAATTTCAATCGTATCTTTTTCTTTAGTCCTTTTTTCCGTATGTCTTTTTTTACTATTTTTTCCAGAGTTTTAATTTCTTTCGGATCGTTTTCTTTAATGGCAATGATCTTACCGTCGCAAATCCCGCACCGATGACAATTCTCTTTCACACAAGGTGGGCTTATTTTTTCTTCGAGGCCTCTCTGGTATTCCTCCCAAAGAAATTGGGCATCCATTCCTGTTTCGATGAAAGACCATGGAAGGGTATCCTCGGTTTTTCTCTTTCGGGTATGGACATCCATTTTCAGTCCTGTCTTCTCAAAGGCTTCTTTCCATAAGGAATATTGGAACTGGTCACTCCAGCCATCGAAACGGCATCCCAGCCGAAAAGCTTCTACCAAGACCTGGGAGAGATTTTTATTTCCCAATGAAAAAATCCCCTCTAAGAAACTGAGATGGGGATCTTGCCACTTAAAACGGAGATGGTTCCTTTTTACTCCATCCCTTAAAAAATGGAGTTTTTCCCTCATCTCCTCCAATGGGATTTGGGACTCCCATTGGAAAGGAGTGTGGGGCTTGGGAACAAATGTAGAAACACTGACATTGACATTGGGATGAATTCTCTGTCTCTCTCCTAAGGAAGCAATCTTTTTGGTCAATTCAATAATTCCTCTTAAATCCTCCTCCTTTTCTGTTGGAAGTCCCATCATGAAATAGAGTTTGATGTTCTTCCACCCTTTTGAAAAAAGATCTAATACCCCTTGGAAAAGAACCCTTTCATCCAACTCTTTATTGATCACCCTTCGAAGACGCTCTGTTCCAGCCTCGGGTGCGATCGTAAATCCGGTTTTTCTGACCCTTTTTACCTCCTCCGCCAATTGTCCTACCACACTTTCAATCCTTAAAGAAGGAAAAGAGACAGCCACCTTCTTCGATTCAAATCGGTCCATTAGCGCAGAGAGAAGAGGTCCGATGGAAGAGTAATCCCCGGCGCTAAGAGAGAGTAAGGAAAGCTCTTCGTAACCCGTTTGCTTGAGAGAGGCATTGAGAATCTCATGAATCAATTCTGGACTTCTCTCACGGTAAGGCCGATGGATGAACCCGGCCTGACAGAAACGGCAACCCCTTTTGCAACCCCTTGCGATTTCAATATTGAGACGGTCATGAATTACCTTCATGTAAGGGATAACCGGGCAAGACGGGAAAAAGGTTTGATTGAGGTCAGAAACCACTCTTTTGCGAATCTTGTGCCCATCTGTATGCAAACTGGGGACATAGACTCCCTCTAAGTGAGAGAGGGATTTCAAAATGTCTTCCTTATTTGACCTGGTCTCTTTCCCCTTAGTTTCTTTCCATTGAAGGAGGAGACCGCAGATCTCAAGGATCACTTCTTCACCATCTCCAATGACCATGGCATCAAGAAAATCAGCCATCGGTGCTGGATTGAAGGTTAAAGGACCTCCGGCGATGATGAGGGGAAATCGATCATCCCTGTCTTTTGAGAAGAGAGGAATATCGGAGAGGTCGAGCATATTGAGGACATTGGTAAAGCAGAGTTCATATTGGAGTGAGAAACCTATCATATCAAATTGATTGAGTGGAGTGGAGGATTCGAGAGAAGAAAGGGGAATCCTCTTGTCCCTTAAGACCTTCTCCATATCCACCCAAGGGGCAAAAACCCTTTCGCAGGCGATTCCTTCTTTCCCATTGAGGATGTGATAAAGAATCTGAATACCGAGGTGTGACATTCCCATTTCATAGACATCTGGAAAGGCAAGACAGAATTTAAATTTCACCTCGGCAGGGTCTTTTTTAATCGAATGGATCTCCTGACCAAGATACCTGACAGGTTTTGAGACGAGGGAGAGAAATTCTTTCAATCGGTCACCATCCATTTTAAATTTTCCAAATGAAAAAATCCCCTCACCCTTTGTCTACAGTCAGATAGGCATTTGGGTGAAGGCTGGGGTGAGAGGGAATCCCCTTTGTTGGCTAACCCCTTTATTTTATTAAAAATACTATAATCATTACCTATTGTCAATTTTGTATAGGTTCTTTAATTTGACATCTACTCAGGAATTGTGATAAGTAATAGCTAAAAATTGATTCGTGTTCAGGTGGCTTGGAGCCAAAAAGGGAACCCCGTGAGAGTCGGGGACGGCCACGCCGCTGTAATCGGGTACGAAACTTGCCAAATCCACTGTCCCGCGCTGAGCGCGGGATGGGAAGGGGCAAGCAGTAGGATGATCCGTAAGCCAGAAAACCTGCCTGAATGCGCTTCACAATAAGTCTTCGGTGGAGGACTGTGGAGGGTGAGATAGAAAAAACCCAGTCTTTCTTCCAAAGACTGGGTTTTTTTATTTAGAACTTTTCCGCAAATAACTTCCCCCCTTTACTAAAGGGGGATATTACAAGCAATTATTATTTCCGGATAAGCTCTTAGTTGGTTTGGCTATGAACGGAAGTTTGAACCTAAAAATCTTTTTTTCCATTTCAATAGGACTTCATCTTCTCTTTCTCTCGGTTTTGACTTTCTTATATCCAAACTTTAAAATCAATCACATCCCCCCCCTTCATATTGAAGTTTCATTATTACCATTGGTTCCTGAAACAATAGCAGCGTCAATTCCGATCATGAAACCCAAACCGGAAATAAAGAGTCACGAGTCACACCTCCGTGCTGAATTACTGGACTCTGTTGAACAAACACGAGTTACGATTCAAGAACAGAGAGGTTGGCTCCAGAAGGAAAAAAAAGAAGAACCTCCCATTGAGGAAGAACAAAAACCAGAATCTCCTTCTGATCAGGATGAGGTGAAAGTCATTCCAACGAATAGCCCTCCGGTGTTGACTATCGAAAATAAGAAATGGGGAATGGAAGATAAGGAAGATAAGAAGGAAGAGAAAGTCATTGAAGAATCTTTTAGAAATCCTATTCTTTCAACAGGGTCTTCGGGACAACCGGAAGTTGCCATGAAAAATCCATCTCTCTCTGAAGGCGAAGTTCTTTTTGTTCAACCTAAATATGCAGAGAACATCAAACCTATCTACCCTCAAGAAGCCAGACGGAAGGGATATGAAGGAGAGGTCATTTTAAGAGTGGAAGTCCTTCCGAATGGGTGGGTTGGACAGATCGAGGTAAAAAGATCGTCTCGTTATGAGTTGCTCGACCGTTCAGCCCTCACCGCAGTGAAACGGTGGAAATTTGTTCCTGCCAAGAAAGGGGAAGAGACCATTCCTCTTTGGGTGAATATTCCGATCAAATTTCAACTCCAATGAAAAAACCATTACCACCTTTATTTCATACCCCCACCTTTACCCTGTGGAGTAACGGAACATACTCCACAGGGCAAGCCCTCCCCCGTCGGAGGGGGAGGGGAGAAAAAGTTTTTTCCAGTAGAGATGAAGGGAGAAAAAGGTTTCTTTCGATTCTATTATTGTTTATTTTCTTTTCGGCCTCTTTATCTTATGCTTTCACTTTAAAGTATATGGATGAAGTGGGAAGAGAAGTAACCTTCCTTTCTCATCCCCAAAGGATTGTCTCCTTGGCCCCCAACATTACCGAAATTCTATTCGGCCTCGGACTCGATGAAGAGATCATGGGTGTCTCCATTCATTGCAATTTCCCTGAAAAAGCCAGGAGCAAGGCTAAAGTAGGAAGTTATATCAGTCTTGATTTTGAAAAGATCACCTCCCTTAAGCCTGACCTCATTATTGCAACTGGAGTCGGAAATACCCGTGAGATGGTAGATCGTTTAGAGAAATTGGGTTTTCCGACTTATGTCATCTATCCAAAGAATTTTAATGATATCCTCCAAAGTATTGCTCACATCGGTGAGATTGTGGATAAAAGAAAAGAGGCAAGGGTGATCATCGAGGGAATGGGGGAGAGGAGGCAGAGAGTGATTGAACTCACCAAAGGTCTTCCCCTGCCGAGAGTTTTTATTCAAATTGGTGATGCCCCCATTGTAACGGTAGGGAAAGGCAGTTTCGCAGATGACCTTATCCGGCTTGCTGGTGGTGAAAATATTGCAGGAAAAGAGAAAGAGGTGTATCCTCGATTTGGGATGGAGGAGATTCTGAAAAGGTCTCCCGAGGTGATTGTGATCAGCTCAATGAATCCCAAAAGTGATTATCAGAAAATCCTTCAGGAATGGAGTCGTTGGAAGGCTATCCCTGCAGTCAAAAATGGTCGTATCCACCTGATTGACTCTGACCTGATCGATCGACCATCCCCACGGATCATTGATGGATTAGAGGAGTTCGCAAGAGTTCTCCATCCTGAAAAATTTAACAAATAGAGCCCCCCCTCACCCCCTCCCTCTCCCCAATGGGAGAGGGGAAGGTCGGTACGACTCGCAACCGAGGTGAGGGGAATCAATGACGAAGAGATGAAGATCATTACTTCGAAAAAAGTCCTCACCATCTCTATTTTCCTCAGCCTCCTCTTAATCCTTGTCATCCTCGTTTCCATTACGATGGGGAGTGTCAAGGTTCCACCGCTGCGTTCAATCCGCATTCTCTTCCAATCCATTCTGGGTCTGAAGGGAGCGGGGAGTGAGACCGAGCGGACGATCATTCTCTCCCTTAGACTCCCCCGAGCTATTCTGGCCGGTTTTGTGGGAGCAGGTCTTTCTGTTGCAGGAGCAACCTTTCAGGCCCTATTGAGAAATCCTCTTGCCGATCCTTATATTCTCGGAGTCTCAAGTGGTGCAGCCGTAGGTGCGATCATTGCCATTCTCTTGGGGCTCAGCACTTTTTCTCTTGGCCTCCCTCTGGCTTCCTTCCTGGGGGCCCTCCTGACCATCATGGTTGTCTTCTATTTCGGAAGGCAGGATGGGAAAATCCATCCCAATACGCTTTTATTGGCGGGAGTCATCATCGGTTCTTTTCTCTCGGCCCTTATCATGTTTTTCATCTCTGTCTCTCAGAAAGAGGAACTCCATACGATCATCTTCTGGTTGATGGGAGACTTCAGTTTTTCCAACGCCCGGGCGATTCTAATCATCTTTCCTTACGTTTTATTGGGCATCCTCTTTCTGTACCTCCGCTCTCGCCACCTGAACCTCATCCTTTCCGGAGAAGAAAATGCTGTCCAGTTAGGTGTGGATGTGGAGAGATTGAAACTGGTTTCCTACCTCTCTGCCTCTTTGGTCACTGCCGCATCCGTCTCCGTATGTGGGCTGATCGGTTTCGTGGGTTTGATCATTCCCCATTCGGTACGATTGATTTTTGGACCCGATCATCGACTTCTCATTCCCGCTTCAGCATTGGTCGGCGCTTCATTTCTCATTGCCTCGGATACGTTTGCGAGAACGATTCTTGCGCCTTCTGAATTACCTGTAGGTGTGATCACGGCTGCTTTTGGAGGTCCCTTTTTCATCTACCTCTTAAGGACGAGGAAGGTGATTAAAACGTTATGATCGACGTCAACTCCATCTCCTTCCGTTATCATGAAGATTGGGTGCTTCAGGACGTCTCTTTTCGAGTGGAGAAGGGAGAGTTCCTTGGAGTGATTGGACCCAATGGTTCTGGGAAGACCACTCTATTGAAGATCCTCTACCACCTTCTCTCGCCCCAGAGAGGAGAGATTCTTTTAGAACTTGTTCCCATGAAGAAGATGAGTCGATCTGATATTGGCAAGAGGATTGCCGTAGTCGCCCAGGAAACCCATCTCCTCTTCCCGTTCAGTGTGCTTGAAATGGTTCTGATGGGAAGGTCTCCTTATTTGGGGCATCTTATGTTCGAAAGCGAAAAGGATCTTGAGATTGCTAAAAAGGCGATGGAGTGGACGAAAATCCTTCCGTTTTCTGAAAGACCCATAGATGAACTCTCTGGTGGAGAGAGGAAGAGGGTCTTTATTGCCCGGGCTTTGGCTCAGGAGCCCGAGGTCATCCTTCTGGATGAGCCCACTGCCAATTTAGATATTCATCACCAGATAGACTTTCTCGACCTCATCCTCAATCTCAACAGGGAGAGAGGTTTAACTATTATCATGGCTTCCCATGATATGAATATCGCCTCCGAATTTTGTGATCGGCTTATCCTTCTCCAAGGAGGAAGGATTTATAAAATGGGAACTCCTGAGGAGGTCATCACCAAAGAAAATATTGAACGAGTTTATGGCTGCGAGGTGTGGGTGGACCAAAACCCTATTTCAGGAATGCCACGGATCAGTCTGTTGAAAAAGGTGAGTGATTAAAAGATGAAACTTTGGGAAGAGATTGAATTTGCAAGAAATAAGATCCGAAAAGTAATCTTTCAAACTCCGATGATCTACTCAGATGCTTTTTCAAAGATGACCGGTAAAGAGGTCTTCCTCAAATTGGAAAACCTCCAGAAGACGGGCTCTTTCAAAATCAGGGGTGCCTACTATAAATTAGCCCAGCTCACTCCTTCGATGAAAAAAAAAGGAGTTGTAGCCGCCTCTGCTGGAAACCATGCGCAGGGAGTTGCGTTTACTTCTTCCCTTTTGGGAATCCATTCAACCATTGTTATGCCAGAAGGAGTTTCTCTTGCCAAACAGATCGCCACTCGCTCCTATGGTGGAGAGGTTATCCTCTTTGGTCAAGATACAGAAGAGGCCCTGGGTTACGCAAAAAAAATGGCAGAGGATGGAAGATTCCTGATCCATCCTTTTGACGACGAGCAGGTGATTGCAGGTCAAG
>Ga0256868_10001815_pt1 | contig 11377 bp, 11 predicted proteins | sample RVTome_13_FD_187341 | JGI IMG/M metagenome (GOLD analysis project Ga0256868, IMG submission 187341) | Soil microbial communities from uranium-contaminated site in the Upper Colorado River Basin, Wyoming, United States - RVT92D227 HiSeq ... | reverse complement strand
TCGACGTGGGTAAAAGATAAACTGAAGAATTTCCGGCCTGTCCAGCGCTTCAAGCTCCTGCCACGGTTTAGCCATGCTTATTCCTTTTCTGTTAAATCTTTATTATCTCGCCTTGAACATCCTCATCAATTGTAAGGATACCAAAGGACTGCCATCCGGGACCGGGGTTAAAGAAGAGAGTTCCTCCAATTTGTTCGATTTTGCCTCTGTGGCTGTGTCCATATATGATAATATCCACATCACCGAGTTGCTCTTTCACCCTTTTCTCAATGCCGTCGGGGCTACCCCACCCATGCGTAATCCCGATTTTTCTACTTCCGACTGTAAAAATCTCCTTTTCCGGCAACAAGTTTCTGAGCTTCATTGAATCAACGTTGCCGTGGACCGCTTTAACCTCACCCAGCCGCTTCAAACCCTCCAGGACCTCTGAGCCAACGAAATCACCGGCATGGACTATTAAATCCACCTTTGAAAATGCCGTGACGACCTCAGCCGGTATTTCCTCAGCCAGATGAATGTGGGTATCCGAAAGCACACCTATCCTCACCAAAGTCTCCAAAAAGAAGAAGCAGTGTTCTTAAAGGCTTTTCAGAAACTCCTCTATTGCCCGATTAACTTCTAGAGGTTTTTCTAAGAAGCAGTGATGTGAGCCACCATCAATGACAACCAGCCTGGCGCCAACGATTTTATCGACTAGATATTGGGCATACTTGAGCGGCGTCATATCGTCCTCAGTACCACATATAACCAGGGTTGGGACTGCAATTTGATTAACTCTATCCATTATGTCGAACCTGTCACAGCATCTGAAATCGTTTAGCTGCACGGCAATGCCTACATTAACCATTCCGTTAACTATTTTCTCCCTTACTTCGGGAGCCACCCGGCTATAAGTTGGTTCAATAATATTTTTAAGCAACTCAGCAGGAGCGTCGATATTATCCTCCAACAATTTAAGAAAGTCCGGCCTTACCCTCAGCCTGGCCCCGGTACCAATTAATATAAGTGCCTTTACATCCTGGGGATAACTCAGTGCATACATCTGAGCCACGGCACCGCCCATAGAATGTCCGGCGATTACAGGCTGAAAATAATCTTTCTGACGAATATTTTGATGGAGCCATTCAGCATAGTCATTTACGCTGGTACAAGGCTTGCCCTGAGGGTGACCCGGGAGACTGATAGCTTCAGAATCCGTAAAATATTGAGTTTGATAATGCCAGACTAAACCCGTGTTGCCGGCGCCGTGAATGAAGATGAGCTTCATCCTAATACCTGCAAAACACCCTGGCGAATCATTTTTATGGCAATTGCCGCCAGAAACAGACTGACTACCTTCGATGCAGCTCTAACGCCTCCTTGACCCAGGAAAGACACCACCCTGTTAGCCTGCGTAAAAAGTAGCCAACCAATTGCCAGATTGAGGACAAAAGAAATTATCACAATAATGATGGAGTACTGGTCGATCAATATCAGTAAGGTAGTTAAGACCGCCGGCCCGACCACCAGAGGGGTGCCTATGGGGACCACGCCCAGCATGTCACCACCAACTGAAGCTTGAGCATCAACCATCTTGCCGGTGATTAAATCCTTGGCGGCCAGTAGAAACAGGATAATGCCGCCGGCAACGAGAAAGTCAGATATCTCAATACCTAAAAGCAGAAAAACACCCTTGCCGATAGCTACAAAGCCCAGTCCTAATCCCAGGGCAGTAATTACTGCCAGGCGCACTGTTCGACTGCGCTCCTTGGCCTTCATATCCTGTGTCAAAGGAACTAATATGGGCAAGACACCGATGGCATCCATAGCCACAAAGAGAGGAACAAAGGTCAAGCCAAATTCTTGTAGAATATTTAATACTTTGTCCATAGCCAGCAAATAGGAAAGACGCCTATTACTCAGCCTTAGTCTTGTCGGCTGCCTTACTATCCCCCTGTTGGACGCAGTCAATTGAGACTACACTGTCATGCTCTTCCAGCGTCTTCAAATGCACGCCTTGGGTATCCCTGCCCTGAAGCGAAACCTCATCATCAACGGAGATTCGGATTACGATACCACCAGCGGAAACAATAATGACATGCTGCTTTGGAGGTATAAGCTTAGCGGCTATAACTTTACCTGTCTTGTCCGTGACCCTATGAGCATATACACCCTTGCCGCCCCGGGCCTGAAGAGGGAAATTCTTCGCCCGGCTGCGCTTACCGAAGCCTTTCTCCGTAACCGTAAGCAGAGAAGCGTCTCGGAAGATAGCACCCATCGCCACCAGGCGGTCTCTGGGAGCCAGTCGAATACCGCGCACGCCGCCGCTTGTCCGTGATGCCGGTCGTAAGCCCTTAACAGCAAACCTGATGCCTTGCCCGTTTTGAGTTACTAAAATAATTTCGCCTTTTTGCGTTACTACGTCAGCCGCCACCAACTCCTCATCAGTTCGAAGCCTCATGGCAATAAGCCCGCTGCTCCTGACCGAAGCAAATTTGTCAAAACTGGTCTTCTTCACAATACCTTTCGAGGTAGCCATTACCATAAACAAGCCGGGCACGAATTCCTTAATCACCACCAGGGCAGTTATCTGTTCTTTAGGGTCAATCGAAAAGAGATTAGCCAGGGCTGTTCCTTTGGTAGCTCGCGACAAGTCCTGTGGGATATCGTAGCTCCTGAGCCTGTAAACCTTACCTCGATTGGTAAATAGCAGCAAATTATCATGCGTATCAGCTACCACGCAGTGTTTTACCATATCAGTTTCCCGGGTCACCATTCCCGTGACACCGACGCCACCGCGATGCTGCTTTTGATAAGTTGTAGCCGGTATTCTTTTTATGTACCCCTGTTCACTCAGCGTAATCACCACATCCTGATGGGGGATAAGGTCTTCGTCCTGAAACTCTTCAGCCTCTTCCCGTTTAATGGCAGTACGGCGCTCGTCGCCGTAGCCAGCTTTAAGGTCGGTGACATCCTGTTTAATCAGGAAAAGTATCTTCTTCGGATTAGCTAAAAGACCCTCAAGATAAGCGATGTTTTTGACTACCTCGGTATACTCATCGACTATTTTCTTTTGTTCTAACTGTGCCAACCGGCGCAACTGCATATCCAGAATCGCCTGAGCCTGAATTTGGGACAGCTTAAATTTCTCCATCAAGTTAGTTCGGGCTGTATCCGCCGTCTCCGCTTTTCGTATGGTCTGGATGACAGCATCCAGTTGGTCGAGCGCAATTCTGAAGCCTTCCAAAATATGGGCTCGGTCTTTTGCCTTCTGAAGGTCAAACTGAGAACGGCGGGTGATGACCTCTCGACGGAAATCGATGTAGCAAGTCAAGGCTTCTTTCAGATTGATAACCCGGGGCTGGCCATCAACCAGAGCCAGCATATTAATGAAGAATGATGACCGCATGGCAGTATATTTGTAGAGGTTGTTACAAATCTTGTTAGGTTGAGCGTCTTTTCGCAGCCCGATGACTACTCTCATGCCGTGTCTGTCAGACTCATCGCGAACATCGCTTATCCCCTCGATCCTTCTCTCCCTGGCCAGTTCAGCTATTCTTTCTACCAGCGCGGATTTGTTAGTTTGATAAGGAAGTTCGGATACTATCAATTGCTGGCGCCCACCTCTTAGCGTTTCATCGGTTACCTTTGCCTGAATCACGATTTTACCTTGCCCGCTGGCGTAAGCGCTCTTTATACCTTGCCGGCCCAAAATAATTCCTCCTGTGGGGAAATCCGGGCCTTTCACAATCTTCATCAAATCATCCACATCAGCCTCAGGGTCGCTTATAAGGTAGGTAATAGCATCGCATATCTCGCTTAAGTTGTGAGGCGGGATATTGGTAGCCATACCCACGGCGATGCCCGACGAGCCATTCACCATCAGATTCGGCAGTCTGGCCGGCAAAACGGTTGGTTCCTTTAAGCTATCGTCGAAATTGGGCATGAAGTCGACTGTTTCTTTGTCGATATCGATCAACATTTCTTCGGCAATTTTTGCCAGCCGTGCTTCGGTGTAACGCATAGCCGCTGGCGGGTCATCGTCCATACTGCCGAAATTGCCCTGCCCGTCAACAAGCGTGTATCGCATGGAAAAATCTTGCGCCATTCTGACCATAGATTCGTATATCGGCGCATCCCCGTGAGGATGATATTTACCCATCACGTCACCAACTATACGAGCGCTCTTCTTATAGGAACTGTTATAATGAAGGCTGAGTCCCTCCATACCATAGAGGATCCGTCTATGTACCGGTTTCAAGCCATCACGTACATCCGGTAAGGCTCGAGCCACGATAACGCTCATTGCGTAATCGAGGTAGGAGCTCTTCATCTCCTCTTCAATGACTACTGGCTTAACTACTCCGACTTCCATACAATTACTCCTCTTCCATAAACTCTTCTTCTATCGCCGGTTCCTCATCAGTGGCGACCCCTTCAAATATGGAAAAACCTTCAGGTATGAGTTCGCCTTCGTCCAGTTCGGCATAATCCCCTTCCTCCAGAGCTTCCTCTTCCACAGCCTCATGTCTCAGCAAAGTATCTTTAACATGTGGTTGAAAGCCTTCGACAGCCTTAACCGGGAAGGAAAGCCGCCCAACCTGGCTGGGATGCTGAAATGTCTCCCTGATGATAACCCTGGCGCTATTGTTATCAATTTTGACAATGGCCGCGACGTACTTATTGCCACCTTCTATCAACCTGGCGAGACGAAGGCCATGGGGTGGCTCAACCAGCCCCAGGTACTCTTCCTGCTCGTTTTCCACGACAAGCTGCCGGCCTCTAACCTTCAAATAAACCTGATTGCCAGCAGCCATCTTAGCCAGTACCTCTTTAGGCGCCAGGTCCTGTAGATTTACCACACCGGCCTTGCCCATTTCGCCTATGAAAAGGTCCGGGGAGGCCTCGCGGCGTTCTTCCTTTACGCTAACCTTGGAGGCACGCAACAACGACAGCCGCTGTAAATTTCTTTTAGCGATGGAATTGTAGGGGTCAAGTTCAATAGTACGGCTGTAGGCTTCTTTAGCTTTGGCGAATTCACCCAACTCCGTGTATGCCCTACCCAACCGGTTGTAGGCATCTATATCTGTAGGGAAAAGGTCTATTATACTCTGATTTACAGTTATGGCTTCTTGCCATCTACTCTGCATCGCCAGAGCAATAGCCTCTTGACTCGCTTTCCGTCTAAGTCTAGCTTTATCTTCTTCACGGTCAGGCATCGTTTTTCCCCTGTATTATATCTCCTGTATAACCTTATTATTTTACCGCAGTCACTGTGTCAAAAAAAGCGACACTTGTCAAGTACCTAAAGCCAGTTTTTAAATAAATTTTTGACAAAAAAAGCTCATTATGTTAGCCTACTAGTCTAGGAAATACAAGCGAAAGCAAAAGGGGAATCCGTGAAAGATAAAGTACAATCTGTGCTGGATAACATTAGACCGAGCCTCCGTGCCGATGGAGGGGATGTAGAACTTGTTGACGTTAAAGATGGCATAGTTAGTGTGAAACTTAAGGGAGCCTGCGCTGGCTGTCCTATGTCTACTATGACCCTGAAGAATGGCATTGAGCGAATACTTAAGCAAGAGCTATCCGATATAAAAGAAGTTATTGCTGTATAGCGTTAACTTCCCTCGTATTCCAGGTCAAATGACTTATGTAATGCCTTAACAGCGTCTTTGGCTCTATCCTCCGCAATAATGCAGGTTATCTTTATTTCAGAAGTTGTGATGAGCAGTATATTGATGTTCTGTTCAGAAAGAGCCCGAAACATCCCGGACGCATAGCCGGGTGTGTTCTGCATTCCGGTACCCACAATGCTGATTTTAGCCAGAGTCGAATCGCTGACGCAGTCCTTAGCCCCGATAGACTTTGCTATCGGTTTAATCAGAGACATCGCCTTATCCAAATCGCCCCTGGCTACGGTGAAGGTTAAATCGGTAATTTTATTAATGCTGGCGTTTTGAACGATGGTATCCACACTTATATTTGCTTTAGCCAATGCTTCGAAGACTGATGAAGCTATACCCGGCCGGTCGGGCACACCGACTACAGTGACCTTAGCAACATTAAGGTCATGAGCAATACCCCGCACTTTATTTCTTACTTCCATTGGAATCCCTCCATGAATGATAGTACCAGGTTTATCATTGAAGCTGGAAGCCACCAGTATGGGCATATTATAAACCTGGCCCAACTCCACCGCCCGAGAGTGCATTACCTTGGCGCCTAATGTCGCCAGCTCCAGCATTTCCTCGTAACCGATTTCTTTTAGTTTGTGGGCTTCAGGCACAATATGAGGGTCAGCAGTAAACACACCTTCGACATCCGTATAAATCTCGCATATTTGTGCTTTGAGAGCCGCAGCCAGAGCTACAGCCGTGGTATCCGAGCCGCCTCGACCCAGGGTCGTAATATCCTTATCTTTGGTTATCCCCTGAAAGCCAGCTACAATGACAATATTACTTTTCTCCAACTCCTTAACAATTCGCTTCGGCTCAATATGTGTTATACGAGCTTTGCTGTAGACGCTATCGGTCTCTATGCCCGCTTGAGGACCACTTAAGCTCACTGCTTTATAACCCATATTCTGCAAAGCCATAGCCATGAGAGTGCTGGAAACTATTTCGCCGGTGGACAATAAAACATCGAGCTCCCGTTCCTGAGGTTCTGGGTTGATATTCCCGGCTAGCTTAATCAGTTCATCAGTAGTTTTGCCCATAGCCGAGACAACTACCACCACCTCGTTACCTTTTTCTTTAGTGGCAGCTATGCGCCGAGCCACATTATTTATTTTGTCGGCATCAGCCACAGAGCTGCCGCCATATTTCTGAACTACCAGCGCCATTTTTTCTCCTGCCTATTCTAAACTATCTGTAAGGCGTATTCCACTGCCTATGTTCGTGTCAGCTTATTCATAATGTTAAACCCGTCGTCGATTAAAATGCCAGCCCTTTCAGCCTCCGCCTCGGTGAATTTTTTTGCGCCGTTCGAGGCAAACCCGGAGCCCCACAGCACGAACGGGACCGGCTCATCAGTGTGTGTCTGTATCTTTATCGGGGTTGGATGGTCAGGTAATATCAGAACTCGAAGTTTATCATGATTCCAGAGGCGTATCCGTCTGGCAACTTCTTCATCTATCATCTGAAGAGCCTCCACTTTATCATCAATTGAACCGGCGTGAGCCGCCTCGTCCGGTGCCTCAACGTGGATAACGACCAAATCATACTTCTCCATCGCCTTTAGAGCCCCGGTTGCCTGAGCCACGAAATCGTTATCCGGACCGTCGGTGACACCGGGAATTTCCAGAACTTCCATCTGCGCCATTTTAGCCAGTCCGCGGAGAAGGTCTACACCGGATGTCATAGCCGCATTAAGACCATATGCTTTCTTAAAAGGCGGCATTTCGGGTATCTTGCCACTGCCCCAGAATAGCCAGATCATTGCTGCCGGAATATCACCGCGAGCTTGTCTCTCTACATTCACCGGATGCACTTGAAGCACAGCTTTGGATTTTTCCATGAGGTCCAGCAACAGGTCGCTGCCCGGGCCCTGGGGCAGAAAGTCAGCAATTGGCTTATCCGGTATATCATGCGGTGGAGTGCACGTAGCCAGCAGGGCGTCTTCATGACCTTTTATCTTGCATATATGGCGATACCGGACGCCGGGATAAAAATGTATTTCATCGCTGCCAAGCTTCTCGTTGAGAGCATTAACAAGTGCATGGGCTTCATCAGTGTCGATATGCCCTGAGCTGTAGCTCCACATCTTTCCATCACGAACCGCGACCAGATTGCAACGAAAAACGACTTCGTTGTCCGCCACTGGAATGCCCATACTTTTAGCCTCGATACCGCTCCTACCCCGGTAATATACCTTTGGGTCGTAGCCAAGCACTGACATGCAGGCACAAGCGCTGCTGGGCTCCATTCCCTGCGGCACAGTGCGGACCAGTCCCACAACACCTTCCTGCGCCATGGCATCCAGATTTGGTATACGGGCAAGCTCCAGACTGGTCTTGCCGCCACGCTCCGGCAGCGGCCAGCCGGCGGCGCCGTCAATTATTAAAACGCAGTACTTCATTCCAGCCGTTACTTCCTCTGAAAGCCTCCCTCACTCTAACTCTCTCCCTCCAGGAGCGAGAGAACTACTTTCTTATCCCGATGGTAGAGTCCTTTCTTTTTTCCTCTCCCTTGACGGGAGAGGAATAAGGTGAGGGTGAAAAGGAAAATTCTAATCAACCTTTAGTTTACAATGCTTGCCCCAAAAGTTAAAGCCGCTTATAATAAGCAGCGGCGGGGCGTAGCGCAGTCTGGTAGCGCGCAGCGTTCGGGACGCTGAGGTCGGAGGTTCGAACCCTCTCGCCCCGACATTCAAAACTGTGTTAATCCCTGTCTTCTGGCTCTCATATATCCCCTCATATAAGTTCTGTATTCCTTAGTGTCTTTTTTGGCATTTTCCCTAACCTTTTTTCTTTTTCCTGCTAAGATAAGGTTAGTCCGTCTTTTTGTCTACTAGGTAAGCGTCTAAAGCTTCGGTTACTACGTCTTTAATCTGCCTCCTATCCCAATAAGCAGCTCTTTTTACCTTGTGTACCAAGTCCTGACGCAAGATAAAAGTAGCTCTAGTCCAGCCTTTTGGCAATCCTTTAGATGATGTAGAGGTACTAATAACAGACACGTGGGGGATATTTACCCCACCACTTGCTTTAATACGTTCTTTTGCCTTAACTATTGTTGGCTTTGAAGTAGGTGTAGTCGCTTGCTCTACAACCGGCGTAAAAATCTTATCTAAGCCACTTTGAGCAAAAGGGTCCCTGCCTAACCTACGCTCCATAATGCACCTCCATCTGTACTACTCTCTGAGCTAGAGCCATAAAATCCTGAGCACCTAGGCTATTTGGTCTGTATGCTAGAATATCCCAGCCTCTTGATGGTGCTTCTGCTAGGCTTATACAATCCCGAACTACGCCTAGAATTTTGCCTGGAAAATGCTCCTCTACTTTCGCAATAACCTCTCTGTTCAAAATACGCCTCTGGTCGTACATTGTACCTATAATTCCCGTTATTTCTATGTTGCTATTAAGTCGCTTTTTAACACGTTCTACAATCTCTAACAGTCTCGCCATGCCTTGCATGCTTAAAAATTCAGCTTGCATTGGTACAAAAACCTCCCTTGCAGCAGTAAGGGCATTAACCACCATCATACCTAGACTTGGTGGACAGTCGAATAGTATATAGTCAAAGCTATTGACGCTAGACACAATCTCCTTTAATAACACCTGACTACCTACTTCGTTAGCCATTTCCACGTCAAAACCGGCCAGTTTAGGGCTTGCGGGTACAACAAATAAGTTGGTATTTCGCTGCTGCCACATAGCGGTCTCCAGCTTAGCCTCTCCACGTAAGACCTCATATATGCTCTCTTTTACTTGGTCAGGTGGTATACCAAAACTGTAAGTCAAAGCCATTTGCTGGTCCAGGTCAAATAAAAGACACTTTTTACCAAGGCTAACTAAGGCAGCTCCCAGGTTCAAAGTACATGTCGTTTTCCCTACCCCACCTTTTTCATTGGTTAAAGATATGATTCTCAATAAATACCTCCTTATCGTTTACTTAGTTTACTCTGTATACTTCATTTACTATGTGTACTTTGTTTACTAGGTGTACTCAGTATACTATTATTAATATACAATGTCAAGACGCCAGGATAATTAGGATATGTTTACTATGTTTACTACGTAAACTCAGTACACTGCCTCTAAATACAAGTGTTAAAGCACCAGAACAACTAAGACCTTTAAAAATTGACTATGCTCTGAGGATTTAGCTACAGGGAGTGTCTTGAGTCATAGTTGCTAAGTTTATCCGAGGCTTCGCTTGGCCTCGTCCCATAGTGCATTCTGTTCATCGAGGGAAAGTTTTGCCAAATTGAGGCCGCGCTTACGACAGACTTCCTCCATGTAGGCAAAGCGACGTTGAAAACGCTGATTAGCCGAGCGCAGTGCCATCTCCAGGTCTATATCCAGCCGGCGAGCAATATTAGCTAAGGTGAAAAGCAAATCGCCGAACTCGTCGGCTCTTTCCTTCTGGTTAGCGGCCTGTTTAATCTCAGCCACCTCCTCCGCCAACTTATCTATGATTTCATCAACCTTTTCCCAGTCGAAACCTACTCCCGCCACTCGGCGCTGCATTGATTGGCTGTAGGTCAGGGCCGGCATCTGCTCCGGCATGCCGGCTAGAAGCGATTCTCCTTCCTCACGTTCCTCCTGTTTTAAAGCCTCCCAGTTTTGCTCCACCTCTAAAACATCCTTCACTTTGTGACTGCCGAAAACATGTGGATGACGATGTATTAATTTGTTACTTATGCCACGGACAACATCATCGATATTGAATTGTTTCGACTCGGCGGCAATCTGGGCATGAAGCATAATCTGCAGGAGCAGGTCGCCAAGTTCCGCACACAGTTTTTGTGGTTTGCCTTCATCCAGAGCCTGCAATACTTCATAGGACTCTTCAACTAAAAATGGTTTTAGCGAAGCGTGAGTCTGTTTCTTATCCCAGGGACAGCCATTTGGGCCACGCAGTTTAGCAATAATTTTTTTAAGTGCCAGAAAACTATCGGATTCCTTCTTAGGCAAATTATCCCCCCGATGACTTGTTTGGCTGCATTATAATAAGGTAGTTATGAATTGGCAATCGGGCTGATTCCCCCCAGGGGAGAGAGAATAAAGGGAGAATAATAAGCCCCCTGAAAAGAAATATTTCAGGGGGCTGTTACAGGCTAGCAGAAAGATGCCTATCTTCGGTTACCGCCCATGGCAAGCATAACAAAATAGAAGAGTTGAGCCACTGCCTGAAGTGTAGCCGCCACGTAGGTTAAGGCGGCAGCTGATAGAACGGCGCTGGCCCCGTTATATTCCTCCGTAGAAACCATCCCGGTGCTGCGCAGCATCTGCCTCGCCCGGTTGCTGGCGTTATATTCAACGGGCAAGGTAACAAGGCTAAAAAACACAGCCAGAGAAAACAGAAAGACACCGACCCAGACTACAGTCATACCGAATGCGGCGCCAAACATGGCCAACAAGAAACCCAGTATAACAAATACATAGCCGAGTGTACTGCCGAGGTTCGCTGCCGGAACTAGAGATGTGCGGAACCTCATATAGGAATAGCCAACCTGGTCTTGAACGGCATGCCCCACCTCATGTGCCACGATTCCAAGTGCGGCAACGGACGGTGTATTAGCCACAGCCGGGGAAAGACGGAGTACTTTCTTACTCGGGTCGTAGTGGTCACCCAGTCTGCTTTTCACTTCCTCGACTCTAACATTGCCCAGCCCGTTAGACCTGAGCAACCTTTCGGCGGCCTCAGATCCGGTGATGCGCTGAGAATTGGCCACC
>Ga0256868_10001813_pt1 | contig 11378 bp, 11 predicted proteins | sample RVTome_13_FD_187341 | JGI IMG/M metagenome (GOLD analysis project Ga0256868, IMG submission 187341) | Soil microbial communities from uranium-contaminated site in the Upper Colorado River Basin, Wyoming, United States - RVT92D227 HiSeq ... | reverse complement strand
TTAATGCATCTGATAGTTTTGATTTAGATGGTAATATAACTAAATATTTCTGGAATTTTGGTGATGGAACCAATGGCTCAGGAGCTATAACAAACCATATTTATACAACAGTTGGTAACTACACGGTTACATTAAATATTACAGATGAAGATGGAAACACAGGTACAGGTTTAACATATACAAATATTATTCAATCTGTACAAATAAAACCTTCAAATATCACAATTGAAGAAATTGAAGAAGAATACGATTTGGAGCTTTCAGAGTTATTTTATTGTTATGATACAGATGGAGATTACGTTGTAGATAGATTTATAGATCCAAACAATCTATTAAAACCAGTTCATATCGGTATAAATATAAGTGGAAATATTGTTTTTCTTTTGTCTGTAGATGATGAATACATTCCTGAATTTATGTGGAAAGCTTCAACAGATGATATCGCAGAAATATACTATAAACCTATAACAATTGATGACGGAGATATTGCAATTGATGAACAAAATGAAGAAGCAATAGTTATAATAACAGTAGAAAAAGTTAATTGGATATATATTGAAATAGAAGATTTATATCCAAATTCTACTGCCAATATAAAAACTGGAAATAGAATGATTTCTTCAGATAAGATAATAAGGCAAAATAGTAAAATCTATATTTTTGATGATGCTGAAACAACCTACACAATTACTTTCCAAAATATATATCCTGATCTTGAAGAACCTACTTTTTATCCAGATGATGGTGGAATAATAAACGGAGATATAAAAACTATAACCATAACATACAATATACCAGCTGAGATTATTTCCGCATCATTTAATAATATAAATGTCAAATTGGAAATAATTAATATTAAAGACAATATGGTTTTTACATATACCCCACCTGGATACTGGGATGATGGAGTTTATGATTTTTCAATTACAGCTAAAGCATTAAATGGTAATAGTCAACAAATTTCATTTATAACTTACTACTACTTTGCATATACAACACCACCTTTACCACCTGAAAAAAGTTTTATTGAAAAGAATTTGATTTGGATAATGCTAATTAGTATCATTATTTTAGCATTTGTTCTTATAAAAATTGTGATACGTAAAAATATCTCTTTTGAAAGTTTTATCTACATAAAGAATAAAAAAATAATACCTTTCTTCAAACCACTTGTTTTTGGTCCCTTGAAAATCGATGTAAATGATGAAAGAGTAAGAAAAGCAGAATTTTATGCCAACGGTCAACTAAAAAATACAATAACCGAACCACCATTCGTATGGAATTGGGATGAAAAGATATTTATGAAACAGAAAATTGAAACGGTTGTATATGACGAAGAAGGAAATTCAGATTCTTCTGGAGAAATGACTTTTTTTGTTTTTAATTCACCAAAATTTTTTAAATAAGCTTGTAACCAAATTAAATAAAAAGAAATTATAAGATGGATATGAAAATTAATTGTATATATGGCCGTAACTATGACTCAAATATATACGTAATTACAGGAGAAAAACCAACAATTGTTGATTGTGGTACAGGTTTACATAGAATCGAAGTTGCAGAAGAAATAAAAAGAAAAATTAATCCTCAAATAATAGAACAAATAATTATTACTCATGAACATTTTGATCATTGTGGTGGTGTAAGAGGAATATACGAATTAACAAACAATAATTCAAAAGTAATGGCACATATTAATGCTACAGATAAGATAGAAAAAGGAGAAAGTGACTTTGCTGAAATGCTTGGTGCATCTATGCCAAAGATGCATGTTGATGTTAAATTAAAAGACGCTGATACAATTAAAATCGGTGATGAGATTTTTGAAGTAATCCCTACCCCCGGCCATACACCCGGAGGTATGTGTCTATATAGTAAAAAAAGTAAATCACTTTTTTCTGGAGATACTATTTTTTCTTATGGTTCCTTTGGTAGATATGATTTTCCAGAAGGAGACTTCATTCAACTAAAAAATTCAATTGAGAAACTTGCAAAACTAGATATCTTAAATATTTACCCAGGACATGAAACTGTTGTTGAAGGTGATGGTAATAAACATATAAAAATGACCCTTCAAAATATTAGAAGTTTGATGTAAGAATGACAAATCCTAAGGAAATTTTAAATAAATTGAAATGGGATAAAGAGTTTAACATTGATTTAGCTGAAATCTGGTATAGGCATAGAGGAGCACCAAAAGATACAATGATTATTTCTGGAAAAGATATTATTAAACTTGGAAATTCATTTATCACTACAACAAGTGCTATGATTCCTTATCATAGGATTTTTAAAATAATTTATAATCAAAAGATTATTTTTAAAAGATAAAAATATAGATTTTCTTTGTAAAAACGTATTTTTAAACAATAAATTTATATATTTGTTCCTATTAAATTTAATATATAGAAAGGGATTAAAAAGGGTTGGTGAAAAAATATACGAACAAAAATGTCCTAAATGTGGCATAATAATGAATAAAACCCCTATAAAAAAACTTGATTCAGCATTTATAATTGAACACTACTGTGAAAAATGTGATATATCTATAATATTTTATCCAGAACTTACTGAAATTAAAAAGGAATCTACAAAGATTTTCTAAAGAAATTGAAAAATAAAAATAGTTTAGATTTTAATTACACAGAATATTTTATGTTTTTTTAATAAAAAGTAAAAATAAGATATTTTTTAAAGATTGAAAACTTTCGCAGAATATTTAGGTAAAGACAACATTACACATCCAAGACATAAATAACAACTGTGAGGTAAATAACATGGGTTTTCTTGAAAGATTAGATAAGAATATAACCAAGCTAGAAAAACGTATTGCAAAAGAAGAAGTTAGAATCGCACAACTGGAATCAAAATTTGAAAATAAAAAAATTACCAAGGCAAAATTAAATATTGAAAAAAGAAAAATCCAAGAAAGAATAAAAGCTATACAATCTAGAATTCAAACTCTGAGAGGAATAACAGTAAAAGAAAAACAACATCAAGAAGAAAAAGCAGAGGATAAGAAAAAGAAGGAAGAAGAAAAAGAAAAGAAAAAAGCAGAAAAAATCAAAGATAAAGAAACTGAAAAGGAAGAATAATTTAAAATGACAATATTTATTGAAAAAGGAGATTTAACAAAAATTACTTGTGACGCCATTGTTAATCCAGCTAATTCCTTTGGTTATATGGGGGGTGGTGTAGCTGGTGCAATAAAACGAATAGGTGGACCGACGATTGAAAAAGAAGCTGTATCTAAAGCACCTATTCCTGTTGGAAAAGCGATTGTGACATCAGCTGGAACACTTCCATGCAAGTATGTTATTCATGCACCAACAATGAAAGAACCTGCCATGAATATAGATGTTAACAATGTAAAACTTGCAACAAAAGCGGCATTTGATCTGGGAGTTAAACTAAAACTAAAAAGTATAGCAATACCAGGAATGGGCACAGGCGTTGGAGGAGTACCTACTAGTGATGCTGCAAAAGTAATAACAAAGATAGTAAAAGAATTTGAAGATAAATTTGAAAAGATTATTTTAATTGATAGAAATGATGAAATGATTAAATCGTTTTATCAATGTTTAAAATAAAAAAAGATTAAGTTTTAATATACAGGGTTCATTATTTTTCCCATAAATAATATTGCGCCTGTTTTTTCATGCTGAATTAAAAACACAAATGGATGATCAGCATTAAATGATTGGGTGACCGCACTGGTTGTAACAATAACAGAAGTGGCAGCAGCAGCTTCAGTTCCTTCTTCATTAACTTCTACAAAAGCTTTATGCAAAACATCACTTATAAACAAATTTTTTGTTCCATCCATACCTGAAAAATCTGCATCAGTTACAGAAAAGGCATCGATCATTCCCATTTTTATCAAAATAGTATTTAGATTATATTCAGTATTAAATTTGAATTTTGGAATATCAATATTTATTTTCATTTCCTGCAAACTGCTATTCCAATATTGAATGTTTGCAGTATTTAATGCAGATTCAACTACGGAAATGTTATTTTCTTTTGGAAGAATGATTAACATCGATAAATCGCTACCTTTGTAAGGTAGTTTTAGAATTTGTAATTCATTTGTTTCAGTATAGTTGAAGGTACAATCAGAAAGACTCATCATATCTATTTTTATTGTATTACTGGAATTTACAATAAAATCCGTATTATATGTATATTTAGGATCAAACGGGTTTTCCCATAATCCTTTGAAATAAATAGCATTTGTTAAGACTAAACGAGTATATTCTGATAGGGCTCCTGAGTCTATCATATCTTTTATCTTACCATTTGTTTGATTCTCGATCCAAGCATTAATTATTCCGGCTGCTTCTACATTTTTAGAAAAATCTAGTTCGTTTGCTTCAGCCATATAATAATTTTGAAGTAAATTTATATACTCTGGTAAAAATGGATAGTTTTGTTGAATCCAAAAAGCATTAGCAGTATTAATGGTGTAACCAATCTGTTTTTGATTTAATAGATTATAAATTTTTCCAAATGAGCCTTGCGTTTCTGAATCATTTTGTAAAAAATGTAAAATATTATACATCTGTTCTGCGGTGTTTTCCTGAGCACCTTCATAAGCCATCGACAAAGCTACAAAAATGCTGTATGGTGAAAAGAAAATATTATCCTGTTTATTTTCTGAAATTTTTTGATAAAAATCAATAGAAAAAATATTTAGCGAATCAACTAAAGAGTTTAGTTTTTCAGCGGTGTAATTTTTATCATCTGCAAGTATTACAGGACTAGTAGTATATTGATAATCTTCAGATTGCTTAAAATATATTACTGAAAAAACACCTGCAAAAATTACTAAGCAACAAATTCCTATAGCAATCAAACTCAATTTTTTCATTTTCATTACCTTAGTCTCCATATTGATAAAAAGTATATAAAGAATAGTAAAACGTTTGGAAAAAACCAAATACTATAATATGTTTTTTTACAAGCCTTTTGTAAAAATTCCATTCGAATAGAAAATTGTAAAAATAATTAATTTAAATTAATTTAATAGAAAATTAGTTAAATAATATATAGGATACAATTTCATACCTTTTATTTTATTGGGTATAAGAGGAATAAAATTATGAGGAGAGATAATATATTAAATAAAAAGGCTGTTGTAGCTACAATCATTCTTTGTACAATGCTTATCGCAATCTCTTTTAGTGGATGTGTACAAGAAGAAACTAAAGAAAAGGTACTAATTTTTGGAAGTTCTGGAGACGCAGATAAATTAGATCCAGCAGATGTAACAGATCAGGAATCTACTTCTAGAACTGATAGTATATTTGAAAGTCTTGTAGAATATAAAGAAGGTAGCACGGAGATACAACCTGGTCTAGCTACTTCATGGGATATATCAGAAGATGGATTAAATATTACCTTCAATTTGAGAGAGGGTGTTAAGTTCCATGATGGAACTGATTTTAATGCTGATGCTGTTGTTTTTTCATTCGAACGACAGTACAATACAAGTCATCCATACAATCAATATGGTGAGTGGGCTTATTGGGGATACATGTTCAGTGACATAGAGGAAGTTAAAAAAATTGACAATTATACAGTTAATATTGTTTTAAACAAACCAAATGCTGCCATGATGACCAGCTTAGCAATGTTTACTGTTGCAATTGTAAGCCCTACCAATGCGGAACTATGGAAAGAAGATGCATTCAAACATCCTGTTGGAACAGGCCCTTTTAAATTTGTTGAATGGATAAAAGACGATCACATTACTCTAGAAGCAAATAAAGATTATTGGCGTGGAGCCCCAAAAATAGATAAATTGATATTTAGAGTAATTACAGATCCCTCTTCAAGACTACTTGCGATACAAGCAGGTGAAATTCAAGGGATGGAATTCCCAGACCCAGCAAGTTTTTCTTCAATTAATGCCGATAGCGATCTGGAGCTTCTGACACAACCTGGTATGAATGTTGGTTATTTAGCACTAAATTGTGGTTATGGATATAATGATACTAATAAAAATGGTGTACGTGATTTAGATGAACCATGGGTGAGAACTCCAGGATATTTTGAACCATTTACAAATAAGTCAGTAAGACAAGCCATTAATTATGCTATTAATAAAACTTCAATCGTTGAAAATCTCTACAAAGGGACAGCAATTGTTGCAAAAAATGGAATGCCGCCATTTATGCTTGGATATAATGATGCAATTGTCGATTATCCGTATAATCCAACCAAAGCAAGAGAACTTTTAGCCGAAGCAGGTTATCCTAATGGTTTTACCACAACATTATGGGTAATGCCCGTAAGTAGACCGTATATGTTTGACCCATCAAAGATCGGAGAGGCAATTCAAAGCTATCTAGCTGATGTGAATATAGATGTGGATATTTATCAGATAGATTGGTCGACATATCTAGAAAAGACTCAAGCTGGAGAACATCCAATGTGTCTTTTGGGTTGGACTGGTGATAACGGAGATCCTGATAACTTTATGAACGTGCTTTATGGTGAAAATCAATGTACTTTAGGAACTGCTGGAAACGTAGCGTTTTATAACAATACAGAGGTACAAAGTTTATTATCTGCTGCATTACAAACGTATGTTGTTACAGAAAGAGCGCAACTATATGAAGAATCTCAGGTAATCATTCACGAAGATGCACCATTTGTCTATTTAGCACATGCAAACCAAGCTGTTGTTTTTTCATCGAATGTACATGGATTTGTTTTAAATCCAACAGCTCGTTATTTCTTCTATCCTGTTGAAATGTCGTAATAAAAATTAGTAATTCTTCGCAAAACCAAGTACAAGAAGATGAAAAATAGAGGTATAAGAAAAATATTCTAAAGATGAGAAATGAAATGGTACATAATTAAAAGGCTCCTGCAGATAATACCAGTTATACTCGGAGTTACCATTATAGCATTTGCGTTAATACATCTAGCTCCCGGCGATCCTGCAAGAACGATGCTTGGACAACATGCAACCGAAACAGAGATTAACGAGATAAGAGAAAAATATGGTTTAGATAAACCTCTATATGTTCAATATTTTGTATGGCTTGGTGACGTTCTACAAGGTGATCTTGGTCGTTCTATTTTAACTCATGAACAAGTTGCAACAGAAATTGGAGCACGATTTCCAAATACAATCGAACTTGCTATAGCCGCAATGTTCTTTGCAATTATTATTGGTGGACTTGCAGGCATTATTTCTGCAACCAAACAATACTCAATAACAGATTATACAGTTATGGGTGTGGCACTTTTTGGTATATCAATGCCTGTTTTTTGGCTTGGAATCATGCTAATGATGATATTTGGGGTTACCTTAGGTTGGCTTCCCATAGGTGGACGAATAGATCTTCTTATTCCATTTAACCGCGTAACAGGCTTCATGGTATTTGACAGTATAATCACGGGTAATGGTACTGCATTGATTAGTGTCCTTCGTCATCTGATTCTTCCAGCGATTGCTTTAGGAACAATTCCCATGGCAATTATTGCAAGGGTAACAAGATCGAGCATGCTTGAAGTACTTAGACAAGATTTTATCAGAACTGAAAGAGCAAAGGGATTAACCGAAAGAAAGGTAATTTATAAACACGCAATTAGAAACGCGATGGTTCCTGTAATTACAGTAATCGGATTGAATTTTGGTTTGCTACTATCAGGGGCAATTTTAACGGAAACCATATTTTCGTGGCCAGGAGTAGGTCGACTAGTTGTTAATGCAGTATACGCTAGAGATTATCCTCTTGTTATAGGTTGTATCCTTGTGTTTGCCCTTGTTTTCGTCATCGTCAATCTGGTAACAGATATCCTATACACATTTATCGATCCAAGAATCCATTATGAATAGGTGGAGAATGAAAAGAGAGACAAAAACCCATGAATTAATCAGACGATTTCGATACAACAAATCAGCGGTTTTTGGTCTAATTCTTATCTTAATTCTAGTATTCTTAGCAATTTTTGCACCCTTTATTGCACCACATGATCCAACACCTTCACCACCCCAACTTGAAAATAGTCTAAAACCAGGGTTTTGGAGTAATGAAAGCATACCAGGTTACCCCCTTGGAACTGATATGATGGGCAGAGACATATTAAGTAGAATCATACATGGGTCTAGAATTAGTTTAACTGTAGGTTTTATCGCTGTTGGCATAGCAACCGTTCTTGGTATTTTAATTGGGGTTGCTGCCGGTTATTATGGTGGATGGATAGATAGTATCCTTATGAGAATTACTGATATATTATTTGCTTTCCCATCGTTATTACTTGCTATTGTCATTGTTGCAGTAATAGGCCAAGGACTTGATAAAGCCATGATTGCAATTGGCATTGAGTATACTCCTCAAATGGCACGGGTAATGCGAGGCTCAGTTTTATACATTAAAGAGATGGAGTATATAGAAGCCCAAAAAGCGATTGGATCAAGTAATACAAGAATTATTTTTCGACATGTACTACCAAATAGCCTTTCACCAGTTATTGTTTATGGGACATTGATGATGGCAAGCGCAATTCTTGATGCAGCAGCACTTGGTTTCTTAGGATTAGGTGCCCAACCGCCAAGCCCGGAATGGGGTGCGATGCTCTCAGAAAGCCGTTTCTACATTGTAAGTGGTTCATGGTGGGCTGCAACATTTCCAGGTATTGCAATCGTCATTGCGGTTTTAGGACTTAATCTGTTAGGTGATGGCTTAAGAGATATTTTAGACCCTAGACTTAAAGAATAGGATAAAAAAATGACAGAGTTACTAAGAATTGAAAATCTCAAAACGTACTTTTTTACACATGAAGGAGTTGTCAAAGCAGTCGATGGGGTTAGTTTCACTATCAACAAAGGTGAAACTCTAGGTCTTGTTGGTGAATCAGGATGCGGAAAAAGCGTTACTGCATTATCTATCATGAGATTGATACAAAGTCCACCTGGAAAAATCGTGGGTGGAAAAATATGTTTCGAAGGGATTAATCTTTTAGAGTTGGAAGAAAAAGATATGAGGAAAATTCGAGGATGCAAAATATCTATGATTTTCCAGGAACCGATGACCTCGTTAGATCCGATGTTTACTATAGGTTCAGAGATCATGGAAGTTTTGAAACTTCATCAGAATTTAAGAAAGGATGAAGCCAAAAAAAAGGCGATAGAATCCTTGTATAGGGTGCGGTTTCCGGATCCTGAAAAAAGAATAGATGACTACCCTCATGAACTATCTGGAGGTATGAGACAAAGAGTTATGATTGCCATGGCTTTATCGTGCAATCCTGCGCTTCTTATTGCAGATGAACCCACCACTGCCTTAGACGTAACCATACAAGCTCAGATTTTAAAACTGATCGATGATTTGAAGAAGGAATTCCACACCTCTGTTCTGTTGATTACTCATGATCTTGGTGTGATTGCAAAAACATGTGACAATGTTGCGTTAATGTATGCAGGATATATAGTTGAGTACACAGATATTTTTACATTCTTTCGTGAGCCATTGCATCCCTATGCAAAAGGATTAATGAAATCTATTCCTAGACTTGATTCGGAGATAAAAAAATTAGAAATAATTAAAGGTCTTGTACCCAATCTTCTAGATCTACCTTCTGGATGCCCATTCCATCCACGGTGTGATTTATGTTTTGAGCTGTGCACCGAAAAAATGCCTGAGCTGGTAAAAGTTGGGAAAAATCATCTGGTACGATGCCATCTAGTGGGAGGTAACAAATAAATGGAAAATTTGGTAGAAGTTAAGGATCTTAAAAAATACTTTTGGACGGGTGGTGGACCTTTTAAGAAAAAAGATGCTATTAAGGCCCTTGATAATGTAAGCTTTTATATAAAAAAGAAGGAAATTTTTGGTCTTGTTGGAGAATCTGGATGTGGTAAAACTACATGTGGAAAACTTATCTTAAGATTAATAGACCCCACGGCAGGTAATATCTATTTTGATGGTTGCAATATAACCAATTTAAAGCAAAAGAAGATGATAGAACTTAGAAAAAAAATGATGATTATCTATCAAGATCCGTATGGCTCTCTTGACCCAAGAATGACGATTGGAGCAGCGATTGGTGAACCTTTAGATGTACATAAATTATTTTCAACAAAAGAAGAAAAAGAAAATATGATCGTAGAACTGATGGAAAAGGTTGGATTGACACCCGATCAAATAAATAGATATCCTCATGAATTTAGCGGAGGACAAAGACAAAGGATAGGAATTGCAAGGGCTTTAGCGACAAATCCAATATTTTTAGTTGCTGATGAACCGGTATCAGCTTTGGATGTTTCTATTCAAGCTCAGATAATTAATTTGTTAAAGGATCTACAAAAGGACTTTGGACTATCTATTTTATTTATTACTCATGATTTAAGCGTGATAAAACATATAAGTGATAGAATTGCTGTAATGTATGCCGGAAAAATAGTGGAATTGGCATCAACCGACGAACTTTTTAAGAATCAAATTCATCCCTATACGAAAACATTAGTTTCAGCTATTCCGGTACCAAACCCCCTTTTGAGAACACAGGCTGCAGAATTGATAGGCGAAGTTCCTAGTTTGATTCATCCGCCATCAGGATGTCGATTTCATCCGAGATGTACAGAAGCAAACCCAGAATGTTCTAAAGTTGAACCGGAATTAAAAGAAATATCTAAGGGACATTTTGTTGCTTGTTTTAAAAAATAAAGTTAGTGAAAATAAAACTAGAGTAGATATTATAATTAACACATTGAACTATCCTTTTAGAACGAGAATTAAATAGAAAATTAGTTAAATAATATATATAATACAATTTTATACCTTTTATAATATATACAAGGGTATAAGAGGGATATAAGGTATGAGGAGAGACAATATAATTAATAAGAAGGCTGTTGTAGTTGCAATCATAATTTGTGCAATGACTATAATAATTTCTTTTAGTGGATGCGTACAACAAGAAGGCGAAAAACCTGAAATTAAAAATCCATCGATGATTGTAAGATATGACATTGGTGATGCAAAAACACTTGATCCGGCAGATGCTTATGATACTGGATCTTCTGAGCCAATCTTTCAGATCTATGATACACTCGTTACATATAGAGGAGATGACACGAAAACTTTCTATCCTTGTCTTGCCACAGATTGGACAGTATCTGATGACTCATTGACATGGATATTTAATTTACGTCATAATGTAAAATTTTCCAATGGAAATGATTTTACCGCAGAAGATGTTAAATATTCTTTCGATCGTGTTTTAACAATGGGAGCACCTGAATCAGGTGTAGACTGGATTCTTGCACAATGTATGGATACGAATAGTACCAAAGTTATTGATGAAGATACCGTTGAAATAACACTCACACAACCATATGGTGGATTTTTAGCTCTTTTGCC